>Ga0210085_1000584_pt1 | contig 15089 bp, 12 predicted proteins | sample China_Galinas_PW_5_FD_184866 | JGI IMG/M metagenome (GOLD analysis project Ga0210085, IMG submission 184866) | Wetland microbial communities from San Francisco Bay, California, USA, that impact long-term carbon sequestration - China_Galinas_PWC_D1... | ecosystem: Environmental > Aquatic > Marine... | reverse complement strand
CGGTTTGAAGCCGGCCCCTGCAGGCAGACTCCGGAGGGCCACGATTCCTCCATCACATCCGTAGCTTCTCATACCTCTCGGATGGCTCCTTCCATTCCGATCCGCATTGCTGCGGCACACGCAAATAGCCGCGGTTATACTCCGGCAACAACAGCGATGCTGTCTTGTCTTATGTAGACTGAAGAAATATTGCCGTACCAATTAGATTTCCCGACATAATACGCAGAAACCTGCCAATAACTAATTTTTTATGAAAAAACATATAATTATATCAAAATTAACGATTAGATAAATGGCAATTTTTGTCGGTATAGTTAACAAAATATTTACCTGCTCCCTTTTGTAAATACAATTAATATAATCTATTCAGATAGATGTAGAAGATGGCGCTGCAATTGCATATGAATAGATTATTACAGAAAAATTTAATGAAAAAGTGCTAAATCCGTCTGGGCTTTTAATTAAGGAGAGAACAAGACATGTCGATCAGAAACAAATTCACAACATGGCTGGCACTATCCGGTGTATTGCTCATCACCAGCTTCGCGAACTCCAGTGCCTATGCAAACCTGGTTCCCGGGATAACCGATCCTTCCTTGCCGCAGTTCAGAAACGACTTCACTTTCAGGGGCAACAAAGGCAACTGGACACTACAGGGCAGAGATGATTTTAGATTCCTGGATGGAACAAATCCCACCTGGCAGGGAATCGACAGCAAGTTCAAACTCACCGCCAAATTTGACAAGGCAGGAAACTTTTCATCGGGCAACATGACAATTCAGGGAGCGATACCGCTTCTCGGGATCACAGACAAAAATACACTGCTTATGTCCGCTGATTTAACCTCGTTCGGTTGGGACGGTGGAAACCGGGCGGGGTTCAATACTACCAACATTCTTTGCGATGCCGGTCTGGGGGTTAATTGCACCAACAGCGAAAGCGTGATCCTGGTATTCGACGAACCGTTTGGCGGTGATGTCAACGGCAAGTACAACAAAGTCACGGGATATGCGATTACCTCGGTGCCATTGCCGGCGGCCGTATGGTTGTTCGGTACAGGTTGTCTGGGTCTCATGGGGATAACCGCCAGGCGCAGAAAGACGGCGGTTTGAAACGTGACAGGTGAGTGTGGCGGGAGTTCTACACCCCCGCCAAAGAATAAATAAATATTGTCACTTTGGGTTGATAATTATGAAGAACAGCGGATACGGTTTGTTACTGTTGCTGGTGAGTTTGTCCTCTCATGCCGCTCCGGTTGTGGTGTTGGACAGCAGCGGTACCAATGCAACCGAAATTCTGAATCTCGGTATTGATCCTGATGGGGTTGGGTCGGCTCCGATAGCCTTCTATGACGTATCGTTCGTGTACACAAGCGTTGGCCTCACACCTGATGCCCTGGATGTTTTTGCAACATCAGGCGTAACGCAGAGCGCGGCGGTTGCCAATGAAGACACTGCCGGTGCTGCTGTTGCTGCCATCGTCGCTGCCCTCAATTCAAGTGCTGCAATTTCAGCCGGAAGAATCCATTACAACATTTATGTGCCCTGGTTGTACGACGACCAAACTAATGGCCCGACTAATTGCGACACGCTGTGTTCATGGATTGCATCAAGTAGTTATGTCCCAGGTCAGTGGACGATATTACCCGGTGAAAGCTTTACCGGCGAAACGCGCGAGTTCGCGAGGTTTACACCTGCAGCTTCCGTCCCCGTGCCTCCTGCTGTTTTACTGTTCGGATCGGGTCTCGCGTTGTTGCTGGGATGGGTGAGACGACGTGACCGCCAAGGAGGTGCGGTGAATCAGATCAGCGAATAACTGTTAGGTCTCAGCTTGCACGGGTTATGTTTGAAAACCTGTCCGGTTGAGATATGGCACTACGACTGTAAGTTTAACCGACACATGACAGTGAAGTCGTCGTGTGGCGTGTATTATTATTGATATTAGCGTGTTATAGCGATTTGCGGCATACGGGCTTTCTTGCCTGCTGTCGATAAGATTAACATTCATCTCTCCTCAGTTTTCCGGGTCTCTAGTATTTCCTCATTATTTTCAATGAGTAACAATAGTTGGCGCTATTGTTGCTTCATGGTTACTGTGTAATCCAGCAATCCCGTATAACCATAAGGCCCTATTTAAATTCAATTACCTCGTTGGCTTACTTCTTAATTAATGATGGATAGCAGTCTAAAGTAATGAAAACAGGGCTGGCAAAGCACATCGACAGCCTTGACAGAGATATTACGGAGCTACTACGGAGATACAACATGTTGAAAACAAATAAATTCGTCACAAAAATGGCCACTTGGCTGTCTGTAATCGGTGTGCTGCTCGTTGCCGCAATGACCAGTTCAAGTGCCTACGCCGCCACCATCATTCCGGGAATTACAGATCCCTCCTTGCCGCAGTTCAAGCATAGTGTGAAGCTCACAGCGAATAACGGCAGCTGGACGGCAAAAACCAACAACGGAAACAAGGCATTCACCTTCAATGACGGTACGAACATCTGGGGCGGTGATGGTTTCAAGTTCAATTTCAGTGCCAATTTCGACAAACAGACGGGTGTTTTTGACGGCGGCAACATCTCTATCCAGGGCACAATCCCGGACCTCGGAATCACGGACAAAATGACAGTCCTTATGTCTGCGGATTTAAGTTCTTTTGGTTACCTCCCAAACAGCTCACTGCTTGGATTCAATACAGTGAACATCGTTTGCGATCCTGGCCTGGGTGTTAGATGTACCAAAGCTGAAAGTGTTGTTTTTGAACTTGGTATGGATATTGGCGCTACCTTTGACCCTCTAGCCAAGCTCCACACGACAGCAATAGCAACAACCTCCGTGCCAGTGCCCGCCGCCGTCTGGTTGTTCGGGTCCGGCCTGGGCCTGTTGGGTGTCATCGCCAAACGTAAAAAGAATCACATAAACAACAACACATAAAGCACCACAGCCCCGTATTCAGGGGTTGGATCTCAACTAGACGGGGACTCATCTGTGCGGCCATATGGCCGCACATAGGGTAACGATTGGGTGCTGAATAACAAAAATAACTGCATCGGATATAAAAAAATAACAGTATGGCCACAACAGACGGGGACGATGACTGAGCAACAATGCGCATCAGGACCTGTCTGCCCAAGTCAGGATGACATAACAATTTGCACTTTAGGGTCGCACATCATGAAAAGGCTGTTCACCGCATGTTCGCTGTTTTTCGTCACTATCACGTCACATGCCTATCAAGTTCAACTGAACGGCATTAATGCCACGGGTATCCTTGGTCTGGACATTGGAGTTATCTCCTATGACGTGGTATTCGTGTATGTGTCCGGCCCTCATAATGCACCGGAAGCAACAGATGTCTTTGCAACCCCTGCCGCCAACTTGACCGGTGCCCAGACTGCGGTCACGGCGATAAATGCGGCACTCAACACCAGTCCAGCCGTATACGTTAAAGATGAAATCCTTGGTTCTGTCAGTGAGAGTTATATCGTTCCCTATCTTTTCAACGACCCAACCTGCGATACCCTGTGTGGAAAAAGGGGCGCTACAGGTTTTGTAATGGGATCGTGGGATGGCCCGAGCCAGGCAGATATCAAGACCGATAATGGCATCATTTTCGCGCGTTTCACGCCCGCAAGTCCGGTACCCCTGCCCCCCGCGGTTTTACTGTTCTCCTCCGGTCTTGCACTCCTGGGCTGGGTGAGACGCAGTAGCGCTCGTTCCCGGAGTTGTTGAGCCTTAAAATCAAAAACTCATGTTCTGATTCCGTAAACTGAAATCTGGATGCGGGTCTACATGTCCTGCCATTTCGATCAAGTCACCGATCCCTGTATCGGAACGTTGAGCTGATTCAGACCCGTAGCCTTCCCATGGGTGGCAAACTGGTCGGTCGCACGGGGGGGGGCAGGCTGGCCCGATGTTTGACTCCGAAAATATCAGGGTTCGAAGCATAGCCAGCATGCTTTTTTCCTGTTCAAGTCGTCAACACCCCTATATTGTCTATTTTTATCTTGTGAATATAACGCTAGAATCGGCGCGCATCGTTATTACCAGTCAGTAATGATCATTCAAACGAATTACCCTTCAGAAGCAGCGAGAATAATACAAGGGCTTTCTGTAACTGAAAGCCACAATCGTTGAAGTAGTCGACCTATAGCGATTAAATGAACTATTGTGACAGTTATCGCTACTCTGGATCACCTAGATCCGCTATTAACTAACCGTTCCGACACTGACCGTGAACTATTGATAAAAGCGGCCCGGTGGTCTTTCGAAGGCCACCGGAATCAGGCGCGTGCCTCGGGTGAACCCTATTACCTCCACGCGCTGGCTGTGGCCGAAATTCTCAACGACCTCAAGCTCGATTACGAAACCATCGCAGCGGCTATGCTGCATGACGTGGTCGAGGATACGACTATCACGCTGGCTGATGTCGAACGGGAGTTCGGCCCTGTTATCGCCCGCCTGGTCAATGGTGTCACCAAGATGGAGCGGATCGGGGAATTTCGTGAACTCGGACAGGCAGGAAGCAAGGAGCATCTCCAGGCCGAGAGCCTGCGCAAGCTGTTGCTTGCCATGGCCGAGGATGTGCGTGTCGTTCTGATCAAGCTGGCGGACCGCCTGCACAACATGCGCACCCTCAAGTACCTGGATGAAGACCGGCGGCGTCGCATTGCCCGGGAGACACTGGATATCTACGCGCCGCTCGCCAACCGCCTGGGTATCTGGCAAATCAAGTGGGAACTCGAGGACCTGTCGCTGCGATTTCTCGAACCCGGGGTCTATCGGGAACTGGCCACGCAGCTCGATGAGAAGCGGGCGGATCGTGAAGGTTATATCCAGCGCGTCATCGAGCGACTGACGACGGAACTGATACAGGCCGGCATCGAAGCGGTGGTCAGCGGCCGGCCGAAGCATATCTACAGTATCTGGCGAAAAATGCAGCGCAAGCAGCTGGATTTCGACCAGATTTTCGACATGCGGGCAGTGCGTATCCTGGTCAGTGAGGAGCGTGACTGTTATGGAGCCCTGGGTGTCGTTCATGGACTGTGGCGTCATATCGCCAGGGAATTCGACGATTACATCGCCAACCCGAAGGAGAATCTGTACCGCTCCCTGCATACCGCTGTAATTGGCCCGGAAGGGCGTACGCTGGAAGTGCAGATCCGCACCGAGGAAATGCACCGCCATTCCGAACTCGGCGTCGCGGCCCACTGGCGCTACAAGGAAGGGGCTAGTTTCGATCCCGGCTACGAGGAAAAGATTGCCTGGCTGCGACAGCTGCTGGAGTGGCGGGACGAGGAGAGCAGCGCCAATGATTTCGTCGACCGCTTCAAATCCGAGGCATTCCAGGAACGCGTCTATGTGCTGACACCGCAGGGCAGGATCATCGATCTGCCCCAGGGTTCGACTCCGCTTGATTTCGCCTACGCCGTTCATTCGGAGATCGGACACCGCTGCCGTGGCGCCAAGGTCAACGGCCGCATCGTTCCACTGACCTATCGTCTTCAGAATGGCGAGCAGGTCGAAGTGCTAACCACCCGTCAGGGGACGCCGAGCCGCGACTGGATGAATCCGCACCAGGGGTACCTGAAGACCTCGCGCGCCAAATCACGCGTGCGCCAGTGGTTCAAGCGTCAGGATGTCGAGTACAACACCAGCGCCGGTCGCAGCCTGCTTGATCGTGAATTGCATCGACTGGGCATCACCGGACTGCCGGTCGAGAAGCTCGCCGGGTGGTTCCACTTCAAGCAGGTGGACGACTTGCTGGCTGCACTGGGCCGTGGAGATATAAATTCCAGTCAACTGGCCAACGCAATCAATGAACTGGTGCCACGGCCTGAACCGGTTATTGTAGAGAGATCGCGGGTTAGACAACGGAAAGCGTCAGCGACACCCGAGGGCTTCAGCATTCTGGGGGTGGGCAATCTGTTGACCAGTACCGCCCGGTGCTGCCACCCGGTTCCGAATGATCCCATCATCGGCTATATTACCCGCGGGCGCGGGGTCACGATCCACCGCCGTGATTGCGGAAATATCCTGCGCATGGAGGGGGAAGACAGGCAGCGGCTTATCGAAGTGGAGTGGGGCATCCCTTCGGAAGCAGGTTATACGGTAGAACTCTTCGTGCAGGCCTATGACCGGTCAGGGTTGCTGCGTGACATAACGGCCGTACTGGCCAATGAAAAGATCAATCTCAGCGGCGTGAACACCCAGACCGACAAGCGTGATGGCATCGCGCGCATGAACCTGGTCATGGAGATTGCGAACATTGCCCAGTTGAGCCGCGTGCTCACGCAAATCGGACAGTTGCCCAACGTGGTGGAAGCGCGGCGGAAGCTGTGACGGGTTGGGCACTGCCCGCTGCCTGTCATGGTTTCTTGGTATGCCGGTGATTCATCTAGGGTCAGGACGGGGATCGAGGGAAGGGAGCGTGTAGACAGACGCAAAGAAAGGGGATGCCGTTTGCTTACGGGCAAACCATATCTTCCACCCGCAGGCCAGAGTGCTTCCTGGTTAATCCCGACAGGCTCTCGTCCGGGTTATCGCGCTTCTGGACTACCAGCCAGTAGGTGCTGCGGTTTGCGTAACCCCGTTTGAGGTGTGGAGCAAGGCCGAGCGATTGTGCGCGTGCCAAAGTTTTCTCGGCTCGCGACTTGTCCCTGAAAGCCCCGAGGGAAAGTATATTATCCACGCCGATAAAATTGGCCGTGATGTTCTCTTTCTCCAGCCTTCGCTTGATCTGTAATGCTTCCTCATATTCCCTGACCGGCAACAGGATGGTGTAACCGACCTGTTCCTTCTCGTAGCGGGTTTGTGGCCTGGCGGTCAATCCATGTCGGTCAAGGCGCTTCTCGAATGCTTTCATTCCTGATTCCGCCAGGAATGGACCGAGAGCCTGACAGGTCAGCGGCATAACTGAGCCCGGTGGTTGCGTTGCGGTCAGGTTTTCGATGTTCCGGGTTTCCGAGTGAGACTGTTGCGCATCTTTTTCCTCGAGTGTTACCAGTCGCGTGAGATCCGGTGACAGTGGGGGTAGTGAACGCTCAACCGGCTTAACCGTTCCGTTCAGGAAGACCTGCCAGCTGAAGTAAGCACAATTCATCGCAACCAGTAGAAAAATCATGTTTCGCATTGAATTTTTTCACCTGCGATTACCGGTTAGCCAGCATGTCCCGCTTGTGGCGTTTGGTGTACGGAGTGCCGGTATTACACAGTCAGTAAGACCCTGATTAGCACGCCATCCCCGCGAAAGCGGGGATCCAGAAACCCACCGGTGCAGTACGGAACAGACTGAATTCCCGCTTTCGCGGGAATGACGACTTGTTCAGAGAAACACCAGGACCAGCGTCCAAATTGATGAACTCACTATATACGTTTGATCCTGGATTGGCGATACGGTGGTTAGCAGGCGAATGCCTCGTCACGGATTTCCTTACACAAATATTTCTGAATTATAGAAATTCGGCAATTTCTTACGGAATGAATACGTCAACATCACTTATGTTCAAGACTCGGATCTGAACAAATAACCGATTCATACGCACCCATGAGCCTGCGGTGATGACAGCGGATTATCGTCCCAAACTGCCCCGTGTAATAAGGTTCGCCGTCTTCCTTCCATCCGGGAAGAAGCCACGATGAACCTTTGGAACCGGCTCCAACTGCAACAACTCTGGCACATTTGCGATCACAACAAGTAACTGGAACCGAGCCAGCGGAAAAGACCGGGCTCAGAGCGTAGGAGACAACCGCCAGACGATCCGGGCGGGCCAGGGGAGTTGTCAGGTGATAGGATGCCCCCGTTTCGATTTCATGCGTTTTGTTTCTGGCTGTGTCGCCAGATAGTTCTCACCGATATAAGGGTCCACCCACTCCTCCGGCTCCGGTTGATTTTCTTCGGGGGCATCATGGTCATGAGCGAATTCAATTGCATCGTGTATATCATCCAGTCTTCCCAGTACGGCGCCCAGGGCGCCGGCGAGCAGGGAAGGCATGGGAAACGTCCACAGCCAGTACCAACCGAGGGTGGCGGCGCCAGGAACTGCACCGCCGCTCACTGATGGGTCTCCGCCCAGCAAGGCCCCCATCCCGAGCTGCCGTCCGCCAATCAAGGCGCCCAGACCGGCCAGGAACCAGACAAAGGCGAAAACATACAATATGGTTTTCATGCTATCTCATCCTGATCGTGCTTAACTCTGGCAGTTTAGCCAGGGACCCTTGGAGACATAATAAAAGCACTCCGGTTCCCCGCAAGTACCGATATGAAGCTTGAATTGCCATGTTGTTGACAAATGCTGGGCGATGCTGGGATCGAACCAGTGGCCCCTGCCGTGTGAATGCGTTGTCAGGCCCGTTCTGTTTCAAGGATCTGCAGAATATCACAAGAAATTTGAATCACATAGCCTGTAATCCGGTAAGGCCGGATCACGCGGTTTTTCGTTCGCACTGTGACAAAAGTGTGACAAGGATTCTGCCGTATGAACGCTGAAAATTTTGTTATGACCGGTTAGGTCTCAGTGCCTACGGTGTTTCTTCTTCCAGCAACTTTTTCACTTCTTGCGACAAGGTTGGCAGCCTCGAATCAAGTACGCCCCAGACGAGTCGATCGTCTATTTGTGCGTACCCATGAATCAGGATGTTTCGGAGCGCAATGATGCGGCGATGCTCGCTAATCGGGGCAGCAGTCTCTTGATCTAAGGGCTAGCCACCCACCCGTATCGAGTCTTGCGTCCGTGGCGGAGCCGAGGGAACGGTGAACAAGGCGGGCGAAGCGTAGACAGAGAATCCTGTAGGCCGCAGGGGTGATCGCGCACCCTGAAGTGCTGGTACAGCTTCGAGATTTAGTTTTCGCAGATGCCGAGGGTTTAATGGCCCCCGAAGGCAACACAGAAGCACCCGAAAAGGCGAGGGTGTGGAGGTCCGCCGGAGTCGACAGGCCGTGGCATGCAGGAAGAGATGAGACGTAGAACTCGGGAAGCCCCGACTGGCTCCCACGGGGATGAAGCATGAGAGTAAGACCTACTGATATTAAGGCACAGAAGAGGAAACTCGGACACAGGACTATGCAGCAGTCTAAGCACTCATTGTGGAACTCTGTTACTGGGCAGGCAGATCACTGCCGTATGCCACCGGGGTCTCTTATCAGGCATAGTACTCAGCGCATGGGAAAGCCATGAACATGGGGAAGGACCTGACGGAAGCACGTAGCCCGCAAAGGCAACTCGTACCAGACAGAGTCGGACTGGAACAATGCGAGCCAACCTTCCTGCGGGGAATAGCAAACAAGGCAACGACCAAAAAGCGACACCGTTTTCGAGACCTCTACCGATGTCTGAATGAGGAACTGATCTACCACGCGTGGGAATCTCTCAACAAGGGAGCAGCCAGTGGGGTAGACAAGGTTACCGCCGAGGCGTATGTGGAGGATCTGCACGCCAACATTCAGCGACTGGTAGAACGGCTGAAAACCAAACGATACCGTGCCAAACTGGTGCGGCGTGTCTACATACCCAAGGAGAACGGAAAGCAACGCCCTCTCGGTATCCCTGCCTTAGAAGATCGGCTGGTCCAATCGGCCGCAGCAAAGGTGCTGACGGCAATCTATGAGCAAGTCTTTCTGGATTGCAGTCATGGGTACAGAGAAGGGCGTAGCGCCCACGATGCTGTAGCGGAGTTGACCCGGGAGCTCCAGTTTGGTCCCTATCACACGGTTGTTGAAGCCGACATACGAGGCTTCTTCGACCACATGGATCATTACTGGCTTCTTGAGATGCTCGAACAGCGTATCGACGACCGGGCCTTCCTGGGATTGATCCGCAAGTGGCTGAAGGCCGGTATACTGGAAACGGACGGGAAAGTGATCAACCCCGAAACCGGGACACCACAGGGAGGTATCGTCTCCCCCGTACTGGCCAACGTCTATCTACACTACGCGCTGGACATCTGGTTTGATCGTGTGGTGAAGAAATCCTGTCGAGGCAAAGCGACACTAACACGCTACGCTGATGACTGGGTCTGTGCGTTCCAGCACGAAGACGACGCGGAGCGGTTCTATCGAGTGCTTCCGAAAAGGCTGAAGAAATTTGGTCTTGAGATAGCGCAAGAGAAGACCAACAGGCTAGCGTTCAGTCGCCGTTGCCTGAGGAAAGGCGAGCGATTTATCTTTGTGGGATTTGAATTCTACTGGGAAGAAGATCGTAAAGGTCAACCTCGAGTGAAACGACGAACCGCCCCAAAGAAGTTGCAAGGGGCGAGCCGTCGAATAAAGGCGTGGATCAAAAAGGAGAGACACCTATCGAAACGTGATTTTGTCAGGGGCCTCAACAGGCGACTGACAGGTCACTACAACTACTTCGGGATCATAGGCAACGGACGCTCGATCAATCGCTTCTATCTGTGGGCTATGGAATGTACCTTCAAATGGCTCAATCGACGGGGCGGTAAGCGGATGAGTTTCACGCGGGAGACCTTCTGGAGAGCGGTGGATCGTGGCCTGCTCAGGAAACCCCGCATTATGGTGAGGTCGCCCCGGAGGGTGTTCGCATGATGGTCATGTCTTGCGCGAAAGCGAGTACGACCGAGGAACCGGATGCGGGAAAACCGCACGTCCGGGTCTGTGCAGGGGGTGCCGGGTAACCGGCGTTCCTACTGTAAGACATCTCATGCATATATTTGATATTTCACTTCGTTATCAAAGTATCACTAACGACAGGAATCAACGTATCAAAGTTCGAATTTCGAATTGATACTTCACCTTCGGCAATAGTCATCAACATGACACAGTCAAATCCAATCGTCGGTGTTGTAACTTTAAGTGTCGAAATTATTTACATAATAAATAACTTGAGTAATTATAGTTAATCTACTGTTTTATCGTTATAAATACTGCTGATCGATTTATTAATGCTGTCGAAATCCCTTCCATATCGAAACTTGAATTTCCTGTCAAATCTGCAAGTTATTGAATTCAGATAGATGTATATAATGGCACCAGTATTGCACTAACTTTGCTGGGCAAGGATAAATGACACCCAGTGGATCCAAAATAACCATGTCGTCCACTGGTGAAAATTAAGAAAATCTGTGTTTAATTAACGGAGTCTTATTCAATGAAACAGTCACTTATAGTCGTTTTTCTATTTATCGCTTCATTTGCAAGTATAAGCAGCTTTGCTGGTACATGTGAGCCAAGGGCTATATCTGGATTAGTTGCCGGGAGTTACCCGTGCTTTGAAACCAATGTGATATTCGAAGCCGATATAACAGACCAAAAGAAAAGGCAATTCACCGCGCATGAGGACCCCAGCAAAACCTCGTCGAAACTTTATAGATCAGATAGTGGGTTTACGACTGATGAGCTTGACATTCAGGACACCATATTCGATTTCTCATTCAGGGAAAAATTTAATAAGAAAACTGGCGAATGGGTATTTGACAAAGGTGATATTTCAATTACTGGCATTACATCCCTGACAGGTGATAAGAAAGTTGAATTGATGTCCGCAAATCTTAATGGCGAGTGGGCTTTCGATGGCACATTGATCGGGTTCAATACAACAGGCATTGTATGCGATCCCACCATCAGTGCCTGGGTTAGATGTACCACTAATGAGGTGGTCTATTTTTCACTCGACAGCGTGTTTCCTGGTACAGATGGGAAATTGAAATTCTCTAGCTCTGGGGTAGCTTATACCTCTGTACCCTTACCAGCAGCGGTCTGGCTGCTCGGATCTGGCCTGTTGGGTCTGGTGGGAATTGCCAGAAAGCGTAAAATAGCTTAGTCACGAATTTCTTTCTGTAAGTCCTGACGGCTGCCTTTTGGCAGTCGTTTTTTTGGTGCGCCCAGCATGGGCGCGATCTTGGAGGTGCAAGTCCTCCCGTGAGTTGACCACAGCGAACGAAGTGAAGCGCAACTGCACGAGGGTGACCGAGTGTGGGGAGGAAGCGTGGAGCGAAACCGTGAGCCGATGGACAAGAACTGGATACGAGGCGGTGCCGAGCAGGGTGAGCGGGCAAGAGATCGCGAAGCTCTTGCGGTCAAAGGCTTAGGCGGCGTAAATCCGGCGGTTGTACGGTGAAGGATCGTGTTCTTACCTGGGGAGATCTCGCCTTATGCCTGAAAGGGCGACGGTGAAGAGCAGGCGCGAGAAGCCAGCATAGGTCCATAGTAGCTGCCAGCATGGAGCGAAGGACGGAAGGAATAGGAGGAGTAGCCTTCTGGTTCTCGGATTTGGAAGGTCTCAGATTTTCGCCATAAATCTCGCTGGTATGCTCGTCAGGTGAAGCCCGATGAACTCCAGCAACGAGAAACCAAATTGGCCGGTTCGGATAGGTGAGAAGCCACAAAACGAGCAAAGACGTGGATAGCCCCGAGTCGCGCGTTGCGCGTAGCAATCTCGTTCCCGCGTTCGTTCTCGAGGAAACTCAAGAACGCGAGGACCCGATCAGCCGTCAGGTCGGCGATCTCGAGTTGTTCGACCGGCCGTTTCGTATCGCGGGACGCGAATTGTAGAAACAGCAGGAGCGCGTCACGGTAGCTTCGGATCGTATGTGGACTTAAACCGCGCTGCGCAGGCAAGTAGTCCTCGAAGAACTGCACGAGATCCCGTCCGAGATCAGTGGGTTTGGAAAGCTTCATGATGCACCTCCATCTAGTATTTGAGCGCACGAGCGTTCGAATCGCTCGCTTGCATGGGCAATGACGGCAGGCATCAAGCGCAGGTAGTACGCCGTGGAGACAATGGACACGTGCCCCATGTAGAGGGCAAGCTTCGGCAGATTTACCTGAACGTCGTCATCGTTCTCATACCAACGGAGGAGCGCGGCAACGGCAAAACTGTGGCGAAAATCCTGAGTGCAGGGACAATGGCCGCTACGGTCGCGAATACCGGCAGCTACCAGCAGTTTCTTTAGACTGCTGTAAAACGCATCACCGCTATAGGCACAGCCTCGCACGTTGCAAAGAAGTGGGGCGCTGTCCCGGCTGTCGAACCCCGCGTCACGCCGCAGGGTAAGATACTGGCGCAGCTCGGAACCCACACTGGGTGAGAGTGGAACCCAACGGGACTTGTGGAACTTGGACCCGCAAATGAAGAGAATACCTTGTCGTGCATCCACATCGGCTAGTGTAAGTCGCACCAGTTCGCCACGGCGCAGCCCTGTCGTATAAAGCAGAATTATCGCCAGCCGCAGCACTGCGGGTCGCAGTGCTTCATGGGGCCTGGGACGTAACTGAGAGACGTAGCTCAGCAGCTCTGCGATCTGCTCGTACTCGATGAGTGTGGGCAGTGGCTGTGGGTGTTTCCGTGCGAAGGAACCGGGATCCGGAAGGAAACAATCCGCTTCGCTACGCCGTCGGTAGCAACAGAAATTGTACACGGTACGCTCACGCACGCCACGCGTGCGCGGATTGAGTTGATAGAAGGGTTCTCGCCACTGATCAAAGAGTTGCTGGTCAAGATCGATGGCATCCGCCTTGACAAGAAACGCGCGTACGTTGTTCAGAATTATCTCTTCTTTCTTGTAGACGCGACCGAGAGCGTGGCGGCTTGTCAGGTATGCGGTGACGGCCACATCCCAGCTGGCCAAGGGTTTAGGCATGAACATAACCACCCCCTTCGCATACGCTGGCGTCGGGCACATCGAGTGCGACACCCCGTAGCGCCTCTATATCGAGTCGCAGATAGGTGCACGTACTCTCGAGTCTCCGATGCCCAAGTACGTCCCCGATGGTGTTGATACCGACACCACGAGCAAGCAACCGCATCGCAAAGGCATGCCGCAGGCTGTATACGTTGTGATTTGCACTGGGTAACCTTGCGATCCGCATGCGCTTCTCGAAGATATCCCCAATGGCTGTGCGCATCAGTGGACCAGCCGGACACCGTGCACGTAAAAACAGCTCAGGATGAATCGAGCCGTGCTGATGGCGATCTTGCTCGAGGTAGTCGCGCAGGACCTGAAGCGTGGATGGCGCCAGCGGCAACAGCAGCGCCGACCGGGCCTTGTGCTGTGTCACGTGCAGTACGGCATTCTCCCAGTCGATCGAATCGAGTTGCAGGGAGGCGACTTCGGATGGCCGCAGTCCGTAATGTGCGATCAGATGGAGAATGCTGTAGTCACGCCACCCTGACTTGCTTTGGCGATCAATCGACTTGAGAAGTGCCTGTACTGTATCCCAGGGCAGCGCGCGCGGCGGCAGCTCGCCACGATAGGTACGCGGTGTCTCGATAGTGGTGTCGAGCTGAGAGGCGAGGTATACCCGCCCATGGCAATACCGCAGGAACGAGCGAAGGTGAGCAACGTCGTGCTGCAGCGAGTGTCGCGTCACCTCGCGGCTGCGCAACACGATAAACCGCTCAACATTCTGCTGTGTGATTGCGCTGAGCATCTGATCTTGTCCAAGACCACGCGTCAAGAAGTCAGCGACAGTATGTTCGTTATGGGTTCGCGTCGACAGGGATAGACCTCGAACCTCGCTTAGATAGTCTGCGTACTCTTGCTGAAGCGTAACGAATGGACCAACGGGCTGCGCTTCGAACAATCGGTCGTGTGCTTGCAGAAAGCGCTTATAGGCACGGCGGGCTGCCTGGAAATAGTTGATGCGAGTCGGCGGTCCGCTCCCAACATCAAATGCCGCCTCAAGCTCAGTGAGACTATGGACGTTTGGCACTTCGTTCTGCGGTAAGCGAGGGAGCGCCTGAACAAGTCGCAAGAGATGGTGATGAACGACAGTTGGCGTGTAGTGTTCTGCTAACAGCCACACGGAGAAATCAGTCAACTCTTGCGTGAATGGGGACCGCAAGATTAGCTCGCGCGTCTTTGGGAATAGGTCGGTAGTCATGACACTCTCCAACATTGAGGATGGAGAGTGCCACGCTACCAGCAGACGTTTAGTTATGTTGAGTTGATTGACGTGAAACGAGCTTCTGCTACTGAATTTATAGGATTACTCCACATATGAATGGCACTCGGTTAAGCCCTCAGTCTCTGAGGATGGCCGTATAACCCGATGTTTCTGCGCGCTGTGCGACGAGTCGTTTGCAATCGCGCGAAAGGCTTGGGTCTTTGTTTGATCGCACGAGGTTC
>Ga0210085_1000583_pt1 | contig 15095 bp, 14 predicted proteins | sample China_Galinas_PW_5_FD_184866 | JGI IMG/M metagenome (GOLD analysis project Ga0210085, IMG submission 184866) | Wetland microbial communities from San Francisco Bay, California, USA, that impact long-term carbon sequestration - China_Galinas_PWC_D1... | ecosystem: Environmental > Aquatic > Marine... | reverse complement strand
TTGAGCTACATGATTCAGAAGGGCCAATCTGTTGCCCACAGGGATGGTCCCTATCCCAGAAATAGCAAGAGCCGCCCGAAAGCGACTCTGCATCTCGGGCCACCGTTAAGCGGCCCAAGAGGGTATGAGCAGAGTATCGAGAATGCCCGATGGGGTCAACGGGTCTTTCTGCTATAGCGCCTCGCGGTCTCGTCGTTTGGGCCGACGTGCTACGTGCGCTGATCGAGCGAATTCCGCGTTGATTCAAACTGACCCACTACCGGCGGCCCGCTCGGCGGCGACGGGGCCTCAGCGCTCGCTGTGCTCGCGGCGGTGGTCGGCGCCGCGCCCGGTCACGACCCAGACCACGACGGCCGGCTCGTCGCCGATCGTCCAGAGGCGGTGCGGGGTGTCCGAGCCGAAGGCGATCGAGTCGCCCTGCTCGAGCTCGTAGCTTTCGAAGCCGACGGTGGCGCCGAGCCGGCCGGAGAGGACCAGGCCGTACTCGCGGCCGTGGTGGCGCATCAGCGCGTCGGGGGGGCACGACGCCCCGCCGACCTCGTAGACCGTGTAGAGGAAGTCCATGCTGTCCTCGGCGTCGGGAGTCAGCCGCTCCCAGGAGATCCCGTTGTCGAGCTGGACCGCGAGGCGGTCGGCGCGGCGCAGGACGGGGGAGGGGTGGCCCGGCGCCGGCGCGCCCGGGCCGGTCGCGGCCGGCGGCTCGGCGAACAGCTCCGCCAGCGAGAGCCCGAGCTCGGTCGCGAAGGCGACCAGGGTCCCCACCGACGGGTTCGCCTTGCCGGTCTCGATCTGGGAGACGAGGCTGGGGGAGACGCCGATCCGCTGCGCCAGCGCCCGCACGCTCATTCCCTGAGCCTCGCGCCGCGCCCGCAGTCGCTCGACCGCAAGCGCGGGGACGATCTGCTCGGAGGTGGGCGTCTCGCTCTCTCGCATCCACGCCCGAAACTAGCCTCACCGAGGCGCCGCGGAAACCGTCCGATCGGAAGGGTTGCGGGCGGCGCTCAGCCGCGGCAGCGGCCGTGGCCGCGCTCCATCGCCGCGTCGAGCTCCTCGACGGTGAGGGCGCGGGCGGGGAGGGGGGCGGCGCCTTCGTTGCGCAGGCCCTCGAGCAGGAGGGGGAGGAAGCGGTGCAGGAGGTCGGGGACCTCCTCGTCGGCGAGGTCGGTGACCGCGCCGAGCATCATCTGGACCATGACCAGGTCGGTCGCCTCGATCCCGGGGCGCAGCTCGCCGGCCGCGGCGGCCCGCCGCACCAGCTCGTCGATGCCGGGCTTGAGGCGGGCCCGCGCGGCGCCCACGAACTCGCGGCTCTGGGGCGAGCTGAGCAGCAGCTCCTTGAGCCCGCGGTCGCAGGCCTGCAGCTCGACCGACTCGCGCAGGAAGGTGGCGATCGCCTCCCAGGGGTCCTCGATCAGCAGCGCCCGCTCGACCACCTCGACCAGCTCGCCGACCCGCTCCTCGAAGAGCGCGCCGAGCAGCTCGTCCTTGTTGGCGAAACGGCGGTAGGCGGTGCCCACCCCGACACCGGCGCGGGCGGCGATCTCGTCCATGGTCACCTCGAAGCCGGCCTCGGCGAACAGCTCCCGCGCCGCCTCGAGCAGGCGGCTGCGGTTCTCCTCGGCGTCGCGGCGCAGGGGCCGCTCGGGTGCCGGTTTGGTGCGCATGGTCACACAGTAGCGTAAGCGGAGGCGCGTCCTCCGCTTCTTTGCTAGGCTGCGGAGATAAGTGGAGGTCCCCACTCCGCTTTCTCTCCCGCCCTTCCCCGATCCCCCCGAGGTCACGATCCCCATGAGCACCCCGCAGAACCCCCACCACGAGCGCCGCTGGCTGATCCTCGCCGTCCTCGGCCTCGCCCAGCTGATGGTCGTCCTCGACGCGACCATCGTCAACGTCGCCCTGCCCTCGATCCAGACCGACCTCGGCTTCTCCGACGCCAGCCGCCAGTGGGTGGTGACCGCCTACGCGCTCTCCTTCGGCAGCCTGCTCCTGCTCGGCGGGCGGATCGGCGACCTGGTCGGCCGCAAGCAGGTCTTCCTGGTCGGGATGGTCGGCTTCGCCCTCGCCTCGGCGCTCGGCGGCCTCGCGCCCAGCTTCGGCGTGCTGATCGCGGCCCGGGCCTTGCAGGGGATCTTCGGGGCGATCCTCGCCCCGGCGGCGCTCTCGCTGCTCAGCACCACCTTCACCGACCCCGACGAGCGCGGCAAAGCGTTCGGCATGTACGGGGGGATCGCGGTCGCGGGGGCGGCGATCGGGCTGCTCCTGGGCGGCTTCCTGACCGAGTACCTGTCCTGGCGCTGGTGCCTGTACGTCAACATCGGCATCGCGATCCCGGCCGCGATCGGGGCGTTCTCGCTGCTGCACGGGCAGGAGCACGGGACCGGGATGCGGCTCGACATCCCCGGCACGCTGACCGCCTCGCTCGGCCTGCTCGCCCTCGTCTACGCCACCTCGGAGGCGGCCACCAGGGGCTGGGGGGATCCGCTGATCGTCGCGCTGCTGGTCGCCGCCGCGGCGCTGCTGGTCGCCTTCGTCGCGATCGAGAGCCGCAGCAAGCACGCCCTGCTGCCGATGCGCGTCGTCCTCGACCGCAACCGGGGCGGCTCCTACGCCGGGATGGGCATCGCCGGCGCGGGGATGTTCGGCGTCTTCCTCTTCCTCACCTTCTACCTGCAGGACACGCTCGGCCTCAGCCCCGTCCTGACCGGCCTCGCGTTCCTGCCGATGACGCCGATGATCATGCTCAGCTCGGGCCTGTCGAGCACCGTGCTGCTGCCCAGGGTCGGGCCGCGGGTGCTGATCGTCGGCGGGATGCTGCTGGCGATGGCCGGGATGCTGGTCTTCACCCAGGTCGCGGTCGACAGCTCCTACTGGGTCAACGTCCTGCCCGGGCTGATCGTCACCGGCCTCGGCATGGGGCTGGTCTTCGCGCCGGCGATGAACACCGCGACGGCGGGCGTCGGCGACCGCGACGCCGGGGTCGCCTCGGCGATGGTCAACACCGCCCAGCAGGTCGGCGGCTCGGTCGGCACCGCGCTGCTCAACACGCTCGCGACCAGCGCCGTCGGCGGTACCTGGCGACCCGCCAGCGCGACCCGAAGGTCCTCGCCGAAGCCGCCGTCCACGGCCACACGACCGCCTTCTGGTGGTCGGCCGGGATCTTCCTGGTCGGGGCCCTGGTCACCGGCTTCCTGCTGCGCCCGGGCGTGCCCGAGGTCGGCCCCTCCGCCGAGCCGGTGCTGGCGCACTGAGCGGCCGCGCCGGCCGGCTCAGCCCGAGTGCAGCGCCAGCTCTTCGCTGGCGGCGGCGTGGCCCTCGTAGGGCAGGACCGCGAAGTACATCATCGACGGGTAGAGGCCCTCGAGCTGATCGAATTCCGACCGGCACAGGCGCGCGTAGAGCAGCGCTTCGATGCCGCCGACGACGCCGGCCGCGGTCACCTCGGTGAAGCGGGCGTCGGCGGGGAGCAGCGCCTGGGCGCGGGCGTCGAGGCAGTCGGAGAAGTAGTCGAGGAGCTCGACCCGGCGCAGCACCGCCTCGGCGCTGGCGGCGCGGGCCTCGACGACCACGGTGCGGACCGTGTCCGGCTCGGCGCCGGCGAAGTCGAGCATCGCCCGCATCCCGAGGCGGACCTGCTCGCGCCAGCTCCTCCCCTCCCCGGCGGCGCTGTCGACCTGATCGCGCAGGCGCCGGGCGCTGCTGTCGAAGGCGGCCAGGAAGCAGTCTTCTTTGTTCGAGAAGTGCTCGTAGAAGGTGGGTCGCGAGACGCCCGCCCGGTCGATCACGTCCTGGACGTTGGCGCGGCGGTAGCCGAGGTCGGAGGTCGCCTTCAGCATCGCCATGATCAGCCGCTGGCGCTGGATCGCCCGAATCAGGTCGGAGGGGAGCCTGCGGACACCGGAGGGGAACTTGCCGTCGCTGTTGGCGAGCAGCTCGATCGCCGCGTCGACCTGCTCCGGCGGCCAACTATCCCCGAGGGCGGCAACGAGAGTTTGCTGGCTGAGTTCGATTCGGTCGGCGGCCAATGAAGAACCTTGCAGTTTCCAATAGAAACAACCTGAGTTTCTTCACGGTACCAGAACAGATGGTGGCTCGCGCACTCTTTTGTAAGCCGTAGTTATTCTTCATTACATGCTCCCATCCGGACCTCGGGAGCTCAGGTGAAGCCTTCTCGGCCAGAGCTTCCAAAGGAGTTCGTTGCCGTGCACAAGCGGCGGCGGATGATCGACGCGATCGCTGAATTGAGTGCGGAGCAGGGCTACGAAGCGACCAAGATCGCCGACATAGTCAGTCGCGCCGGGGTCGCCCGCAAAACGCTTTACGACAATTTCGACGGCAAGGAAGACCTCTTCCTCTCCGCCTTCGACCTCTACTTCGCGGAGACCAAGCGCGCGGTCGAAGAGGCCTGCGACGCGACCGGCGGCGCCTGGCGCCAGCGGATCGAATCCGGGGTCGCCGCCTTCCTGCGCTGCGTCGAAGAGCGGCCGGCCGCGGCCCGGCTGTGCATGATCGAGGCGCTCTCGGCCACACCGGCGGCCTCGGCCCGCTACGACGCGGCTCTGCGCGAGTTCGTCGAGCTGCTCGAGGCGAACGCGCCGGAGGGCACCGACCTGCCCGCCACGGTCGCGGAGACCCTGGTCGGCGGCGTCGCCTGGATCCTCAACCAGCAGATCAGGAAGGGCCGCGCCGGTCGTGCCGGGGAGTTGCTTCCCGAGCTTTCGGAGTTCATTCTTTCTCCGTATCAGGGTGTCGTCGCGAAGGGGGTGGACGCAACGCGCCGAGAGTGACAGTACGCTGGCAGACTTAAATAGGTAATGGAGCGACTACCACGCGGGCGACATGGTCTTTCCCCGGAGTTCGTGGCGAGAAATCAGCGGGAAAGGCTGATCTCCGGACTCACCGACGTGCTGCACGATGTCGGTTATCAGAAAACCACCGTGTCACTGATCGGGAAGCGGGCGTCGGTCTCCAAGAGCGACTTCTATAAACACTTCGAGACCAAGGACGACTGCTTCGTCGCCGCCTACGACAAGGCGGTGGAGCGGATCCGGGAGCGGGTGGACGAGTCCTGCGCCAAGCACGCCGACGAGGAGTGGCCGCCGCGGGTGCGCGAGGCGATCACCGCCCTGGTGGACTTCTTCTGCGCCGAGCCGGCCGTCGCGGCGCTGGCCCTGGTCGAGGGGCTGCGGGCCGGCCGCGGCGTCTACGACCGCTACCAGGTGGCCGTGGAGAGCTTCGTCCCCTATCTGCGCGACGGCGCGCCCGACGCGCCCGGCGGCGGCGAGGTCCCGCGGGCGACCGACGAAGCGGTGATCGGCGGGATCGTCTCGCTGCTCGGCAAACGGTTGGTGGCCGGCGAGGAGAGCCGTCTGGAGGAGCTGAAGCCGGCGGTGCTCGAATTCGCCCTCACGCCCTACCTGGGCACGGTCGAGGCGCGCCGGGTGATCGCCGCCGGGGCCGGCTAGGATCGGGGGATGAGCGAGAAGGTCTGGAGCGTCTACCTGGCGGGGGAGATCCATTCCGACTGGCGGGAGCGGATCGAGGCCGGTGCGCGGGAGGCGGGGTTGCCGGTCGCCTTCACGGCGCCGGTCACCGACCATCCCGCCTCCGACGACGCCGGGACCGGCACGCTCGGCCCCGAGCCGGTCAAGTTCTGGGCCGACCAGATGGGCGCCGGGGTCAACGCGATCCGCACCCAGACGATGATCCGCGACGCCGACCTGCTGGTGGTCCGCTTCGGCGACAAGTACCGGCAGTGGAACGCGGCCTTCGACGCCGGCTTCGCCGCGGCCCTGGGCACGCCCTACGTCACCCTCCACGACGGCGAGCTCGACCACGCCCTGAAGGAGGTCGACCGCGCCGCCCAGGCGACCGCCCGCACCCCCGAGCAGGTCGTCGCCGTCCTCCGCTACGCAATCCGCGGCGAGCTCCCCCGGTAGCCCCACCGCTCCGCTGTTCCTTCGCCCCCGATAGGAGGGAAAAGGAACAGCGCAACCGGGGGGGTTTGCGCTGGTGGTGGTGGCTTCGGTCTGTGCGGTGAGGTCAGGTCCCTTCGTCGAGCTGGTCGAAGCGGCAGTCCCGCGGGGCCTTGTCGTCCCGGAAGCGGTGGAACCGGGCTCCGTGCCGGATCCGCCCGGCACTGGCGTGGTCGTAGCCGACCTCGATCACCAGCTCGGGCCGCAGCGCGACCCACTCGAGGTCGCGCCCGCCGGTCCAGCGGCTCGGCTCCGCGGTGCCGCTCTCGCCGGTCTCCAGCGGCGCCAGCAGCTCGCGCATGCCGCGTTTGGCGGCGGCCGTGAAGCCGGAGATGTGGCCGACCGGGCGCAGCTCCCCGCTGTCGTAGAGGCCGAGGATCAGCGAGCCGACGGTGCCCTCCTCCTTGCCCGGCCGCCAGCCCATCACCACGCAGTCGATCGTCCGCTCGCGCTTCACCTTCGCCATCCCCTTGCGCTTGCCCGGCAGGTAGGGGGCGTCGAGCCGCTTCGCCATCACGCCCTCGATGCTGGCCAGCCAGCGTTCGGCCCGGGCCTCGTCGGCGGTCAGCTCGGTCAGCTCGAGGTCGGTTGCCGCCGCGATCGCCTCCAGCCGGGCCCGGCGCTCGGCCAGCGGCGCCTCGAGCAGCGACTCGTCGCCGTCGGCGAGCAGGTCGAAGGCGACGAACTGGGCCGGGATCTCCCGCGCGAGCAGCGAGATTCGCGACTCGGCCGGGTGGATCCGGCTCTGCAGGGCGTCGAACTCGAGGTTGCCCTCGGCGTCGCGGATCACCAGCTCGCCGTCGAGCACCCAGCGCCCCGGCGCGAAGCGCAGCTCCGGGAAGTAGCGGGCCAGCGCCTTGCCGCCGCGCGACTGGACGTAGACGTCCTCGCCGTCGACGAAGACGATCGCCCGGAAGCCGTCCAGCTTCGGCTCGTAGGCCCACTCCTCGCCGCGCGGCAGCTCCCTGCGGGTCAGCGCCAGCTGCGGCTTGATCGGCGGGGAGAGCGGCAGCGCCACGCGCCCAGCCTACGCCACCGCCCGCGGTCGCATTTCCGCCCGGATAGCGGGCGAAACTACGACCGCCGGCGGGCGCGGGACTCGCGCGGGTCGGGAATCGGCACCGCGGCGATCAGCTGCTGCGTGTACTCGTGCGCGGGGCGGTCGCAGATCTGGTCGGCGTCGCCCTGCTCGACGATCCTGCCGTCCTTCATCACCGCGATCCGGTCGGCGACGTGGCGGACGACCCCGATGTCGTGGGCGACGAACAGATACGTGAGGCCGAGCTCGTCCTGCAGGTCGTCGAGCAGGTTGACGATCTGCGCCTGGATCGAGACGTCGAGTGCCGAGACCGGCTCGTCGGCGACGACCAGCTGCGGCTCGAGGACCAGCGCCCGGGCGATCCCGACCCGCTGGCACTGGCCGCCGGAGAGCTCGTGCGGGTAGCGCCGGCGGTGCTCGGCGTCGAGGCCGACCCGCTCCAGCATCGCCTCGACCCGGCGCCGCCGCTCGGCGCCGGAGGAGACGCCGAGGCGCCGCAGCGGGTCGCCGACGATGCGGTCGACCGGCTTGCGCGGGTTGAGGGAGGCCTGGGGGCTCTGGAAGACCATCTGCATGCGGCGCCGCAGCGGCCGCATGCGCCGTCGCGACAGCCCGGCGATCTCGGCGCCCTCGAAGCGGACCGAGCCCGAGGTCGGCTTCTCCAGCTGCAGGACAGCCCGGCAGGCGGTCGACTTGCCGCTGCCCGACTCGCCGACCAGCCCGAGCGTCCCGCCCCGCGGGATCTCGAAGCTGACCCCGTCGACCGCCCGCACCCGGTCCACCTCGCGGTCGCGCAGGATCCCCCGCCGCACCGGGTAGTGCTTGACCAGGTCGGTCACCTCGAGCAGGCTCACCGCAGCTCCCGCTTGCGCTCGGGCGCCAACCAGCAGCGGTCGCGGTGGCCGGGCGAGTCGGTCAGCCGCGCGCGCAGCTCGGGGACCTGCGGGCACTCGCCGAAGGCGTGCGGGCAGCGCGGCCGGAAGGCGCAGCCCTCGGGCAGCGCCAGCAGCGAGGGCGGCGCGCCGGAGATCTGCGCCAACCGCCGCGGCCGCTCGCGGTCGAGGCGGATCGTCGAGCCGAGCAGGCCCCAGGTGTAGGGGTGCTGGGGCTCGTAGAACACCTGGTCCAGCGTCCCCTCCTCGACCACCCTGCCCGCGTACATCACCGCCACCCGGTCGGCGACTTCGGCGACCACCCCGAAGTCGTGGGTGATCAGCAGCGTCGCCAGGCCGCGCTCGCGGTTGAGGCGGGCGAGCAGGTCGAGGATCTGCGCCTGCACCGTCACGTCGAGCGCCGTGGTCGGCTCGTCGGCGATCAGCAGCTCGGGCTCCAGCGCCAGGGCCATCGCGATCATCGCCCGCTGCCGCATCCCGCCCGAGAACTCGTGCGGGTAGGCGTCGACGCGGCGCTCGGGGTCCGGGATGCCCACCGCCTCGAACAGCTCGACCGCCCGCGCGCGGCCCGCCGCCTTCGAGGTTCCCGGCCGGTGGGCGCGGATCGCCTCGGCGACCTGGGAACCGAGCCGGTAGACCGGGTTGAAGGAGGTCATCGGGTTCTGGAAGACCATCGCGACCCGCTCTCCCCGGACCCGCCGCAGCGTCTCCTCGGGCGCCCCCAGCAGCTCCTCGCCGCCGAGCCGGACAGAGCCCTCGATCCGGGCGCCGGGGGAGCGGCCGAGGCCGAGCAGCGTCTGCGCGGTGACGCTCTTGCCCGAGCCGGACTCGCCGACGATCGCCAGCACCTCGCCGGCGCGCAGCTCGAAGCCGACCCCGTCGACCGCCTGCAGCAGCCCCGCTTCGGTGGCGAAGGCGACCCGCAGGCCGCTGACCTCGAGCAGCGGCGCGCTCACGACCGCGGCGCCTCTCCGAGCCGGACCCGCGGGTCGAGGTAGGCGTAGGCGATGTCGGCGAGGGCGTTGAAGAGGACGACGAAGAAGGCGCCGTAGAGGGCGACGCCCATCACCGGCGGCAGTTCGAAGTTGGCGGTCGCCTGCGCCGCGTAGTTGCCGACGCCGTCGATCGAGTAGAGGCTTTCGGTGATGATCGCGGTGCCGCCGATCGTCGCCCCGAAATCGAGCCCGAACAGGGTGACGATCGGGATCAGCGAGTTGCGCAGCACGTGGCGGGTCATCACCCGGCGCTCGGAGAGGCCCTTGGCGCGGGCGGTGCGCACGTAGTCCTCGTTCATGACGTCGAGCATGTTCGAGCGCAGCACCCGGCCGTAGATCCCGATCATCAGGAAGGCCAGGGTGAACCAGGGAAGGATCAGGTGGGTGAGCCACTGCCACGGGTTCCCGGTCAGCGGCTCGTAGCCGGCGCTGGGGAAGATGCCCGCCTTGTAGGAGAGGAGGTAGAGGAGGACCGGGGCGATCAGGAAGACCGGGATCGAGACGCCGGCGATCGCCACTCCGGTCAGCAGCCGGTCGAGCCAGCTGCCCGCGTGGACCGCGGAGAGGTAGCCGAGCGCCAGCCCCAGGACCAGCCAGATCGCCGCCGCGCCGATGCTCAGCGAGAGCGTCGCCGGGGCCCGTTCGACGATCTGCTCGAGCACGTTGACCCGTGGGCGGTAGGAGACCAGCCCGCCGGTCAGGACCTTGCCCATCATCGTCGCGTACTGCTCGGGAACCGAGTCGTTGAAGCCCCATTCCTCTTCGATCGAGGCGACCAGCTGCGGCGTCGAGTTCTTGCCGGCCAGCTGCTGGGCGGGGTTCTGGGCCGGCAGCACGGTGAAGACGACGAAGAGCAGCACCGAGACGGCGAAGAGGACGGCGACCAGCCCGATCAGTCGCCTGGCCGCGAAGCGGGCCATCAGAGCGCCCCCTCCGCGCCCTCGGCCGGGATCGTGCCGCCCCGCACCTCGACCCGCGCCGCCGAGCGGGGATCGAGCGCCTCGCGCAGCCCGTCGCCGACCAGGTTCAGCGAGAGCACCGTGAGCATGATCATCAGCCCGGGGGCGATCGCCAGCAGGGGCTGGGTATTGAGCAGGCCGACCCCGTTGCTGACCATCAGCCCCCAGGAGGAGTTGGGCGGCTGCACGCCGGCCCCGAGGAAGGAGAGCCCGGCCTCGAACAGCATGCTGTTGGCGACCGTCAGGGTGGCGAAGACGATGATCGTCGAGGCCAGGTTGGGGAGGATCTCGCTCCACATCAGCCGCAGCGGGCCGGCGCCCTGAGCCGTCGCCGCCTCGACGAACTCCATCTCGCTGAGCGCGATCACCTGGCCGCGGACCGGCCGGGCGACGTAGGGCAGGGAGAAGATCGCGATGATCCCGATCGGGATCAGCAGCGAGCCGCCGGAGAGCTCGACCGGGCCGAGGTTGAGGCCGCCGAGCGCCAGCGAGACGCCGACCGAGAGGCCGATCAGGAAGACCGGCAGCGACCAGATCACGTCGAGGGTGCGGGCGATCGCGGTGTCGACCCAGCCGCGGAAGTAACCGGCGAGCAGGCCGAGCACGACGGCGATCACGGTGATCAGCGCGGCGGCGCTGATCCCGACCAGCAGCGAGGTGCGGCCCCCGTACATCAGCCGCACCATCTCGTCGCGCCCGAGCCGGCCGTCGGCGCCGAGGAAGAACTTGCCGCCCGCTCCGAGCCACTGCGGGCCGATCGGCAGCCCTTCGACGCTGACGACGTCGCGCTCTTCGCCGCCGACCTCGATCTTCTCCAGGGTGTGGCTCTGGTTGGGGCCGGTGCCGGCGACCCGGTCGGCCCAGAGCGGCGCCGACAGCACGAAGACGACGATCAGCGCGAAGACGACCGCCGCGGCGACCGCGGTCCTGTTGCGCAGGAAGCGGCGCCCCGCCAGCGCCCAGGGACCGCGCGTCCTCGCGCGCTCCGGAGCCGCCGGCGGGGAGTCGGGCGCCATCCGCCCTAGTTCCCCCCGCCGGCGGGGATTCCTACTTGTATTCGAAGCTGGTCAGGAACTGCCCGAGCGTCGGGTTGAAGATCACCTTGTCGAGGTCGATTTCTTCCGAGACGAAGGTGGAGATCGAGAGCGAGCCGTAGGGCGCCGCCGCCGCTTCTTCCATCAGCTGGAGGTCGAGTTCCGCGTACTCGGCTTCCTGTTCGGACCCGAGCGGTTCTTCGGCCAGCTTGGCGATCTTTTCGTCGACTTCCGGATTCGAGTACCGGGAGAGGTTGGTGGCGCCCGTCGCCGCGATCGCTTCCGTGGAGAACAGCGGCTGCAGGAAGTTGTTCGGGTTCGGGTAGTCCTGGAACCAGGCGACGTAGCCGGCGTCGAGGTCGGGCGTGCTTTCGTTGCCGACCAGGTCGAAGTAGTTCTTCGCGTTGACCACTTTGAGGCTGGCTTGGAGGCCGATTTCGTTGAGCACGCCTTCCAGGTATTCGCCCGCTTCCTGGGTCGGCGATTCGTTGTTGGTCCAGACGGTGACCTTGCGGTCCTTCGGGTCCGCTTCTTCGACCAGCTCCTTGGCCTTTTCCAGGTCATAGGGGTAGAGGTCGATTTCCTCGTAGCCCGGCATCCCCGGCGGCAGGATCTGCTGGCCGGCGGTCAGCTGGCCGGCGTAGATCCGTTCCAGCGCTTCGCCGCTGACCGCGTAGTTGACGGCCTGGCGGACCTTGAGGTCGCTGAACGGGGCCTTCTTGTTGTTGAGCCAGAAGAAGTAGGTGCTGTTGGTCGGCGCCGACTTGAACTGGGTGCCTTCGAACTCGTTCTTGACTTCCGCGTAGCGATCGGAGGGGACCAGGTTCTGCATCCACTGCGCCTTGCCCTGTTCGATTTCGTCGACCTGCGTCTCGGGGTTGGTGATCTCGGTCGCTTCGATGTGGTCCATGTAGCCGCTCGGGTAGTCGGGCATCGCCTCGGAGTTGGCCTTCGCCCACTCGGGGTTGCGGTCGTATTCCCAGCTGCGCCCCGATTTCACGTTGTCGATCATGTAGGGCCCGGTGGCCGGGATCGGGGTGGCGGTCTGGTCCTCGGCCGGGGTGCCGGCCGGGACGAGGGCGACGAACAGCATCGCCAGCTCGTTGGTGAAGGTGCTGCTGGGCGCTTCCAGCTCGATCGAGATCTCGCCGGTTTCGTCGTCGGTCTCGATCCCCGAGATGCCGCCCTTTTCGGTTTCTTCGAATTCTGCGGCGCCGACGATCTTCGAGTAGAAGAACGAGCCCGGCGAGTTGATCTTGAACAGCCGTTCGACCGTGGCGGTGAAGTCGGAGGCCTTGACCGGGGTGCCGTCGGAGTACTTGAGGCCCGGGCGCAGGGTCAGCGAGTAGGTCTTGCCGTCGTCGCTGATTTCCGGCAGGTCCTCGGCCAGGCCGGGGACGACTTCGCTGCCTTCCGTCCCTTCGGCGTGCTTGTAGGTGAGCAGCGGCAGGTAGATCTCGCCCATCGCGGTCCAGCCTTCCTGCGAATAGTCGAGCGCCGGGTCCAGGGCTTCGGGGAAGGTCCCGTAGGTCGCCCTCATCGTCCGGTCGCCGTCGCCTTCACCTCCGCTGCCGGTTCCGCTTCCACCGCTTCCCCCGCAGGCAGCGATTCCCAGGATTGAGATGAGCGCAAGACTCATCATCGCGACGACCCCGCACAGTTTCTTCAAGATTGAACCTCCGAGTCGGACTGGACTGGCGTACTCCCGGGAATCAACTCCAGCACAACGTCATTTCCCTCGTCAAGCGCATTTGAACGGATGAAACCTGGCCGATCAGGCCATTTTGAGCTAAGTGCCGGGATCACGATCGCGACGATCGCGAGGACTCCCAGCCCGGCTACGAGAAAGGTAACTCGGGGCGCGGCGGCTACCGCCACGACGCCCCCGAGGACGAAGCCGACGCCCGGCATCGCGGCCCCGATCGACTCCAGCACGCTCATCACCCGCGCCTGCATCCCCTCCACCGTGAGCTCCTGCACGGCGCTCACCACGGAGACCCACTGCACGCCGTTGCCGGTCCCGCCGAGGACCGAGGCGACGCAGGCGAGCGCCAGCGACGGGGCGGCGGCGAGGCCGAGGTAGCCGGCGCCGACGGCGAGCGTGCTCAGCCCCAGCAGGCTGATCAGCGACATCGAGCGCGCCGCGGCGAAGATCAGGCTGCCCAGCACCATGCCGGCGCCCCAGCTCGCCAGCAGCAGCCCGTAGCCGGAGTCCCCGGTGCCGAGCGTCTCCTTCGCGTAGACGACCTCGACCGGGATCACCGCCGCGAAGAAGACGAAGGCGGCGCCCTGGGCGAGCAGCAGGCGGCGCAGGACCACTATCTCGCGGATGTAGGCGATCCCGGCCCGGACCCGGTCCCGCATCCGCCCCGCTTCGGGCTCGGCCTGCGGGAGGGTGCCGGCGGTGAGCAGGATCATCGCGATCAGGTAGAAGGAGGCGGCGTCGAGCAGCAGCGCGGTCTGCACGCCGAAGCCCGCGACCGCGAGGCCGGCGAGGCCGGGGCCGATCGCGGCGCCGCCGGTGAAGGCGACGTTGAGCAGCGCGTTGCCGGCGCGCAGCTCGCCGGTCGGGGCGAGCAGGGTCGCGACCACCGCCCTGGTCAGGGCGCGGCCGGTCAGCGCCAGCGCCCCGTCGACCGTGGCCAGCGCGATCACGGCGGCCAGCGAGAAGCTCGAGGAGGTGGCGAGCAGGGCCAGCCCGGCGAAGGCCGCCGCCTCGCCGCAGTAGAGCACCGGCAGCGCGAAGCGCGGCGGCGGGCGCTCGGCGCGGGTGATCAGGATCGGCGCCAGCAGGGCGGGCAGGAAGCGGGTCCCGAGGAAGAGGCCGGCCGTCGCCAGGGCGCTGTCGGTGCGGTCGAAGACCAGCACCGAGAGGGCGATTATCCCCATCCAGTCGCCCAGCTCGTTGACCGCATAGGACGTCGCGAGCCGACGGAACGCCGGCCTTCGCAGGGGGTCGATCAATTGCCGCCTACGCATTCGTGGACGGACGTACTACCGTATTTCTGCACAAGATTTCCTGCAGATGCACAAGTTTTGGCCAGCCTGTGCTACAAAGTTGCCAGGAATTAAGAAGTTCTCAGGACAGCAGTGCACAGGTTCCGGCTTCAACTCCAAAAGGAAGGGGATAAGGACATGGGCTTCCGTCACTAGGTTTTTCAAGGGTCGCGCTGGACCGCGGCCCACTCAGACTTCACAAGGGGCGCTCCTCGAGGGGCGCCCCTTGTCGTTCCGGGGCGCCCCGTCGCTGGAGTCGTTTTTCGCCCTCGGGATGCGGGTACCTGCGCGGGTGCCGAGGATGTTCCGACCCCCTGCGATTCTGGGCAAGATTGGCCATGTGGCTAACCGACCTTGCCTAACCGAGGCTCCGGCACTACTTTGAAACTCGCAATTAGCGACTTCTGAGAGGTTCCATGCCCTCGCAGGGAATGGGCGCGCGCCAGTGAAGGAGTCGATCCGGTCCCGTCGCACAAGCGATATTCCGAAACAGCGCCATGACCCAGACCCGCCCCACTCGATTCGCGCTCACCCTGATGGGCGTCGCCTTCGCGCTCACCGTGGCGGTGGGGACCTGGCGCGCGCCCCAGTGCAACTGGGACCTCGGCCTCTTCGCGGTGCTGCTTGCCTTCTCGATCTTCAGCGACCTGACCGCGGTCTCGACCGAATCCAAGGTCAAGGTCTCGGGCAGCTTCCTCGCCCTGGTGGTCGCGATGGTCTTCCTCGGCGGCACCCCGGCCGCGCTGATCGGGATCGCCACCATCCTCACCGGCTGGCTGCGCTGGCGCGACGACTGGCACTACCTCTTCGACAACGTCCTCACCTACGCGCTCTTCCCCCTGGTCGGCGGGATCGCCTTCCACGAGGGGGTCGCGGCGATCGGCCTGACCGGCGCCGACCCCGAGTTCTACCTGCTCGTCTTCGCCCTCTTCCAGTTCGCCCTGGCGCTCAACTTCGTGATGATCGCCAGCTACGGCTGCTACGTCGAGCGCTCCTCCTTCTCGACCAAGCTGCGGGTGCTGCCGCCGGTCCTGCCCTCCGAGTTCGCCAGCGCGATGCTCGCCGTCGCGGTCGCCTTCATCTACTACGAGATCGGGATCTCGGCGATCGCCCTCTTCGGCGTCGTCCTCGTCACCTTCCAGTACCTGCTCGGTCAGCTGCTGCTCTCCCAGCAGCGGGCGCGCGAGCTGGAGAAACGCAGCAAGC
>Ga0210085_1000582_pt1 | contig 15111 bp, 20 predicted proteins | sample China_Galinas_PW_5_FD_184866 | JGI IMG/M metagenome (GOLD analysis project Ga0210085, IMG submission 184866) | Wetland microbial communities from San Francisco Bay, California, USA, that impact long-term carbon sequestration - China_Galinas_PWC_D1... | ecosystem: Environmental > Aquatic > Marine... | reverse complement strand
ACATGCCGGGAACTGTACGCCGTAGCCGCCAAAGGGCCCTTGAAATAGAAAAATCTTATGATTTCAGTTTTCGCCAACGTAGACAGCGCCTTACGAAGCTAACGAGAAAATCAACCGGACGCTAGTGACTGAGAATCATACTACAGGACTGCCGCGGTTCACCTCTTATCCGCTGCCCTATTGCAACATGTTCTCCAACAGGGCTTGCAGTCTTTTCCATACTTCACCGCCATAGCGCCGCGCCAACGTCAGCCGCTGCGCTTGAAGCTTCCCCGCCTCGCGCTGCCACTCATGCTCGGCCTTCTGCGCGGCCTCGGTTTCGCCCCACAAGGTATCGGGCTCGGCGAGTCCCTGGTCGACCTGCTCCTGGCGGTAGGTAAGGCGGTCGCGCTGGAAGGCGCGCTGGGTGTCGAGGGCTTTGACCTGCGCGGCCTGCTCGCACAGGGACTGGAGGTCGGCGAGGAAGGCGGTGCGGACGGTGTCCTCGGCGTGCTGCCAGCTCGCGCGGGCCGGGCGGTTTTCAGATCGTTGGAGCGGTCCCAAAGGGGAATGCGCTCGTGGATGGCGGCGTTGGGGTCGGACCCTCCGCCCTGGAAGGTGTTGGCGGCGGAGTAGCCGACGGTCACGACGCTCTCCCAGGCATGCTGGCGGGTCTGCTCGGCGTAGATCCCGCGCTCGGCGATCAGGACCGGATTGGCCTCGGCGAGGATGGACAGGGCCTCCTCGAGACGGCCCGTTCCCGGGCAGTCGGCGCCGGCTTGGCTGGCGAAAGCCACCGCGAGCAGCAGCGCCGGCGACCAACCCTCACGCATCACCCCTCCGCCATGTGCCGGAGCAGCAGCCGGGTCAGCTCCGCGTCGGCGGCGGCCCGGTGCAGGTTCATCGGGATCGGCAACCCGCATTGGCGGGCGGCATCGATCAGGCGCTGCCAGCGGTAGCTGCCCCGGGCGTGATTCCACTCGCCGTAGAAGCGAGCGTAAAGTTTCATCGCGCAGCCGGCGTGCAGCTCGGGGACGGTCAGGTCCCAGGCCGCCGCGGACTGGCGGATCAGGCGCAGGTCGTAGACGGCGTTGTAGATCACCACCGGCTTGACCAGGAGCAGGAAGGTCAGATGCCCCCACAGGTCGGGCAGCTGCGGCGCTGCGGCCACGTCCGCATTGCAGATGCCGTGCACGTCGGTGGCCTCCTGCGGAATCGGTTGGCGAGGCTTCACCAGGGAGTCGAGCAGCGTGCGGCCCTGGTGATCGATGACGGCGATCTCGCAGATCTCGGCCTCCGGCCCGAGGCCCGTGGTCTCGGTGTCCAGGAACACCGGGCGGGCCGCGAGCCAGCGCAGGGCCTCCTCCGCGGTCGGATCGACCTGCATGAGCGCTTACAGGTCCATCTCGCCCTGTCGGCCGAGGATGTCGACGCTCACCGGCAGCTGCTGGACCATGACCAGGTCGCGGACCTTCTCCAGCTCCTCGTTGTTGGTCACCGCCCCCTCGAGGTCGATCTGGATCTTGCCTTCGTCGGTGGTGACGATGCGCTTGATGGTGGCCGGGATCTCGCGAATGCGGGTGGCCGGGAAGGCGCTCACGTGGCCCCCGTTGCCGCCTTCGGTGCGATGGGTGCGTTCGGTCTCGGTCATGATTGGTTGCTCCGGTTGTCGTTGATTCGATCAGTCGTCCTGGTCGGGGCGTTGGCCTTCGCCCTGCAGCCACTGAATGGCGTCCTGCACGCCCTCCTCGTAGCTCATGCCCGGGTAATGGCTGCCCTCGTCCAGCCCTTCGGCACACCAGTTCAGGATCTCGTCGATCTCGTCTTGGGTCGGTCTTGCCATCGGCCCGGTCTCCTCGGTTGGTTCCGGTGGGTGGTCGATCGCCGTCCCTGGCCTCGGGTCATCCCTGGACTGGGATCACTCGTCGTGCTCCTCGCCGTCGGGGTCCGAGTAGTATCGGGCAGGCAAGCTGCAGTCCCTGGCCTCGGGGATGACGATGAGCTGCAGCGGATACTCGCCCGCCGGCAGCGGGCCCTCGAGCTCGAGCTCGCCGTCTTCGTCCACCCTGGCCAGGCCGAGGTCGATGCCGCCGTCTCCGACCGGGATGCACACCCGGTACTGATCGAAGGGGACGTTCGGGATCTCGGCCTTGAAGCTGTGCTCGGTCAGCTTGGCCTCGGAGCCCGCGATCACCTGGCCGGTGGCCGTCTCGAGGAAGGAGGCTTCGTACGCGACCTTGGCCAAGGCCGCCGCGGAAACGAGGGAAAGGGCGATTGCGCAAGTGAGTGTTTTCATGGCATCTCCTGTTGTGGTTTCAATCCGCGCCCGGCGAGCTCGCCGGGCGATACCTGGTGCGATGGGTCTCGCATTCACACCATTCGGCAGCCGGCGCCAGGATGCGGCCGGCTTTCGTTTCTTCCGTGCCGGATTGCCCGGCTTGCTCAACGGCGAGAAGATCCGGCTGGCGACGGGCGCCGTCGAGCAGGGGCACACCTAGGGGCACGAGCCGCGGCAACCAGTCCAGGCTGAAGCGCAGGGAGTCCAGACCGCCGGCGACGACGTCCGGGATGACAATCCAGTCCGCGCCTTCGCCGAGCAGCATGAGCGCCTGCTCGAACGCTCGCGCGTCGAACGGCTCGCCCGCCTGGTGGGCAGACCAGGCGCCGTTGTCCAGGGCGTAGCGCATACCCTCGGTGCGCAGCGCTCCCTTGGCGGAGATCAACAGGCGCCAGCCGGCGTAGCGCAGGGCGGCGAGGTTGCGGCGCGTGCCGGTTCGGGAGGCGTAGGCGATCATCGGTGAAGCTCCGCGACCAGGAACAGCACGATCACAGCCGCGACGAGCCACCAGGGTCCCCGCCACATCAGGCGTTGGATTCCGTACCGCGCCACCCAACGGATGAGATCGTTCATCGGCGCCCACCCCCGTCGGAAACGGTGGTGCTCGAGCGCGGATCGTGATCTGGCACCGCGTCCAGGGCGACCTTCACGTCGTCGACGGATCTGGCGATGATCCCCAGTCCACGAGCCCCGTTGACGCTGGCGATGAATGCCTGTTGTTCCTTCGTGGCCTTGCCCAATCGCGTCTTCACCTCGACCGCCAGGAAGCGACCGTCGACGAGCTGCCCCAGGATGTCGGCGCATCCGGGGAAGGCGTAGCGGATGAACCGCCGGCTCTTGCCGCCGTTCGCCTTCGGCGTCTCGATGACCTGGGCCCCCGTGTTGAAGCGATAGGCCCATGCGACGCGGCGACCCATTGCAGAAAGCGCAGGATCGCGTCCTGAATCACGCTCTCCGGAACCTCTGGCCGCTGAAGACGGAACGGTCGGCTCGTACGCGCCGCCCCCGGATGCTCGCGAGGATCTCGCGGGCCTCACCGGCAAACGGCTCGGTCGCTGGCACGGGCCCGTGGTGCTGAGTACCGCGCAGACGTCGGGACATCACGGCCATCTGCTGGCGAACGGCGCGGTCGCCGGTGAACCGCCGGCGAATCTCGGCGCGGTAGGCCCCGGGACCGGTGCAGCCCAAAGGTGCGGACATCGGACCGGGAGCCCCCGGCTCGGTGTCGGCCCGCAGCTCGAAGATGCCGCTGAAGGCGGTCGACAAGCGCCGCGATGTACCACTCTTCGCGCTCAGAGAATCACTGTGAGTGTTTTCTGCAGGCATGACTAAGCTGCGTCCTGAGGATTGTCGGAAGCCGATCCGTCGACGGTAACTCGGCGTACCCGCTCCTGCACGGCTTCGAGCACAGCCGCCTTGTGCGCCTCGAAACGCTCCCGTTCCTTGCGGCGCTCCTCGACGCGCGCCTCCTGCTACGCCTGCTTGCGCCTCGCAGCCGTGACGAGGGCGCCCTTCACGGCTGCCAGGTAGCGGCGTGCCTCGCGGGTCTGCAGATCCGGCAGGGCCGTCACGTTGCCCGTGAGCAGGCCAGCGACCGCCGTCATTTCCGTGCGCTCCTGCGGCGGCAGCAAAGAGCGGACCTGGTGCACCGGAAGGCGACCTTGCGCAACGGCATGGCTCAAGGCGCCGGCACGGGCCGTCCTATCGGTACCGAGGCTCGGAAGCCATTGGACGGGCGAGAGCGTGTGTCGGGCCTCTGCGCACAGGCGCTTGTAAGCCGATACGAAGGCGTGACGCGCACCGACCTGGTCCCTGGCAGCGAGCACGGGCATGGCGCTCCCCCATGCCTCGTTGATCTCACGCGTCCAAACCACTGTTGCCGCCTCGTCCTGAGCTTGCAAGGCCAGCGACCAGGCTTCGTCGGACGTAGGACGACCGTCGCAGGCCTCCATCCGCTCGAGGATGTCCGCCGGTCGCGGGCGAAATTTGCACTGGCGGCAATGCTCCGAGAGAGCCGCGGACACCACCTCCCACGGATACGGCTCCAGGACTGACCACCACAGGCGCAGCGCAACTTCAGATGGCGGCGGCGAGTCGTTGATCTCCATCGCCGCCGTCAGCTCCAGCTCGAAGCCAGGGGCGTGCCTATCGTCCATTGGGAATCTCCTCGTAGTCGGCTGAAAGATCGCGGGGGCGTGTGGCGGAGAGGAAACTGCCCGGGGCTCTCGTGCCCTCGGCACAGGGTGATCGGCGACCCGGGCGCAGTTCGTGCTCGTTCAGAAGCCACAGTCTCCACTTGGCGACCCACTCCTGGGGCAAGTACTCGCTGCCGTTGTGGTGGACCTTGAACTTCTCGAAGACTCTGTGCGGGTCGTGAAGATCCGGCCGTGTTTCTTCGGCAATCTCCAACAACCCCCCCTGGGGCACCAGAGAGAGAGCAATCGGCGTCTCGGCGCGTTCGCGCGCGCGGGTCTCTATCTCTCTCTGTATACCCCTGGGGGCTTTTGATAGTTGTTTTTGATAGTTTCTTTTGAGAGGACCGTTTTGGTCCGCCCTCCCGGACTGTTTTGGTCCGGGTAGCCGGACCGTTTTGGTCCTCCCCCCGGACCGTTTCGGTCCGGACTGTTTTGGTCCTCCCAGGACTGTTTTGGTCCTTCTTTGAGATCCACCGCGAGTAGTCCTTCTCGATGGAGATAACCTGCCCGTATCGACCCGGCTTGGCATCGATGACCCGCAGATCGACCAACTCACGTACCGCCGCCCGGCAGTGCGTGTCGGCCAAGCCCGTCATCTCGGAGAGCTGCGACGATGGAATATCGTCATCCTTCTTCCGCCATCCATAGGTCTTGCGAATCACGGCCAGTAGCACCTTGTACTGGCGCTTGGTGAAGTCGTAGCAGATCATCGCGTCAAGCAGCTCGTTGGCGATGTCCGTGTGGCCGTTTTCGACCTGCTGGGACGCCATTGGAAAAACCGTAGGCCGCCTTGTCGCTTAGCGCCGTCTCCGTCACAAGATCTGCCGCGCTCCTGCCGAGGGCATCTGCCAGTGCGTCGAGCACCTCCAGGGTCAGATTCCCCCTGCCGGCCTCGATCTTCCCGATGTAGCTCTGCGAGATTCCCGCTTGCTCCGCCAGCTGTGTCTGGCTCAGCTTCAGCCTGGCACGATGAATGCGGACGTTCTGCGCAACGATTTGCTCTGTGTTCATGGCGCCTCCGAAATACTTAAAGTGACAATACGTCACTACAGGTGGTTTTTCCAGGCAAAACAAAACAAGTAACACCGAGAGTGTTATTGTTCAGATATGAATACTGCACGCCTAAAAGCGCGACGTCTGCAAAAGGGATTGACGCAAACCGAAGTCTCCAGAAAGCTCGACGTGGCCGACTCGCTGGCCGGGCAGTGGGAGCGCGGGGAGAAAACCCCGTCCACCCAACTACTCCCCAAGCTTGCCAAGCTCATTGACGTCTCAGTTTCCTGGTTGCTCGAAGACAGCATCGCGGAGCTCCCGCAAGACTACGAAAACACCCAACATACCGGACCGGCGGCTGTGCTAGCCGATTACGACGCCCCACCCGGACTTCGTGACCTCGCCTCCAACGCCCAACTCGTCGCAGCCCTCCAGATCCAACCCGGCGAGTGGACGGCTCTGCGCTCGCTCAAGAGCCCAACGCTGCTCAGCGTCCACGGCTACCTCGCCATCCTGCTCACGATTCGCGGCAGCGTGACCGAATCGTGACTCAAGTGAGTCACGCACAGTCCGTCAATGTCACGTTCAGTCACGATAGCGCGGGGCCGGAAGCGCTAACTAGCTAAAACAAAAGGAAACAAAGGGAGGTCTTCGGATTCGCAATGCGAAGGTCAGGGGTTCGATCCCCCTCGGCTCCACCATTTCGCTCACAGAAGCAATCGTCCACCACGAACAGATTTTCTGCTCGTTCCCGATCTCGCGCAAGAACGCTTTACACTCTCCTAATTCCATGATTCAGGAGATGCATGGTGGGTAGTAAAAATCTGTCCAACTTAACAAAACGGTAAGGAAACCGGCTGTTCCACGGCACCACGCAGCAGGTTACTCACGAGTTTTCCACAGCAAATGTGGATAGTGAATCTATTTTCTGCAAACCGTTTGGCGACGGAGGCGGGGAATGAATACCACAGAAATACCTTCACTGGTCTTTGCATAGAGCGGGAATACTGTAGCCTAAGCTACTGCTAGCGTGAGGAAAAACAATCGGAAATCCAACAAAGCCTCGATATCATAGAACTTCGATACATAGTCCTCCATAGGGTATGTATTGGGCTGTGCAGAATATGCAGAGAACAACTTGCCTCGCCCAGAAATATCATCGGATAGCTGCTCAACACAGCGGTCACCTTTGAACGGCACAGCCCCGATAGCACGACGAAAAAATGGAAACATCGGTGCAAGCAGGCTAGAGTCAACCGCCAACTGTCTTCCGAAATCCGATTTACCCAACCGGTTTGCGATCCTCACCGGCATCATCTAGAGTGGAAAAACACCCACCAAGACCGCTCCCGCCTCGAGTCCCTCAGCGCACGAACCTTCCCGGACCCGCGTTGTCAGCAGCGCGGTGGCGGCATTTACCATGGGAGGAGCACCTCATGTCCGCAGCCAAGACCGGCGACACCGTAAAGGTCCATTACACCGGAACCCTCGATGACGGCACCCAGTTCGATTCCTCACGCGGCGATGAGCCGATCCAGTTCACGCTTGGCGAGGGCGGAGTCATCCCAGGCTTCGAGACTGCCGTTGAGGGGATATCCGTCGGCGCGACCAAGACCGTCACCGTCCCACCCGGGGACGCCTATGGTCCGCACCTGTCCGACCTCATTCGGGAAGTCCCGCGCAACGTAATCCCCGACAACATCGAGCTTGCCGAGGGCATAGTCCTGCACGCCCAAGGACCCGAGGGACAGACTCTGCGCTTCACGGTCGTGGAGTTCGACGATCAGAAGGTCAAGATCGACGGCAATCATCCGCTGGCCGGCAAGGATCTGATCTTCGAGCTCGAGCTGATGGAGCTCGCCTGATTCCAAGGTGCGAGTCTCGTCATCCGTGTGCGGCTAGCGCATCCCACGGGCTTTGCAACTACCGCCTGCTAGACTTAAATAAAAATGACCGTCCGCACAGGTTTCCCCTCGACGCGGCAAAGACCTACGCGGATGGCACAGACACGAAGCTTTTAGGAGGATGATCATGCAAGTCAGCGAAATCATGACCCAGCTGGTCCATACGATACGAGCGGATGCCAGTTTGGAGCAGGCATCCTGCCTGTTGCGTGACCAAAACATCGGTTGCGCCCCCGTCGTAGAAGAAGCCTTGGTGGAGAAGACAAATCTGAAACAGGATGTGCTTGATAAGATTGGCTTCACGCCCGTCGTAGAGGAAGACGTCGTCGTGGGGGTGCTCACGGACCGGGATATCGTCGTCGGTGGCATCGCGCCCGGAAAAGACCCAAAGACCACGCCGGTCTCAGAGGTCATGAACCACGACTTCACGTGTTGTCATGAGGATGACGACATCTCCCAGGCCGCGGCCGCCATGGAAGAGAAGAAGGTGCGACGATTGTTCGTCCTGGATCGCGATGAGCACGTGATGGGGGTTTTGTCTCTCCACGACATCTCGGCCGTCGACCCTCTTGTGACCGGAGAAGTGCTGCACGCAATGGGGAAAGGGGCCAAGGCCGAAAGCGGGAAAAGCCAGCGGAGCGAGCGGGACAGTAGGCTGGGATGAGTTTGCGAGCCCCGCTTTCACAAGCTCGCAGTCTACGATGATACGGTAACCCACAGTCGTACCCCGTAGCTCGGGGGGGAACAGCTCAGCCCGGGGCGCTGCCCCGTGGTTTCGCTGCGCTTTATCAAGGCTGCCTAACTGAATCAGAGGGCAGACCACTTTTTCCAGATGCCCGGCTTCTTCATCCGATTGTCGGCCGTGGTGAGCTTCTCATAATTCCTGCTCTTCGGGTTATTGCACCAGCCCATGCTCTGCGTGATGACATGCGCCTTGTCCTCGGAGATCTTCCGTATGCCGCCCCAGAACTGGCACGTCGCGCACGTATCCTCGGCCTTGGCATCAATTGCAAGCTCGTTCCCGGCGCTCTCGGGCATATGAGTTTGCTCCTGGGAAGCTTGGACGGCCAAGGTTCCAAGCGCGACCGTTCCGACGATCAGCTTGCCGGACGTGGCCAGAAAGTTACGGCGTGATTCAAACGACATAAGGTACCTCTCGTTAGGCTGGTTGCTTCAATCCGACCGCCAGCACCTCGGCCGTGCATAGAACGGCTGTTCTTCACCCTTGGAGCGTATCACACCCCTGACGTCTGGCCGTTAGGACTCTGACAAATGGAGTTCGCTGCGCTCACCACAACCTCTCATAGCCCATGGCTACGCCCACTTTTCGCCCAGCTTGCCGAGGCCGGCCTCTTGCAGATCTCACCAATCCATCACAGGATGAAGCTCGATGGTGGCGTTAAAGGTGAGAAACCATGGCTCGGCGAGCGCCGGAATGCCTGAGGCCTTCTCCAACTCGACGATCATGACCGCGGTGCGCTGGCCGTTCGTATCCGTGAAGTACACGGCTTCCGGCTTTATTTCTGCGAGAATGGCTTCCAATTTCGGACCGGTGGTACCGTCTCGGACAGCAGCATTGAAGGTGTCGTTCGGAAGCCGGGCTGTCAGTAACATGCGCATGGTTTCTCCTCCTTTGGAGTTTTTCGCCATGCCTCGATCGATGCATGTACGTTAGACCGTGCCAGCGGTTCTACGTTGGCCCTGCACCCTGATGCGGAACAAGATTGCGTACAGCGTCGGCACCACGACCAGCGTCAATACGGTGGCGAAGCCGAGCCCGGCCATCATGGTGATAGCCATGTTGGTGAAGAAGACGTCCGGCAAGAGCGGGATCAAGCCGAGGATGGTGGTCGCCGCCGCCAGCACGACGGGGCGCATACGACTCACCCCAGAGTCGAGAATTGCCGTGTAGGACTCCTTGCCCGATGCGATCTGTTGGTCGATCTCGTCGATGAGAACGATGGCGTTCTTGATCAGCAGTCCAACCAAGGACAGGGCGCCGAGCAGGGACATGAAGTCAAAGGCGGCATTGGCAGCGAGCAGACCCGCCGTGATGCCGACCACCGCGAGCGGCACGGTGAGCCAGATGATGAGCGGCTGTTTGAGCTTACCGAAGAGCAGGATGCTGACCAGGATCATGACCAGGAAGGACGGCGGTAAAACGCCGAACAGGGATTCCTGGGCCTTGGTCTGGTCCTCGTACTCCCCGCCCCATGACAGGCTGTATCCTGGCGGCAGCTCGATGGCCTCGATCTGCGGGCGCAGGCGCTCAAAGACGGGACCCGCGAGCGCACCTTTCGGATTACAGGAGGCGATGATGGTCTGCATGCGGTCGCGCCCGCCGATGACCTGGTTCTCCCAGGTGGTCTCGAATCCGCTGACCACCTGGGCCACGGGCACCGAGGCCTTCAGCACCGGACTCCAGACCTGGATGTCCTGGATATTCACGACATCGGCGCGCTCCACCTCGGGTGCCCGCATCAGGATGGGCAGCAGACGCTCGCCATCACGGTAGAGTCCCACCTGTGTGCCGTCGAAAGCGTACTGCAGTGCGGCGGCCAGATTCTCGCGGCTGATCCCGAGCTGTCGTCCCACCTGCTCGTTGAAGACCGGGCGCACCACCTTGACCGGTGCGCGCCAATCGTCGCGAACCTCCTTGGTGTCCGGGTCGGCACGCATGATGACCTTGGCCTGCTCGGCCAGTTTACGCAGCACCGCAGGATCGGGGCCGCTGAAGCGCGCCTCGATCTTGCTGTCGCGGCCCGGGCCGATCATCATCCGCTTGAGGATGGGATCGGTCCAATAGAGCTTGTCCTTCATGAAGGCATCGACCTTGTCCCAGACGGCATCGATGCGCTCGCGGGTGTCGGTGCGCACGATGATCTGGGCATAGGCCGGGCTCGCCTCCTTGGAGTCGTAGACCAGGGTGAAGCGCTGGTGCGGCCCCCCGATCACCGAGGTGGTCTGCTCCACGCCCTCGAGGCTGCGCAGATATTCCGATACCCGCAAGGTGTCCTCCCGGGTCTTGCGGATGTCTGTGCCCTGCGGCTCCCAGATATCGACGAAAAACATCGGGGTATTGGCGGACGGGAAGAAAGCCTGCTTGACGAAGCCGAAGCCCCAGATCGATAGCACGAAGAGCCCCACCACCGTGCCGATGGTGACCCAGCGGAGCCGCAGCGCCGAGGCGACCAATCCCCGGTAGATACGAAAGGGTGCTGCGCCGTAGGGGTCCTTTTGCTCGTCCCCCGCCTTGCCCGGCTTCAGCATCAGGGCGCACAGGAGCGGCGTAGTGCTGATCCCGGTGATCCAGGACAGACTCAAGGAGATCAGGATGACGTAGAAGAGCGAGCCGGCGAACTCACCCGTGCTGTCCTGGGAAAAGCCGATCCCCGCGAAGGCGAGGATGCCGATGAGGGTGCCGCCGAGGAGGGCCCAGATGGTCGCACTCACGGTCTCGCGCGCCGCCTCGGGCGCCCGCATACCGGCGTTCATGCGCACCAGCATCCCCTCGGCGACCACGATAGCGTTGTCCACCAACATGCCCAGCGCGATCACCAGGGCGCCCAGCGAGATGCGCTGCAGCTCGATCCCGTAGATGGCCATGATGAAAAGAGTACCCGCGACGGTGATCAACAAGGTCGCCCCGATGATGACCCCCACGCGCAGCCCCATGAACAGCAACAGCACCACTAGGACGATGACCACGGCCTGGCCGACGCTGACGATGAATCCGTTCACGGATTTCTCCACCTCCTTGGGCTGGTCGTAGACCGAATTCAGCTGCATCCCGATCGGGACGTTTCCCTGCAGCTCGGCGAGCCGCCGGTCCAGGACCCTGCCGACCTCGACCACGTTCTTGCCCCCCTGCATGGAGATGCCCAGGGCCAGGGCGGGCCGGCCGTCGCTGTAGAAGTATTTACCGGGGACCTCCTTGTAGGCTCGGTGGATCTCGGCAATGTCGCTCAGGCGCACCAGCTTCTTGTCCTCCGAGCCGACCAGTACGTCCCCGATGGACTGCACCGAATCGGACTCCCCGGTAGGCCAGATGCGCAGGTACTCGTCACCCACCGCAACGTTTCCCGCATCCGCCACCAAGTTCTGTGATTTCAGCACATTTGCGATGCTCTCGACGGGAATGCCGAGCTCGCCCAGCCGGGCCCGCGAGACCTCCAGATAGGCGACCTCCTGCTGCTCGCCGTCGATGACGATCTTGCGCACCCCGGGAACCAGGATCAGCTGCTTCTTCAGGTAATCCGCCGTGTCCCAGAGATCGCGCCAGCTGTAGCCCTCGCCGCTCAGGGTGACGTAGATGCCGTAGACGTCCGCGAAGCTGTCGACCACGATGGGGTCCTGGGCTCCGGGCGGCAGCTTGTGCTTCATGTCGGCGATCTTGCGCCTGAGCTCGTCGTAGATGTTCGGGAAGTCCGCCGCACGAAACTTGTCCTGGAACTCGATGGTGATATCGGACATGCCGGGCCGCGAAATGGATTTCTTGATCCACTTCACCTGCTCCATGAGCTGGATGGCCTCCTCGATGTGGTAGGTCACCTCGTCCTGGACCTGCTGCGCCGAGGCGCCCGGGTAGAAGGTGATGACCTTCGCCAGCTTGACGGTGAAGGCCGGATCCTCCAGCTTGCCCATGCCCTGGAAGCCCCAGAGCCCGCCGCCGATCAGGATGATGACCAGCAGCCAGGAGATGACGGGGTTTCTGACCGAGTATTCGCCGATGTTCACGTTCCCCGACCTCCGGTGTCAGGACTCGGAGGTGGCGGATTGGGGTCCGGCGATTCATCCGGGGCCTCCGCCGGCCTGAGCTCGGCCTCCTCGCGCTCTGGCAGCAGCCGGACCTTCATGCCTTCGGCCAGGAACCCCACCCCTGCTGTAACCACCCGGCTGCCGGGCTCCAGCCCGCCCTTGATCTCGATCGACCAGCCCACCAGGCGGCCGACTTTCACCGGTGTCTCGTGCACCTTCATTTCCTTCTCGTCCACCACCCAGACGAACGGGCCCAACGACTCGTCGGCGGTTACGGCCGCCGCGGGGAGGTAGAAAACCGAATCGGAGACAGCCACTTTGCTGAAATCCGCCGTCACCGTCGCGGTCATGCCGGGGAGGACGAGAAAGTCCTTCGGCGCCGGCATGGTAAAGGTCACCTGAAAGGTCTGGGTCGCCGGATCGGCACGGGTCGCAACCTCGCGCAGGGTCAGATCGAATTCATTGCCGGGCCGATTGTCGAAGCTGGCCGTGACAGGCACCCGCCCGGGCTGGGGACGATCGCTCCCCGGGGGGCGAAGGCGCAGGATGACGTTCTCGGGAACGTCGATCTTGACCTCGAGCTGGCTGCTGTCGTGCACCGCCAGAACCGGCTGCTTGGCCTGGACCTCTTCGAAGCGCTGCACGTAGCGTTTGGCGACCGTTGCGGGGAAGGATGCGGTGAGCTTGGTGTAGGACAGATCCTGCTTAGCCTGCTCCAGGGCTGCCTGGGCGTTCTTGAACTGCGCCTCCTTGGCATCGAAATCCGACCGCGAGATGAAGTCCTTCTTCACCAGTTCCTGAGCGCGCTTGTAGTCGCTCTCTGCGCGGTCGAAGCTGGCCTGTGCGTCCTTTACCGCGATCTCGAAGTCGGTCGGATCGAGGGCGGCGAGCAACTGTCCTTCCTCGACCCGATCACCCTCCTTGACCGGCAGCTCCCGGATGGTGCCCGGGACCCGGAAAGAAAGCTCCGCCTTGTTCAGGGCGTCGATACGGGCCGGGAACTTGCGCACACCGCCCGCTTCCGGTGCCTCGACCACGACCGTCTTTACTGGCCTCGGCGTTTCTGCCGTTGCCGGTTCCTCACCCTTCGAGCAGCCAACGAGCAGAAGGGTAAAGGTAGTCAATACGAGAGAGCAAAAGGACAATCGACAGCCGAAAGGCTTGAATTGCTGACGCATGTCGAGATTTCCTCGTTAGCAGCCTGATTCGAGGTGGACACCTGCAACCGAAAAGATCGTCCAGTACTACGACGACACTTTTCGAAGCACAGAAAGCTTGTGGTAGCATGCTGTGAGAGCGGAGGTTTCCAGTAAAGGTGTGCAACGGCTTCCGCATTCGTAATGCGAAAGCCGAGGGATCGGCTCCCCTCTGCCCCATCAAAACCCCGCCCTCGTAGCTCAGCAGGATAGAGCAATCGCCTCCTAAGCGATAGGTCACAGGTTCGAATCCTGTCGAGGGCGCCATGAAATCAGCCGGTTAGAGGAAGTATCACACGCTGAGAATCTCCACTTGGCACACTGCTGGCACAGTGGAGAACCTTATGACTACCATCCGCAAACGCGGCGGACGCTACCACGTACAAATCCGCAAAGCAGGACAACCGTCGCTAACCAAGTCTTTCGTCAAGAAGTCCGATGCCCAGACTTGGGCGAAGAGCATCGAATCGAAGATCGAACGAGGAGTGTTCCACGCTACATCAGAGGCGGAGCAGACAACGCTCACCTCACTGAATGAGCGCTACGAGCGAGACATCCTTCCTACCAAACGATCCAGACAAGCTGTTTTGTCCCACCTTCGTCAAGTTCAGGCAGGGTTGGGGGGCATCTCGCTCGCAAGACTCCATCCCGCAGACTTGGCAAGCTATCGTGATCAGCGACTCAAGCAAGTTGGCTCTCAGTCGGTCTTGCACGAACTTCGCCTAGTCCAACGTATCCTTAACACAGCCACGACGGAATGGGGAATCTACCTACCGCATGGTAACCCAGTCTCTCAGGTCAGGATGCCAAAGCGACCCAAGGGCAGAGAACGTCGAATCTCCCCCGAGGAGGAAACCTCCCTAGTCGAAGCCCTGGCATACAATCCTGTAATGCGACGCTTGGTTACGTTCGCTATCGAAACCGGGATGAGGAGAGGGGAGCTTGCGAACATGCGTTGGGATCACATCAACTGGAAGGCTCAGACCCTCCAGATCCCGGAGACAAAGACAGACATCCCCCGGACTATCCCTCTGTCCAAAACAGCACTCGAAGCCCTCAGCGAGATTCCTCGAAGGTTGGACGGCATTGTCTGGGGATCACGCCCAGGACAGCATCACTCAAGCCTTCGAGAGGGCCTGTAAGCGAGCTGGTGTCGACAATCTACGCTTCCATGATCTCAGACATGAAGCAACCTCCCGATTCTTCGAGAAGGGCCTGAACACCATGGAGGTAAGCTCGATCACAGGGCATCAGGATCTCAGGATGCTCAAGCGCTACACGCACATTCGAGCCGAGAGCCTGGTTTCCAGATTGTAGAGGGAAGATCCGGGCAAACCACAGGGATGTGGTTTTTTGCGAAAATGCTCCGTTTATTCGCCAAACTACTCCCTCTCAGAAACCCGCTTGATGGACTACTCCGCCTACGAAAAAGCGCAACCACTTCGCCGGCTCATCGACGACATCATGGAACCGGAGAAATTGCAGCGATTTCGCTTGCTTGACGATGCCTATCGGGCTGCCAAGCGAGGAGAGATTCCTTCAGGGCGATTTTGCGCTAGCTAATAAATATAATAAGATCAATACGATATTGTCTACTCTGGACTTTTACCTACGGATGATGTACAAAGGAACTTCCTCACACATCATCCGAGACAACGGTTTTGCGTGTAAAAGAAGTCCGCCTGCGACCGGTTCACAGCGGCGAAGAAGCGCGTTATCAGGAACTGATGCAGCAGCATCATTACCTG
>Ga0210085_1000581_pt1 | contig 15117 bp, 14 predicted proteins | sample China_Galinas_PW_5_FD_184866 | JGI IMG/M metagenome (GOLD analysis project Ga0210085, IMG submission 184866) | Wetland microbial communities from San Francisco Bay, California, USA, that impact long-term carbon sequestration - China_Galinas_PWC_D1... | ecosystem: Environmental > Aquatic > Marine... | reverse complement strand
AATCGTACTGCACCGTACACAAATGATTTGAATTTCTGGATCCGATTGAGGATAGTCTTGATCTGCATCCTGTTCCTTTCTCTCTGTCAGACGGTTAGTTCGCACTTCCATCTTCTCAGAGTGGGGGCAGGATGCTCTACCCGCATTTCCCGCAAAACTATCTCTCTTGCTTCAAATTCGCTATATTTTTACCCACTAATTTTTCCGAAGAGCCAAAAAAACAATTAATTTCCTCTGCGTCTCTGCGTCTCTGCGGTGAAATGGTGTTTATGGATGAAGGCTACATATGCTTCCTTCGCGTCTAACTCCGGGTATCTCCGGCGAACACCGCCGGCCCGTAGAGCGCCGTTCGATCGTTGAGGATCACCCGCACCGGCATCTGTTCAAGCAGGTCCTGCATGCGGCCCTTGGCGCGGAAGGCGGCCATGAAGGTTCCGCTCTCCAGTTGCTCGAGGATCTTCGGGGCGATGCCGCCACCGAGGTAGAGCCCGCCGCTTGCCATCATCTTCAGCGCCAGGTTGCCGGCCTCGACGCCGTAGAGGCGCACGAAGAGCTCCAGTGCCTCCACGCAGAGCGCATCGCGCCCGGACTGTGCGGCACGGGAAATGGCGGCGGCCGGGTCTGACTGCATGTCGTCTTTCAGCCAGCCCGCCACGGTGTGCTTGCGCGTGTGGACCAGGAAGCCGTGGATGTTCACCAGTCCCGGACCCGAGAGCAGTCGCTCCCAGCTCACATGGTCGTGGCGCGTCATCAGAAAGCGCAGCAGCTCGATCTCCAGTTCGCTGCCGGGACTGAAATCGCTATGGCCGCCCTCGGTGGCGAAGGGGCGCCAGCGCTCGCCGTCGCGATACAGGCCGGCCTCGCCCAGTCCGGTTCCGGCGGCGATGATGGCGGCGTTGCCGGCGGGATTATCGACTCCGGCATTGAGAATGCGGAAATCCTTTTCCTCCAGGGCGCGCAGACCCCAGGCGTTGGCTTCCAGGTCATTCAGCAGGGCGACCCGCCCGAACCGGAAACGCGCGCCGATCTCCGCGGCGCTGATTCGCCAGGGCAGGTTGGTCACGTCTACCTCGTTATTGCGCACCGGCCCGGCGATACCGAAACAGGCGGCTTCCGGACGCGAATCTCCGGCGCCGAGGAAGTCCTCTATGATGTCATCCAGCGTGGCGAAGTCGCCGCTGGGATAGGTGCGCTCGGCCACTCTCTGTAGCTTTGCGCCCGTCACATCGAATATGGCCAGTCGTGTTTTGGTACCGCCGATGTCGCCCGCCAGCACCCGTCTCGCGTTGTCCGCCATGTCGATTATCTCCGTGAATACACGTATTTACCGCAGAGACGCAAAGCACGCAGAGAAAGTTCCTGACGAAAATAATTAAAGGAATGTTTGTATAAAGCCTGTCATCACCGCGAAAGAGGGGATGACTTGGTTTGATATGCCTTGAATTACTTTGCGTTCTCTGCGTCTCTGCGGTGAATTAATTTCTTTGTGGATAGACAGGATTTGCTGTCGCGCCGTTAATGCCGCCGTCAGTCGCTCCAGATATCCACGTCCATCCCCTCCTCGCGCAGGCGCTCGGCGCGCGCCGAGATGAAGCGCTGGAAACCGGGCTCGGTCAGGTAGGCCTCCTGCAGGACATAGTCGAACACGGACTGGACGTGAAAGGTCTTGAGGAAGGCGTCGATGCGCATCACCTCCTTGCCCTTCCGGTCGAAGAAGACAATGGACGGGGCATACCCCAGATCGAGATCACCCGCCCAGTCGCTTGCGGTGGTGCGCTGCCCGTCTGGCGTGATGACCGGGGTATCCGCCGCCATGTCCAGCTGCACACTTTCGAACTGTTCGATCAGCGCGCGTGTCTCCGGGTCGGCGAGAATCTGCTCATGGAATCTGTCGCAGTCCGCGCAGTCCGCCTGTTCGAAGAACACGGCGAGCGGCCGGTTGGCGGCCAGGCGGTTGCGCGCCAGGGCATACGGCGGCGGCAGGAAAAACGGCTCCGGATGCAGACCGCCGGTGGCCTGCGCACCGGTCTGCCGCGAAGCGAGATACGCGTGGAAAGCCAGCTCCTTTTCCTTGTGGCCGCTTACATAGTCGAGCGCCAGCCGGAAACGCTCCGGCGGGTAATAGCCGTTGAGGCGCAGGGCGATCTTGCCCTGTTCATCGAGGAAGATGAGCGTGGGGGTGTAATTCACCTTGAGTGCGGCCGCCAGCGATTTCTCGGTATAGTGCTTGCCGTCCGTGGCGATCACCTCGCGATCACCCCACATATTGACGGCGATGGATTCCAGGTTTTTGCGCATCCCGGCGACGATATCGGGCCGGGTGAAGTTTTCCTTCACCAGCAGACTGCAATAAGGGCAGTTGGCTTGGTGAAAGTAGATCATCACGCGCTTGTGGTTCGCAGCCGCCTCGCGCACGTCCACGTCGAAATCCAGAAAGCTTTGCCGGAACCAGGCGGGCGGTTCGGATTCCTCGGCGCCCAGAAAACGGCCTTTTTCGTTCGCGCAGACCTCCGTTCCCGTCAGCAGGGTGAGGCAAAGAACCAGGATGCGCTGGTTCAGCAGGGTTCGCATGGCGGGCATGAAGACCGCTCCCGTCGGTGGATTCGGCGTATGGTAATCATATTCAGAATAAACTGCATGCGGGTGATTTTCACCGCTGAAGTTCTCCGGGAATTGCTGTGGAATGATTATAAACGACTATACGCCAGCCCGGGACAGTAGGGAGCTGGCAGGACGGCAACGGCGAACCCCGGTCAATACAAACGAGCTGCGCATCTGACCGGGTCCGGCGGATTGCGGGCGCTCAGCCCAGATAGCGGATCTCCCGTGCATCGCGGTAGATCTTGTGTGACAGCTGGGAGGCCAGGTTCAGCAGTAGTTTTGTCTTCACCTCGGCATCCAGGCCATCGAAACTCACCTCCAGGCATTCCGTGTCCCGTGCAGCCGTCACATCGGCCGCCCGGAGTCGCTCGTTCAGCATGGAAACCTCGCCAAAGGCGGTGCCGCTGCCGAGCGTGGCCAGGCGGATTTCACGGTTGACGCCTGCGTTCACTGTGACGTCAACCTTGCCCTCGAGGATAAAGAAGAACGAATCGGCGTACTCGCCGGCGCGGAAGATCATTTCACCCTTGGCGAAGCGGGTCATCTTGCCGACTGAAAGCAACTGGTTTATTTCAGCATCCGTCATGCCCTGGCAAAGGTACTGGTCGCGGACGTCGATGCCCGTGGTGCCCACACTGGCGTCGGCGCGCTGGATGATGCGGTTCTCGCACCACTCCAGCGCCCGGTCGGTATCCTCGAAACGAAGCAGTTCGCCGCCGCCGGTCTCGGGAAGATGTTTCGAGAGGTATTTGCAAAACGGGTAGTGGTCATGCGTGTTCGCGAAGAATACATGCCTGCCGTCCTCCTGCAGCGTGCGTGCGAGGCGGGTGAATATCTGGCTCGCGGAGCGGTCAAGGTCGGAGACCTTTTTGAGATCGATGATGAGAAACTCGAATTCGGCCTCTTGCGAGATGATCTGCTCGACCACCGATTCCGCCGATCCGAACTTGAGTTCCCCCTGCAGTTCCAGGACATGGATACGCCCGCCTTCATGATCGAGGATGTGGCTCTCCTCCATGCCGCGCCAGCGGCGCGAGCGGATCTTGGCACCGTCATATTGCACGCGGATTACCGAAGCGGAGGTCGAGCGTACGACGTTGAAAAGGTGGAGCTGCAGGTCCTCGGAAATTCTCCGGCAGGCGGCGATGCCGCGCGCGCTGTTGCCCTTGACGTCGAGCGGCGGGGAGAACACACCCAGTCCGAACTGCCCGGGGAGCACCGCCATGATGCCGCCGCCCACACCGCTCTTGGCGGGCAGACCGACATCGTGCAGCCAGGACCCCGAATAGTCATACATACCGCAGGAAGACATCACGCTCAGCACCTTTTCGACATACTTCCCGTTGAGGGCCGTGATGCCGGTGATCGGGTTGACGCCGTTGTTGGCCAGGCAGGCGCCCATGAGGGCGAGATCACGCGCCGTCACCAGGATCGAGCACTGCCTGAAATAGATGTCCAGTATCTCCTCTGGCGTCCGGTCGAGGATGCCGTAGCCGTAGAGCAGGTGCGCGATGGCGCGGTTGCGGTGGCCGGTTTCGCTCTCGGAGCGGTAGACCTTTTCGTCGATCGCCATGCCATGGCCGGTATAGCGTTCAAAGGCGGCGATGAGCCGCTGCATGGGTTTTTTCCCCTGGTCTTCCAGGATCAGGCCCGAGGTCGCTATGGCCCCGGCATTGATCATCGGATTCCGGGGTCGTCCGGTTTCCGCCTCGAGGCTGATCGAGTTGAAGGCCTCGCCCGACGGCTCCACGCCCACTCTGGTTTGCACCCGCTCGACGCCGTTGTCCTCCATGGCGAGTCCATATGCGATGGCCTTGGAGATCGACTGAATGGTGAACGGCAGCTGGGTGTCGCCCGCCTGATAGACATGGCCGTCGACGGTGGCAATCGCAATGCCAAACCAGTCGGGATTCGCATGGGAGAGTTCCGGGATATAGCTCGCGACCTCGCCGCTGCGCAACGAGGCCAGCTCGGCGCAGAGTTCCTGCAGGTATTCCGCTAGTGGAGAAGTGAGCTGAATCATGGATTGTTGTCCGAAAACTGTTGAATTTATAACACTATGAAAGAAGCGTGCCAGCGAAGGCCGGCAGTGTCGCGCCGATCCTGCGGGTGTCGCCGCCTGCGTGCCAGCGTCTGTCCAAGCACTTGATCCGGCGTGCATGTATCCGGCGCAGAACGGGTGTGGGCGTCTGGAGCCAGTGCACGTCGCGGCGGTCCCTGTCAGGCACGGTTGTCCCTGTTTGGTGCGGTTGCACCAATACAAGGCGACATCGTCCGGTCAGGTGGTATCCCGGTGCCACGTGACCCTTGCCGCCGGCCGCCATGAGCACCCGGGACCATCCAGAATCGTCAACAGTACGCAAGCGGTGTTTGCTACACTGCGATCCTGTGACAGCGCCCGGTGGACCGAAACCAATGTCAACGGACATGAGGAATGATGAACAATCACACCGATGAACAAACCGCGGCGGCCAGCGCGGCCATGAACCGGGTGCTCAAGGCGGAACACGCGGCTGAAGAGGCCGTTGCCGAGTGTGAACGCCAGGCGCAGGTGCTGCTGCAGGCAGGCTATGCGCGCGCCCAGCGGATTACCGCTCGTACCGACGAGCGGATTTCATTGCTGCGCATGCGCAGCATCGACCGCGTGACCCGGCAGATCGAGGTCATGGAGCGTGCCGAGCGTGCGGCGCAGCAGGACGCCTCACCGGAGCATCCGCAGGCCGCCCGCCTTGACTCCATCGTCGAGGAACTGGTTGACGAGTTGAGCGGAGGCGACACCACGGGATCGGACGGGCAGGCGAATCAATGAACTCGACCGCACGCTTCGCCTACGTTCAGACGCGTCTGCAGGCGCGTCACGGGATGCGTCCCGATGAGCAGGTGTGGCGGCGGCTCGAGAGCGTCGGCGATCCCGGTGCGTACCTGCAGGTCGCTCGAAATACCGCGCTGCGACCCTGGGTGGTGGGCCTGCATGCCGGGCACGGTGCGCATGAAATCGAGCTTGCGCTGCGCCAGCAGTATCGCCGCACGATCGATGAAGTGGCGCACTGGATGCCGACAGAATGGCGGAGCGCGGTAAGCTGGGTCAGGCGACTGCCGGATTTGCCGGCGCTGCAATATCTCTTGACCGGCGCTTCCACGCCAGCCTGGATGCGGGATGATCCGGAGCTGCGTGCCTTCGCCTCCGACACGCCTGCCGGGCGTGTGCAGACCCTGCAGTCTTCCGACTGCGCCCCGCTGCTCAGGGGCTGGCAGCGCGGCGAACCCCTCTACGTGTCCTGGCTTGATTACTGGCGGGCGCTCTGGCCGGAGGCCTCACGCCTCGTCGTCGGGCTGGAAGCGCTCGCGCGCCTGCTGCGCCGGCATCTCGGTGCCCTCAGCCTGTATTCGGCGGCGGCCAGCGCGTCCCTCCAGGAAACGCTGTTGCGGGAGCTGAATCGCGCCTTCCGCCGCTACAGTTTTCAGCCGACGGCCGCTTTTGCCCATCTTGGCCTGGTTGCACTGGATGTGCAGAAATTGCGCGCCCAGCTGCTGCAACGCATCCTGTTTGCCGGCATGGCGGAGTCGACACACTGATGTTGCGGCCGGTGCGTGCCCGCTGGTTCGAGCTGCTGAGTTCGCGCGCGGACCTCCCGCTGGCCGTGGAAGCCCTTTCGCGTACCGGCAGCGTCGAGCTTGAGTCCTGCCGGGACGGGTACCCGCACATCAATCTGACGGATCTGCGGGAGGGCCTGCTGGAATTCGGTCGCCTGGCGCGCCGCTATCGAAGCTACTGGCCGGAGGCCGAACCGGTGGCGGGCCACTCCGTGATTGGCCCGGTTCGTATACTCAATAATGCCCTGCGGCGCCTGCGGGCCTGGGAGAAAGCGGCCGCACCCGTGATCCGGGGACTGGAGATACGCCTGAGCGTACAGTCCGAGCTGCTGCTCTTCGATGAGCTGCTGCAGCAGTTCGGGGATAATTCCCTCGACTTCGCCCTGCTGGCGGCCGCGGGTCCGGTGCTCCAGTCACGCGTGTTCGTGCTTCCGCCGGCGGTACGTCTCGACCCGCTGCCCGCTGCGGTCCTGCACCTTCACGTGCGCGCGGAGGAACGTGATTTCCTGCTGGTTGTCGGACAGACTGCCGCACTCGATGCGCTGAGCGTGGAACTCGCGGAACGCAAGGCGCGGGTGCTGCGACTGCCGTCATCCTTGCCGCCATCGCCGACTGACGCACGCGGGTTGGTCGGCAAGCGGCTGGCGCAGCTCGATCTGGAAATCGGGCGTGCGCACCAGCGGATCGAAGCGCTTTCAGGGTCGCATTACCTGGCCATGACCCTGGGCGAGCTGCAGCGCCTGGAATGGTTTCTTGGCACGATGAGCAGCGTGCCGGTGTCGGATAATTTCGCCTGGGTGACCGGGTGGACCGATGATGTCAGCGGCGAGCGCCTGAGCGGCGCCCTGCGGCAGGAGCGGCTCGACGCCATGATGCATTTCCCGCAGCCACCGCGAAAACTGGCGGCGCCTCTGGTGCTGCGCAATCCCTGGTGGGCGCGGCCGTTCGAGGTGTTCGCGCGCATGCTGGGCACGCCCGCCGCGACCGAAGCCGATCCAAGTCCGCTGCTGGCGCTGCTGGCGCCGCTGCTGTTCGGCTACATGTTCGGCGATGTCGGCCAGGGACTGTTGCTGGTGGCGGTCGGCGTGGCGCTGCAGCGGCGCTGGCCGCTGCTGCGCCTGCTGATACCCAACGGCCTTTCGGCGATGGCGTTCGGGTGGGTGTTCGGCAGCGTGTTCGGGCAGGACGGGTGGATTGCGCCGTTATGGGTGAATCCGGTGGAACACCCGCTGCCCGTGCTGCAGGCGCCGCTCGCCGCAGGCGTGGTTATGCTGCTTCTCGGGTTCGTGCTCAATGCCCTGCAGGCGGCCTGGAGCGGCGAACTGCGCCGCTGGGTGCAGGTCGAGGCTGCCGTTCTGGTGATCTACGTGTCGCTGGTCGCCACGGTGTTCCTGCCCGCGGCCCGGTATGTCGTGGCGGGTGCGGCGCTCTGGTTTTTCATTGGCAGTCTGGTCAATGCCAGCGGGCGGTTCTGGACGAGTCTGGCGGCGGCGATTGGAACCCTGATCGAGAGCATCCTGCAGTTGCTGCTCAATACCATTTCGTTCGTGCGCGTCGGCGCCTTCGCACTGGCACATGCGGGTTTGTCGCTGGCCTTCACCGTGATGGCAACGACGGTGGACAACCCTCTCTTTGGCGTATTGATCCTGTTGCTGGGCAACCTGATTGTTATACTGCTCGAGGGTCTGGTCGTGTCCGTACAAACGACCCGCCTGATACTGTTCGAGTTCTTTATTCGCTTTTTGCGTGGCACGGGGCGCACCTTCCGTCCCCTGGCTGCACCCGAATCCGAAGTTGCGACAAGGAGCATGACATGACACGAGGTATCAAGGCGGCGGTCTTCGGGCTGGCCGGGGTCGCGGGCATCGGTCTGGCGGCGACGCTGATTTTCTGGTGGTCGTCGGCCATCGCCGCGGAGCCCGGGAGCGCTTCGATGGCGCTGCCTTCCGGCGCCATCCAGTGGGGGTTCGTCGCGGCGGCGCTGGCGACCGGCCTGTCCTCGCTCGGCGCCGGTATCGCCGTCGCCGGCGTCGGCAGTGCGGCCATCGGCGCCATGGCGGAAAAGCCAGAACTGCTGGGGCGTGCCCTCATCATGGTGGGACTGGCCGAGGGTATCGCCATTTATGGCCTGATCATCTCGATCCTGATTCTGAACCGGATTCTCTAGCTTGCGGCATGTCCTCTCCCGTGTACATCGGAGACGAAGTCGAGGCCGCCGGCTACCGTCTGGCCGGCCTGGAGGTCCGTGTTCCGGGTCGGGATCAACTCCTGACGCAGATTAATACCGCCTGCGAGCAGGCTCCCCTGGTGCTGATCGGCGCCGCGACCGCCCGGGATATTCCTTCGGAGGAACTCGATCGGCTGCTTGCCTTGGTCACGCCGCCGGTAGTGATTGTGCCGGATGTGCGCCACCGGGCCGGATTGCCGGATCTGGCGACGCGCCTGCGCGCTCAGCTCGGCGTACTGGAATGAGCACCCCCATGGACGATGCACTCGAGGCGCAGATGCAGCAACTGCTTGAGGTTGTCGCCCGGCATCGCGACGAGCATTGCAACGAACTGCTGGGGCAGGCACGGCGCGAGGCCTCACAGGTGATTCGGCAGGCCCATGCCGAGGCGCGTGCGCGCATGCACGAGAGTGTCCAGGGTATCCGGGAAAAACAGCGTTCGCGTCTGGCCGCCGCCGAGGCGCAACTGCAGACACGCCGCCGCCGCCGCCGCGAGGCCGCCGATCTGTGGCTGCTGGCTGCGGCCTGGCAGCCCCTGCGCAAGGCACTGCAGGCGCGCTGGTCACAGGAGAAGGCGCGGCGGCAATGGATCGATTTCCTGGTGCAGCGGGCATGCACCCTGCTGATCGCGACCGACTGGCAGATCGAGCATCCCCTCGACTGGCCGGCGCAGGAGCGCGCGGCGCTGGAGGGGCGGCTGGACGGGCAGCTGGGACGCCTGCCGGAGTTCATTCCCCGGGAGCAAATCTCCGCCGGTCTGCGCATCTGCGCCGATGGGACCTGCGTCGATGGCACCCTCGAGGGCCTGCTGCGTGACCAGACCCGCATCGAATCGCTGCTGCTGGCCAGGTTCAACTCCGGCGCCCCGGCTGAAGGCTGAGCGCCGCCGGCGAATCTTCCGATGACGGATGCCACCATCACCTGGATCAGCGGCCCCGTGCTGCGGGCCACGACCCGGCGCCCTTTCCATGTGAACGAGGCGGCGCTGGTCGGCCGTCAACGTCTGCTGGGCGAGGTGATTCGCATCGACGGTGCGGCCGTGGTTATCCAGGTCTATGAAGACACGACCGGACTGCGGCCGGGCGATCCGATCAGCGCGACCGGCGCGGCGCTTTCGGTACGGCTCGGACCCGGTCTGCTCGGGAACATCTTCGACGGGCTGCTGCGCCCGCTCATCGGCCTGGGGCGCTACGTCCAGCCCGGGATCAGCCCGCCGGGTGATAAGCGGACCTACCCGTTCAAACCTTCCATCAGTCTCGGCGACCAGCTGAAGCCGGGGGCTGTGATCGGCAGCGTCTCGCGGACCGATGCGCGGGCGCAGCGCGCGCTGGCGCCGCCGGGCCAGTGCGGCGAGGTCACCATGATCGCCGCTGCCGGCGACTATCCGGAGGACGAGGTGGTGTGTGTCCTGCGCGACGCTCAGGGCGAGAGCCATGACATCACACTGAGCCACCACTGGCCGGTGAGGCGGCCGCGGCCGGTGGCGGCGCGTATTCCCGTCGAGGGTCCCCTGTTCACCGGGCAGCGCGTGCTGGACAGCATTTTCCCGCTGGCTTGCGGCGGGCGGGCGGCCATGCCGGGCGGGTTCGGCACCGGCAAGACCGTGCTGCAGGAGACGCTCGCCAAGTGGTGCGATGCCGATGTGATCGTCTATGTCGGCTGCGGGGAGCGCGGCAATGAAATGGCCGGGGTGCTGCACGAGTTCCCCTCGCTCGAGGACCCGCGCAGCGGACGTCCGCTGATGGAGCGCACGGTGATCATTGCCAACACCTCCAACATGCCGGTGGCGGCGCGCGAGGCGAGCATCTATACCGCGGTGACTGTGGGCGAGTATTTCCGCGATCAGGGCCTGCGTGTCGCCCTGATGGCCGATTCCACCAGCCGCTGGGCCGAGGCGCTGCGCGAGGTCTCGGGCCGCCTCGGTGAATTGCCGGGCGAGGCGGGCTACCCGGCCTACCTCAGCAGCCGTCTGGCGGATTTCTATGAACGCGCCGCTCATGTGCGCACCCTGAGCGGGCAGATCGGCTCACTCAGCATCATCGGTGCGGTCAGCCCGCCTTCGGCGGATTTCTCCGAACCGGTGACCACGCATACCAAGCGTTACGTGCGCTGCTTCTTGGCGCTCGATGCCGGCCGTGCCCAGGCCCGGTTCTATCCTGCCATCCATCCCCTGAATTCCTACTCGGAGGACGTCGAGGTGCTGGCCCCGTTCTGGAGCCAGAGCGGCAATCCGTACTGGGCGGAGCAGCGGCGGCGCTTCCTCGGTCTGCTCGCCCAGCAGGCCACCCTGGAGCGCATGGCGCGCATCGTCGGCAAGGATGCCCTGCCGCCGCGACAGCAGCAGGTGCTGCTCTGCGCCGAGCTGATCAACGAGGTTTTTCTGCGCCAGTCGGCGTTTTCCGAGATCGACCGTTATTGTTCAGTCGCCCGGCAGATTGCGATGATGCATATCCTCAATCATTTCATCGACCTCACGGAGGCGGCCGTCGCCCAGCGCGTCAGCGTCGAGGCCATTAGCCAGCTGCCGGTGATGCGCGAGCTGCGCCGCATGGGCGAGGATATCGACGATGATCACCTGGAACAGTTCGGGGAACTGCAACGGCGCCTGGATACCGGCGTGGCGGAATTGACCCGCAGGAGCACGGCCGATGCGCGCTGATGTCTACGCCACCGGCGCCGCCACCCGCATCGAGGGGCCGTTGCTGTTTATCAGGCGCACCGTCAACGCCGGCCTGAACGAAGCCGTCGAGGTCGAGGATGCCGAGGGGCGGGTGCGTCTGGGACGCATCGCGGCGCTGGATCATGACACCCTGACCATCGAGGTGCTGGAATCCACCGCCGGGTTGAGTCTGTCCGGGACACGTGTGCGCTTTCCGGGCGAGCCGCTGCACTTCGCCGTGGGTCCGGACCTTCCGGGTCGCGTGTTCGACGGCGTGGGCCGGGTGATCGACGGCGGACCGCCGGTTTCGGCGACGCGCAGCCTGCGCATCGACGGGCTGGCGATCAATCCCTCCGAGCGCGCCGTGCCCACGGATTTCATCGAAACCGGCATCTCCACCATTGATCTCATGAACAGCCTGGTGCGCGGTCAGAAGCTGCCGATTTTCTCCGGCGCCGGCCTGCCGCACGATCGACTGGCGATCGCAATCGCCCATCATGCGCGCCTGCGCGGGCATGCGGCGGGCGACTTCCTGATGGTGTTCGTCGCCATCGGCGTGCCCTATGACACCGCCGAGCGTTTCCGCTCGGCCATGGAGAACAGCGGCGCGCTCGAGCATACCGTGCTGTTTCTCAATCTGGCCTCGGACTCCAGCACGCAGCGCCTGCTCTGCCCGCGCTACGCCCTGACGGCGGCGGAATACCTCGCCTTCGTGGAAGGCAAGCATGTCCTGGTGGTGATGACCGATATGACCAATTACTGCGAGGCCCTGCGCGAGGTCTCCGCGAGTCATGGCGAGGTGCCGAGCCGCAAGGGGTTCCCGGGTTATCTTTATTCCGACCTCGCCACGCTGTATGAACGCGCCGGCAGCCTGAAGGGCGTGCCGGGTTCGCTCACCCAGCTGCCGATCCTCACCATGCCCTCGGATGACATCACCCATCCGATACCCGACCTGACCGGTTATATCACCGAAGGCCAGATCGTGCTCGATCGGGAACTCGACCGCGCCGACATCTTTCCCCCCGTCAAGGTGCTGCCTTCGCTGTCGCGCCTGATGAAGGACGGCACCGGCAAGGGTTACACCCATGCCGACCACCCCGCGCTCGCCAACCAGCTCTATGCCGCCTATGCGCGCGCCGTACACGTGCGCGTGCTGGCAAGCGTGGTCGGCCGCGACGGCCTGTCGTCCATCGACCGGCAGTTCCTCGATCTCGGAGAGCGCTTCGAGCGGGAACTGGTGCAGCAGCAGGGTGCGCGAACCCTCGAACAAAGTATGGAAATAGGCTGGCAGCTGCTGCGTGCCCTGCCGAAAACGGAACTGCACCGGCTCAGCGACCGGCAGATCGCGCAGTATATCGAGGCGGAATCGCCGTCATGACCACAACGGATCAGGCCCCGACACGCACCGCTGTGCTGGCGCTGCGTGAGGAACGGGTGGTGGTTGGCGAGGCCTATAATTTTCTCGATGAGAAGCGGCTGCTGCTGGCGGCGGAACTGCTGCGACAGCTCGAGGCCTATGCGAGTCTGAGCGCCCGGATCGAGGCGCTCGCAGACACGGCAGGCCGGCAGCTCACCGCCGCCGTCGGGCATCACGGGCTCGAGGGACTGAGCGTCTACCCGGCGGCGATGCTCACGGGTGCGCAGGTCGGCATGACGCAGCGCAACTTCATGGGCGTGACCCTGGTGGAAACGGGGCTGGATGAAGCGCCGGCGGAACCCGAGGCGCGGCGTAAGGCGGCCAACCCCTCACCGGAAGCCGGGCAATGCGGCTCGGCTTTCGGCGAGCTGCTGCAGTCAGCCGCCCGGCTTGCCGGCATCTCCGGCAACCTCTATCGGCTGCAGACCGAGTATCGTATTACCGAGCGGCGCGCCCGCGCCCTTGAGAACGTGATTATCCCCGAGATCGAACAGGCGCTCAGGGTGATGGACACGCATCTCGAGGATCTGGACTTCGAGGATGCCGTGCGGGTGCGCCTGCAGGCCAGAAGTCATCAACCGGCCAGCGGATAACAGGAACGCGGATTTTCATCGAACACTTCGAGGTGTCCATACGTTGATTTTTCATTGATACAGGACGTTCTACGCACAGGAGGTGCATATGAAAAACCTGGTTGGCTTTACCCTTCTTCTGGTTCTCAGCGTGCCGGCAACCGCCGGCAGTGTCTATAAATGGACCGATAAACAGGGTCGGGTGCATTTCGGCGACAAGCCGCCGGCTGCAGCGACGGTGACGCCGGTGGAAGTCAAACCGGCAACCGGGGACGACAGGGCGAGCGGCGGCGGTTTGAGACCCGGGGAGCGGGCGCGGCTCGGCGAGATCAGGAAACGGGAAAGCAGGTTGGCCGCCGAAAAACGCGACCGGGAGGAACGGGTCGCGGCCGATGAAAAACGGCGTACCCGTCAGGTCATGCAGGATGCCAAACGCTGTGCGGGCTACCAGCAGAAAATCAGCGACTACAAAAGACTTCTGCGCGCCGGCTGCCGCGTCTCGACGTGTAACTCCTACAACGATCAGCTCGCGAGGTATAAAAGCAGGGCGGCGCTGGTTTGTCGTCAGGGTGAATGAGGGAGGTTTCCGGGGTCAGGATAACAACGAGCAGAGAGGCCGCCGGCAATGCCGATGCCGCTGTCGTGGTTTATTTCAGGATGACGGGTTTGTCAGCGGGAAGCTGCAAATCAACCGCGCGATATGGTCAGATATGGCCATATCTCGCTCAGGTGCTGCTTGATCAGGGTGACAATCTCACGTTTATTGACAATTTCCGTCTGCTGCAGCGGCGTCCATCACAGGCATTGGAACGTGTCCAGGCCGTCATGGGGCGTTATGCCCGCGAGTTCGGGCCGTGCGATGATCCGTTCAATGTCGCCAGAATGCGCGGCTGAACAGCACCACCAGGGTAAAGACCTCGAGACGGCCAAGCAGCATGGCAAAACTGAGCGCCCATTTGGCCGGATCATTGATACCGACGTAGTTGGCGCCGACATCGCCCAGCCCGGGGCCGAGGTTGTTCATGCAGGCGGCGACCGCCGAAAACGCCGTCACCTGATCGAGCCCCGTTGCCATTACGAACAACATGATCGCGACGAAGCTGCCGACATAGGCGGCGAAAAAGCCCCAGATTGCCTGCAACACCCGGTCCGGAATGGACTTTTGCCCGATCTTTACCGGGATCTGCGCATTGGGATGGATCAGCCGCATGATCTCCCGGTGGCCCTGCTTGAGCAGCAGCAGGAAACGGATGACCTTCATACCGCCCCCGGTGGACCCCGCGCAGCCTCCGATAAAACTGACAAACAGCAGCAAAACCGGCAGAAAACCCTGCCAGACAAAATATTCCGTGGTCGTGAAACCGGTTGTCGTGCCAATGGATATCGCCTGGAACAGGCCGACATGCAGGGCATCGCTGAAGAGGATAAAGGTATGGGTGTAATACAGGTACACGACCGTGATCGCCGTCACCAGCAAGAGCACCGTCAGGTAGGTCTTCACCTCGGAGTCGTGCAGGTAGGGACGCAGGCTGAGCGAACGCCAGGCCATGAAATGCAGTGCATAATTCATCCCGGCCAGCAACATGAATATCACGGCAATCATCTCGATCGTGGGGCTTTCGAAATAGCCGATGCTCTGGTCGTGGGTCGAGAAGCCGCCGATGGAAATCGTGGAAAAACTGTGACCGATGGCATCGAAGGCGGTCATGCCCGCGAACCAGTAGCAGAGCCCGCAGGCGATGGTCAGACCCAGGTAGATGTACCAGAGCGCCTTGGCCGTTTCCGTAATTCGCGGCGTCAGCTTGGCGTCCTTGAGCGGTCCGGGCGTCTCGGCGCGATACAGCTGCATACCGCCGACACCCAGCATCGGCATGATGGCAACCGCCAGCACGATAATGCCCATGCCACCCAGCCACTGCAGCTGCTGCCGGTAAAACAGGATGGAGGCGGGCAGGTCATCCAGACCGGTAATGACCGTGGCGCCGGTCGTGGTGAGTCCGGACAGGGATTCGAATACGGCATCAGTGATCGACAGATGCGGCTTTTC
>Ga0210085_1000580_pt1 | contig 15130 bp, 12 predicted proteins | sample China_Galinas_PW_5_FD_184866 | JGI IMG/M metagenome (GOLD analysis project Ga0210085, IMG submission 184866) | Wetland microbial communities from San Francisco Bay, California, USA, that impact long-term carbon sequestration - China_Galinas_PWC_D1... | ecosystem: Environmental > Aquatic > Marine... | reverse complement strand
ATCGAGCCGGGCCTGCCGGATGGTGTGAAAGTTGTGCCGGTTTACGACCGGTCGGACCTGATCCTTCGGGCCATCGACAACCTGAAATCCACGGTTGTCGAGGTGCTCATCACCGTGGCCCTGGTGGTATTCCTTTTTCTGTGGCACATCCCCAGCGCCCTGATTCCCGTGATCACCTTGCCGGTGGCTATTCTCATTTCTTTTATTCCCTTTAAAATGCTCGGGGTTACGGCCAACATCATGTCTTTGGGCGGCATCGCCATCGCCATCGGCGCCATGGTGGACGCTTCCATCGTGGTGGTGGAACAGACCCACAAGAACCTTGAGCAGTGGGACAAACACGGCCGGAAGGAAAATTACCGCGACGTGGTCATCCGCGCCGTAAAACAGGTGGCCGGCCCCAGCTTCTTCGCCCTTCTGGTGATCGCCGTCTCCTTTCTTCCGATCCTTACCCTGGAGGCTCAGGAAGGCCGGCTTTTCAAACCTTTGGCCTATACCAAGACCCTGGCCATGATCATAGCCGCCGTGCTGGCGATTACGCTGGATCCGGCACTGAGGCTTTTTTTCACCCGCATGAAGAAATTCAATTTCCGGCCCCGATTTCTATCTAAAATAACCAATGTGCTATTTGTCGGAACGGTTCATTCGGAAGAGAAACACCCCATCAGCCGCTTTTTGATCCGGCTTTACAACCCCGTGGCGGTCTGGTCGCTACGCTGGAAATGGGTGGTGATCGCAGGCGCCATCGCTCTGATGATTGTAACGGTGCCGGTTTATTTCAAGCTGGGCTCGGAATTCATGCCGCCCCTGGAGGAGGGGTCCATCCTCTATATGCCCACGACCATGCCGGGCATTTCCATCACCGAGGCCGAAAAAGTACTTCAGGTCACGGACCGGATCATCAAACAGTTCCCGGAAGTAAAGATCGTACTCGGGAAAGCGGGAAGAGCCGAGACGTCCACCGACCCGGCGCCGCTGTCCATGCTGGAGACCGTGATTATCCTCAAACCCAAGGCTGAATGGCGAAAAACCGATACCTGGTATTCCTCCTGGGCCCCGAAATGGTCCGGGACGCTGTTTCGCCATATTACGCCGGATCACATTTCCCAGCAGGAACTGATCAGCCGGATGAACGATGCACTCAAGATCCCCGGGCTGGCCAACTCGTGGACCATGCCCATCAAGGGCAGGTTCGACATGTTGAGTACCGGGCTTCGCACCCCGGTGGGGCTCAAGATCACCGGTGCGGATCTTGATACCATCGAAGACATCGGAACCCGGATCGAATCCCTTCTGCCGTCCGTTAAGGGGACGCGTGCCGTCTTCGCGGAACGCACCGCCAGTGGGTATTTCATTGATTTCGATTGGAACCGGACAGAACTGGCCCGTTACGGGCTGAGCATGAAAGATGCCCAGGCCGTAGTGGAAAATGCCATCGGCGGCGACAACGTGACGACCACGGTGGAAGGAAGGGAGCGTTATCCGGTGAATGTAAGGTATAAGCGTGACTTTAGGTCCGACCTTGGGGCGTTGAGACGGGTGCTGGTTCCTGTTTCCGGAGGAAAAAAGCAGATCCCTCTCGGTCATTTGGCGACCATTCGAATGGCCAGCGGCCCCTCCATGATCCGAAACGAGGACGGGCTGCTAACGGGTTATGTGTACGTGGACATCGCCGATCGTGATCCGAACGGCTACATCAAGGAGGCGGACCGCCTGCTGAAAAAAGAGATCAAACTCTCGCCGGGCTACGCGGTTGTCTGGAGCGGCGACTACAAAGCGTCTCAACGGGTCAAAGACCGGATGACCGTGATCCTCCCGTTGACCCTGTTTTTGATCATGCTCCTTCTTTATTTGAACACGCGGTCTTTGACCAAAACCTTTATCGTGTTGCTGGCCGTGCCGTTTTCGGCCATCGGCGCCGTGTGGTTTCTTTACCTGCTCGGATACAATATGAGCATCGGGGTATGGGTGGGTCTTATCGCTTTGCTGGGGGTAGATGCCGAGACCGGGGTTTTTATGCTCCTTTACCTGGACCTTGCCTACGAAGAGGCAAAGAAGAAAGGGCGCCTTGGGAGCTTGAGCGATCTGCAGGAGGCCATTCGGTTTGGTGCGGTCCAGCGGTTGCGGCCGAAGTTTATGACCGTGGCCACAACCTTTTTCGGGCTTGTCCCGATTCTCTGGGCCGTGGGTACCGGGTCCGACGTAATGAAGCGCATCGCCGCACCCCTGGTCGGTGGCATACTGGCATCCTTTTTGCTGGAATTGCTGGTGTACCCATCCGTCTACCAGATCTGGAAATGGAATTTTGAGCTGAAAAAACAGCTGGCGCCGTCGAAAAAATAGCATGGAGCGAAACACTTTATATTCATGATAAATCTCATAAACGTCCGGAAAGTCTTTAACGCCGGAAAGCCCAATGAATTTTCAGCCATTCGGGGGATAAACCTGAAGATCATCCCCCGGAACGTCACCGTTTTTATGGGACCCAGCGGTTCGGGGAAAACGACACTTTTAAGCCTTATCGGCTGTATGGCAAGACCCACCGCCGGTCGCATCTACCTGATGGAAAAGGAGTTGACCAGCCTTCCTGAGAGATTCCTGACTGAAGTCCGGAGAAAAACTTTCGGATTTATCTTCCAGCAATTCAACCTGGTCAAAGGAATTTCGGTCCTGGAAAATGTGATGCTGCCCGCCTATCCCGTCGGTGAACCCCGAACATCTCTGGAACAAAGGGCGCTGGACCTTCTCGATCTGTTGAACATCGGAGAAAAGGCAGGCACCAAGATTGAATGGATATCCGGGGGCCAGGCCCAGCGAGTGGCCGTCGCCAGAGCGTTGATCAACAACCCGGCCGTCATTATTGCCGACGAACCCACCGCACACCTGGACACAAAACTCTCTTTGGAGCTGGTGAATATCCTGGGCAGGCTCAAAGAAGACGGAAAAACCGTGCTCATCGCCAGCCACGACCCCCTCGTCTGCAGGTCCGAAATTGTCGACCACGTCATTCAATGCCGGGACGGAAAAATCGACGGACAGGAACTATGATTTTTCATCCCGCCATCATCGCCCTTTACATGTCCTCTCTTCTCATGGGACTTATGATTCTTTACGCCGCCAGTTACGGCGTCCGGATTCAAAGGCTTTGGGATATCACCAGCGGGAGCGATCTCCAGTTGATCCTCGAAAGACGAACATATCTTATTTCCACCATTCTCACCTATGTCTTTGCTTTCGAACTTATCTCCTTTTTTCTTTATATCTATACCGCCGACCATCTCCACACCCTTTTTGTGGGGGCCATGTGTGCGGCCGGGACCTTAAAGGTCAACGGTTATGGGTATCCGGCACTCATTCTCAAAATGGTGAATTTCATGGCTGCCGGTCTCTGGCTGATCATGAATTATGCAGACAACCAAGGATACGACTACCCCCTGATCAAAAAAAAATACCTTCTCCTGTTGGTTGTCACCCCGTTGGTTCTGGCGGAAGTATTTCTTCAGACAAAATATTTCCTTCTTCTTCACCCCAACATCATCACATCCTGCTGCGGAACGCTGTTCAGCGCGACAAATAAAACCCTTACCGGAGACATTGCGGCCCTGCCGCCGGTTCCCATGGAATTCGCTTTTTATATGATCTTGACGGCCAATGCAGCGGCGGGAATCTGTTTTTATCTGAAAAACAGGGGCGGCTATCTCCTTGGCGGCCTAAGCTTCGCGCAGTTTATCATTTCTATTATGGCCATTTTATCATTCATTTCTCCCTACTTTTACGAACTTCCCACTCACCATTGCCCGTTCTGCATATTGCAAAGAGAATACGGCTACATCGGTTATCCTCTCTACGCCGCCCTTTTCGGAAGTGCAGTGAGCGGAATGGGGGTAGGGATGTTGATGCCGTTTCAGAATATCAAGAGTCTTGCGGAAACAGTTCCCTCGTTTCAAAAGAGGCTGGCCTTGGTATCCGTTATCTTGACAATTGCCTTCATGGGAATCGTTACGTACCAAATACTTTTTACGGATTTTATTCTTCAGAGTTAAAGGAGAGTTACGCCCTCATGACCGTATCCGGATCGATGGTGGCTGCGGCCCAGGACGGAATGATCGTTGCGACGGTATACGGAACCACGGTTAAAAAAAAGAGCGTGGCCACCTGGGATGGATCGATGAAAGGGATCAGGTTAAACGCCGGATACAGGACGGCCCACCCTTTTAAGGCCGGTTCAAAGAGAAAGGAATGCGTAAAAAATACATGGCAGTAGGAGAGAATAATCCCCGCCAAAAAGGCCGACAAAGATATGACCAGTCCCTCCCAGAATTTCATGAGGATCACGTCGGAGGTCTCCCATCCGATGGCCTTTAAGATACCGATCTCTCTTTTTTCCTCCTGGCTCAATCCCGATGCCCTGTCCCATGCAAAAATAAGAAAGGCCAGTAAAGCGCTGCCGAGGAAAAAAACCATCATCCCGCCTCGCCAGTTAAAGATGCTGTCGTAGGTCCTCAAGATTTCTTCCCGAAGAATGATCCGGGTGTCGGGAAACAGCTCGGAGACCTTTAAAGCGATGGTGGAAAGTTCCCGCGGGTTTCTTACCCGGACGACGATATCCGTGGCATCTTTTTTTTGTATTCCGAAAAGCCGGCGGAAGTCGTTTTCCGACATCAACATCAGGTCCGAAGAGACCAGTTCGGACTCGGCAGGGAATACATCCCGGATCTGCAACATTATTAATGAACCGTCAAAGGTTCTGAATTCCAGGTCATCACCCGGATAGACGAGCCGGGTTCTGGAGATGCCCTCACCGATAACGATACTGCCGGGTCCGTACTCGAAATTTTCAGGTACCATGAGCGTATAGTTGGCACCGCTGACAGGATCGTAGTAATAGCCCCAGAGCCGGCTCCTCGCCGAAGTCACTCCCCGTATCTTTTGGATTCTATCCAGGTACCTGACAGGGATAAGGTCACGGCGGCCGGCAACCGATCGCTGGATAATCATTTCCGGCGCTTTTTTCAAAATGATGGCCCCTTCTCTCTTTATGGCGTGGGTAAAAAAGACCACCGAAGCCACCATGAAAACAACGAGCGTGTAAACGAAGAATAAAGAAGCGTTCTTGCCTTTTCTTCTGAGTAGAGAAGAGAGCGTAAAATCGAGGATATACCGCTGGCGTTCAATGGATCTTCCCATAAGACCTTTTCAGCATTTCCGGAGGCATCAATATGGATCCCGACGGGAAATGTTCCAAACAAGTGGGACAGTCCTGAAACGGGGTGTCCAAATCCGCCTGAGTTAGGTGTCTCGTGTAGCTCGCTTCGGTAAACAGGCAAAGGTCGCTCAGTTCGAGCCTGGCGACCAATTCGCTGTTTTCCTTAAGAAACGGCCCGGCATGGATTTCCTGGAAGAAAGCGTGGGCAAACAGAAAAAGCAAAAGCAGAAGATTACCAGCGATATACAGCAGAAAACAATTGGATTTTCTCATAAAACTAATCCAGAGTTTTTACCAGAGAGAACGTCACATCCTTGAATTTCATCAATGACTTTCCGTTGTGGTCTTTCATAAACGCTTCGGCATCGGCTTGGTTTTCAAAAGGGATCAACTCCCGGCCCATGGGACCGTATATATCGCTTCCCATGATATAGATCGATTTATATGCATCAATGGGCATCAGCGTGTAGTAATCCGTCACATAAATAGCGGTTATGTCGGATTGATGTCTCGACGGATGATATTTCTTGATGTCGAAGTAGTACTTAAACATATCTTTGGTTCCATCAAAAAAGACACGGGTCCCATCTCGAAATTTGATGGTCGCAAGAAAGTCCGGGTACTTGGCTACAAACATCCCGCAGACCGGACACTTATCCTTTGGCGATGGCCTGGCGGGGGGTATATCGCTCCCCCAGGCCAAAGAGACCGAAAGAAGACCGAACATCAATACGAAAACTCTAAAATACTTCATTGATTCCTTCCAATGACTCGCGCCGATCCCGCGCTTTTCAGTATTAAAGGGTTGAATCAGCCTTGAGATAATCAAAAATCACTGCTGTTGATGCATTTTCATCTTCTTCATTTTCCGTTTTATCCGGATCATCTTTGTATCCGTATACATGTCTTCGTATGCGGCTCTCATGGCTTGATCCAAGGTAGCGGGTTTTCCGCCGTTGGCTTTCATGAATTTATCGGCATCCGTCTTTTTTTCAAACGCCCATTTTGCATTTTTGGTCATAACGCCCATCTTTTTGCCGCCGATGACCCAAAAGGCCTTTTCCCCATCGATAAGCTTCTTGGTATTGAAATCGCCGACCCAAATCGTTTTGGGCGTCTTGTCGATGTTGAGTGAAAGATCAATAGCTGCGCAATGGATGCTGCATGTCCCTATGGCCGTTCCGTTGTCATAGTCGATCAACATCCGACTGTGAACGAATTTTGCCAGGTTCATCCCGCAGTATTTGCATGCTGAAAAATTTTCGATATCATCCTGAGCCAAAGCAATCCCTATCAATGAAAAACAGCACATCAAGACAATTCCGAAAATCCCAATCCGTTTCATCTCTTCTCCTTTCTCCGTTACAACCGTTCGGTCGTCGGGCATGTATAGACTACAATCCTTGACAAGTCGTTGGAAGAAGAATATAAAATATAATATTAGAAGGCAAGAAAAATCGTAAACCTAATCGAGATATATCTCACAATCAATCTGACCAAAAAAACACAGGGTTGCTTTTTGAATAATGAATTGTCAAGAACTTCAATTGAAAAATATTGATCCATTGGGTCATGAGAGCAAAGCATGAACAGCAGGCAAGTCAAACCGCCGGACGCTGAAAGTAAGCGAACTTTCGTGTATTCCGGGCACATCAGAATGAAAATTCTGGCGGCTTCATTTTTACTGCTGTTTCTAATATCCGGGACGTCCCATTCCAGGGAACTCACGGTCAAAAGAAATGCCAGGGAATACCGGGTCGAAGCGACCCTTGACAAGTATCCCCTTGTCATCGGCGATAATCATATCGATATTAAGATTACGGATCGATCGGGAAAACCCGTTACCGACGCTAAGGTATTGGTAAATTATTATATGCCGCCCATGCCCAGGATGGTCCCCATGAATTATAAGACAAAGGCCAATTCTGAAAGTGAGAAATATGAAGCAAAGATGAATATCATCATGGCCGGTCCCTGGTATATCCGGATCATCATCAGACACGCCGGGAAAATCGCTACAACCCGGTTTAATGTGGATGCGCAGTAATATTCTCCATGGAGCGCCTGTTTGGAAAACATCCCGGTCCCTCATCTTCTTAGAAATCGATCATGGCAATGGTCGCTTACGGTCATTTAAAAAATATATTTCCATCCTGCGCTCAGCAGCCAGTCTGTATCACCTTGGGGCCCATTCAGATCCTGGTAAACGGGGACCCCCCCTTCAACGAAGAGCCGGTGGCCTTTGAAGCGCCCTTGATTCAGATACCAGCTCATGCCCGCCAGAAGGTCAAGACGGTTCCCACCGCGAAGTTTAGGATCTTTTCCCGGCGTACTTCTGGGATTCAACTCAGGATCGGCGCCGGAGATATTGGCCCATGACTGCCAATCCAAACGGAAAGATCCTATCAATGATTTAACGAATCGATACCCTGTCCAGCCTGTTAGTCCATATCGATTTCCCCATCGATAATCATTATAATTTTCACCCAGTCGAAGGACGCCGGAAACACGTGCGCCCCAATAGGTCTTTTTCCGTTTACCCATATAGGTCAGCTCAGGATAAAGGTCAACGGTGCCGGAGCCTCGCTGCATCCCATATCCGAGTTTTGCATTGGTCATCGTCGGTGTATTGTCTTTAACATTGATAGATCCTGTTGGGGCGCTGGCGCCCCCATAAAATACAACCTGGTGGTCAGCCGATCGAAACAGAGAATAGGTCCCCGACAGATGTAAATCACCTATTCCTTCGGACTTGACCGTGAACCGAGTACCGTTTCGCATTACCATGTTACAGTTTTTATGGATATAAGGCACCATGGCCATCACTGTGAGCTTTTTGGTTATCCCTCGCCGCAGGCATATCCCGTGTATATCCGCATCCATGCTCTCAGGAACGAGAGGGTACGAATTCAGTAATTGCGCCGTACTCACTGAATCTGTCCCGATGAGATTACCGTCTTTGGCCATATGACGGTAAGTATATGCTACCAGCCACTTTCCGGGTTTTATGACTTGGGCTCCACGTACTCCTAAAGGTGCAAACTGCTTCGAGAATCGTGTGCTTGCGGTCTTTCCCGACGGCGTTTCGGTCAATCCGCTCTCCTGCTTCATTCCGGTATCCATTTCCGCGAAAAAAGGTGATGAATAAGATAACGGACCTTGATCTGAACCGAGTGCATCGGCGAAATAAGGCAATAAAATCGCAATCAAAAACAAGACCACTGATGGACAACGCATAAAAGCCTCCTGTTCTTCTCTGAAAAAAATGTTGCGGAAATGCTTCAACGAATCGCCGCCGCCAATACTTTACTGACGAAAGCAATACTATCCATCCACTTCCCAGCTGCCGTACTTCCCTCCCACAACATTGCGGGGATTTGCAGACAACTGTCCGATCTTTCCTTCTGTTTTCGATAACCCCGGTACCGTAAAACCACCTATTCGCGGTATATCACCCCGGCAATTTGGTAGCTGCTGAAAAAGTGTTGATGATCGTTTTGTCGATAGGAAGCAATTCGTATGCCATACCGTGCCGTGCCGGATTCGTCGGATGAAAATAATATAAATTCAAATGGTTGTAGTTAATTTGATTTGAAAAGGGTTTTGGAGAGAGGGGGGTATTTGGTCGGGGACTCTGCAAAAATGGATGTCGAAAATATTAAATCGTTTTAATTCCGGTAGGTTAATGAAAGTGGTCAGTTTTGTGAGGGTCAATTATTGTGTAACAGATTGGACCCGGCTCTTTTGTCGACTAAGAAGATCATCGTCCTGACAGACGTGCAAAAATTGACTGCGACGATATGAACTACTTAATTTCAATTGGTTGAAAATAAGATAAATTTATAGTCATCGTGTTCAATTTTAGAGGGTTTCTGATCCAATTCAAATCCTTTCCAAATCACTACCTTCGGAATTTGATAAACTCAACTTTTTGAATTTATAATATTAATTTACCGCCGCATGATCTGGATATGACTGGAACGATAATTGCTTATAAAACAATAATAATATGCTTTTATTGATGAGATCCGCGTGCTTCGAATAGACCGGGGAAGTATTGAATTTGCTGTTTTTGATCGATACGAGCGGCGGCACCGGGATGTGGAGAATGATTGTATTATTTTACGAATGCGGCAGTGCTGATCGTATCATTTGTGGCATCACCGGAATGCTTTAACAAAACTTGGGTAATTAGCTATAATTTTCATAAACTGATTGACATTAACTTTAAAAGGAAATAAATTTTAACTCAACTTTCGGGTTTCATAGCCAAGTTTTTATTTGACAAGCCGCGACTCTGCCAAAAGGCAAGATCCCGATTGATGGCAATGACGCAGAATAGGTTCTTCCCGACAAATGGCAGTGTGAGGTTGGCTTGTGACAAAGAGCGAACAACATGGCCGCGGAGATTACGGACGCTACATCGGTGTAAGAGAGTCCCGACCTGAATTCGATCGAAAAAAATCCGTTTTGCTTTGAATGTGATTGTTTTTTTACGATTCGGAGGCAATGCTAATATGCTTCATTTGGGCTCTTTTAGATTATATTATCATTTTTTTTGCCGGAATAACTATAATTCAAAAGATGAATTATGAATATTGAACGCAGGAAATTTGTCCGCCACCAGATTCGACCACATACGATTTTTCTCTTTAGCAATTATTCACCCGTAAAGGGTTGGGTCAAGGACATCAGCGAAGGGGGAATGGCTTTTGAATATAGTCCACCTGAAGAATGTGAACCCAACTCGAAAATCAATCTGATTTTAGCAGGGGATGCGCTCCCCTTTTATCTTGCGGATATTTCCTGCAAGACCATTTATGACATCAAGGCCGATAAAGATATCCGGCCATCCAGAAGCACAGGGATCCGGCACTGCGGGGTGCAATTCGCCAGGCTGGATTCAGAGATGAAGGAAAAGCTTGGATATCTGATGAGCAACGAGTCCATAATGAGAAATTCGGAAGGTTAGAAAAAAACAGTATGTTGTTACCGAACTTAAGATTGAAAAGCACACTTGCCGCCCCTCAGTTTGAAAATTGGAAAATTACTGATTCTGTTGAAAAACACAGCAAAGGGAATTTATAAATTCCTAAATAATTGATATTATCATATGAAAATTTCGCAGATTAATGTTTGTGAATTAGCTGCCTCTCCTCTGTTAATTGTCGCATGATCTGCTTTTTAGGAGATTTTTCCATGTAGACACCCCTCAAAATGGGCTATATATGCTCATGACAACATATATTATCTTCTGTTGTGCTTTTTAAAAACTGCTCCACGAAACAATAAGTATGCAACAAGAAGGATGTTCAGATGGCTATCAGACGTTTTTTCGCATTCTTAACAATGGTTTTAATGATCATGATTGTGCATTTTGTTTGCCCGACAATCGCGAGGACCGCGGATGAATTTCGCTTGCGCTTGAATATGCAGAGTGATTCAGAATTAAAACCAGCCGAAGTCCAGCCTTCTCCGTCTGAACGGGTGACAGTTCTTGATGGGCGCCGCATTCCCGGGAAGGCACCACGGCATCGAAATGTTGAATTATCTTCTCAGCATCTCCTTGTCATCGGATTAGATGAAAATGATCGGGAGATTACTCGGGCTGTGATTATCGATCCACGCTTAATTCGTTCTGAAATTTTTAACTCGTCAGGCGAAATCGTCTCCAGTGAATTAATTTATAAAGATAATGTTGAATTTTCACTCGCATTTTCCGATGATCCTCGTTTGCGAAGACTTAAGATTTATCATCCGAACTGGAGGGGAAATACGTTTAGTCTGAAACTTATTGGAGAAACTCAACTCCCTTAGGCTGAAGCTTGGGAGTTTTAAAGAAGATCATGGGAAAACGGAAAGCATTTTATCAATATATCACTGCCGTGAGCCTTTCATTTTTTTGGATTCTATATCTCCCATTGGCCTGGGGGGCGCCTGTTACGACAATTCGTGACAATGGAGATCCGGCGAACCGAGTTGATTTTGTTATCCTGGGAGACGGCTACACGGCCAGCGAACTAACGAAATACGCCAATGATGTCGAAAATGCGGTAAATGGGTTTTTTAATCAAGAACCCTTTAAAGAATATCAAAATTATTTTAATGTCCATCGCGTAGACGTCATCAGTAACGAATCCGGAGCCGATCATCCTCCGATCTATAAAAACACGGCTTTCGACGCGACCTATAACGGACGCATTTTTTATGTCAGTACCTCAAAGGTGAATACGGTTTTAAGCAACAGCGTCAATCCCGATCAGAGGGACATTATCCTGGTAATCGTTAATGATGCCACCTACGGTGGAAGTGGAGGATCTATTGCCGTTGCCTCAACTCACTCCGCCAGTATTGAACTGGTGCTGCACGAAGTGGGGCACAGTTTCGGGTTGTTGGCTGACGAATACAATTCCGGTGGCGTCAATTGTCCTGGCACAGTAGAACCATCGCAGCCAAATGTGACCCTCGAAACCAACCGTGATGTAATCAAGTGGAACCACGGCGGCGGACCACCGACAGGCTGGATAGACCCTGCCACACCGGTTCCGACGCTTAGTACGTCTAATGGTATACCAGGTCTTTATGAAGGCGCATATTATTGTTCTTTAGGAGTATATAGACCCACATATAATTCAAAGATGCGCAATCTGAACAGGCCTTTTGAACAGATTAACGAAGAACAACTCGTTAAACGAGTGTACAATTGGGCCTCGCCTATGGACTCGAGCAGTCCTTCTGAAAGTGAAGTAACACTACAAGCAAATGAAACCCAACTGTTTCAGGTTGAAGTTCTCGAACCGATGACCCATACGTTGAAGGTCGAATGGTACGTAGATGATCAGTCTCAGTCAAACAGTTTACAGTTTAACGTTGCCTCTAACAGCTTTGAACAGGGCGTCCACACGGTTAGGGTGATGGTTGAGGATCTTACTTCAAAAGTTCGCTATGATCCGGCAAATGTCTTAACCGATCAAAGAAGCTGGACCGTATCCGTCATGCCAAGTTGTGTTATAGATTCTGATGGAGATGGAACTCCGGACTGTAACGATAATTGTTCCAACGATCCCAACAAGACCGAACCGGGTATTTGTGGTTGCGATGTTACTGATAATGATACGGATTTAGATGGAACCCTGGACTGTAACGACAATTGCCCTAACGATCCCGAAAAGATTATGGCAGGTATTTGTGGATGCGGAGAATCTGACATAGACTCTGATGGAGATGGTACACCGGATTGCATCGATAACTGCCCTGATGATCCCAATAAAACAGAACCGGGTGAATGCGGGTGTGGCGTTGCCGACACTGACACGGATTTAGACGGAACATCAGATTGTAACGATAATTGCCCCTACGATTCCAACAAAATACAGCCTGGCATCTGCGGATGCGCTACTTCTGATATTGATAGTAATGGAGATGGGACACCCGACTGCATAGATGGGAATGATAATGACGGACTACCTGATAATGAGGAGCAGGGACCTGATGGCAATAACCTTAATTACGATGGTAATAATGATGGGACAGCCGACCGTCTGCAAGACAATGTCGCTTCATTCCACACTTACGACGGTCAGAATTACGTTACCATTGCGTCAGCTGCCGGAACATCAATCAGCAATATAACGGCTGAAGATAACCCTTCTACAACCGATGCACCCTCAAATTTTGAGTTTTCTTGTGGATTCTTTGGATTTAGAATAGCTGGTGTTGGCATTAACGGTGCCACTATGGTTACGCTATATCTTCCGGTGGGCGAGACTTTTGATTCTTACTACAAGTATGGACAAACTCCTAATGATCCTAATAACCACTGGTATGAATTTCTATATGACGGACAGACAGGTGCCAAGATTAATGGGAATGTCATCACGCTTTATTTCGTAGATGGTATTAGAGGTGATGACGATCTTACGGCCAATGGAACTGTCTCTGATATCGGTGGGCCAGGAATGTCTATAAACCCTCTTGGCGCCGGTAACCAAGTCGTTAGTAGCTCCGAAGGTGGCGGCGGAGGTTGTTTTATTGCGACTGCAGCATATGGATCATTGATGGAGCCACATGTCAGGATTCTGCGCGATTTCCGTAACTGTTTTCTTCTTGGCAACTCGATGGAAAACAGATTGGTTCATTTTTATTACACCTATTCACCGCCAATAGCCAATTTTATTCGCCTTCGCCTGAATACCCTGCTGCTTGCAGCAGGGATGAAAGACAAGGTGAACCGCGCCGAAGCTCGATAGAGCGAAGGCGGGGAAGGGCTACGGCGGAATTTTACTTTGATACCCCGCAGCTTACTGAAGGGAGTTTCATTCCACCATTTCCCATGTTTAATATGGTATATATTTTTACTTACCATACCATCAACCAGGGACCAATTCATCGCGTATATGAATCAAATTAAAAGGAGCGTTTCATGATTAAAAAAATTATTTCAGGCGGACAAACCGAAGCAGATCAAGCAGCTCTTGACATTGCAATAAAACTGGGAATTGCCCATGGCGGATGGATACCAAAAGGCCGGATCACCGAAACCGGAACATTGCCTGAACGGTTCAAACTTGAAGAGATGTCATCCGAAAATTATTCCCAATGCATCAGACAGAATGTCATGGATGCCACAGGTACGCTTATTTTGTCGTATGGCAGACTGACCGGAGATCTGGATTCTGCCAGAAAGGCAACCTTGAGATATGGCCGTCAGATGCTCGGTATCGATCTTGATCAAATGGATGACATCAAAGCAGCTTTGTTGCTTAAAGATTGGGTTCATCTATACCGCATCGAAGTGATGTTTGTGATCGGGCAAAACGGACCTTATATTAGACATCAGACTGAGAACATTATTGAAGGTGCCTTAACCATGGGTGCCGTATAAGATATTTATTAATACTTATTTTTGTACTTTTTCGATAAAGTCACATTTTTCGATGGCTTCCAAAATTCCACCGGCATATTTTTTTTCAGCAAAATAGATGTTTTTCTGCTTCTGATTCTGGATTATTAACCAACTTACTGTAACCGGAATCGAAATAAGTATAGCCTTTTTAGTTTTACTCAAAGTTTACTACAATTTAGCAAGCTCCACGGGTTTCCGGCTGCGGCGTACAGACGTACACCTTCTGTCCCGCTATGGGGGGACCGCAAACCCTTGTGCGGCCTTGATCAGAACAAAAATTGTCTATTTCTGAATTGGGCGCCATTGTGTTCCTTTTAGATTTATGGATGGACACTAATTCGTATTCTATGCCGGCGGGATGAATTGCTTCGCGCAAACAGCCGTCTGCTCTTTAATTACCTGAGCTGTTGCGCACGCACCAAATATAAAATTCGGGATGAGATTTGTATCCCACGCCGATGTTGCCGTCTTTGGTATAAAGGGTCCAGGCATACCTGGGGTCATAGACACTGGTGGTGGATGACCAATAGAAGGGTTGTATATTTTCAAAGATATCAGAGGTGGCAATGGCAGGAGAATGCACAGTCATATCAGTGATGCTCTCCAATTCACGAACATTGGGAAGCCGCCAGTCATTACGTCCGTAATAGTTATGGTCGTTTAAATTCCTTACCACAGTCAAGGCTTCGATCCAGGTGACGGGATGTTTTGTGATACCGGCATTTTTTGTCCATATTAATCCCGTACACTGATCGGTGAGGGTGTGTCGATTTTCAATGAACCTATTTTTAACGCGCCCCATCTGTCCTGCCTTGTTGTTGCAGTTATCGCTGGCCTCAATGCTTCTTACCGGCCAAACCATATAAGAACCGTGTTTCATCCCTTTGAATACCCGTCCGCCGCCCAAATGGACATACCAGGCCTGCCTGGGTAAGCGGGCGCAGGGTGTCGCGGTCCAGTAGTATCCGGAAAATATGTCGCTAAAAGGATGGCCTTTCGGCAAGGCGGGATTGATGTGG
>Ga0210085_1000579_pt1 | contig 15139 bp, 12 predicted proteins | sample China_Galinas_PW_5_FD_184866 | JGI IMG/M metagenome (GOLD analysis project Ga0210085, IMG submission 184866) | Wetland microbial communities from San Francisco Bay, California, USA, that impact long-term carbon sequestration - China_Galinas_PWC_D1... | ecosystem: Environmental > Aquatic > Marine... | reverse complement strand
ACTTCCATTAATTGATGTAAAACGCCTACAGATAATTATATTGAAAATACAGATTGTTATCCTGGAAAATGGAGGAAATCAGCTTCGACGGCAGGAAAATGGAACAGATATAGGAAAAATGTGAGAAGGATTGAATAAAATACATACTGATAGGAAGATAATAGAAACCGCATCGATGGCACGTAAGTAAAACCAGTTCCAAGAATTACAGGTGGATTTGATAGAAGAGCCGGGAGAATAGAGAGACATGACAAGGAAGATATTGATTGTCGAGGATGAACGGCTAATCGGTCTTCTCCTGACAAAGGAGCTGGAAAAGTATGGCTATCAGGTGTGCAAGGTACTGGCAAGTGGAGAAGAGGCGGTAGCCTTTGCCCAAAAAGTCAAACTTGACGCCATCATTATGGATATTTTTCTAACTGGTGAAATGGATGGTATAGAAGCCGCGGGCAGAATAAGAGAACGAAATGGAGTGCCCATAATATTTCTCACCTGTTTTAACGATGAGACCCTTTTCAAACGGGCTCAAAAACTAGAAAAGGTTCTGATCATCGATAAGTTTGATAACTTGCACAATGTTCACGAAATCATCGAATCGGTCATATCTTCAAATACTCCTTTCTGATACTTGAGCATTTTTATTGGGTTTCTGTTCCTCGTCGCAGTCGTTCTTTGCTTGCTTTCTTCCTTTGCCGACTGTAGAGTGTCGATCTTTATTTCTTTGAATCCATAGAGAAAGATGCCGAATATCCTTGGCAGGTTTATCCGGGCTAAAGGAGAAGTCCGGTCTAATTTTGAGGTGAAAAAATGGGGCTGTTTGACGCTGCAGTTCCTTTTATCAAGGTAATTGCCGTTTTTTGTCTGATGCTGGTAGGCATTCGCTTAAAACTCGGTCTTGGGTTGTCGATCCTCTGCGGCAGCTTGGTCATGGGGCTCGCTTTTGGGTTGCCGGTGTTTTCCTGGGGAAGGATTGGTCTTTTGGCGCTTGTTCAGGGGAAATTTCTATTTTTAATAGCCATTGTCGGTCTTATTCTCATCCTTTCCGATGCTCTTGAATATTCTGGCCAATCGAGTCGATTGATGGATTCCCTCTCAGGGTATCTGGTCAACCCACGCCTGAGGTTGATATTTTTTCCGGCCCTGATCGGATTGTTACCAATGCCGGGCGGTGCAGTTTTTTCCGCTCCTTTAGTCAAAGCTGTTTCTGAAGATATGCCTCTTGCCAATGAAGAGAGGGCTGTAATCAATTATTGGTTCCGGCATGTATGGGAACTGGCATGGCCTCTTTATCCGGGTATCATCTTAACGGTTGCCCTGGCTGATATCACAATAGGTTCCTTGATCTCCAGAACCTGGCCGGCAACACTGGCGATGTTTGCCTTGGGATGGTTTTTTTTCCTGCGCCCGGCTTTTCTGTCACATACTGCACTTCCCAGCCAGTCCTCGAAAAAGGGAAGAAATCTGCGCGTTGTTTTGCAAGAGGCATTCCCTTTGCTGATTGCCATTGTTGGATCCATCGGACTTGAAACCGGTATTTCCCAGTATTTTCCGAAATTGCCTTTCGAATGGGGTGTCGTCTCTGCACTTGCGGCTGCAGTGGTCGCAATCATCATGCAGAACAAGCTGACGCACCGCTACATTCATCAGGTCATGAAAAAAAAGGCGTTGTGGTCAATGCTTTTTGTTATTGCGGCAATCTTTGTCTTCAAGGACGTCATGCAGGCAACAGGTGTTGTAACTGAAATGGCCAGTGCCGCAGGCAGCGGTGTTGCGCTTTTTGCTGCAGCCGTGTTTCTGCCCTTTTTTGTGGGAGCCGTAGCCGGGATCAACGTTGCTTTTGTCGGAGCGACCTTTCCATTGCTCCTCGGGCTTCTGAAGAGCTTGGGCATGGAGCAACAGGTCATTTCCTATCTTGTCCTTGCTTCCTTCAGCGGATTTACCGGGGTAATGGTTTCCCCCATTCATATCTGTTTTTTGCTGACCTGTAACTTTTTCGGGGCTGATACGGCAAGGACCTGGCGCAAGATACTCCTGCCTTGTCTCTGCTTTTTTCTAATCGGATGTGTGGTTTTTTGGGGTTTGCATACATTGAGCCCGCATTTCTCATCAGCTCAGGCGGCGTCAGATTCGAGGTTTTTGGCAATGGACAGGTAAGCACCCTTCGGGCATAAACTCCGACTCCGATAGTAATCTATGTTCATTGCCAAAAGACTGAAGAAGATGGCGCCGCATGGACTGACCTTTGGTGCACACTGTATAAATTTGGTAATAGATGAGATTTCTCAAAATATGTTGGATCTATAGGTTTCCTCCAAATTGACTCAGAGTTCATGAGAAATGCGGGTTAAGCTGTAAAAACTTACCATCTACCGGTAAAAATTATGAGATTCACTTACCGGAAAATTTTTGCAACTGAATCAAATCTTGAGGGAAATCCGTAAACAAGCCTCGTACGCCGGCACCTATAAACCTCAGCATGTCCTCTCTGTTGTTTACGGTGTAGAGGTTTATCCGGCATCCATGTTCGTTGGCATCGGCGATATGTTTTTCAGTGATGAAACGGGCATCGGCATTATAGATCCGGAATTCATAGGTCCGGCTGTTTGTTCCCAAGTCTCTTATCAGGGCGTTTATCTCGATATCCGGTCGTCTGACGTGTACCTTGCGAATGTACTCGTGGACAAAAGAGGATATGATCACACTTTCTGCGGGAACCTGCATCATATTGATGAGGTCGAGGATGGCGTCCGTTATCGGAAAATTCTTCATCGAAGGCGACATCTTTTTTATTTCTATATTAATTTTCCAGGATCGTTCGCAAACAAATTGCAGGACTTCTTCAAGAGTGGGAATAGCAATTCCTGCAAAGGATGAAAGCTCCTCCCGGGAAATATCTCCTGCTGCTATACTGCCGAAAGGATCGGTTGCAATAAACCACGATCCGGCATCGAGAGTGCGGATCTCTTTCAAGGTGAAAGTGGAACAGGGGGTGTACATCCTGTTGGGAAAACGCGATCGGATATCGGTGGTTCGAATCAATGTATCGTCATGAAGCAGGATCAAGTGGCCGTCATGGGTAACGGTAACATCTACCTCCACGATATCGGCACCTATCTCCCAGGCCTTTTTTACAGCCACAAGTGTATTTTCCGGGGCGAGGCTGCGCGCGCCTCGATGTGCTATAGTGAGAACCATGATGCACGTGACAGGCAGTGAAGAGGATGATGTCTTTCTTGTTAAGGATGATAGAATTCAGCTTAAGGTGAATACGGAAGACTGTCAACCGGAACCGTTTTTTTCAGTGGTTTAGAAGAAAAGAGGAGGGGAAGAATTTGCTTTCCAACGAGCCTCATTATACAATGAAACAAAGGATATGAGAGAGCACCATCCTGGTTGGGTTTTATAAAAGAACAACAATTACCATAGAATGGCAGGTTTTTCTTCCAATACGTGATGAGGAGTCGTTATGAAAATCGTCATCGTCGGTGGTGGAGCCATAGGCAGGCTCTTCGGTTCATTTTTAGGGAAGGGGGGGCATGAGGTCAGCCTGATCGATATTGACCAGGAAGTGATCGGAGCCATTAAGGGAGAAGGTATAGGTCTGATGGCCCAGGATGAAGAGGATCGCGACATCGTAGTTTCGGTTCCTGTTACCGCATTGAATAACGGGTCGAGGGTCGAAAGTTGCGATCTGGTCTTGCTCTTGGTGAAGTCTCAGGCTACTCTTGCCGCTGCTCGTAGCGTTGCCCATTTGATTTCTGATTCATGTCCGGTTATTTGCATTCAGACGGGGTTGGGAAATCTGGAGAATGTTAGAACAGTTGTTGAGGAAAAACATATACTTCTCGGTCTGACATTCATGTCCGGCACGGCCTTGGGCGGAGGTCGGGTTCGTCAGGGAGGGATCGGTACTACCTACTTAGGGGAACTGAATGGTGATTTCACACCACGGCTGGAAAAGATTGCCAAACTTTTTAATGATTGTGGAATAGTAACCAAGATGGCCCATAGGATTTTAGGGAGACTGTGGTGCAAGGTCATTGTCTATTCGGCCATCAATCCCCTTTCTGCAATTTTGAAAGTGCCCAATGGTTGTCTTACGACCAGAATAGAATCCGTTACATTGATGAAGGCTCTTCTTGAAGAGGGGAAGAAGGTTGCCGATGCCTGTTCAATAGATCTGGTCTGTGATGATCTCTATCAACTCTTGTTTGATACGTGCCGGCAGAGTTCCAATAATCTTTCATCGATGCTGCAGGATATTCTCAATGACCGTGTCACTGAAATTGAAGCACAGAATGGCGCGATCTGCCTCTATGCAGAAATGCGTGGTGTTCCGGTACCGACGCATCATACCATTGTTCAATTGATAAAACTGTTGGAACAGTGGAAGCCGGGGATTGAACATGCCTAACCTAGTTCCCGTCCGAAAACTGTTATTCAAAGTCTACGCTTATCTGTCCCGATATCTTCGATATGAGCAAATTTTTATCCTCGGAATATCATTTATATGCCTGTTATAAAATTTGTGCATGCCTCGATCTCGAACCAACTGCCTGGTTTTCGGATGGAAACTAATCTAGAAAACCTGAATGAATGAAAACAAAGCAGACAAAGACAACTCGCTGTCGTAACTTCAATAAAGAGGGACGATAATGGCTCGAAGCGAAAAGATACTGATAGCCATCGACGAAGGAGAAACCTCCTTGAAGGCATTACGTTATGTAGCAAGGATGGCTTCCTCAATGGCTAATGTTTCCATATGCCTTCTCCACATCTATCCGGAGCCGCCGCCCGATTTTTATCTAAAAGGGGGGGTATTGGAGGATTATCAGAAGGAGAAAAGTACAAAAGCGGAAGAGATCTTTGCATTAGGTGAACGTATTTTATTTGAAGCAGGAATTAAAAACACCATGGTTCAGAGAATACTCCGCCTGGCATCAGGGACGACCATCAGTCAAACGATTCTGGATGTTCAGCTTGAGGGTGAATACGGCACAGTGGTTGTTGGCAAGCGTGGCGTTTCCAAAGCCGAAGAATTCCTCTTCGGCTCAATTTCCAACGCTCTGGCACGGAATAGTTGTCGGTTTACGACCTGGGTCGTCGGGTAAAACTATGATTGATTGGAATCGTTATCCGGCGCATATCCTGCCGAAACTTAAGGAACACTATGCTGTTAAAAGTATGCGAAGGCCGCCGAGGCTGATAGGAGATACGCGTGATTTCACAAATATAGATTACGGTGATATCATCCATGTCGGAGAGAGGTATTTCCTTATAGTCGGATACACCAAGGAAGGGCGGTTCGGCATTGATGAACAGCCCAAGCAATGGGTTCCCAAAGTCTATGATCTGGAATCCGGTGAGAGAAAAATTGTCAAATTAACTTTCCATGAGGTGTATACGCTGAGCTTCGGCGGCTTAGAAGTAACCTGTTACCGAAGTCCTGAGAAAGAGGCCGCGGTTATCGAACTGGTCAGGGGGAACCCATATTTCATGCAGGGGTATTCCGCCCTGGATGAGGCGGATAATCTGGTTCGGGTCCTCGATATTATCCAGGGGAAAAGACTGGATAAACATCTAGAGACATTGGGAGATACCCATCGGGAATATTTTGAAAAGCATGTGGGGAAGGTGCTGGTGAATTTTCTTGACTCCATCAAGGGGATTTCCCTACTTCACGCTCATGGTTTAAAACATGGAGATATCCGGCGTGATCATATCTTCGTTGATCGGGTCGACGGTCGATTTCGTTGGATTGACTTCGATTATGATTTTTATCTTCCAGAACGGCCTTTTGCCCTTGATCTGTTCGGTCTCGGAAACGTCCTGCTGTTTATTCTCGGACGAAAGAATTTTCGTCTCGCCGATATCCTGAAGGATCCCGAGATGGGCCCTGAGGTCTTTGAAAAACTTGACAGCAACGACCTTTCCTTGGTGTCAGCTGACCGGATTTTCAATATCCGGAAGATCTTTCCTTACATCCCCAAATGCCTCAACGACATCCTCCTCCATTTTTCCGCTGGAACAAATGTTATGTATGATTCCGTCGATGAATTCCATGACGATCTGGTCGCCTGTATGGAGAAAATTTAATGGTTTTTGATTAAAACCTGCACTTCAAGTGGTAAAAAACGTATGTGGATTTTTTTGCCGATCGTATAATATTTTTTATAACTGTAATAATCCCGCCATGTCGCACCTTCTGAAGGGCTGCTTATCTCGGCCTCCACAGATGTCCTGATGGTGTTGACGCAGAGAAGCAACCGGGTTTCATTCTGTTGTTTCCATATGCATTGAACAGCAGGATGACCTGCCGGATCAAAGCCGTACCTCGACACCATTGTAACGTTCGGCGGTTTTTTTTCGTTTATCAGATACAGCCAGGAATGAAGGCTGGTTAAGCGCTTAACGACTCGTTCAAGGTTTTTTCTCCCGGCCGGGGTTTTTGAAATCTCAGGATAGGAAAAAAAATAAACCCCTCTGCTGCCGTGAATTATTGACAAAAACGCCAGACAGTTCATTTCTACGAAAGTCGGCAACCGCGGCCATCCGGACTTGGCGGACTCCTTTCCTCCGAAGGCCTGGATAACCGATTGCAGCCGGTTTCTGCCGACAAAGCGCGCGGCTTCATCCATTGATTCTGAGAGCCAGATCATCGGCATATGGGGTACAGGGTATTGATCCAGCATGAAATAATCCGCACCCTCTCGATAGTCGGGAATCACCTGGGGACGTACGATGGCCATATTGGTGAAGCTCCTCGGGAATCTGCTTTTCAGGATATATTGAAGAGTAACTGCCTTATCAGGTGGAAACGAATGAATGCCGGGTTCATCGTTGACATAATAAGAGAATGCTTTTTGCCGAAGCAAAGGATTGAGTTGATCCAGTTCCTCGATGAGTTTTTTGGGGTCCCGAGGAACTGCAAACGTGCAGTGGATGTTCTGTTGAAGACAAGCTGCAACATTTTGTTTGTTCAGCCCGATAATGGCACTGTTCAATCCGCTTGCTTTGATCTGCCTGAGATTTTCTGCGGTGGCTCCATAGGCCCCGATGGGGAAATAGTCGATTTTGGGAGGCAGGTGTTTGCTGACTGGTTGTTTTTTTTGTTTTACCAGGCTGGGTTTTCGCATCCAGAAGGTGACACCTGAGTACGTATTGTTAAAAGAAAAGATCTTGCTTCGGGCTGACGGTGCTTGAGGGCAGGTAACCTCGACATGCAGCGGCTGAAATCGTTTTGTCATGCGCAGCGTGTTAAGTCTGAAGGTTTGTCCCCAGATACTGATTTCAGGGTAGGCAGCAGGATTTGCAAGGTCATGCCGATAGAACTCGGCCTTGAAACGATACCTCACCCCTGGCTTGCAGGCTGGAAGAAGAGTGTTCCATTTCCCCTGTCGGTCCTGGCCGCCGGTGATGCCTATGGCCATGGGCTCTCCCGTCTCTCGAGGCGAGAGCCAGAATCGCGAATCATGAAGCACGCCGCCGGCACCGATAAACCAGCTTGCAGGCGCCTGAGATACCGTATCGGTTGTACCGCCATCCTGTTGGACGTTGACGGAAAAATCCGGATTTTGTATCAAATTGGCTGAAGTCGAGGAGTGAACGGCGTGGTGATTTTGGTTAGAAGACAGATTTTGGCTACTACCTGCACAAGCAGTATGAAATATGCCAAGTAGTATGATCTGAATGATCAGGGGGGTAAAAACAGTAACCTTATCGGAAGCGCTTGAGGAAAACATATCGTCATCAAAGTATAGTCGTGCCCGATTATTTTGCCGTATCCCAAGGGGCTAGTTCTTCAGGTCAAGCTCGGAGGCTTCGGTTACGGAACGAGGCAGAGATTTTTTTACCTTCACGCCAAGTTCCGGCAGGGTGTGAGCCAGAGCGATAATATTTCCCCGGCCATGGGTCAGTTTATTCATTGCCGCATCGAAGGTTGCACTGGTGATTCCAAGTTGTCTGCCGATTTTTTCCATGTCTTCGACAAAATTGCAGAGCTTGTTATAGAGAGTACCTGCCAGATTGGCAATTTCCTGGGAGTTCCTGCTCTGGTGTTCGTAGCGCCAGATATTTTCTATGGTTCTGAGCGTCGCTAAAAGGGTTGTCGGACTGACTACAATAATCTTATGGGCAAACGCTTTGGAATGGAGCTTTTCGTCATGCTGGAAAGCTGTCGTAAAGGCTGCCTCAATTGGCATGAACATCAGGACGAAATCCAGGGAACGGATACCCTTGACTCCTGAGTAATCTTTTTTCCCCAGGCTGGAGATATGTTCTCGGATAGCTTGAACATGCCTGCTGAGAAAGGTCTCCTTTTTCCCGGTATCATCGCAGTTGATATATTGCTCCCAGGCAGAAAGCGATACCTTGGAGTCAACGACAATGTCCTTTCCGTCGGGAAGATGGACGATAACATCGGGTTTTAAGAGTTGATTGTCAAGGTCTCTGAATCCTCCCTGGGTTTCGTACTCATGACCCTTGCGGAGCCCGGACTGCTCCAGAACCCGTTCGAGCACCAACTCTCCCCAATTGCCCTGGAGTTTGTGGTCGCCTTTCAAGGCTTTTGTGAGGTTGCTCGCCTCTTGGTTTATCCGGTGATTAAGCTCGCGAAGATGAAGAATTTCCTCTTTCAGGGATACGCGGTCTTTTGTGTCGTTCAGGTAAATATCGTCGATACGTTTGCGAAACGAGTTTATCTGTTCCTGGAATGGCTGCAGCAATGCTGTCAAACGTTGACTGTTCTGGGCACTGAATGCGGCACTTTTTTCATCAAATATCTTTTGGGCGAGCGATTGAAACTGCAGACGCAGTTCCTCCCGGGCCTGTTCTATCAGGGCCAGTTTTTCTGAGCTGTGCTGCTGCTCCTGGATGAGCCGGGTCTCCAGTTTAGCTGTTTGAATTTTTTCTTGGCCAAGCACCGTCTGTAAATCCGAAAGCTGTTTGTTAAGTGCATCCACCTCCATTCCTTTGGTTGTCAGTAGTCGTTTGAGAAGATGGTTTTTATACCCGAAGAAAATTACAAGAATGACGCAGATACAGAATAGGGAAAATACAGTAGCGGATATCAGAAAGGAGTATTGTTCAAAAATATGTTGAAAGGTCGGATTCATCGGCAAGGATGGATTTAAAATAAGTTTATACGTATACGTTTGCTGTGGTAGAGAAGCACCACCCCGTTTTCAGTGATTTCAAAAAGACGCAGATCTGCGTTGACCGGGTCTCCCTCATGAAGGATCTTATTATTTATCATGATCAAACGCAATGCATGATCCTGAGAGTAGGCATGACCTGCGAACTGCATATTGCGAAGATCATCCTGGATCGTTACGGGGAGACCATCCGGAGGTACTGCATTGGAATCCTTGCGATTGAATATCAGAACATTACCTCTTTGCGGGGAGAGTCTCGATGTGGACGGCTCTCTAATGACGGATAGTGAAACGTTTGCGGACGTCTCTGTGCTTTTTTGTTTATTGCTATCGGAGGTGGTTTGGGCATAGCTCTGAAGCCTCTTTCCCTGAGCTTGCTCTGTAACCTGATGTTTTACCTGATTGCTCTTTGCTGTTGATGTTACCGGTAACGATCGAGATTTTTCTTGTCGAGAATCTTGCTCATGAGAACCGGTTATAATCCACTTTTTTGCGATCATACCCCCCAGCACAAGGATGAGGAGTAAAACTAGAGCGGATAATCCCTGGAGGAGTCTCGATGAAGAGGCCCTCTGCCCGGCAGAAGTAATATGATGCGGTGCGGAGACATCCTGAAGGGTTGGGACCTCATCTCGTTTTCGCTCTTTTTCTGATTTTCGTAAGGCTTCCAGAATATACGACATAGTTTGTTAGTCACCTCAGCAGCGACGTATAAAAAATAAGGAACTCCATTTTACTGTTTTCCTACATTTTCGTGTCTCTTGTTTATAGTTTGGATTGTCTTATGGTTTTGGGGGTCCTTTTTTATCTTCTGTACTGGTTCCTCCGGTTTCTTCGCTTGAATCGTAGTTATCTCTGAAACCTTCTTATCCTGTGTGTTATAGGTAGTTATCTGGCCTTTAGGAGGGAATCCAACCAATTGGGGTGAGAAATAGATCAACGCGGTACCTGTGAGAATAAGTATTAAAATAAGAGAGATCAACAGGGCGGATTGAAGGCGAATCGGTGAGGAAAACAAACCGGGGCGTTTCTCAGGCTTCTTGCCGGAACCGAAAACCTCACGGGCGGCCTTATCTACGATATCCCGATCGACCCGGTCTTTTTCTTCCACATAAGCCCCCAGCAGCGCCCGGTCGCAAAGGAGGTTTATCAGTCGCGGAACCCCTTTGCTGAGCTGGGAGATACGTTTGACTGCCTTGTCCGAGAAAAGTCGGGTTCGTCCGCCTCCGGCAATTTTGATCCGATGATCGATGTAGGCAAAAACATCCTCCTCTTGCAAGGGAAGCAAATGATATCTGCTCGTTACCCGTTGGTTTACTTGAGAAAATTCAGGCCTGACCAGAAGGTCCCTGAGTTCCGGTTGGCCCATGAGAATGATCTTCAACAATTTTTCCGTATTGGTTTCCAGGTTTGTCAGCAGACGGAGTTGTTCCAGGATATCCAGGTCCAAATCCTGGGCCTCATCGATGATCAGGACGGTATTTCGACCTTGGGCATGGGCTTCTAAGAGGTGATGATTTAGGATATCTATATAGTATTTGACTGAGGCTTGAGATGTAATACTTTCGATCTGCAGTTCATCACAGATGGTCGACAGGAGTTCGATAACGGTAAGTTTCGGGTTGAGGATCAAGGCGATATCGGTAGTCTTGGGCAGCTGATCCACGAGACAACGGCTGACTGTCGTCTTTCCCGTTCCTACTTCACCCGTCAGTAAAACCAGACAACCGCCGCTTTCAATCCCATAGAGAAGATGGGCAAGCGCCTCCCTGTGGAGTTCGCTCAAATAAAGAAAATGAGGATCGGGTGCGATGGAAAAAGGTTTTTCTGTAAGCCCGAAGTATCGCGTATACATGGGAATATTAAAATTGCATAATGTGTTATAAAACTGAACGCGCTGTCGATTTCATAGCGCTTGTTCTAACCAATCGACTATGAGGCCGACACCTTCCATTACCTTTGGACAATAAAGCCTATCGAAATCCTCCGGAAGCGGACTATGCAGCGGTATAGTTTTTGCTGCGGCAAGAGCAACTGCACCATCAAAATCTACATAGGCCATACGGGCGGAAAATTCCTCCGGCGGTCGGCTGAAAGAATGGCCGTGAAGCAGGGCAACTCCCGTCTCCTCAAGGAGCCTGGAACAGAGCTCCATTGATGTGGTGATCCCTTTTAAATGCAATTGCTCTGTATAGTTTGAAAAATCCAGAAAAAGGTAGAACCCTCCAATAGGATCATGGACCTTAATCCCAGCCTTTTGCAATGTATGAGCACAATCCATTCCCAGAGTGGAGAGGATTTTTCTCACATGCCAGAGATATTCTTCGATTTCCGTCCCGCCCTTGAATGCCTGGATAGCGGCAAATTGAATGGGAGCGCTTACCGAAGTATAGGTTTCGCTTGCAACCACTGCCATTTTTTCACACACCCAATTCAACTCATCCGGGAAGGTGAAGGTGCCCAGGCGCCATCCTCCGGCACCGCACCATTTGGAAAGGCCGGAGCTGATAATCGTTCCTTCCGGATAAAACCTGCCGATGGAGATATGTTTTCCCTCATGATTAAGCTGGCCGTAGATTTCGTCGGAAAGGATATAGAGGTGATGCTCCCTTGCCAGCTCGGCAATTTCCATCAGGTCCTTTTCTGCAAAGTCGACCCCATCGGGATTGCCGGGATAATTGAGGATCATCAGGGCCGGTTTGTCTTTGCTGTTTCTCTTTTTCAGAAAATCCCGGAGCAACCCGGGAGTGAGCTGCCATTTGTTCTCATAGGAACTGTGGATAATAGAGATTTTTTTTCCAAGAATTTTGGCCTGGGGAATATACGAGACCCAGCACGGGCTTATGATAAAGATTTCTCCGTTGAAGACGAGTTGGAGAAGAAAGACGAGCTCCTTGGAGCCCGGACCGATAATCACACCGTCGAACTTCGCGGCGAGATGATCCTTTCGGCGATGAAAATCAGCCACGGCCGCCCGCAGCAGCGGTAGCCCCTTAACCGGGAGGTAATCTTTCTGGGGAGCATGCAGACGTAATGCCTTTACAACGCTGTCTGGGACCGGAAACGGTGACTGACCCAAACCAAACCTGTAAACCTTTTTTCCGTCTGAGATAAGCTTCTTAGATTTTTCATTGATGGCAAGGGTGTCGGATTGGTCCAATCCCTGGAGATGTGGATTTATGAGATCATCGTATGTTCTTATCCGATTTTTCATGACATTTCCAAGGATACAGGGCAATTGAAAACAAATCCGGTATTGATGGGGAGAAGATATCGCCTTTGCAGATGGAGATAAAAACTGCAACCAAAAGGCTAGGATTTTGCCGAGTGGTTTATCTTATCATACCCGGTTCAGGTAATTGGGACAACGTGTTTTCAGTAGGAAGATTAGGGGACAAAATGATGGATGGAAAAAGAATGAAAATCACCTGAAATTTCCTAAGTATCGTGACCAAAGTAATTATCTGATGGATATTCCCAACATCGCCTCAAATTAAATCGGATTCTAACTCTATCTTTGCTGAATGGCAACAAAGCCAAAGTAAACAACCTCTCTGAATACGGAAGCAGCGTTTGGTTAGCCCGAATTTCTCATGATTTCGTCATTTTTCTGTTGAAATTCTTGCGGTAAGTTCATAGCATTGGAGACTTTGACAAGTGGATGGATTTACCACTCTCTAATTCTAGCTCATTTGCCTCATTTTTATTGAATATGCCGGTATACGAATACAAGGCGCTGGATAGCCGAGGGCGGTCTCGAAAAGGAATAATCGATGCCGATAGCGAAAGCAGTGCGCGTTCGAGAATTCGTGGGCTCGGACAATATCCGATCGACATAAAAGAAAGCCAATCCCAGAGAAGAAAATCATCTGAAAACAAGCACGTGTTTTCACTCCTTACGGAGAGGGTATCGTCAAAAGAGGTGTATGTGGTGACCAGACAACTTGCCACTCTTTTGGGAGCAGGGATTCCTCTGGTAACTGCTCTCAACTCCCTTGTTGCACAAATTACTACACCAACTTTAAAAAAAGTCATAGCCGAGATCAAAGAATCAGTAAACGAAGGAAATAGCCTCACCAATGCGTTAAGTTCCCATCCAAAGATCTTTTCTAATGTCTATGTCAATATGATTAGAGCCGGTGAAGCCTCCGGCTCATTGGATGTCGTTTTAGAGCGATTGGCGGATTTTGGAGAAAAAAAGGAAGCACTTAATGGACGGCTGAAGGCGGCTTTAATATATCCAGCTTTTATGGCCGTGATCGGTATCGGCATACTTTCCTTTTTGGTCACCTATGTCGTACCAAATATTGCCAAGGTTTTCAGTGATATGAAACATGCCTTGCCTCTACCGACGATGATTCTCATCGGTGTGAGCGGTTTTTTGAGGATGTATTGGTGGCTTGTTGTGATATTCATTGCTGTTGCGGTGTTTTTCCTGCGCCTCTTTGCTAAAACAGAGTTCGGGCACAGCCTGTGGGATCTTTTGAAGTTGAAAATGCCTGTTACCGGCAGAGTGTATCAAAAGATCCTCCTTCTGCGGTTTGCTTCGACGCTCGGCAGTCTGCTGGACAGCGGTGTGAGTTTGATCACCTCCATGCAGATCGTTAAAACTATCGTCGATAATATCCATGTCTCAAGTATTATCGATGAGGCAATCGAGCAGGTTCGACAGGGAAGAAGCATGACCAACGCACTTGGGGCTTCACGGTGGTTTCCGCCCATGTTCGTCCAAATGATTGCCATCGGCGAGCAGAGCGGAAGTCTTGAGGCCATGTTGCAAAAGGTGTCGGAGGCTTATGAAAGGGATGTCGAAACGGCAATTCTCGCCATGACTTCACTTATCGAGCCTTTGATGATAGTTGTCATGGGGGCGGCTGTCGGTTTTGTGGTGTTGTCGATACTTCTGCCGATATTTGAAATGAACCAAATAGTCAGGTGACGCCTGAAATGCAGTATACATTGTCTCTGATATGATGAATTCTCTCAATCATAAATGATTTATAAGGGGAGGAGGAATGAAAACCATAAGAAAAGTCTATAGCTTCCTTTTGCTGGTCGGGCTGATGGTCATCGTCCAAGCTCTATCAGCTTATGCGATGGTCGCTTTAGATCAAGGATTTGGTTCTGGAGGTATATCCCTTACCGATTTTAATTTCCGCGATGATCGTGCCTATGCGGTTGTCGAACAGCCGGACGGAAAAATTCTGGTTGCCGGTATTGCGGATAACGGTTCGGATACCGATATGGCTCTTGCCAGATACACCAAGGATGGAAATCTGGATACCGATTTCAGCAACGGAGGCAGGGTTATTCTGGATGTCGGCGGACAAAACGATGCTGCCTATGCATTGACTCTCCAGAAGGACGGCAAAATTCTTCTCGCAGGCTCTAGTCAAGTCGGAACGGCGACCGATATTGCCTTGGTCCGACTTGATCCGGATGGGAAGCTCGATTTGAATTTCAATGGAACCGGGCAGGTCGTTCTCTCTTCGGAAACAAACACGGCATACAGTGTTTTAGTCCAGGCTGACGGGCATATTCTCGTTGCAGGAACAACCCAGTCGCCAAAAGGGAATGGGGCTGTTGTGGAGCGGTTGAATCAGGACGGGTCTCTTGATTCGAGCTTTGGCGACAACGGGAAGACGGTGATCGGAGAGGAAAATGGCGCCGTGGCCAATTCCATGGCCCTGCAAAATGACGGCAAAATCCTTCTCGCAGGCTCTGTCGGTGCGGCTGACGGACATTCGAAACAAGCCCTCTTTCGGCTTTTAGCAGGCGGGGCGAAGGATACGGCCTTTGGTCGAAATGGCGTGACTGAAGTTGCGTCCAGTAGTTTGGGCGGAGCCCTGTACAGCCTGGCCATCCAACCGGACGGGAAGGTTGTGGTTGCCGGATATTCAAAGAATTCCGGAAATAAAGAGATGCTGTTGGGGCGGGTCTTGGACAATGGTTCATTGGATGCAACCTTTGGTGATAATGGTCTCGTG
>Ga0210085_1000578_pt1 | contig 15156 bp, 12 predicted proteins | sample China_Galinas_PW_5_FD_184866 | JGI IMG/M metagenome (GOLD analysis project Ga0210085, IMG submission 184866) | Wetland microbial communities from San Francisco Bay, California, USA, that impact long-term carbon sequestration - China_Galinas_PWC_D1... | ecosystem: Environmental > Aquatic > Marine... | reverse complement strand
GGGGGCGCGAAGCCCTTGCGCGGCTGGTGAATTACTGGGCGGCGCGGAACCGGTTCCTTCACGCTGGTTTAGGGGTTCCTCGAACCGGGGACGTGAGAGAGCTGCTTTCCTATGTGCGCGAGCCGCTGCTCGAAGTGGTTCGCATGAGCCCGGATTTTGATTCGGCCTATCGCCCGCTGCTGATCATGGCGCAGAATCTCGTCCGCATAGATCCCTATGCCGCCAAGAATTTAGTGGAGCAGCTGATCGACGCCAACCCTTTTTTCACTATCGTTCATGGGGAGACCTCCCCTTTATCTCCGATGAATTTTTCGAAGCCCGGATATATACCTTTGCCCGGCAGGGCCATGAGCGTCAAGGTGCCATGCAATAACTCCTGAAGTTTAATCGAATTTTTGACGATAATGAAACCATGGTCACCAATTTTTACGTAATCCCTGTGCAAGGGTGTGAGCGAGCGATGCGGACGGTCATCTGGGACATCACCATAAAAAAATCAATTCGTTTGGTCCTTTTTATATGGCTTTTGATCATGGCGGCTCAGGCCGATGCCGGCTCGACGCCGAGTATTGCATTTTATTATGCCGACCATGTGCCGGCGCAGCAGCTGGCCCAATTCGATCGGATAGTGGTCGAAGCCGAGCATGTCGACGCTGAGCGACTCAGTGAACTGGAGGCCTATGGCGGACGGGCATATGCTTACGTATCGGTCGGTGAAGCCGAATCATGGCGCAGCGGCTACAAGGACATGCGGCAGGACTGGTTTATCGGTCGCAATACGGACTGGAAGAGCGACATCACCGATCTGGCGAACCCTGAATATCGGGAATTTCTGATAGCCCGGCGCTTTCAGCCGCTGCGGGAGCGAGGTTTTCGGGCTTTCTTTCTCGATACATTGGACAGCTACCAGGGCGTCGAGCGACAAAAACGCGACTGGCACGGCCAGGAGCAGGGGCTGGTGGACCTTGTTCGCGCTCTGAAATCCCGGTTCCCGGATTCGTCCTTGCTGGTCAATCGGGGTTTTCAGGTCATTCCGCAGATCAAGGATCTGATCGATGGGGTGGTCCTCGAATCCCTGTTTCGCGGGTGGAACCCCCGCACCGGCGAATATCATGCCGTGTCAGCCTCTGACCGGAAATGGGCGGTCAATGAACTCGTAAGGATCCGAGACGAATACGGACTGCCGGTTTACGCCATCGATTATGTGCCGGCGAAAGAACGCAACCTTGCCCGTGAAACAGCCGGGAAGATCGCTGCCCTCGGCATTGGTCCTTGGGTGGCTGAGCCTGCGCACGATGTGCTGGGTGTCGGTTCCAAAGAGGTCCTGCCGCGCCGGGTTTTATTGATTTATGACGGGACTTCGGAACGCCGCGACATGGAAAGCCTTGCCGTCGTCCTCGATTATTTCGGCTATGTTCCGGTCTATCAGGATGTTCAGCAACCGCTGCCCTCATTTCGGCTGGCGGGCCGCTTCGCCGGGGTCGTTTCCTGGCTCCACCAACCAGGATCCGTGGCTTATGAGAAGTGGTTGGTACATCAGGTATCGGACGGTCTGCAACTGTTGATGCTGGGGCATCCCGGCGTTGCGGAGAACAGTGCGTTGATAGATACCTTCGGATTGGCGTCTGCTGGGGCGATCTATCCCTGTCGTGTGATCGAGCATGATGCCTGGTATGGTTTCGAGGCTCGAAACGACCAAGCAGTAGAGCCTTTGACCGACCTGCTGAACACGAAAGCGATCAACACCGTGCATGTGCGCGCAATCGGCCGCAATGGTGTGGAAGTCACACCCGTCGTCACAGGCCCCTGGGGAGGGGTCGCTTTGGACCCCTGGCTGCGCAGCAGCAGCGCCGTGGGAAACACCCGCTGGATCGTCGACCCCTTCGCCCTGATCAAGACCGGTCTGGCACTGCCCGATGTTCCCATGCCCGACGTCACCACCGAAAACGGACACCGGTTGTGGATGGCGCACATCGACGGCGACGGGTTTTTAAACAATGCCGAGCGGCCGGGGACCCCTTTCGCCGCCGAGGTGATCCGGACCCAGGTACTCGAAAAATACCTGCTTCCGACCACCGTATCGGTCATCGAAGGCGAAATAGGACCGGCCGGCCTTTACCCGCAAATGTCTCCTGAACTGGAACCGGTTGCGCGGGCCATCTTCAGACTGCCGACGGTTGAAATCGCCAGTCACACATACAGCCACCCCTTCGACTGGAACGAAATCCGCGAGGGTACCGACTCGGACGCCGAGTACAGTCTGCCGATTCCCGGTTACCGCTACTCGGTTGAGCGGGAAATCATCGGGTCGGCAGCCTATATCGATAAACGCCTGGCGCCGGCAGGCAAACACACCCGAGTTCTGTTGTGGTCGGGTAACTGCCTGCCGCATGAAAAAGCCATTGCCATCTCCCGCAAGGCGGGACTCTATAATCTGAACGGCGGCGAAACGACTATCCGAAAGAGTCACCCCTTCCTCTCGCTCGTGACACCGATGACCCGTCCGATGGGCAGCGAACTTCAGGTGTATGCGCCCATCATGAATGAAAATGTCTACACCAACCTCTGGCAGGGACCTTTCTACGGATTTCGGAGGGTCATCGAAACCTTCGAACTGACCGATCGTCCCCGGCGTCTCAAACCGATCGATATCTATTATCACTTTTACTCGGGCGCGAAGACGGCCTCGTTGCGAGCTCTCGACGAGGTGTACACCTGGACCCTCAAACAGGAAATTCTGCCGGTCTTCATCAGCGATTACATCAAGCGGGTGCAGGCCTTCCAGCAGGCCACCGTGGCCAGGGAGATGTCCGGCAGCCTTTGTTACCAGGCGCCGGCCGAGTTGCGCACGCTGCGCCTGACCGGCGACACGCAAACGGCAAGCTCTGCGGACGGAGAGAACGTGGCCGGCTATCGGCATCTGACCGACGGTACTTACTATGCCCTGGCCGGCGCCAAAAAGACCAAACTGAGCCTTGACTCGAAACGCGGTGTTCATGCCCGACTGGTGCGGGCCAATGGTGTTCTGGACCACTGGCAGCCGGAGGGAGCTGTCGTCCGTTTCTCGATGCACGGTCATCAGCCTCTGGAAATGGTTTTCGACGGCCCCGGTACCTGCCGTCTGACTCACGGGAAAGGGTCTGTGGCCGGTCAAAGAACCAAGGAAGGATGGTTTTTCAGATTCGGCAGGCAGAGCCTGGAGGGGGCGGTGGTTGTCTGCCGGTAAACGTCCGCAATTGATCAGCCTTCCATTTATGATCATCCTGGTGATGATGATCGGCTCTGTTTTCGTGGTTTTGCTGAACGGGCGGAACGATATGAAAAACGAGTTGGCCGACCTGCCGCCGGACGGCCTGTCGGAAGCCTACCTGAAAGTGCTGCTGCAGGCCGAGCCCGACAATCAGCCGGTGCGACTGCAGTTGGCTGGGCTCTATTTTACCATCGGCGATTGGGAACAGGCCGGAAGGGTCTTGAAAGAGGGCGGGGAGACGATCGAGTCCTTTTCCCAGGCCCAATGGCTGATGCTTCGGGTTCTGCTGGCCCGGTACTCGGCCCTTTCGGAAGGCGATGTTAAACGACCGGAGTTGCAGATGAAGATTCAAGGCTATCTCAAGACCCTGAATCCGGCGAGTCTGACCCCGGAGCAGCTCGTTCAAGTGGCCGACTATGGCCTGCAGATGAACACGCCGGGCTATGCGGCGATTTGTTACGTGATATTGGCCAAGGAGGATCCCGGAAATGCTGGGGAGTGGTACGCCAAAGCCGGGCTATGGTCGCTTGCAGCCGGTCGGTCGCTGGAGGCCGCCGCATACTATGATCAGGCGTTCCAGGCCACCAACGATCCAGATGCCGCGGCACTGCTGGCGGACGAAGCCAGCCGGGCGCACGAAGCTGCCGATAGGGGAGATCGGGCCTTGTCGATGATTCAAAGAGCGCTATCGCTGTATCCACAGAACCGACGCTTGTTGGCACGCGGCGTCGTCCTGGCGATTGCGCAACAACAGCCGGAGGTGGCCAAGACCTGGAATCTGCAATACCTGGAGCAGTGTCCAAAAGATGCAGCGGCCCTGGCGCGTCAAATCGATCTGGAGGTACAGGGAGGGCACAAACATCAGGCGCTGTTGATCTCGCGGCGCTATATCGATCTAAAGCCCCATGATGCGGCGGCCTTGCAAAAGCATGCCCGGTTGGCGGAATGGAACGGGTTATACCCCGAGGCTCTGAAAACCTGGCGGACTCTGGTGCAGTTGACGAAAGATTCCCAATTTTATCCCCATATGCTGCAGATCGCCCAAATCGGTCATGAGGTCGATATTGAACTCGACCTGATGGCCGATCTGGTCCACCGTCCGGATCTGGAGGAAAACGAGGCCCTGCGGTTTGCCGCCCGTTACGAGTATCTTGGATATCCGGAACAGGCCGATCGTCTGCTTTGTGACTTTAGCGAAACACATTCACCGAGTCCGGTGTTGCTGACGGCCCGGGCTGAACTGAGCGAACGCATGGGCGATATGGAAACCGCTCTGGAGAGCCGGCGGGCAGTGATTTCCCGCAGCGATGCCCAACCCGCCGATTTCGTGCAGACCGCGCGCCTGCTTTTTCAGATGGGTCGCGGCGATGAGGCATACCGGGTGATGAAACAGGTCTGGCCCGACCTGAACGAAGACGATTCATATGCCCTCCGGCTGGTTGGCGAGCTTAGTTGGCAGCAGGGGGACTTCGAAACAGCGGCTCTTGCCTACCGGCGTCTCTGGGAAAATCTGACTGACAATGATTTCCCACGCCGGCGAATGATCCTCGCCTACCACCAGCTCGGTAAAACAGAAGAGGTTGTCGGCATGCTCGCGCTTCGCTGGCGTCATTCGGCGGATCCGAAGGATCTTCTGCAAGCTCTATTATCGGCCCGGCAGTCGGAATTGTGGCCGGCAGTGGGTCGGCTGCTGGCATCGGCCGAAACGCTGCAGGATCAGATTGGCACCGACGAGGGCTACTGGCAGGTCAAGGGCGATTGGCACAGTTACAGGAAAGACTATCATCAGGCCTATCACGCTTATCGGCAGGCCCTGGTACTCAATTCGCGATCGGCTGCAGCGGCCGATGGGATATTGTGGAGCCTGATCAACGCGCAGGATCGCGATCGGTTGGGCCGGTGGGTCGACGCGCATGTCAGTTCCGGTTTACCTTTGACCGAAGCCTATGCTGCGGGGCTGCAGATGCTCGGGCGCAATAAAGAGGCCCTGATCTGGTACGAGGCCAGGGTCGACCGTCACCAAGGCGATGTTCTCTGGCTGCTCGATTTCGCCGACCTGCTCGACAAGACCGGGCGGGGCAACGCCGCCTACCGGGTCAAACGGCATGCCCTCAGCGTGCTGATGGAACAGGCGGACACGGTTTCCGATGCACGGCTGACGGAATTGGCGGCTAGCCTCCAGGGGGTTCCTGCAGCTTCGCGCTGGCTGGCCGGTCAACCGGGCCCGCTGCTGCAGGCGGCACTCCTCAACTGGTGGTTTTATCGTCAGCATATCGATGCGGCCCGCCTCTGGTTGCTTCGGAAACACATTGAGCGCAGTGACCTGCCCGCCTGGCAGCAGTTGCAGTTGGCCATGGCGGAGATGGACCACGAGGCGGTCGAATCCCTCCTCCGGCAAGGACTCATCACCGAAACCGGCGATCGCATGAGCGCCTATGCCTTTCTGAAGCGCGATGATCTGGCGTTGGCCGAGATCGGCGGGCTGAACCAATTGCAACCCGGTCATCGGGTGGCGGCTGTGGCGGCCGCCGACAGTCTGCCCAACTTGTGGGAGGCACGTTTCAACACCGGCAGAATCGGCGGTTTGGGGATCACTGATTATGACGGGCTGTTATGGCGGGGCCGAGGTCCGTGCAGCTGGGGCCTGGCCGCAGGTCTCAGTGCTTTCGGCAAAGACGATGACGGCCTCCTTGCCGTTTCTCCGGACGACGAGACCCGTCTGAAAGGTTTCTGGCGCCGGCGCCGGGACGATGTGTGGGCCGTCGATTTTGGCTACCGGGACGGCAACGGCGGGTCGGTCTTTCCGCTCGGCCTGCTGTACCGTTCTTCCGACCGACGTCGCTGGCAATACCAGTTGGCGCTGGAAAACAACGGCATGACTGAAGTCAGCGGACTGATGCGTCTGCTCGGTGTCAAGGACAGCCTGGCAGCGCAATTGGACTATCGCATCGATCCGCGGTTATCCGTTTCGATCGGCGCCAACCATCACCGTTATCTGACCCTGGGGGGCAGCCGTCTGGCCGATGGAAATTCAGCGACGGCTCATTTTTCATATCAACTCTTTGGCGGTGCGAATTACTGGGTGCTGGGAGGCGGGGCCGCGTGGGAAAATAACGACGTCGTGGATCAAATTCCCGCAGATATCCAGCCGTGGCTTGCTCCCAATGTCACCACCGTGGCCTTGGTACCCGAGACCTATTACGACCTGGGAATCTCGACGGCCTTGGGGCGCGGCCGTTTGGAAAGCGATTACCCGCAGGTGGCCAGTCCGCGATGGTTTACCGACATTTGGATCGGCTACATCGGCCCGGAGTCGACACTCGGGGTGGCCGCCCGCGCCGGTCTGGGCACGGCGCTGTTCGGCAGCGACGAAATCGGGGTGACCGCAGAATACGACGACAGGTTGAACAGAGTCGCAGGCGGCGGTCTCTCCTATCAATTGCAGTTTTACTACCGGTACTATCTGGGGCGCTGAGCGGTTGCGAATGTGATGATGAGAAAAGGCAGGAGGAACACATGAAATTATGTCGATTAATGGTCTTTATGATGTTGGCAGGGGCGTTCGGGGCCTGCACGGTGCATAACGTGCAACGCAGCGAACCGCTGGACAGGGAAGCCAAATGGGCGATATTGCCCGTGGCCAACCTGGCTGAAATTCCAATGGCGGGAGAAAACATCGAGTCGATCCTGGACAATGCCCTGCGCATCCGCGGGCTGGTAGACCTCCAGCCGCAAGCGGCGCTGTCGCAGACCGGCGGCACTCTGATTCTGGATGACCGACAGCGATACGAACAGGTGCTGAAAAAAGCCCGTCAGGAAAATGTCCGTTTTGGGGTCACGGGTGCCGTCCATGAATGGCGTTATAAAACCGGACTGGATGGCGAACCGGCGGTGGGGTTGACGCTGCAGGTGATCGATCTACCGTCGGGCCGGGTTCTCTGGACGGCTTCCGGCGCCAAAACAGGCTGGGGTTATTCCAATGTCAGCGGAACGGCCGAAAAATTGGTGGCCGAGCTGATCGAAGGGCTTGTACTGCAATAGGTGGGTGATGGCGATTTTCGATCAATCAGAGAGCGAGAAAGAGGGACGCCGCCGTTACTTCACCGCCGAGGTAGAGACCCTGATTATTCTACTGGTCTTTCCGGCCATCGGCCATTGGTTGAATCCGGTCGACCCGCTGTTCGTGCATTCCGAATTTCCGTGGTTGATTTTCGCCACTCTCCTGCCGGCTCTGCGGTATGGATTCGCGTACGGTTTTGCCAGCGCCATGCTGCTGATTGCGCTTTTGGGTGCGGCGACCCACTGGCAGGTGCTGGGGATACATAATTTTCCCGTAAAATACAGCATTGGATTGCTGCTTTCGGCCATGCTTGCGGGCGAGTTCGTCGATCTATGGATCAAGAGGGAGGCCCAGCAACGCATCGTGAACAGCTATCAGCACATGCGGCTGGAAGAATTTACCCGCAGTTATCATCTCCTGAAAGTGTCTCACGACCGGATGGAGCACCGCTTGGCGGCCGGCACCGTGAGCCTGCGTGAAGCGCTAGTGGGCCTGCGCCGGCGCCTCATGCTCAGCGGCGTAGAAGAGGCTCTGACCCAGGAGACCGGCGGACAGATCCTGCGGCTTTTTGCCGACTATGTCTCGATTCGCGTGGCCGCCATCTATCGCACGGACGAGACACACAAAGTGCTGCCCGACCCGATAGCGACCCTTGGCCAATGTCGGCTCGGTTCGAACCACGAAATGGTCCTCCAATCGGTGCAAAGAGCTTGCCTGATCAGTGTCCGCGACATTCTCGACCGGAAAGAAGCGGCAGCGGCCGGTCCCTTGGCGGTGGTGCCGCTCATCGACGTGAACGACAGGATCCACGGGGTGCTGGTCATTGAGGATATGCTCTTCTTGTCAATGCAGGAGGAAAATCTGCGGTTGCTGGCGGTGTTGGGTGGTCACATCGGCGACATGGTGGCCCTGGCCGCCGACCGGGGCGGTCCCGACGCAGATGGTGCCCAATTCTTCAGGGAGACGCAACGGGCTATCTTGAACCGGCGCCAATACGGATTGCCAGCCATGCTGGTGAGCACGGCTCTGCCGCATGGGGAGACGGGCAAAGAAGTCGAAGCCCTCTTATTAAGGCAGCGGCGCGGTTTGGACTGTGTTTGGGTTCGCGGCGGCGACGGCGGCAAAACCATGTTGCTGTTGATGCCGCTGACAGGAACGGTGGAGTATGAAGGCTATCGGAAACGAATCGACCATATTATTCGCGAACATTTCGGCAAGACATGTGAAGAGCTCGACATGTGGATCGTACCGCGCGAGATCAAAGCAAAAGACACCATCGATAAACTGCTGACCCCTTATGATGACGAAAAACCCAAAGATATTGCTGCCGCTGCTGGGATTTAGTGCGCTTGGCCTTGAGGCCTTTTGCTGGAGTGGTTTCTTCAGCGACATTTCTCCGGCGCTTCAACAGGGCATGTTCTTTTTTCTCCACTTAGCCGGCAGTGTCGCCGGCGGTGCATTCATGGCCGACATCCTGCCCCTTCAATATCGACATCAGCCGCTGACGGCATTTTTCCTGTTCTTTTGCATCTGTCTTTTTATTCCCGGTCTGGGGTTGGCCGGTCTGCTGCTTGCGGTCTGGCCGGCCTTTTATTTAAATCGCCGACCGGAGCTCGAAGGCTACCATCAGGTTTCGGTTCCGGAACTGCCGTACAAACCGTTGAAGGTCCAGGAACAGCTCATTTACGGTCAGGCGGGCATGGTCAGTGTTTTGCGGCATTCAAGGGACCCTGACCGCCGCATCAGGGCCGTCATGGCCACTCGGCAGATGACCTCTCAGGAGGCCATCCCGGTGCTCAAGGAAGCGCTGCGCGATCCCGTCGACGACGTACGTCTGCTGGCATACTCCATGCTTGATTCCAAGGAAGAGGAAATCAACGCGACGATCCGCTCCTTGCGGTCGCGGCTTGAAACTACCGGACAGATGCACCACCGCGATGTGCATGAACGCATCAGCAACAGCTACTGGGAGCTGGCTTTTCTGGGACTCGCCCAGGGCGAGGTGTTGCGCCATGCCCTGAATCGGTCGCTTTACCACCTTGAACAGGCCATCGAAGCCGGTGGCGGTGAACCGGGACTGCATATTCAGTACGGGCGGCTGTTGATGCACCAGAAACGCTGGGACGATGCCTCCCGTGCCTTTGCCACAGCGGTCGCAGACGGAGTGCCGGAGATGAGCGTAGCGCCCTATCTGGCGGAAATCGCCTTCGAGAAGCGGGAGTTCGATCGCGTCATCGCCCAAATCGGCCGCCTCGGGCCGTCAATTCGCAAAAGCGAGCGGCTGGCGGCTATATCCGCATATTGGACATGAGAAAAGACTGGGAAAATGTACTGAATTCCGGAGCACCGGCTGACATCGGCCTTCTGCTGGAGGGAACCTATCCATTTGTCAGCGGTGGTGTTTCCGGTTGGGTGCGCCAGATCATAGAAGGGTTTCCCCAATTCACTTTCGCTCTGGTGTTTCTCGGAGGGGCCCGGGAGCACTACGGCCAACCAAAATATCCAATGCCCGCCAATGTCGTTCACCTGGAGGTTCATTATCTCATGGATCCTCAACGGAAAGGCAAGCCCCACCGCAAGCTGGGTGATCCGGCCGTCTTTGCCCGCATTAAAGATCTTCACAAGGCTCTGCGCAAAACTCATGGCGGCGGTATCAATTTGCTCATGAACGAACTTGCCAAAAATCTGGGTCGGCCCAAAGGTATGGACCTGGACACTTTTCTGCACAGTGAAAGGGCCTGGCACCAGATTACAGAGAGTTACACGAGTTTCTGCACCGAGCCGTCCTTCGTCAATTATTTCTGGACGGTTCGAATCATGCACGCGCCGGTTTTCCGCCTGGCCGCCATGACCGATGCCATTCCCCCGGTCAAAGTGCTTCACAGCGTATCGACGGGATATGCAGGATTTCTGGGCACACTGCTCAAACATAAGCGAGGTGTTCCCTTGATCCTCTCCGAGCATGGTATCTACACCAAGGAACGCAAGATCGATCTTTCCCAGGCAGACTGGATCGTCGATCCCCGCGAAGCGTTCGGCAGCAGCTTGGATGCGGACGTGAGTTATATCCGCCGGTTGTGGATCCGGTTTTTCGAAGGCATCGGGCGGCTGACATACGATGCGGCCGATCCGATTGTTTCACTGTACGAAGGCAACCGCTTGAGACAGATCCAGGACGGGGCGGATGAACGGCGCACCACGGTGATCCCCAACGGCATCGACCTGGAGCGTTTCACTACGGTCCGGTCCACTCGGCAGCCTGGAGTGCCGCCGATATTGGCCCTCATCGGACGCGTGGTACCGATAAAAGACATCAAGACCTTCATTCGGGCCATGCGCACTGTTTGCAACGCCCTGCCGCAGGCCGAAGGCTGGCTCGTGGGACCGGAGGACGAGGATCAGGCCTATGCCGAAGAGTGCCGGGCTTTGGTCGGAAATTTGGAGCTGCAGGAGAATGTCAAATTCCTGGGCTTTAAGAAAGTGGAGGATATTTTTCGGCAGGTCGGCCTCTTGGTGCTGACATCAATCAGCGAGGGCCTACCTCTGGTCATTCTGGAAGGCTATGCCAGCGGGGTGCCTGCCGTTGTAACCGATGTCGGTTCATGTCGGGAGCTGATCGAAGGCGGGATGCCGGAGGATAAGGCGCTGGGGACTGCCGGAGCGGTGGTGCCGATCGCCAATCCTGAAGCGACCGCGCAGGCCGCGTTGGCGCTAATTCAGGACGAAACGGCCTGGCACGCCGCCCAAAAAGTGGGCATCCAGCGGGTCGAAACCTACTATTCACAGAAAGACATGTTCGCCAACTATCAGGACCTTTACCGCAATGCTTTGACCACCGCGGAAAGGAGAAACTGATGGCGGGTATCGGTTTTGAACTGCGCCGGCTGCTGAAAAAAGAATCCTTGTTCGGTATTATCCGCGCCTATGGCTACGCCGGTGTCATCGGTTCCGGTCCGTGGGTGCTCTCCATCCTCTGCGTGATGCTGATCGGCGTGCTGAGCATCGGCCGGGTGGTTCCCCAGACGCTGGTGGTTCAATACCTGGTGTCCGTCACCTATCTGATGGCGGCGTCGCTGGTCGTCACCGGTTCCCTGCAGCTGCTGTTCACCCGTTTCATTTCCGATCGACTGTTCGAAAAGCGTGAGAAGGTCGTGCTGCCGAACCTGTTTGGCGCGCTGATGCTCACCACCCTGGTATCCGGATTGGGAGGCGTCATTCTATCAGCGGTGGTTTTTCGGGAGACCTTTTTCTATGAACTGATCATGGTATCTACATTCGTCGCCCTGTCGAACATCTGGGTCGTGGTTATTTTTCTCTCCGGCATGAAATCTTACCGTGCCTTATTGGCCGTATTTGCAGGCGGCTACGGTGTCGTCGTCCTGGCATCCCTCATGCTGGTTTCATTGGGAATGGTGGGATTGTTGGGAGGGTTTCTGATCGGCCAATGCGCGCTGCTCTTTGCCATGCTCTTTCTCGTGGTGCGCCAGTATCCAGGTGAAAAACTGGTTGCGTTCGAATTTCTGAGCCGGAAAAAATCATACTATTCACTGGCGGCGACCGGACTCATCTTCAATCTGGCCATTTGGGCGGATAAATTGATTTTCTGGTTGGTCCCCGCAACTTCTCAACAAGTCATCGGTCCCTTGCGTGCCTCCATTATTTACGACCTACCGATCTTTCTGGCCTATCTCTCGATTATTCCCGGCATGTCGGTCTTTCTGGTGCGGATGGAGACGGATTTCGTCGAAAGCTACGAAAATTTCTATTCGGCCGTGCGCGAGGGAGACACCCTGGAACACATCTGGCTTTACAAGGACAGGATGGTTCTGAATATCAAACAGGGGATCTACGAGATTTTCAAGGTGCAGGGATTGACGGTGGTCCTTCTGTTTCTGGCTGCCGGTCCGCTGCTGGACGCCATTGGAATTTCCCGGCTCTATATCCACCTTTTCCGGGTCGATCTGATTGGGATTGGCGTCCAGGTGCTTCTGCTCGCCATTTTGAATGTGGCTTTTTACCTCGACCTACGCCGATCAGCCCTGTTCTTGACGACCCTTTTTCTCTTCATCAATGTATCGACGAGCTGGATGAGCATCCGCCTCGGGCCGCAATACTTCGGATTCGGCTTTGCACTAGCCACCACCTTGACCAGTCTCGTCGGCCTTATGCATCTCAACCGCAAGTTGAATGGCTTGGAGTACGAGACCTTCATGCTGCAGTCGTGATGCAGTCCATTATTGAAGAAAAAACCTCAACATCACCCGGCTTTATCCTGCCTTTCGAATGCCGCTATCCCGATGGCCGGAGGTGACAGTTCATCCAGACGGGGGTGACACACTGCGATCGGCATCATTTATCACAACAGCAGCAGTTTTCCACTGGAAGATGGCACGGATCAGTGGTCCCACCGTCCGGATCTAAAACATAGCAGCAGCACAGGTTGGTGTTACCCTCTGAATCCGCCGGGATCAGTGTACACGTGTCGGCATCTTTTTTTTCGTTGTCGTTCATGGGGAGACCTCCCCTTAATCTTCGGTGAATTTTTCGACGCCCAGATGGATACCTTTGCCCGGCAGGGCCATGAGCGTCGAGGTGCCGTGCGCCAGAAGCCGTCCGGCGGCATCCTCGACTCTCGCTTCGGCATAACTGATGGAGCGCCCGGACCGGATGCATTGGCCTCTGGCGGTGATCGTTCCGTTTGACACCGGCCTGAGATAGTTCAGCTTGAGATCGATGTTCACGAGGCCCGCGTCCTGGGGAAGCCTCAAAAATACGGACCAGAAAGTGGCCGTGTCGATCAGGGTGGCCAATACGCCGCCGTGTACGATGCCGAACGGCTGCAGGTGGCAAGCTGCCGTTTCACAGGCCACCACGGCGTGGTCCAGTTCGATTGAAGCCAGTTTCATAGGCAGATGCCGAGGAAATGGACTGCTGTTCACCGTCTCGATGAGCCGGCGGATGTAGTCATCGTTTGGTCGTAGCATTGTGTAATTCCGAAACGTATTCTTGCACCTTACCGTTTGCTATCGTTCTCTTTTTTCGCGCTGTTTGCATCGATTTCGGCCTTAGCCTCCGCTGCCAGGTCCTTGAAACCCGTTACAGCGGCGGCCGTCGCTGTCCTGACGAATGCACCGGCCAGAACACCCCCCTTGATCGCCATCCTTGCGACCGGTTTGAAAGCTCCGATCAAAACGACGGCGGCGACCGGTGCCAGGACCATGGTGCCGAGACCGACAGCAGTCGGAACGATGTGTTTGGGGCCGCCACTTGTCATCACTATTGTCGCACCTCCTTTTCCTGGGTTTGAGCGACTGCGGGTGCTCTCATCAAAGCCATGGTTAACTTAATGCATCCGGTGGAAAATTAAACCTCGGAAATCGAGACCATTGATGTATATTATAGCGTAGGCTACGCGATTTCCCGCCCAGGCGAGAATCAACGTTCTGGGTTGAAAAGCCCCTATAGGCTCATATCTGAATAATTCTGGCTTCATGGAAGATCTGGACGATAAAATTTTATTGCGGGTCATGACTTACAACATCCACGGTTGTATCGGTGCCGATAGAGATGTGAATCCGGACAAGGTCGCCGCTATCATCGCAGACCTCGATGTGGACATCGTTGCCTTGCAGGAAGTCGATGCCGGCCACCCGACGCGCGAACACCGTGACCAGGCGCAGATGATAGCCGACGTGCTCGGTGTGGAGCACATCTATTTTCCAGTCGAGCTGGAGGGTCTGCGGCGGTTCGGGTTGGCGGTCCTCAGCCGGTTTCCGATTGTCGGGTTCGATCAGGTCCGGCTTCCGAATGTTTACCCTCTGCTGAATCCCCGCAAGCGGGGGGCTCTTCGAACACGACTCGAAACACCGGTCGGCCCGATCAATCTCATCAACACCCACCTCAGTTTATTCAGGCTGGAACGTCGACTGCAACTGAAAGCTTTGATGGCTGAAGACGAATTTACTGCCGTGCCGGCAAATGAACCGCTGGTTTTTTGCGGGGACCTCAACTCAGGGCCGTCATCCGAAACTTACAAACAGGTGTCGCGTCTATTGACCGATGTTCAGACCGCTTCAAACAACGGACCGGTTGAGGCTACCTTCCATGCCAAGAGTCCCTTTTTCCGCATCGATCACATTTTTGTCTCGTCCCATTTCACACCTCTGAAAACAGAAGTCCGCACGACCGTCGATACCGCGGCGGCATCCGACCATCTGCCGCTCGTCGTTGACCTGGAATTGAAGAAAAGCGGCGACTGAGTTTCTTTTCCTTCATCTTAAAGCCTATCGTTGACTTTTGGTCACCATACGGCTTAAGCAGATAGAATATTCACACAAACAACCGGGGGGGAGTGAAATGAAAGAGATCGAGAAAATATTGAAAACCGTATCGGACGGGTTGAAACTGGCTTCGCAAGGAATGCTGTCCCTGGCCGAAAAGGTTAACGAAGCCGCCAGGGCGATGGGCACAACTGAAAAGTCAGTTGCAGAACAGCAGGCCGCTGCGGTTGGGAAGCATAAAACCAAAACGAAAACGAGCAAAAAGGGCAAAACCACCGTCAAGGTAATCCGCACGAAAAACGCCGCCGGTGCTCAAGCGATGACCGCCATCGATACAATTTTCGACATCGTCAGAAAGTCCGGCAAGCCGGTCGGTATGGCCACGCTCCGCGAAAAAACGGGTTTCGAGAGCAAGAAGATCGCGAACGTTCTGTTCAAATTGAAGAAGCAGGGCAAGATAAAGAGTGTGGGTAAGGGGGTTTATACCAGTGCGTAGTGGTAATTTCACGTAGCCCACGAACGGTGAACTTTAACACGAAAATAGAATGTAAAACGATAAAAAAGGT
>Ga0210085_1000577_pt1 | contig 15169 bp, 18 predicted proteins | sample China_Galinas_PW_5_FD_184866 | JGI IMG/M metagenome (GOLD analysis project Ga0210085, IMG submission 184866) | Wetland microbial communities from San Francisco Bay, California, USA, that impact long-term carbon sequestration - China_Galinas_PWC_D1... | ecosystem: Environmental > Aquatic > Marine... | reverse complement strand
CCTGCCACTAACGTCGCTGCATTGACAGTCATGGCGGGCATTATTGGAAAACGGGCCACCGCCATTTATCTGGTGGCGATAGCCGTTTCGACCGTCGTCTTCGGATTGATTTTGGATCAGGTTTACTCAGCTCTGGGTGTTTCGGCTCAAGCCGTTGTCAGCGGGACGGCAACCAACATACCAGAGTGGATCGAGGTGGCCGGCGCTCTGACCCTCATCCTCTTGTCCCTCCCGCTTTTATTCCGGAAAATCCGTGGAGCTATGCGTGCCGGGCGGCGCTATTTTGGTAGACCAATGACCAGCCGGACCAATACGCGACCGACGTCTCCGTCCCATGCTGAATCGGTTTGCGGGCCGACCTGAGGGTGTTCCTCCGGTCCGGGTGGATCTTAGTTTCCGTCCAGAAATGGCCCTTTTCTACAATTTCAGCGTCATTCGGCGGAATCGCTTGTGCGGCATACATTAGTATGCCTCCGCGCAATGCCGCCGATTTCCTTGAACTTGAAGAAAATTGCACATTTCTGGATCGGAAACTTGTCAGTATCATAAAAGAAAATGCGGTTGGACACCAGTAAGTGTCTGTTCCTAAATGGCCTAATTCCGTAATTTCGGTGTCAATATAGTTAGTTGCAGGGGACCGAGCCGAATCTTAAAAGACGAGTCTGTCGGCGCCGCAAAAAATGTACAACCCCTGGCCGTGGGATAGGCAGGCGAGGGTCATGTTCAACTGCTCTGCCAAGGCCACGGCTATGGCGGTCGGCCTGGAAACCGATACGACGATCGGAATTCCGGCCCGCCCGGCTTTCTGAACGAGTTCATAGCTGGTCCGCGAGGAAAGAACCAGCAGGCAGGCTTCAGCCAATCGCTCGGCCCGAAAGAGCTTTCCAATTACCTTGTCGAGGGCGTTGTGACGCCCCACATCCTCTGCAGCGGCCAAGAGGTCGAAATCTGAATTGAACAGGGCGGCGGCGTGTGAAGCCATGGTCTGCCGGCGCAGCGGTTGGTGATCTGAGAGGGTATCGATGCATTTCAAGATTCTGTCGGCAGAAAGCGTGGGCCCGTTCGGCACCGATGATATCGCCTGTTGCAAATCCCTGACAATTTCTTTGCCGCAGATTCCACAACTGGTCTGGCTGATATAGCCCCGGCGGTCGAGGGTTGCGGCAATTTTTTTGCGGCGGGACGCCGTCAACGTCACGGTCACCACGTTGGTGTCTGTACCGTCACAAAATCCGATTGCGTTAAAGTCGGCGGGGGAATCGACGATTCCTTCGGCGAGGCAAAATCCGGCGACGTGGTCGATTTCATCACCAGGGGTACGCATGATCACCGAGTAGGGGTTACCTTGGATGCGAATTGAAAGCGGTTCTTCGGCAATGATGTTTCCGCATACGGAACTTCCGGCAGTTCCATCCCAGTGTATGATCGCTTGCTTGGTATACCCTTTCACCGCCGCCCCCAGTTTTTTCGATACCAACTGCATCTGCCATTTGATACAGATCTACGGCTTTTTTCCGGTTTGTTCTGCCGAGACCCTATGTTTCTTAGCCGAACCCCCGGTTGCAGTCACAATTTCGTAACCGTTTACAGGGTTGCAAAGTCCGATGCGCTTCAAACCACCTCATTGTAAGCGTTTACAGGGTGCCGCAGATGCAAGGCGGCGGGCGCGCAGACGTACTTTTGTACTTCAAGTGCCCGACAACAAAGCAGATGCGGTGCCCTGTGAACGCTTACACAATTTCAATAGCATCCCCGGTGTGGATGACACCACCGGTCAAAACGCGTGCGAAGACACCTTCACGCGGCATGATGCAGTCACCGGCCTGGTAGTAGATGGCACATTTGTTCTTGCACTCTTTGCCGATTTGCGTAACCTCTATCACGGCCGCTTTGCCGAGCCGGAAACGCGTGCCGATCGGAACCCGCGGCCAGTCGATTCCGGTTGTGGCGATGTTTTCTGCAAAGTCACCGAAGTCAACCATTAGCCCACGCTCGCGGGCATGTTCGATACTTTCGGCGGCCAAAAAACTGACCTGACGATGCCAGCGGCCGGCATGTGCATCAGCACTTAGACCGTGATCTGCTATCAACTCGGCCGATTCAACGCACTGTTTACGGGTGCCTTTTTTCCGGCTGATGGCAATTGAAACAATTTTCATTGGAATTATACTCGGATCTTTCGGGTTTCAATAGGATCGATGATGGTAACGTGTGATACGTCATCACGTATTATTTTAATATACGGATTTTTTCAGCAATGTCCATTTCATAGGCACCTATAAGATAAGGCATATTTTCCTTGACAAAACTACTGCAAGCATTCATATTATTCAATTTTTGAATTAATGTGTAATTTGAGTTAGATACTGAGGAGGCCGAAAAAATGTATGCTGTAGTGGCAACGGGCGGAAAACAGTACAAGGTCAGGGAGGGCGAAATTCTGCGGGTTGAAAAAATCCCCGGCGAGATCGGTGCGCCCGTTTCATTCGACAAGGTGCTGATGACATCTGACGGGACATCCGTCAACATTGGGCAACCGTTTCTGGAGAACAGTACGGTCAGCGGGCATATTACGGAACAGGCTAAAGCGAAAAAGATTCTGGTTTTCAAATACAAGCGGCGCAAAAGATATCGCCGTAAGAATGGCCATCGTCAGCCGTATACGGCTGTAAAGATTGACAGCATCGCCCTTTAAGGACCGGATCCCTTGAATCCGGCGGCGGTGCGTCAGCCAAGTACCTGATGCGCACCCTAAAAGAAAATCGACGGTCAGATCGATTAGACCATATTAGACGGCAGCGTTTTGACGCGCTTGAGGAGATAGACCATGGCTCATAAAAAGGCAGCGGGGAGTTCAAAGAATGGCCGGGACAGCGCCGGTCAGCGACGCGGTGTAAAGTGTTTCGGCGGCGAGCGCGTCAAAGCCGGCAACATCCTGGTGCGTCAGGTCGGTACGAAAATTCACCCTGGCGATAACGTCGGCATCGGCAAGGACTACACAATCTTTTCCAAGATTGACGGGGTTGTGGCTTACGAACGGGTCGGGCGGTCACGCAAAAAAGTGAGCGTACATGCAGAGTGAACTTTGTCGATGAGGCGATCATTACCGTTCAATCCGGTAACGGCGGTAGAGGCTGTGTCAGTTTTCGCCGTGAAAAATACATACCGCGCGGAGGTCCGGACGGAGGAGACGGGGGTAAAGGCGGCGATGTGGTGTTGCGGGTCTCATCCGGCAAGCGAACCCTCTACGATTTTCGCCATAAAAAACAGTTCAGGGCCGAAAACGGGCAACAGGGGCAAGGGCGGCAAAAGACCGGCCGGGATGGTGAAGATCTGGTCATCGGGCTTCCGCCCGGCACACTGATTTGGGATGCTGAAACGGGTCAGATAATAGCCGACTTGGTTGAAGCGGGCCAGACGTTTGTTGCCGCCAAGGGCGGTCGGGGTGGTCAGGGGAATACGCGATTTAAATCCGCTACCCACCGTGCGCCGCGATTCTCTCAGCCCGGTGAACCGGGACAGAGCCTCACTCTGAAACTGGAATTGAAACTCATCGCCGATGTTGGCATCATTGGATTGCCCAATGCCGGTAAATCAACCCTCATCAGCGTCATCTCCTCCGCGAACCCCAAGATCGGAGCCTATCCCTTCACCACCCTTGCGCCCAATTTAGGCGTGGTTCAAGCCGGCTCGAACCAGCCCTTCATCGTGGCCGACATTCCGGGTCTGATTGCCGGGGCTCACGAAGGCACCGGCCTCGGGATCCGGTTTCTACGCCACATCGAACGAACCGGCTTCCTGGTTCATCTCGTCGATGCCTCACGGATCGATCTGCATTCTCCACTCGAAGACTACCGGATTGTCAATGCAGAACTCGCACATTACGGACGCGGGCTGAACGAAAAACCTCAGATCGTGGTTCTCAACAAAATGGACTTGGCGGGAACGGCGGAAAGCGCACGGGCGTTTGAATCGGCCGTGGAGGACAAATCGGTGCTGCTCATCTCAGCGGTGACCGGCGCCGGCGTCGAGCGGTTGATTTCACACATCTCGCTTCTGATTTCAAAACGGGATTCAAAAAGTGTTCCACAAAAGGTTCTCCATGGGGTCGCAATAGCGGGCGCAAGCGATGACGGACAACAGGACGATGTACTTTGAATGTGCCAGGCGGGTGGTCGTCAAAGTCGGCAGCAATGTTATTACGGCCGAAAACGATCTGAACCTGGCGGTCATCCGTTCCATCAGCCGACAGATCTGCCGGCTGATCCGTACTGGAATCGAAGTGATCCTGGTCTCATCTGGTGCCATGGCGTCGGGGATCCGGAAACTCGATCTGCCCCGGCGACCGGATGAAGTCCCGAAACGCCAAGCCGTGTCAGCTGTCGGGCAGGCTGGTTTGATCATGGAATACGAGAAAGCATTCGGCCGCTATGACAAAAAAGTCGCCCAAGTTCTGCTCACCAGTGAAGATCTCTCCAACCGCCGGCGCTATCTGAACGCCCGCAATACCCTCCATACCTTGCTCGCATGGCAGGTGGTGCCGATCATCAATGAAAACGACACCGTGATGGTGGAAGAGATCAAGTTCGGGGACAACGATACACTGGCCGCCATGATCACACTTTTGATGGATGCCGACCTGTTGATCAACCTGACCGACATCGACGGCCTTTACACCAAAGATCCAAGGCAATTTGCGGATGCTGAGCTGATTCCGGTGATTTCCCGAATCGAAAAACGCATCGAGAAATATGCCAGTGATATTCCCGGGGCACTTGGCACCGGCGGCATGTTGAGCAAGATCAAGGCCGCCCGCAAACTCAGCGCCGTTGGCATTCCGATGGTCATTGCCAACGGAACGAAGCCGGATATATTGAAAAAACTTTTTAACGGACGGAAACTCGGAACTTTTTTTATGCCCAAAAAGAAAAAGCTGTCCAGCCGCAAGGGTTGGATCGCCTTCAACCTCAAGCCTCAGGGACTGTTGGTGATCGATAACGGCGCGGTCGACGCTCTGCTGCGCAACGGTAAAAGCCTTCTGCCCAGCGGTATCATGTCAGTCGAGGGTGATTTCACCGTCGGCGCAGCGGTTGCTTTCAAAAGCCAGGGAAACAAAATGATCGGGATCGGGCTTGTCAACTACAGTTCTTCGGATATACAGAAAATAAAGGGTCGCAAGTCGGGTCAGATTAAAAGCTGCCTCGGGCACAAGCCGTTTGACGAGGTGATCCACCGCGACAACCTGACAATCACCGTCGAAATGGACGACTGAGACGGGCAATCAGAAAAAACGGCAGAGATATGCGCATCGGTTTGTTCGGCGGTACTTTCAATCCTGTTCACATCGGGCATCTGCGGGCAGCCCTGGAGGTGGTGGAAAAGTTTCCGCTGGACGAATGCCACCTCGTTCCGGCCGCAACCCCGCCGCACAAGGCTGCCGGTGATATGGTCGACGCGAACATCCGCTATGACATGATCCGTCGTGCGGTGGCTGGCCAAGCCGGGTTGAAGGTTTCCGACATCGAGCTGAAGCGTCCGGGACCTTCCTACACCGTCGACACTGTTCGACTGTTTAAGGAGAAGTTTTCCGGTACCGTCCGGCTTTACCTGATCGTCGGCCTGGATGCTTTTCTTGAACTCGATACCTGGAAATCGTACCGTACGCTCCTGAAGTCAGTGGCTTTCATCGTGATGTCCAGGCCGGAACGGGGATTGGAAACCTCAATTGAAAGGTGGCGGGCGTTGAACGACTTTTTATGCCACGGCATCTCCGAGGAATACACAGGTTCGGAAGAGCGGTCGGTCTTTTCACATCCTCAACTGATGCCGATTCACGTTTTTAATGTCACTATGCTCGATATCTCTTCTTCCAAGATCAGGGAACTGATTCGCAGCGGTTTTTCCGTGCGGTATCTCTTACCTGCAGAAGTGCTTGACATTGTCTACAGCCGAGGGCTTTACGTATGACAGATGAATTTGTCGATACGCTCGAGGTCTATGTCATGGCGGTGACGGGGAAAAAAGCTGAAAATCTGGTCGTTCTCGATGTTCGGGAAATGACGTCTTTGGCCGATGCCTTTATCATTTGCAGCGGACGATCAAACCGCCAGGTGCAGGCGATTGCAGAATACATACAATCGGACCTGAAAAAACAGCATAAAAAACCGCTGAGCGTGGAAGGGCTCGCCGAAGGGCATTGGGCTTTGCTCGATTACGGTGATGTTATCATACACATTTTCTACGAACCGGTGCGACTGTTTTACGATCTGGAGGGATTGTGGATGGATGCCAGACGTATAAAAACGAGAGGCATGAAGAGCATGGTCCAGCTAAAAACACCGACGGAAGATTTCGATGATTAAGCCCAAGCCCTGTCTGCTGATGATCCTCGACGGCTGGGGAATCGGATCCGCCGGGGAGGGCAACGCCGTCCAGCTTGCCCGAACCCCTTTCCTGGATAAACTCGCGGCATCCTATCCGACCACCCGATTGCAGTGCGCCGGTCTCGCGGTTGGACTTCCGGAAGGGATTATGGGGAATTCGGAGGTCGGGCATCTGAACATCGGTGCCGGCCGGATCGTTTATCAGGACCTTTTGCGTATCGACCGGGCCATCGCCGATGGCTCATTTTTCCGAAACGAAGTCCTCACGACGGTGATGTCTGCAGTCGGCGAGAGGGGGTCGGCGCTTCACCTGCTGGGTCTTGTATCCGACGGCGGTGTTCACAGCCAGCTCGATCACCTGCTCGCACTGGTCGACATGGCCTGCCAAAAGGGCCTGGAGCGGGTTTTCATTCACGCCATCCTCGACGGACGTGACACCCCACCTGACAGCGGTGTTGGTTATCTGACCAGGCTGCGGAAACATCTCGATGCCGTCGGTTGTGGCAAGATCGCAACGGTTTGCGGAAGGTATTACGCCATGGACCGCGACAGTCGCTGGGAGCGGATTGAAAAGGCCTATCGACTCTACGTGCAGGGCAAGGGACGCACAGTCCGCGACCCCATAGCGGCCGTTACAGATTCTTATCTGCGGGAAGAATCCGACGAATTCGTGAGGCCGATAGTGGTTACCGATGAGAATCATGCCCCTTTGACCATGGTTGCCGAGGGTGACGGCGTCATTTTTTTCAACTTCAGGGCCGATCGTGCCCGTGAGATCACACGTGCCTTTACCGTGCCGGATTTCGACGGGTTTCATCGTGAGGTGGTACCCAACCTCTGCGGGTATGTCTGTATGACACGCTACGATGAAAAATTTACCCTGCCCGTCGTATACCCACCGGTGCATCTAACGGGCCTTCTCGGTGAGGTCATCAGTCTGAAGGGCCTGCGGCAGTTGCGAATCGCCGAAACCGAGAAATATGCCCATGTCACTTATTTTTTCAACGGCGGCGAGGAAAAGCCATTTCGGTTCGAAGACAGATGTCTGATCCCCTCCCCGCGCGAGGTGGCCACTTACGACTTGAAGCCGGAAATGAGCGCCGCTGAGGTCACCGCAGCGCTCATTGAGCGGTTGACATCCAACCGTTATGATCTGATCGTGCTGAATTTTGCCAATATGGACATGGTGGGACACACCGGCATTCTTGGAGCGGCCGTCAAAGCCTGTGAGACGGTGGACCTTTGTGTGCGGCAAATTGTCGAACGCGTCACCGGTATGGGCGGTGTAGCGATGGTCACGGCCGATCACGGAAACTCGGAAAAGATGATCGACGAACGCGGCGGTGCGCATACCGCCCACACCCTCAATCAGGTGCCGTTTATTCTCGTCGATGATTCCAGGCGTAACGCCGACCTGCGCCCGGGAGTTCTGGCCGATATTGCTCCCACGATACTCGACATCATGGGAGTCGAGAAACCGCCTCAAATGACGGGAACCTCACTCTTGGTGCGTTCTCAAAAATAACCTCGCATTTTGGACGCCGATAGGAACGGGCTTTTCGTGAGCGAGTGGATGAGGTCGGAAGCCACTTGCAGAGACAGGAGATTAATTTTGGCCGATACTCTCAAACCGTACCGCATGATCGAAGATTTTGTAACGGGAAGAGATGTCCCCGAGATCGGGGCCGAGTCCAACCGTCAGGCGGTTGAACGGTTGCTGGTCATAGAGAAGGGCTACGCCAAGGAAGATATCGAGGTAGACGCAGACATCGAATTCGAGGTCGGTAAAGACCGTTATGCGTCTCAAGTGGATCTGGTGGTCAGCGTGGATGAGGGAACAACGCGCCTTATGGCCATCAAATGCGTTCCCGGGTCGTTGGGATCCTATGAACGGGAGATACTAGCGGCGGCCCGCCTGCTCAACCCGCATTATCAAATTCCCTTCGCGGTAGTGTCCGACGGAAAGACCGCCGTGGTACTTGACAGCACCAGCGGTAAAAAAATCGGCGAAGGTCTCGCATCCATTCCAGCAAAGAACGTGGCCCGCAACATATTGAAAACCATGACGCTCATTGCCTGCCCGACCGAGCGCATCGAACGGGAGCGCTTGATCTTTCGGACTTACAACTGCGAATACGTCAACGTGGCTCGCCGCCTTCCGTCTCAGGCTTGAGTAACGGGACCTTCTCAGGGCTTCTGTTAATTCCCCGGTGTCGATGAACCGGGCAAACCGGCTGGGCTTCGATCTTCCTGTATTTTTAGGCGTGCCGCCATCTTCCCGTTTAACCAGGCTTACAAGCCGGCAGTCTCCTTGCCGCAATGCTTGCAAATTTTAGCCCTTTTCTTGATGATTTCGGCGCAGAAAGGACATTCCCTCGTATAGTTGCGCGCGTGAATTTTATCAACGGCTTCCTGCAATTTGGTTTCTAAAATTTGGTTGCCGACTTTAAGGTTGCGCAGCGGTTCTATCGCATCGATTTCACCGATGTCGCCCAACATTTCCACGGCCTTGGTGCGCACCCGCATTGCCTCGGTTGGATCGAGCAAAATTCGCATAACGGCCGGTCCGTCCTTTTTAACGTAGCACTCAGCCAGTATGGAGAACCCGCGTTTAATCGCCTCTTTTTGGGCCTCTTCGATCGCTCGCGCTTCTTCGTCGATAATCTGGCCTTTTGCCCCCATGGAACTGAAAACCGGTATCAGCTCGAACTGCTCGGTGCCGGGATAATTCATGCACCGATACGAGGCTGTGTGAGCATAAGTCTTCTTCATGTGATCCCATCCCTGGGTGTACAATTGACACGTATCGTTGAAACAAATAAAAAGGTACGGCGTTCCCCATCCTAAACCGTCGCCGACAGTTATCGGCGGGACTTCCCAGAGATTCATCGGCTCGCCGCAGTGCGGACAAATCGGTTTTTGCATGGCGAGCACCTTATCCAAAACTTCTTCTCTTGTCTCAAAAGCCATTTATATCCTCCATGGTATTCGTAAACATGCCGCAGCGGTTTTCACCGCTTTTTCGATTTCGCTAAAACGCGGGCATGGCCGGTCATGATTCGTGCATAGAAATAACGCTCCTAAATTAAGCTTGTAAATTCAGTTGTCAACGACTACTTGCCACGGAGCCCGACTGACCTAAAAAACTTACCTGATGACGACCTTCACGCCGGGGTGCGCTGTTACGAGACCCGATTCTGTGGACAAAATATAGGGGTTCCAGCAGAAATTACTTTCCGATGAGGAAGATGCCGAAGCTGGCCCGCAGGTTCGGCATGAAAACAATGGTCCTGCCCTGACGGCCATTGACCCTGATGGCGGTTTCTTTAAAGATCTTGAAGCCGACGGTGCGGGCGAACCTTCTGAAATCATTTAATGAAATCACACGGATGTTGGGCGTGTCATACCATTCGTAGGGGAGTTGCCGGGTGACCGGCGCATAACCGGTCAGCAGCAGTTGCAGGCGCACCAGCCAGTGGCCGAAATTCGGAAAACTGACCACCGCTTTTTTGCCGATGCGCAGGATGGTGCGGAGCAAGGCTGCCGGTTCGTAGACCTGTTGGAGAGTCTGGCTCAGGATGACCGTATCGAAGGCCTCGTCCGGATAGTCGAGGACCTCTGCGTTTATGTCACCCTGCAAAACCGTGACGCCCTTTTCGACACACAGGGCTACCTTTTCCTCATCGTGTTCGATACCGGCACCGCGCACTTTCTTGCGAGTCTTCAGGTAATGGAGCAGATCCCCTGCGCCGCACCCCAGGTCCAATACACGGGAGTTCGGCGCGACCCAGTCCGCAATGATCTGAAGATCGAACCGGATGCTATTGTTGTCGAATTTCAGTGTAGACACGTTCTAAAAAGCCTTTGATCAGTGATGTCAACCGCGTATTGGGCAGCAGAAAGGCGTCATGGCCCCACTCGGCCTCGATTTCACAGAAGCTCACCTCGAGGCCGTTTTTTTTCAGGGCCTTCACGATGCCTCGCGACTGGTAGGTCGGGTACAGCCAGTCGGAGGTGAATGAAACGACCAGAAAGCGAGCTTTGGCCTTCGCAAAAGCGCCCACCAGCGAACCGGCACCGTGCTGTCGTTCCAGATCGAAATAGTCGGCGGCCTTTGTGATGTAGAGAAAACTGTTGGCGTCGAAGCGCTCGACGAATTTGGTGCCCTGATAGCGAAGATAGCTTTCCACCTGGAAATCGGCGTCGAAATTAAAGGAGAAATCGCTTTTTTCCTGCAGCCGGCGTCCGAATTTGTGACGCATGGCCTCATCGGAAAGGTAAGTGATATGGCCGATCATGCGAGCGACCGCCAATCCCATATCCGGGCGAGGTCCTTGGTAGTAGTCGCCGTGGTTCCAATTCGGATCGGCCATTATGGCCTGTCGCGCTACTTCGTTGAAAGCAATGGCCAGTGCGGAGTGCCGGGTGGTGGTGGCCAGCGGGACGGCTGCAAATACCATTTCCGGGTAGCGGACGCACCACTCCAGAACCTGCATGCCGCCGATGGAACCGCCGATGACGGCCAATATTTTTTCGATTCCAAGATGATCCATCAGGGCTTTCTGGGCCCTGACCATATCGCCGATGGTTACCAGGGGAAAATTGTGTCCATACGCCTTGCCGGTGGCCGGATTGATCGAACGGGGTCCGGTCGACCCCATGCAACTGCCCAGAATATTGGTGCTTACGACGAAATATTTGTCCGTGTCGATTCCTTTTCCGGGCCCGATCATGATATCCCACCAGCCTGGTTTCGGATCCTCGTGGCTATAAATGCCGGCTGCATGGGCATCGCCCGAAAGAGCGTGCAGCACCAGAATCGCATTGCAGCGGTCTGCTGCCGGCGTCCCATAGGTCTCGTAGGCAAGGGTTATCGGGCCGAAACGCGTACCATTTTCAAGCACTATTTCCGACGGCGGAGCCGCGAATGTGAAATTCTTTCGCGCGACGATGCCGACCGAAAGACCTTGCTGATCGTGTTCGATATATTCGCTCATGTCATGTAACTGTCAGAAACGGAAAGTCAGCCGGTTGAACCCGGCAAAAAGCAGGTCGGGGATAGGGGCGGTTAGACCTTCAACAATTTTTTGAAGATTTTGCAGGATCGGCACACGGCCATTTTGTCTTTCCAGTTTTTTTGCACAGTCCCGTTGCAAACGGTGCCGTTGATGAACCAACACAACGAGCCGGATCGAAACTCCCAGGCCGGGCAGTTTTCTCTGCGGCGCTGCGGACACTTTTTTACGTTCCAGCAATCGGCATTCAACTTGCGACCCGTTTGCAGGCGCGACAACAGAAAAAAAAGCTGCCGTTCGACGGCGGCCGGCACCGGTCGCCAGCCCTGCTCATAACTGTGAACCGCTTTTATGGACACGCCGAGCAGTTCGGCCATTTGTTTCTGGGTCTTTTTCAACTTTATGCGGTAGCTCCTGAATTCTTCCTTGTCCATTCTGGATTCTTTCCGTAGCTTGATTCGGCAGGATTGCATGGCAATCGTTATAAGAGTATTATAATTCCCACAGTGTGGTATTGTCTGTCAACCCAAAACAACCCAAAGCCATGCGGATGGAGACCGACGGATGCACCTGGAAAAAGTTCACATCGTTCAGGACAGATTTCCGACGCTAAAGCACTACCCTTTCGATCTGGATTTATTAGGGAAGACCACTATCCTTGATTTTCAGACCCCGGTCACTTTTTTCGTCGGTGAAAACGGCACCGGCAAGTCGACACTGCTCAAAGCCGTTGCAATGCGCAGCGGGGTAAATATCTGGCAGGGGGAAAGGCGCGTACGCTATGCCGCCAATCCTTACGAAGAACAGTTGTTCAGGGCCCTGGACTTGGAATGGAAGAACGGGCAGGTCCAAGGGTCTTATTTTGATTCGCAGGTTTTCAGAAATTTTGCCCAAATTCTGGATGATTGGGCTGCCAACGACCCCGGCGTGCTGGCTTATTTCGGCGGCAAATCTCTGATGCAGCAGTCTCACGGCCAATCGCTCATGTCATTTTTTCATTCCAGATTCCAAATCGAGGGCCTTTATATACTGGACGAGCCGGAAACCGCCCTTTCCCCAAAGAGTCAGCTCGAATTGTTGACACTCTTGAAAAATGCGGGGAATGCCGGACATGCTCAGTTTATTATTGCCACCCACTCACCAATCCTGCTCGCTTGCCCCGAGAGCCGTATTTTCAGCTTTGACTGCACGCCTGTTAAAACGGTGGAATACGAGCAAACCGAGCATTATCGTATCTACAAGCGTTTCATGATAGACCGGACGTACTACCTGCGGTAGGATTCACACTTTTTAAATGTCGAACTCCTTATCCTGAACAAGTTAATAGTTTAGGTGACAAAGTATTGTCTGGCGGCTGCAGCCGTTTCTTCGGGGGGCGTGAAAGTGGTCATGTCACCCAGCATGACCTCGAAACCGGTGTGGTCGTTGCGCACCCAGGGAGCGTGGTTGGCGCGGACCATGACGACCATGCGCAGTTCGAGACGACTGCCCGGTTCCTCTATCGCCAGAAGTCCCAGGTTATAGCCGTTGCGGCCGATGCTGCGGTAATATTTCTGGATGTTGATGATTCCGGTTGCCAGATCTTCCCATTGAACTGATGCTAATGCAACCAGTGAATAAGCGCCGGGCAGAATACCCCAGATTTCGAAAAATCCTTCCGGTGCAAAGGCCGCTGTCCATTCCCAGCGGCCGGTCCGCCCAATGTAGCGTACCCCTTCATCTTTTTCGTGTTCGAGGTAGACGGAGAAGAGTTCCCGGTTGGTGTCTCGATGGAATTGATCTGTTTTTTTCTTTAAAAATCGGTGGTGATTGGAGGCGACTCGATCGGCGTTGATCTGCAGATGAGGGTGCAGAAGCGAACCGCCGGCTGACGGTAGGTGGTTCTGAGTGATGGCCGTGTAAACCGCCAGAGGATCATGGTTTCGAACACGTTCGAGGTAATTGCGGCAATTGAGAAGGCTGTCGGTGTATGAGGACAGCGAGGCCGTACCGATTTCAACGAAATGATCATCATTGAAAAGGCTGACGGCGGAATGGTTGCCATAAGGATATAGGTTTGGAAACAATAGGGAATTTCCTTGCATCATACGGCCTTCCGGCGCCAGATCAGGATTGAGTCGGGGTGTCTTTGCGGTTACTTGAGGCTGACAGAATGGGCAGGCAGACCGATCGCCCTGGTCGGGCGGCGGCTCCGGCAATTCCTCGTTGCCGACATCTTTTTCGTTTACGCGGCTGAAGGCGATCCGGCAAGAGCGTCTGGAAATCGGATGGGTTCGAATCTCGATCGGTTTTTCGACCAGTTGACCGAAAGGGTCGATGAAGATGGCTGTAATCCGGTGACATTCGAAGGCGAGGCCTGGTTTGGTCATCGTCGTTTGACCTTCCGTTTAAGCGTTTAAGGGTTCACTCAAAAACAAGGTTCGTTGAAGTTTTGTATTACACGCATCAAGGCTTTTCCTATTTTTGATCCGTTGAAAACAATTCCTGTCCAGTATTCGTGTATCGGAATTTCGGAAAGGGTCAACGGGCGAGGCGGCGGCGGAGAGAAGGCGGCTTTGTGAAAGTAAAAACTGGCGTAGCCTTGCAGCGCCAAAACCATGGTTGCCAAAAAAAGTGAACACAGACATCCGCGGCGCATTTTTTATTTCATAGGACAATATTGCGATTAGGGTATAGGCCGTCGTCATTTAATACCATTGCTTGACACCCCGGTCAATCAAACTTACCATTTCGTTTAAATCACAAAAGGATCGACCTCACGGTAAACGGACATACACTAAGGCGGTCTTGGAAAGTGTAAAAATGAGGTTTCCATGACAAAAAATCCGTCATCAAAACAAAAAATTATGATCGATCTTCAAAGGCTTAACGAACTCAACGCAGATGGGTGTCCGGCTTGCGGCAAAGGGTTCACTTTGGGTGAAACGGCTGTCGTGGCCTGTGGAGCCTGGGAGGGTGGCGCCAAATTGATTCACGAGAACGAGGCGGTGTGGGATTCGGAGAATCATAGCTATGTGGAGCGTCGCTGCTTCGAGACCCGCAGGGGGAAAATAGGTTGACCGGATTTGCAGCTAGCCCTACAATTTTCTCACCGACTTTTTTTGTTGACAAACATGGACTATTGGGATAAAAACTTCCGGAAATTTTTCGGGTCAGTGTATGAGGGCATTTCTAGTGCTGATACTGTGGCGATACTCTCTCACGTGATACTTCCTGTTGGGTACCTTCTCTATTTGGTCTGAGCCTGCGCTGAATTGACAATGCTCCAAATCGCAATGCCCGTTTTGAACCCCTGAGCGGCTAAAAGTCCTCGGGGGTTCTTTTTTATTCAAGTGCTTCCATGTGAACTGTGAGTGTCTGCCTGTCGGGAAGTCGGTTACCTGCCTTCTCCGTATGTTGCCTCATCGAGTTGTGATTGCACAGTCAGTGGCATGGGGTGCAAACGGGTCAGTGCTTTTAACAAAACCGTTGACGAACGCTGGTCAACGAATTGGATGACGTCTTCTTTCCGGCCTCACGCTCCCCGTATCGAGCATGCCCTCCAAGGCCTCCACGATCCGATCCGGGTTGATTTCTTCCAAACAATTGCGTTCCGGATAGTCGGGCCTATCGGTATCGAAGCAGGGGCTGCACGGTGACGCGGTCTTCACAATGCGGACGTGGTCGCCGAACGGGCGCCACCGGTCCGGATCGGATGGCCCAAAGATGACAAGGGTCGGCACACATAGAAAGGCTGCCAGATGGCTGACGCCCGAATCGTTGCCGATGTAA
>Ga0210085_1000576_pt1 | contig 15170 bp, 12 predicted proteins | sample China_Galinas_PW_5_FD_184866 | JGI IMG/M metagenome (GOLD analysis project Ga0210085, IMG submission 184866) | Wetland microbial communities from San Francisco Bay, California, USA, that impact long-term carbon sequestration - China_Galinas_PWC_D1... | ecosystem: Environmental > Aquatic > Marine... | reverse complement strand
TAATCGCACAGGCCGTATTCACCTTCTTTCGGCACGCCCATGGTATAGCGGATCTGCGGCTTGTCCGGGTAGGCCAGCCGGGCGACCAGCGAGTCATCGGCGTTCACGATCTGAATCGCGGCGTTGCGGTATACCGATTGCTTGACCTTTGAGTACGCATCGAGGTCGTCATAGCGATCCATGTGATCGGCGCTGAGATTGAGCACGACCGAGGCCGCCGGTCTGAGCGAGAAGGTGGTCTCCAGCTGGAAGCTGGAAAGTTCCAGTACGAAGAGGTCGGGTTCGCGCTCCGCGATCAGGTCCAGTGCCGGGGTGCCGATGTTGGCGCCCATGCGCACCTCCCTGCCGGCGCTTTGCGCCATGGCGTTCAGCAGGGTCGTCACCGTGCTCTTGCCGTTGGAGCCGGTGATGGCCACCACCGGTGCGGTGATCAGCTGCGCGAACAGTTCCACATCGCCGATGACCGCAACCCCGCGGGCGGCCGCCGCCGCGATCAGGGGTTCCTTTACCGAAACGCCGGGACTGACAATCACCTGCTCGGCCCGCTCGAAGGCCTCCGCCTTGAAGCCGCCGAGAAACAGGGCGACATCGGCCGGCAGCTCGGCGCGCAGAGCCTCAAGGCCGGGGGGTGTCTCGCGGCTGTCCACGATGGCGACGGGTACGCCGCGCCGCGACAGAAAGCGCGCGACCGACAGGCCGGTCCTGCCCAGTCCGACCACCAGTGTTCTGCGTGCCGTATCAAACATATCCATCATCAGTGAAACCGGAACCGCCATTACATCCCCGCTACGCTCAACCAGGAAACCGCCTGTCTCTCAACACCATGCCGTCCGTGAGACCGTGTACCCGACCCATACTCAGCGAATCTTCAACGTCGCCAGCCCGACCAGCACGAGTATCACCGTAATAATCCAGAAACGTACGATGACCCGCGGTTCCGGCCAGCCCTTGAGTTCGAAATGGTGGTGCAGGGGCGCCATGCGGAATATCCGCCGGCCCGTCAGCTTGAAGGACGCCACCTGCAGGATGACCGACACGGTTTCCATCACGAAGACGCCGGACATAACCAGAAACACGAATTCCTGACGGACCAGCACCGCGACGATACCGAGCGCCGCACCCAGAGCGAGCGCCCCGACATCCCCCATGAACACCATGGCCGGATAGGCGTTGAACCAGAGAAAACCCAGGCCGGCGCCGACCAGGGCGCCGCAGAAAACCACCACCTCGGCTGCGTCGCGGATATAGGGTATGCCGAGATAGACGGCAAACTTCACGTTGCCGGTGGTATAGGCGAACACGCCCAGCGCCCCGGCAATCAGCACCGTCGGCAGTATGGCCAGTCCGTCCAGTCCGTCGGTCAGGTTCACCGCGTTGCTGGAACCGACGATGACGAAATAGGTCATCAGCACGTAAACCCAGCCGAGGTTGAGCGCGATGTCCTTGAAAAAGGGAACGATCAGTGTGGTTTCGGCGGGGGTCTGGGCGGTCGCGTACAGGAACACGGCGATGCCCAGCGCGATCAGCGATTGCCAGAGCATTTTCACCCGCGGCGACAGGCCGGCGGAGTTTTTCAGCACCAGTTTCTTGTAGTCATCGACCCAGCCGATGGCGCCGAACAACAGCGTAATCAGCAGCACCACCCAGATATAGCGGTTGCCCAGATCGGCCCACAGCAGCGTGGCGATCGCCACGGCAACCAGGATAAGCGCACCCCCCATGGTCGGGGTACCCGCTTTCAGCAAATGCGTCTGCGGCCCGTCATCGCGTACCGTCTGCCCGATCTGGTAGCGGCCCAGACGGCGGATCATCTCCGGACCGACGACAAAGGAAATCAGCAGCGCCGTCAGCACCCCCAGGATGGCGCGCAGCGTCAGGTACTGGAAAACGTTGAAGCCGCTGTAGTACTGGCTGAGATAGTCGGTGAGGTAGACGAGCATGGCTAGTGTCGCGCCTCCGACCCGGCGGATGCCTGTCCCTGCGCGGCAACGCCAAGCGCCTCCACCACCCGTTCCATGCGCATGCGCCGCGAGCCCTTTACCAGCACATGCAAACCGCCGTGCACGCCCGCGCGCAGGGCGGCAACCAGTTCCTCCAGGGTATCGAACGCCGCGGCATTGCCGCCAAAAGACTCGGCGGCGGCGCGGGACAGTTCCCCCAGGGTGAAGAGCCGGTCCACACCGGCGGCGCGCGCCCGGGATCCGGCCTCACGGTGAAGATCCGGCGCCCCGTGTCCCAGTTCGCCCATGTCGCCGAGCACCAGCCAGGTTTCGCCGCCGGCCGTGGTCAGCACCTCGATCGCGGCCTGCAGAGAGCCGGGATTCGCATTGTAGGTGTCATCGATCACCGTGATGTCCTGCGGCAGTCGATGTATCGTGAAACGACCGGCGACCGGAGACAGTGATGCCAGCCCCTGGCTGACGGCATCCAGTCCGACACCGACCGCGAGTGCGGCCGCGCTCGCAGCCAGGGCGTTCATGACATTGTGTCGTCCGGGCAACGACAGGTGGAATTCGGTATCGCCCCAGGGCGTGGAGAGCAAAACCCGGCTGCCGCTGACATCACCCTGCCAGCGGGCGTACACAGCGGCATCGGTCTGCAGGCCGAAGTCCACGATGCGGCAATGGGCGGCCAGTTCACGCCAGAGCGGCGCGTAACGGTCATCGGCATTGACGATCGCCACGCCCTGCGCCCCCAGTCGCTCGAACACCTCGCCCTTGGAACGGGCCACGCCGGCGACATCACCAAAACCCTCCAGGTGCGCCGGCCCGGCATTGGTGACCACAGCGATGTCGGGCTGCGCGATGGCGGCGAGGTAGTCGATTTCGCCGGGATGATTCGCGCCCATTTCCAGCACGGCGTAGCGGTCTTCCGGGGACAGCCGGAACAGCGTCAGCGGCAAACCGATGTCGTTGTTGAGATTACCCTGCGTGGCCAGGGTGCGGCCGGCGCGGGAGAGAATCGCGTGCGTCATGCTGCGCACCGTGGTCTTGCCGTTGCTGCCCGTCACGGCCACCACCGGCAAGGTGAACTGCGCACGCCAGTAGGCAGCCAGCCGACCGAGTGCCAGGCGCGTGTCGTCAACTTCCAGCAGGGGCAGCGAAGTAGTGGTAATACGGCTGACGGCCGCGGCTGCCGCGCCACGCTCACGCGCGGCATCCAGATAATCATGGCCATCGTGGTTCGGCCCCTGCAGTGCGACATACAGACTGCCCTGCTGCAGCTGCCGGGTGTCAGTGCTCACGCCGTGGAACAGCACATCGGCGGAAACACAACGCCCGGCCAGCACCTCGGCGGCTTTCGAGAGCTGCATCGTCATCATTGCGCCCATTCCCGCTGCAAGGCCATAACCCGTTCGCGGTCACTGAACGGCAGCGCCTTGTCGCCGATGAGTTGCACCGTTTCATGCCCCTTGCCGGCGATCAGCACGATGTCGTCCGGCCCGGCTGCGTGTATCGCCATGGCAATGGCATTGGCCCGGTTGTGCTCGACAGGCACGCGACCGGGATGCTCGAAGCCGGCGCAGATGTCACGCACGATGCGTTCCGGGTTCTCGCTGCGGGGGTTGTCGTCGGTCAGCACGATCCGGTCGGCGTGGCGTTCCGCCGCCGCCGCCATCAGCGGGCGCTTGCCGCGGTCACGGTCGCCACCGGCGCCGAACACGCACCACAAGCGCCCCTTGCAGTGCAGGCGCAATGAAGCCAGCACCTGCTCCAGCGCGCCCGCGGTATGGGCGTAGTCAACCACGGCCAGTGGCCTACCGGCGCCCAGATCAAAACGCTCCATGCGGCCTGCCACGGTGCGCGTTCGCTCCAGACGGATCAGCGCTTCCTCGAAGGGCAGGCCGGAAATGCACAGGCCGGCGAGCGACGCCAGCAGGTTGCTGGCATTGAAACCGCCGAGCAGTCGGCACTTCAATACACCGCTACCCCACGGCGTGCTCACCTCGAACTGCATCCCGTCGAGGTCGAGGCGCAGATTGCGCCCCACGACCCATTGCGCGGGGAAACGCGTCCTGCGGGGCTCTCCCTCGAGCGTGTAGGCCACGGGGGCCACACCGGGCGGGATGTCATCGAGCAGGCGGCGGCCGAAATCGTCGTCGGCGTTGATCACGGCATAACGCAAGCCCTCGCCGTGGAACAGCTTGCGCTTGGCATGTGCGTAGGATTCGATGTCGCCGTGGTAATCCAGATGATCACGGGACAGGTTGGTCAGTATGGCGACGTCGAAATGCACACCGTTCACGCGGCCCTGGTCCATGGCGTGCGAGGACACCTCGGAGACCACGGAGCGCGCACCCTGCTGCTGCAGGGTATACAGGGCCCGTTGCAGCGAGAGCCCATCCGGTGTGGTGTGGGTCCCCGGATTCAACTCGTTGTAGAGGCCATAACCCAGCGTGCCGATCACGCCGCAACGGCGATCAGTGCTGTCGAGCGCCTGCGCGATATAGTGGCTGCAGGAGGTCTTGCCGTCGGTGCCAGTGACGCCGATCATGAACAGACCGCGCGAGGGATGACCATAAAACCGGTCGGCAATCAGCCCCGCCTTCTGGCTCAGGGCGGGCACCGCCACCACCGGCACCGGCAGCAGCGCCGCCAGTTCCGCCAGTCCACCCATCCCCGCCGCCGGCTCCCAGGCCACGGCGGCCGCGCCGAGCGCAAGCGCCTGCCGCGCATGCTCCAGGCCATGGGTGCGGCTGCCGGCCACCGCCAGGAACAGGTCACCCGGTTGCACCTTGCGACTGTCCAGCGCCAGCCCCGCGATGGTCACCGGCTGCCTGATTTCGGCGCCCCCCAGACCGTACAGCAGACCGCTGAGAGTATGCCCGGTTCTCTCAGCTCTCGCCGGCATCATGCGGAGTCTCCCGGTACATTATGATGTGACTCAAGCAACGGCAGCTTGTCCGGTGGCACCGCCAGCAGGCGCAGCGCGCCGGACATCACCCGGGAGAACACCGGCGCGGCCACCTGGCCTCCGTAGTATTTGCCCTTGGGTTCATCCACCATCACCACCATCACCAGGCGCGGATCGCTGGCCGGCGCCATGCCCGCGAACACGGCCAGGTACTTGTCACGGGAATAGCCGCCGGGCACCGACTTGTGCACCGTGCCGGTCTTGCCGGCGACACGGTAACCCGCCACCTGCGCCGCCGGGGCGGTGCCATGAGGTCCTGCGGCCTGCTCCAGCATGGCGATGATCTCCTGAGTGATGTGCTTCGGGATAACCCGCCGGCCCGGAGGTGTCTCCTCCTCATGGAGGAAGGTGACGGGACGCTTGATCCCGCCTGAGGCCAGCGTGGCATACGCCTGGGCCAGCTGCAGCGGCGTCGCCGATATGCCGTAGCCGAAGGCTATGGTCGCGGTTTCGATTTCCTTCCAGTTGCGGTAACTGGACAGCAGACCGGATGCCTCGCCCGGAAAGCCGCTTTCCGTCGGCTCACCGAAACCGAGACTCGACAGCATCGACCAGATGCGCTCGGTCGGCAGCGACAGCGCGATCTTGGTGATGCCGACGTTGCTCGACCTGCGGATCACGCCGGACACGTCCAGCAGTCCGTAATTGTGCACATCCTTGACGGTGTTGTGGCCCACACGGAACCAGCCGGGCGAGGTCTCCACCTCGGTTTCCGGCGTATACCGTCCGTCCTCGAGCGCGCAGGCCACGATGAACGGCTTCATGGTGGATCCCGGTTCGAACACATCGGTGACCGCGCGGTTGCGCAGTGTCCTCCGCTGCAGCTTCTGACGATTGTTCGGGTTGTAGGATGGCTGGTTGACCATCGCCAGAATCTGGCCGGTTCTGACATCCAGCACGACGGCGGAGGCAGCGCGCGCGCCGTGTTCCTTTACGGCCGCCATCAATTCGCGGTACGCCAGGTACTGGATGCGCCGGTCGATGCTCACCACCAGGTCCTTGCCGGGATGTGAACGGCGGATGCTCTCGACATCCTCGACCGTATGACGCTGGCCGTCCTTGATCACGCGCTTGGCGCCGGGTTCGCCGCGCAGCCAGTCGCCATAGGCCAGCTCCAGCCCTTCCTGCCCGACATCATCGATATTGGTAAACCCGACCACCTGCGCGGTCACTTCACCGGCCGGGTAAAAGCGCTTGTACTCCTTCTGCAGATAAACGCCCGGTATATCCATGGCCCGCACCTGCTCGGCAAGCGACGGACTGATATGGCGTTGCAGGTAGACGAATTCCCTCCTGGCATGCTTCGCCACCAGCTGCTGCACGTGATTGCGGTCGAGCGACAGCAGGCGCGCCAGCGCAGTAATTCCTTCCTGCACGCCGACCAGTTCCTGTGGGTTGACCCAGACCGATTCGACCTGCGTGCTGACCGCCAGCGGCTCCCCTTTCCGGTCGAGGATCATACCGCGGTGCGCGGGCAGTTCCACGACGCGCAGGTGGCGCGCATCGCCCTGGACCTGCAGAAAATCCTTATCCAGTACCTGCAGGCTGACCGCCCGACAGATCAGCGTCAGCAGCGCCAGCACCATGCCGGCGACCAGGATAACGCGCCGACCCGGCGGCACGGAAAATGTCCTGTTTCTGTTCATGGTTTCAGGATCACCACCTGGTCAGGCGCCGGACTGATCATGTCCAGCCGGCTGCGGGCGGCATTCTCGACCCGACCCTGCGTGGTCAGCGTGCTCTGCTCCAGCTGCAGCTGCCCCCACTCGACATCCATCCGGTCTCGCTCATCGCCAAGCGCCTGCAGCTCCACGAACTGCTTGCGGCCCTCATGCCGGGCATAAACAACGCCGATGCAGGTCACGATGACGCCCAGCAGGAGCAGAAATGCGGTGGTGGGCTTCGCGCTCACTGCAGGCGCTCCGCGATTCTCAACACCGCACTGCGGGCCCGCGGGTTGGATGCAGTCTCCTCACGCCCCGGCCGGATGGCCTTGCCGACAGGCCGCAGGCGTGCGCTGTGTTCCGCGCCGGTTACCGGCAACCCCGGCGGCGGCTGCTCACCCCGGTGCTCGTGACGGATGAAACGTTTCACCATCCGGTCCTCGAGCGAGTGAAAGCTGATAACCGCCAGACGGCCCTGCCGGGCGAGAATATCGGGCACCTGTTCAAGCACCGATTGCAGCTCCTCGAGTTCACTGTTGATAAAAATGCGTATCGCCTGAAAACTCCGCGTGGCGGGGTGCTTGTGCGGTTCGCGCACCGGAATCGATGCCGCGATCAGCTCGGCTAGCTGACGCGTGGTACATAGCGGCGTCTCCTCACATGCGCGGACGATGGCGCGGGCGATCCGCCGTGCATAGCGCTCCTCGCCGAAGGTGAACAGCACCTCGCTGATGTCACGTTCACCGGCCTGAGCCAGCCACTGCGCGGCGCTGATGCCCGCGCCCGGATCCATGCGCATATCGAGCGGACCGTCGTCCGAGAAACTGAAACCGCGCCGCGGATCGTCCAGTTGCGGGGAAGAGACGCCCAGATCCAGCAGCATGCCGTTGACCTGGCCTTCCAGCTGTCGTTGCGTAACCAGATGGCTCAGCATCGTGAACGTACCCTGTTCTATCTCGAAACGCGGATCAGCGCCGAACTGCCTTGTCGCCGACTGCACGGCCTCGGGATCCCTGTCCATCGCAAGCAGCCGCCCCTTGGGTCCCAGCTCCGCGAGTATGGCGCCCGCATGCCCGCCACGCCCGAAGGTGCCGTCCACGTAGATACCATCCGATCGTATATGGAGCCCGTCCAGTACCTCTGCGAGCAGTACCGGCTGGTGAAGGTGATCCATTCCCATGGGTCAGAGCGTCAACGTTTCCAGGGAGTCGGGCAGCTCGCCGCCGCCCGACTCCGCCGAAACCCAGTCAACACAATTGCGCTCCCAGGCTTCTTCATTCCAGATTTCAAATTTGTTGCCCAGTCCCGCTAGCACCACGCGCTTGTCGAGACCGGCGAATTCACGCAGGCGCGGCGGAATCAGGATGCGGCCGCTGTTGTCGATCTCGAGTTCGGTGGCATGGCCCAGCAGCATGCGCTGCAAGGTGCGCGTGCGCTTCTCCTGGTTAGGAAGGCGGACGAGCTTGCGTTCGATCTCGTCCCAATCGGGGAAGGGGTAGAGCAGCAGACAACGGTCATCATGGACGGTCAATACGACCCGCCCCTGGCAGCGCTCGTCGAGTACCGTGCGGTAACGGGTGGGAAAAGCCAGCCGTCCCTTGGCGTCGAGATTGATGGTGCTGCCACCTCGAAACAAAATCGCCCCCTTCTCTCCCTAAATTCCCCATTTATTACCACTACGCCCCACTTTGCGACACTATAGGTACGGAGGGTCGAAACTGTCAAGAAAAAAACCAAAGAATTCTCCTTTTTTAGCAGTAACTTAGGCCAGATCCTCGCTCGGGGACAGGGTTGCCATTCATATATAAATTGGAAATCAAAAGCTTGCCGGACTTACCTTGTGTGAATTAACAGGATTGGTGAAGTTTTTGATTTTTTCGCACCAAATACGTGCGCAGATTATAGCCGATGCCTGAAGAGAGGTGGCATATAAAACTCAATATATTGGGTTTTCTATACACTGAAACCCATATATAGGGGGATTTTTAATCGATTCTGTTATACAGGTGGGGGTAAAAGAACACCTTAGGAGGTATCGTTGCGCCCGCGCAAGGCCCAGGCCCAGCCTCTCGACCGGTTCCCGGTCTCACCTTCTCCCTGCAGGCATAAAAAAGGCCTGCTTGGCAGGCCCTGGTCTATCGGTGGAAAGTGGTAACCATCAGAACGGAATGTCGTCGTCAAAATCCGGTGCGGCAGACCCGGCGGATGAAGCCGACTGTTCTGCCATGGGAGGCTTCGCCTCGCCGGCGGCGTATCCGGTACTACCACTTCGCCCACCCAGCATCTGCATCTCGCTGGCGATGATTTCGGTGGTGTAACGGTCATTACCACTCTTGTCCTGCCATTTGCGGGTGCGCAGGCTGCCCTCGACATACACCTGGGAGCCTTTTTTCAGATATTCTCCCGCAATCTCCGCAAGCCGGCTGTAAAACACCACGTTGTGCCATTCGGTGCGTTCCTGTTTCTCACCGGTTTGCTTGTCTTTCCAGGATTCCGTCGTTGCCAGCGTCACATTGGCAACGGCATTGCCGCTCGGCATGTAGCGGACTTCCGGATCCCGGCCCAGATTGCCTACCAGTATTACCTTGTTGACTCCTCGCGCCATAATGGCCTCCTGTTGGTGTTGTTGGTTCACTGTCCCTGTGGGTTCGCCCCCGTGCCGGCGGGCGAGTTCCGGACCGGTATTCTATGCGATGAGTCGATCCATGTCCCGTGTCACGGTAATGCCGTCTCGTCGAATACCCGCTTGTCCACCCGCAAATAGGCAACCCCTTCATCCGCGATCACCACCGCCTCCGCCACCCCGGCGATGCCGCTCAGTTCCCGCGACAGCCGCTCGGCACCCTCCGGGTCCGTGACCGCCACTTTGTGTATATAACTGGCGAGCAGCCGCGGCGGCTTCATGGACGCGGCGACCAGCAGCCACAGCAGCGCGCCCAGCGCGGTGAACAGGAACACCCCGTGCAAGCCGAAACGGCCGTGGACCAGTCCGCCCAGGGTACCGCCCAGAAATGCGCCGAGAAACTGGGAACTGGAATAGACGCCCATCGCCGTGCCGCGGCAGTCGACTGGTGCTACGCGCGAGATCAACGAAGGCAGCATGGCTTCCAGCAGGTTGAACGCGGTAAAGAACAGAAACAGCAGCAAGGCGACATCGACAACCGACACCGGCAACCCGTAAAGGCCCAGCTCGGCCAGACACAGGAGCGCGATCGCACCCAGCATGACCGGTTTCACGCGCCCCTTGCGCTCCGCCAGGATGATGAACGGGATCATGGCGAGCACGGAGCAGAGCATCACTGGCAGATAGATTTCCCAGTGCCTGCTGGACGCGAAGCCTACCTCGTCGCGCAATTCCAGGGGCATGACCACAAATGTGGCGGTGAGGATCATGTGCAGCACCAGGATACCCAAATCGAGACGCAGCAGATTGCCATCCCGAAGCACCCGTCCGAACTGCGACGGCACGGCCTCGGCCTCGCGATGCATGCGGGTGACGGCGGGCGTGGGAACCACAAAGACCACCACCCCGATGCCGACCACGGCGAGCACAGCCGTAATCCAGAAGATCCCGGGCACACCGACCCATTTATTGATAACCGGCCCCGCGACCATCGCGACGGCAAACGACAGCCCGATGCTCATGCCGATCATAGCCATGGCCTTGATACGGTGCTCTTCCCGGGTGAGATCCGCCGTGAGGGCCATGATGGCGGCGGCGATGGCGCCGCTGCCCTGCAGTGCCCGGCCCAGAATCACCAGGTGGATGGTCTGCGCTTCGGCGGCGATGGCACTGCCCAGGGCAAACAGCAACAATCCACCGATCATGACCGGCTTGCGGCCGATGCGGTCAGACAGCAGGCCGGCGGGAATCTGCAGCAGCGCCTGGGTGATGCCATAGATGCCGATAGCGAGCCCGACCAGCGCGGGTGTGCTGCCCCGGAGGTTGCCATCCGCATAGAGGGCGAATACCGGCAGGATCATGAACATGCCCAGCATGCGCAGGGCAAAGATGCCGGAGAGCGAAAATGCCGCCCGCAGCTCGAAACGGCTCATCCCGAGCCTGGTTGTCGCTTCTGCATTCACCGTAGGGAAAACCTCTTTGCCTCTGACTTACCAAGCGCCGTATATTAGCAGGTTGGCGCTTGAAGCGTCAGACTCGCCGGAAGGACGATGGACACCATAAAGATCAGGGGCGCACGCACCCATAACCTGCAGAATATCGACCTGGACCTGCCCCGCGACAGGCTGATTGTCATCACCGGGCTGTCCGGTTCCGGCAAGTCCTCGCTGGCCTTCGACACCATCTATGCCGAGGGCCAGCGCCGCTACGTGGAATCCCTCTCGGCTTACGCGCGTCAGTTCCTCTCCATCATGGAAAAGCCAGATGTGGATCACATCGAGGGCCTGTCCCCGGCTATTTCCATCGAGCAGAAATCCACCTCCCACAACCCGCGCTCCACTGTTGGCACCATCACCGAGATCCATGACTACCTGCGCCTGCTGTTCGCGCGGGTCGGCATCCCGCATTGCCCGGCGCACGGCACGGTGCTCGAAGCGCGCACCGTCAGCGAGATGGTCGATCAGGTGCTGGCATTGCCGCAGGGCAGCCGCCTGATGCTGCTGGCTCCAGTAGTCCAGGCGCGCAAGGGTGAACACCACCAGATAACCGAGGAACTGCGTGCCCAGGGGTTCGTTCGCGCCCGCATCGACGGCGTCGTCGTGGAACTGGACCAGACCCCGGCGCTCGATCCGCAGCGCAAGCATGTGATCGAGGCGGTGGTCGACCGTTTCCGCGTGCGCCCCGACATCCAGCAGCGTCTGGCGGAATCCTTCGAAACGGCCCTGCGGCTCTCGGACGGACTCGCGCGGATTGCGGACATGGACAAGTCAGACCAGGCCGAGCTGGTGTTCTCCGCCAAATTCGCCTGCCCGGAATGCGGCTATTCGTTGAGCGAACTGGAGCCGCGGCTGTTTTCCTTCAACAACCCGGTTGGTGCCTGCCCGGAATGCGACGGACTGGGGGTGCGCCAGTTCTTCGACCGTGAACGCGTGGTCGTCCATCCCGAACTGAGTCTCGCCGGCGGCGCGGTACGCGGCTGGGACCGGCGCAACGCCTACTACTTCCAGATCATCAGCGCTCTGGCGCAGCATTACCACTTCGACATCGAAACGCCCTTCGAGGAATTGCCGCAGGAAACCCAGGACATCATCCTCAACGGCAGCGGCGACGAGGTCATCGGCTTCCAGTACCTCAACGAGCGGCACGGCACCGTCAAGCGCCCCCATCCGTTCGAAGGCATCATCCCGAATATGCAGCGGCGCTACCGGGAAACCGAGTCGAACGTGGTACGGGAGGAACTGGCGCGCTATCTGGGTACCCGGCCCTGCCCCTCCTGCGAGGGCACGCGCCTCAACGCGGCGGCACGCCATGTGACGGTGGGCGATCGCTCGCTGCCGGAGATCGCCACCCTGCCGGTAGGCGTCGGACGCGCACTCTTCGGCGAACTGCGCCTCCCGGGGTGGCGCGGTGAAATCGCCGACAAGATCCTGAAGGAGATCAACCAGCGCCTGGAGTTCCTGGTCAACGTGGGGCTGGACTATCTGTCACTCGACCGCAGCGCCGGAACCCTCTCCGGCGGCGAGGCCCAGCGCATCCGCCTGGCGAGCCAGATCGGCGCCGGACTGGTCGGCGTCATGTACGTGCTCGACGAACCGTCCATCGGGCTGCATCAGCGCGACAACCAGCGCCTGCTGAATACCCTCACCCACCTGCGCGACCTGGGTAATACCGTGATCGTCATCGAGCACGACGAGGAAGCCATCCGCAGCGGCGACTATGTGGTCGACATCGGGCCCGGCGCCGGCGTGCATGGCGGCAAAATCGTTTCACAGGGAACCCCGGCGGAAATCATCGCCGATGAAAACTCGCTCACCGGCCAGTACCTGTCCGGCCGGCAATCCATCCCCGTGCCGGAATCTCGAGGCCGCGTCGATCCGGAGCGCCTGCTGGTCATCGAGGCGGCCAGCGGCAACAACCTGAAATCGGTCACGGTGGAAATCCCCGTGGGCCTGATGACCTGCGTCACCGGCGTCTCCGGCTCCGGCAAATCCACCCTGATCAACGACACGCTCTACCGGCGCGCCGCCCAGGTGCTGAACAAGGCCGCGGACAGCGGTGCGCCCTGCCGTGATATCCGGGGACTGGAGCACTTCGACAAGATCGTGGACATCGACCAGAGCCCGATCGGCCGCACGCCGCGCTCCAACCCGGCTACCTACACCGGCCTGTTCACGCCGCTGCGTGAACTGTTCGCCGCCACCCAGGAGGCGCGCGCACGCGGCTATCCACCCGGACGCTTCAGCTTCAACGTCAAGGGCGGGCGCTGCGAGGCCTGCCAGGGCGATGGCGTACTGAAGGTGGAAATGCACTTCCTGCCGGATATCTACGTGCCCTGCGATGTATGCAAGGGCCGGCGCTACAACCGGGAAACCCTGGAAGTGCGCTACAAGGGCAGAAACATTCACGAGGTCCTCGAGATGACCGTGGAAGCCGCCCTGCCCTTCTTCAGCGCCATCCCGGTCGTGGCGCGCAAACTGCAGACGCTGATGGATGTCGGGCTGTCCTACATCACCCTGGGCCAGAGCGCCACAACGCTCTCCGGGGGCGAGGCGCAGCGCGTCAAGCTGGCGCGCGAACTCTCCAAGCGCGATACCGGCAAGACGCTCTACATCCTCGACGAGCCCACCACCGGCCTGCACTTCCATGACATCGCACAGTTGCTGGAGGTGTTGCACCGCCTGCGCGACCACGGCAACACCATCATCGTCATCGAGCACAACCTGGATGTCATCAAGACCGCGGACTGGATCATCGACCTCGGGCCCGAAGGCGGCACCCGCGGCGGCGAGGTGGTGGCAAGCGGCACACCGCAGGCGATCGCCGGCTGCACGGAATCCTACACGGGACAGTTCCTGAAACAGGTGCTGGAACCGTCCGCACGCCGAAACGTGGCCAAGATGCGGTCCGGTTGAAAACACCAGGGCCGGCGATAAACACCCTGTTCAACGCAAAGGCGCAAAGAGCGCAAAGAAACATATCAATACAAAAACAATCCTGATAATCACTGAAATTCAGCCACGATGGAGAAACGCGGCATCCGGACCCGGGCTGCAAGACACGCCGTAAAGACCTCCCTGCAGGCTCGACTGCCGCACGGCCCAGGCCGGTTTCTCGACCGTTTCCCGGTCTCACCTTCTGGCCCAGACCAGCCTCTCGACCGCTTCCCGGTCTCACTTCTCCCTGCGGCAGACGGTCTTGCAATCCGGGGCCGGAGCCACATCCAACGCTGGCGGCGGGTGTGGGGCCCGCGAACAGGGACCGTCGACAGCAGGGAAGCTGTCGCCGAGCGTACAGGGAGGTATTCACAGCGTGTCCCTGTTGGCGGGCCCCATACCCGCCATTTCGACCGCATGTGTCGTAGGACTGAGATACAGTGATAACCAGGAAAACAATTAAATCCCTTTGCGTTCTTTCGGCAACTGCTCCGTGCGTTGCTCTAACTCCTGCATCCATGCAGTCGTGCGTTTTGCGTTGAGTTTTTTTGATTATGGTATGGAGTGAACAAAACCCGTTCGGAACAGTCCGGGAATTCAGGACACTTCAAACGGCGTGCCCACGGCGATATCGAGCTGACGGTCCGCCCGGCCGCGGTTGACGGCGATCTCCACCAGTCCACTGGAATTCGCGTACCAGAAGGCCTCGCCGGAGGGCCTGTCCGAGAACGTCCGGGCTCTGGATAAGGCATGTCCATTGATGTTCAACGTGGCCGCGCCGGGCACCGCCACGGCGCGCGTTCCGGTGATGGCATTCCCGTAGCGGTCGATATAAACCACCTGGTGCAGCTCATCCGGCCATTCCGGCCGGGCGTCTGCCGCGCTCGCCACCGGACCGGCGCCGAATGACCCGTCGCGCGCCAGACGCGCCGCCAGCGGAGCGAACACATCGCGTGCGTGAAAACTGGGGGAAGCCGTCGCCGGGTGCGGCAATTCCCAGCATTCCACGTGATGCGCCCGTCGTGTCAGGATCGTGAACAGACCTTCATCCGGTCCCACATACCAGCGCCCGTCGGCTCTGACAAGACCGCCCGGCCGCACGCCGCCCACCCCGGGATCCACCACGCAGATAAAAACGCTGCCCGGCGGGAAACCGGCCGCATACGCCGGCAGCAGATAGGCCGCCGCCTGGATGTCGAAGGGGGTCAGATCAGCGAACAGGCTGATCACCGGAATACCCGGAGCCTGCTGTTGCAGCACGGCCCGCACCTGCCCCGTGTACGGCCCGTCCGGCCCGAAATCAGTGAATAAAATAATCATGCCCGAATGGCACTAAGTTAAGCCCGTAACTTCTTAGCGTGTCCGCGTCTTTCAATCTCCATCCGTGCTTTCCGGCGGGGTTTGTCCAGGCGAGGATAAGGCTTGGGCCTTCGTTTGACTGCCCGCGGTTCGACTCTGCCGGGTCGATCGGCCACCCGTATTTGAGCAATGAGGACAAACAAGGTCGCCGTGTCTTCGCCGGATCCGGAGAGAAAC
>Ga0210085_1000575_pt1 | contig 15183 bp, 13 predicted proteins | sample China_Galinas_PW_5_FD_184866 | JGI IMG/M metagenome (GOLD analysis project Ga0210085, IMG submission 184866) | Wetland microbial communities from San Francisco Bay, California, USA, that impact long-term carbon sequestration - China_Galinas_PWC_D1... | ecosystem: Environmental > Aquatic > Marine... | reverse complement strand
CATCGGCCGGGGCCTATCCTCTCTCCGGGGCTTCGCGCGGGGCGTGCGCCGCCGTCGCTTCGGCCGTCCCCATCGAGCAGCGAGGAGGAGTCTCATGGCAGGACCGCAGCGCCGCACGGCAGCCGGCCCGGGCTGCGCCATCCGCGCGATCTGGTTCATCTTCATCGGCTCGTGGCTCAGCCTCGTCGTGGTCGCCCTGGCCTACCTGTGCTGTCTTACCATCATCGGCCTGCCGGTCGGCTTCTGGCTCTTCAACCGTCTGCCCATGGTGCTGACGCTGCGGCCGCGTAACGAGCTGCAGGAGATGGAGGTCCGTGACGGCGTGGCCTACGTCCGGGGCTCCACTGCCGACCAGCTGCCGATCGTGGTGCGGGCACTGTGGTTCATCCTCGTGGGCTGGTGGCTGGGCGGGCTCTACCTGGCGGTCGCCTGGTTCCTCTGCGTCATCCTCATCACCCTGCCCATCGGACTGTGGCTGTTCAATCGGGTCGGCGCGGTCATGACCTTGCTGCGCTACTGAGCAAGTCCGCGACCGAGGTCCATCCGGGCCGCGGACGCCGATGCCCGGGATGGCCCATGCTGGGCGGATGGAACACGATCCCGAGCTGGCGGCCATCCTCGATGCGGCCGAGGCCGCAGGCCTCGTCGAGACCTACACCGATAGCCAAGGCCGGCAGGTCATGCGCCTGACGCCCAGGGGGGAGGGGGTCGCCCGCCGACTGGAAGCCACGGACGACGCTGCCGAGGAAGCGCTGCTGGCAGGCCTGGCCGGGGAGCCCGAGGAAGACCCTGGCGAGGACCCGGCCTGACGGTCGAGGCCCTGCCCGTGGCACGATGGCGGGGTGAGCGAACCGACGCGCGCTGCGCTCGAGGCTGAGCTGCGAACCGATGCCCGGGACTGGGCCGACGGCAACCTCGTGCGGCTGTATGCGGATTCGCGACAAGGGTTGCGGCGCCAGGCCGCGGAGGCCGAGATCCTCGCCGGCCACGGATACGTGACGCAGTCGAGCGACCTCACCCGCGAAGGCGCGCTGATGGTGGCGTACGTACAGGAGGACGAGTCGGACCTCTATCCGCCACTCGCGCACCCGGGCCTGGGGGCTGCGACCGACCCCAACTCGCTCTTCGGCCGGTTCGCTCGTCCGGTGGCCTGGCTCCTGGCCATCGGCATCTTCATCTTCGCGGTCTGGCTGTTGGTCACCGCGTTGGCCTGATCGTCGGTGCCCGGCGCATGGCACGATGTGCTGGAACACAAGGACACGAGGCAACACATGACCGACTGGGATCTGCGCGTCCCCACACCCGACCAGCTCCGAGACTTCATGAAGCCCACGGGGATCGCCTTCGGCGACGACCTGGCCGGCCCAGAGGGCGATGACTGGGAGAAGCTGCTCGAGCCCGATCGTTGGCTCGGTGTCTTCGAGAGCCCCCAGAGCGACCTGCCGGTGGCCGGGGCCGCGGCCCTGACGCGCAGGCTCGGCGTGCCCGGCGGGACGGTGCCGGTGGGTGCGGTCACGGCGGTGGGCGTCCGCCCCGACTACCGGCGTCGAGGCATCCTCACCGCGCTGATGCGGCGGCAGCTCGACGACATGCACGCCAAGGGCGAGCCCCTCGCGGCGTTGTGGGCGTCGGAAGCGGCCATCTACCAGCGCTTCGGCTACGGCCACGCGGCAGCCGATGGACGTTTCGAGGTGGAGACATCACGCACGGCCTACCTGCGGCCACTCACTCCCGAGGGGCGCGTCCGACTGGTGACCGAGGAGGAGGCGCTCGCGCTGGTGCGGCCGGTCTTCGACGCCATGCATGCCTCCACCCCCGGGGCCATCGACCGGACCGACGACTGGTGGCACCAGATCCTGGCCGATCCGGAGTACAGCCGACGCGGGCTGGGCCCCAAGGCCATCGCGGTCTACGAGGCTGACGGTCGGCCCGAGGGCTATGCCATCTACCGCCTCAAGGATGACTGGGATCACCTGGGCCCCAAGGTCGTGCTCGACACGCGTGAGGTGGTCACGACGACGCCACGTGCCCTGCGCGAGCTGTGGCGCTTCCTCTTCGACATCGACCTGGTGCGCACGGTCAGAGCCGGGCGCGTGGCCGTGCCGACACCGCTGCAGTCGGTGCTGGCGGAACCGCGTGCGCTCGGCCTGATCGCGGGTGATGGCCTGTGGGTGCGCCTGGTGGACCTGCCCGCGGCCCTGGTCGCCCGCCGCTACGGCACCGACGACGAGCTGGTGCTGGAGGTGGCCGACGGGTTCTGTGGCTGGAATGCCGGCCGCTGGCGCCTGCGCACCAGCGGCGAGCCGGGATCGGCGGTGGCCCAGGTGGAGCGCACGGACGCGGCCCCCGACGTGGTCCTCGACACGGCCGACCTGGCGGCCCTCTACCTCGGCGGCACGGAGCCGTCGGTGCTGGCCGCTGCCGGTCGGATCGAGCAGCGTTCGGAGGGTGCGCTCCGGCGCCTGGGCGTGCTGTTCCATGCGGATCAGACGCCCTGGTGCGTCACGATGTTCTAGTCCGGCTCACGCCGGCCACCCGGGTCGTAGGTCCCACGCTGTTGCGTTCGGACAACGCCCAGGTCGTGCGTCGAGTCAACACGATGGTGCATTGGTGATTCGTGCTTCGGTGCACGGAGCTCCGGCGCGCGCGAGGCACGGCTCGCGAAGCGGCCGCGAGGAGGTGCTGTGCTATGCTCCGGCGGTCCTTTCAGCCCCGCCGTCGGACGACCACGCCCGGAAGCGAGCGGAGCAGACCCATTGGGAGGAGTGAACGCAGATGCGTCGCTATGAACTGATGCTCGTCCTGCGGCCGGACACCGCTGACGACCGCGTCCAGCAGATCCTGGACCGCACGACTCGCGGGATCGCCGAGGCCGACGGCCAGATCGTCAAGGTCAGCCCCTGGGGCCGCCGTCGCCTGGCCTATCCCATCCACGGCTACCGTGAGGGCTCCTACTTCATCGTCGTCTTCGATGCCGAAGCCGTCTCGATCGAAGAGTTGGAGCGTGGCCTGAACATCACCGAAGAGATCATGCGCCACCTCGTCACGCGCATCGAGCGGCCGGTTCGCCGCGAACGCCGCGAGGACGGCAGCGAGGACGACTCGGACGACGATGACGACTCGCCGCCGCCGGATGATGATGATGACGACGACGACGAGAAGATCGACGAGTCGGAGAGCGAAGCCGCACCGCGTGCGACGGACTAACCTGCCGCAACCACCGGAGGATCAGCCATGTCGCTGAACAAGTGCATGATCATCGGCAATCTCGGCCGGGACCCGGAGATGCGCTACACGCCCAGCGGTCAGGCCGTCACGCAGTTCAGCGTGGCGACCAATCGCAACTTCCGCGACCAGCAGGGCGAGTGGCAGAGCGAGACCGAATGGTTTCGGGTCGTCGTCTGGGGCGACCAGGGCGAGCGTGTCGCCGAGTACCTGCGCAAGGGCCACAAGGTCTATGTGGAGGGTCGTCTGCAGACCCGCCAGTGGGAAGACCAGACCGGCAACAAGCGCTACACGACCGAGCTCATCGCCAACCGCGTGACCTCGCTCGAGCGGAGGGACCGAGAGGGCGAGCCGCCGTTCCCCGGTGATGGACCCGGTGGATCCTCCGGCGACCCGGACGCAGATCCGGGGTCTCGTTCGGGTTCGAGCTCGGGCTCCGGAACGTCCGGCACCTCCGGCTCCACCAGCTCCGCCAACGACTACGACGACCTTCCGTTCTAGCCGTTCCGCCGGCCAGGACCAGCACTGACAGAAAGGGAAACCCACCATGGCCGCCGCCGCAGCCGCAGCCACCCGCAAGCGCCGTGACGACTTCTACCGCGACCGGCGACGCCGGAAGGTATGCGCCTTCTGCGCCGACAAGTCGCGCAACATCGACTACAAGGAGGTCAACCGCCTCCGCCGCTACATCAGCGAGCGCGCCAAGATCGAGCCCCGCCGCAAGACCGGCACCTGCGCCCAGCATCAGCGCGCGCTGGCCGTCGCACTCAAGCGTGCCCGCCACGTGGCCCTGCTGCCGTACGCGCCGCAGCACATGCGCCCGTAACCGACGTTCGTGGCCCGGCGGACCTGCCGGGCTCTTGCACCTGCCTGGAGACCCGGTCGAGTCGGCCGGGTCTTCTGCTGTCGTCTTGCGGGCAGGGGGCTGGAGCAGCGCCTGCAGCGCCAGCCGGGCGACCCCCGAGGGGCGTGGCCCGACGAGGGCAGGGGGCCGTTGAGCGCGCTCGCGGTCCGCGTATACTCGCCTGCATGTTGACGCAGAAGTCCGACTCCCGAACCGCTGAAGCCACGTCAGATCCTCAGGCCAGCCGCCCCGGCGCGCGCCCGCAGGACGACACGGTATGTTGGTTCGAGGACGCGTGGGTGCCCCTCGCCCAGGCGAAGGTCAGCGTGATGACCCACGCCTTCCTCTACGGCACCGCCGTCTTCGAGGGCATCCGTGCCTACTGGAACGAGGACGCAGAGCAGCTCTACCTGCTGAAGGCGCGCCCGCACTTCGAGCGGATCCTCGATTCGTCTCGGATCCTGATGATGGACCCGCACTACAGCGTGGACGAGATGATCGACATGACGCTCGAGCTGCTGCGCAAGAACGGCTACCGCGAGGACTGCTACGTGCGCGCCACGGTCTACAAGTCGGACGAGGCCATCGGCGTGAAGCTCCACGGCCTCGAATCCAAGCTGAACTTGCTGTCACTCCCGTTCGGGGACTACATCTCGGTCGATGAGCCCATCAGCTGCGGCACCGTCTCCTGGCGCCGGACCGGCGATCTCAACATCCCGTCGCGGGCCAAGATCACCGGCTCTTACGTCAACCCGGCCTTCTCCAAGACGGAGGCGGCGCTCAACGGCCACGACGAGGCCATCGTCCTGACCCACGACGGCAAGGTCTCGGAGGGCAGCGCGGAGAACCTGTTCATGGTCCGGCGCGGCCAGCTGGTCACGCCCGGTGTCACCAGCGACATCCTCGAGGGCATCACCCGCGGTGGCATCATCGACATCGCCCGGCGGGAGCTGGACCTGGAGTGCCACGTCCGGCCCATCGATCGCAGCGAGCTGTACGTCGCCGACGAGGTCTTCCTCTGTGGCACCGGCGGCCAGATCTCGGCCGTGGCCTCGATCGACCACCGGCCCATCGGGGACGGTCGCATCGGCCCCATCACGCGGGCGATCATGGACGTCTACTTCGACGCGGTGAAGGGCAAGCACCATCACTACAAGGACTGGGTCATCCCGGTCTACTAGGCGACTCCCGCCGACCCGGCAGGACAGCGCTGCGCGAGCCTGCGCTGCGCTCGACTCTACGGCCGGGGTGCCTTCGTCCCTAGGGCTTGAGCGACTTGGTCTTGGAGCCCACGATGACGACGAAGTCAGCCGTGGTCGCCGCATCCTCGATGCGTTCGAGCGTGCGACCCTTGTCCTTGAGGGTGCGCTTCAGGCGCGCGAACGTCTGTGGCATCTTCTCGTCCGCTCCGTTGTAGACGCGGATGACGGTGCCGCGGAAGTCGGTGGTCTCAGCCTTGCCGTCATTGACCGGCGGCACGATCGCGTCCATGCCCTTGCCCGCGAGGTTGGAGGCGATATCGATGGCCTTGTTGTTGCGCCCGCCCTCGCCGTTGAGCACGTAGACGGTGGCGCCCTCGTCGCGGATCTGGAGCATCTTGCGGGCGGTGGCCTTGCTGGTGCTGAAGACGTTCTTGACAGCTGAGCGGATAGCGGAGGGTTTCGCGATCAGCTCGTACAAGCCAGACGGGCAGGCCGGATAGCAGTCCGTCACGTAGCGGCTGCTGCCGAGCACCAGGTTCTCGCGGTTGTTCAGGTCGATCTTCTGGGCCAGCGTGAGCATCTTGGGGATGAGCTTGGTCGGGATGTTCGTCTTGACGTCGCTCGCGAGCTGCTTGACCAGGCCCGTGACCACACCCGGCTGGAGCAGCTCGTCGATATCGGTCTGGTCGCGGACCGAGGTGATCACGCGCTGCTGCCGGGCTGCGCGGTCGAAGTCGGAGGAGCCGTGGCGTGAGCGGGCGTAGGCGAGGGCGTCCTGGCCGTTCAACTTGCGCATGCCTGGCGGGATGTAAAGCTTCAGCTTGCCGCGTCCGTCACCGGTGGCATAGCTCGTGTCCATCACCGGCAGCTGCACATCCACGATCACGCCGCCGAGGGCCGAGACCACGTTGCGGAAGCTGTTGAGGTCGACCGAGAGGTAGTACTGGATGTCGAGGCCGTAGAGCTCGCCGAGGGCGCCCATGAGCGCGTTGTAGCCACGCTGCTTGTCATTGCCGGGGAAGAGGTCCGAGCGGCTGCGCGCGATGGTGTAGAGGGTGTTGATCTTGTTGTTGTACGTGCCACCGAGCGACCGGTAGGCCGGCCAGTTCTTGGGCAGGGGCACCCGCGTGGTGTCGCGCGGCAGCGAGATGAAGGCCAGCCGCCCGGTGGTCGGATCGATGCTGACGGTGATCATGGTGTCGGTCAGCAGGCTGGCGTTGTTGATGCCCTGTCGTCCGCCGTCCTGGCCGATGAGCAGGATGTTCAAGCGGTCAGTGCCGTCCCATTCGGGCCCGGGCGTCGGGGTCGGTCCGGCCTCGGTCGCCTCTGGCGTGGGCTCGTCCGCCGCCTGCGTGGGACCGGGCGTCCGGGCGGCGCCCGGGTCCGCGGTCGGGTCGTCGGTCTTCTCGCCCACGAGCTCGAACTGCTTCCCGCCCTGGCTGACCAGCTCCTCGCCGGTCAGCACCTCGCTCGAGTCACCCTCGCCGCTCTTGGCGATCTGGGCGTAGACGTCGTTGGCGAACATGACCGGCTGGGCCAGGGCCACGTGGCTGCCCACGAGCACCACCACCAGAGCCCCGAGACCCGCCAGCGAGAGCGCCCGCGTGCCAGCGCTGCCCACGCTGCGGTCCACCGCCAGGCGATAGGCGTCGAGCATGGCTGCGAGCCGGTAGACGACGTCGAACAGGAAGAACAGCAGGACCGCCTGCAGGAAGGCGGGATCCGCGATCTGCTCGATGAGGTCGTTGCGGCTGCCGCTCACCACCCGGCCCACGGCGGCCACGATGAGGAAGATGGGCAACGCCGCCCAGAGGATGGCGCGCAGCCAGCGACCGAGATAGGCATGGCCGAGACCAGGGAAGAGGAACGAGAGGAATGCAGCCGCGAAGGCGCTCCGCCTTGGACGCACGGCTACGTCGGCTGGTACCACGAGCGGCATCGTAGCCGCTCTCCCCGAAGCCTGCCAACGCTGCCGGATGGTGGTGCGGCCCCGCACCACCCGGGGATGTCTGGCGCTCGGCTAGACTTGGCCGACCGATGTCACAGAGCCCCTTCCCGGCTGTCGCAGCGCAGCCTGACCTCGCTGCCCAGGAACACCAGACGCTCGATTTCTGGCGCGAGCGCTCCATCTTCGCCAAGCTGCGTGCGCAGACCGCCGGCCACGAGCATTGGTCCTTCGTCGATGGCCCCATCACGGCCAACAACCCGATGGGCGTGCACCACGCCTGGGGCCGGACCTACAAGGACGCCTTCAACCGCTACCAGGCCATGCTGGGCAAGGAGCTGCGCTGGCAGAACGGGTTCGACTGCCAGGGCCTGTGGGTGGAGGTCAACGTCGAGCGCGAGCTGGGCTTCACCAGCAAGAAGGACATCGAGACCTTCGGCATCGCCGAGTTCGTGCGCCTGTGCAAGCAGCGCGTCCTGACCTACGCCGCGGTCCAGACCGAGCAGTCGATCCGCCTGGGCTACTGGATGGACTGGAACGACCCCGACGAGCTGCGCCGCCTGCGCGACCTGCTGGAGCAGGATCCGAGCCAGGTCATCACGGTGGAGGGCCCGGAGGGCCCCGTCACCGACACGGTGGAGATGGTCGTGGGCCGGCTGGGACTGCCGGAGCTGGGCGGCTCCTACTTCACCTTCAGCAACGAGAACAACGACCTCATCTGGGCCTTCCTCGCAGAGTGCGACCGGCGCGGCTGGCTCTATCGCGGTGTCGACTCCATGCCCTGGTGCACCCGCTGCGGCACCGGCATGAGCCAGATGGAGATGAACGAGGGCTATGCCGAGCGCGAGGACCCCGGGCTGACGGTCCGCTTCAAGCTCGACGAGCGCCCAGGCGAATCGCTGCTGGTGTGGACGACCACACCCTGGACCATGACCGCCAACGTGGCCGCGGCGGTCCACCCCGAGCTCGACTACGTGCTCATCGACCAGGGTCGCGACGGCGAGCGCTTCTGGGTCGGCAAGGCTGCCCTCAAGACGGCCGTGCAGGGCGACTTCACGGTGGTCGGGCAGGCCAAGGGCGCGGAGCTCGTGGGCCTGCACTACCGCTTCGCCTTCGACGAGCTGCCTATCGTGGGGGAGACCTTCGCGGCGGGTGTCGATGAGACGGGCGCTGCACCCTACCGTCACCGCGTCATCGCCTGGACCGAGGTGGGCGAGGACGAGGGCACCGGCATCGTGCACATCGCGCCCGGCGGTGGTGCCGAGGACTTCCGGCTGGGCAAGCAGCTGGGCCTGCCGGTCATCGCGCCACTGGACGAGGCTGGCAAGTACCTGCGGGGCTTCGGCAAGTTCGAGCGGAAGGACGCCGCGGGTGTGGCCGCGGAGATCGTGGAGGAGCTGCAGGCGCTCGACTACTACTACCACCTGGAGCCCTACACCCACCGCTACCCACACTGCTGGCGCTGTGGCACGGCGCTGCTCTTCCGCGTGGTGGACGAGTGGTACATCTCCATGGGCGAGGTCTACGAGCAGCCGCGCGAGACCCTGACCCGGGAGCAGGTGGACGCGAGCCTGCGCTACCAGATCATGGAGATCGTGGACCAGATCGACTGGTACCCGGGCTTTGGCTACGACCGCGAGATCGACTGGCTCTACACGATGGGCGACTGGATGATCTCCAAGAAGCGCTACTGGGGCCTGGCCCTGCCCATCTGGGAGTGCACCGAGTGCGAGGCCTACCAGGTCATCGGCGGGCGCGATGAGCTGGCCGGGGTCGCGAGCCGCGGCTTCGAACAGCTCGATGGGCGCTCGCCCCATCGGCCGTGGGTGGACGAGGTGATCGTGCCTTGCCGCGAGTGCGGGGCCGATGCGCGCCGCATCCGCGACGTGGGCAACCCCTGGCTGGACGCGGGCATCGTGCCCTTCAGCACGCTGCACTACCGCACCGACCGGGAGTACTGGGAGAAGTGGTTCCCGGCCGACTTCGTGACCGAGTCGTTCCCCGGCCAGTTCCGCAACTGGTTCTACTCCATGCTCGCGATGGGCACGGTGCTCCGCCGGGAGCGGCCCTTCAAGTCGCTCTTCGGCTACGCCACGCTCTACGGCGAGGACGGCCGCCCGATGCACAAGTCATGGGGCAACGCCATCGAGTTCAACGAGGCGGCCGAGCGCATGGGCGTTGACGTGATGCGCTGGATGTACGCGAGCGCGCGACCGGAGGACAACATCCTCTTCGGCTACCACACCGCGGACGAGGCACGACGCGAGCTGCTGGTGCTGTGGAACGTGCTGGCCTTCTTCACGACCTACGCCCGACTGGGCGGCTGGACACCGTCGCGCGCGGTCATCGGCGAACAGGCGGACGACCCTGCCCGTTCGCTGCTCGATCGCTGGATCCTCTCGCGCGCGGCCGAGATGGCCGCGCTCGGCGGGCGCGCGATGGAGGTGTACGACACGCGCGGCGCCACCCGCGCCATCAGCGCCTTCGTGGACGACCTCTCCACGTGGTGGCTGCGGCGCTCGCGCCGGCGCCTCTCGCGAGGCGATGAGGCGACCGACCGCGATGCCGCCTTCGGCACGCTGCACCTGGCGCTGATGAGCGTGGCTCGCACCATGGCGCCGCTGTTGCCCTTCCTCGCCGAGCACTTCCACCAGGTGCTGGTGGCGCCGACCGCGGAGGACGCGCCCGAGTCGGTGCACCTCACCGCCTGGCCGGCGACCGACCTGGCGCCGCTTCGGGACACCGCCCTGGAGGCGGCCATGAGCGACCTGCGCCGGGCCGTCGAGCTGGGCCGCACGTTGCGCAGCCAGGCCGGTATCCGTGTGCGCCAGCCGCTGGGCACGTTGTGGCTGGCCCTGCCCAGCGGGGCGCTCGTGGATGGACTGCCCGACGATGCCATCGATGAGCTGCTGTGGCAGCTGGCGGAGGAGCTCAACGTCAAGACCGTCGAGATCATCGGCGACGAGTCGGAGCTGCTCGACCGGCGCGTGAAGCCGCTGCTCCCGGTCATCGGCAGGAAGTACGGCTCGACCATCCCGGCCATCATGGCCGCCGCTCGCGCCAACGACGTCGAGTACCATCCCGACGGCTCGGTCACGCTCGGCGGCGTGACCCTCGCGCCCGATGAGGTGGAGATCCTGGCCACGCCCCGGGAGGGCACCGCCGTGGCCCACGACGAGGGCATCGTGGTGGTCATCGATACGGAGCTTACGCCGGAGCTGCTGGCCGAGGGCGACGCCCGCGAGCTGACGCGCGCCGTACAGGACCTGCGAAAGCAGGCCGAGCTGGCGCTCGATGCACGGGTCACGCTCTACCTCGACGGCCCGGCCGAGGCGATGGAGCGGCTCGAGCCGCACCTCGAGGGCGTGGCCACGGACGTGCTGGCCGAGGAGATCCATCGCGGCCCCGCGCCGGCTGGTACGACCGCTGCCCAGGTGGCCCTGGGGGCCGGACCGGTGACGGTCGCGCTGGAGGGCGTCGGTGGCTGAGGCATCCGCCTCGGCCACGTCCCGTCCACCCGAGACGGCTGCCCAGACGCGCCGCCGCTGGGCCCTGTTCCTGGGCCTGGCCATCGTCGTCATCCTCCTCGACCAGCTCTCCAAGACCTGGGTCGACGCCTCGTTCGAGCTCGCCTCCCGGGCGGTGCCGTCGGGCGAGCCCGGCGGACCGACCGAGCTCATCGGCGATCTGGTCCGCATCGCCAAGACCTACAACGACGGCGCCATCTTCGGCTTCCTCGATGCCACGGCCGGCCTCATGGCCTTGCTCTCCCTCTTCGTCATCGGCGGGATCTCATGGTACGAGTGGCGCTACGGGGCGGGCCTCGGGCCCATGGTCACGGTCGGGCTCGGCCTGCTCCTCGGAGGCGCGGTGGGCAACCTCATCGACCGCGTGCGCTTCGGCCACGTCGTGGACTTCGTGGACATGGGTATCGGCGATGCGCGCTGGTACACCTGGAACATCAGCGACGCCGCGGTCTTCATCGGCATCCTGCTGCTGCTCGGGGCCGCCCTCCTGGGCGACCGCGCGCCCGGTGTGCCCCCGACCCCTGGGGCGGCCCAGAAGCCGGAGGAGAGCGCGTGAGCGGTCCGCTCTCGGTGACCGTGCCCGCGGGTGCCGCCGGGAGCCGCGCCGATCGCTTCATGGCCGACGCCTCGGGCCTCTCGCGGGCGTACGTGCAGCGGCTCATCTCCGACGGGCGGTTGACCAGCGCGGGTGAGCGGGTCCGCGCGCGCGACCCGGTTCGGGCCGGCCAGGCGCTGGTGCTGGACGTGCCCGACGCCCGGGCGGACGAGCTGGTGCCGGAGGACATCCCGCTCGAGGTGGTCTATCGCGATGACGACGTCATCGTCATCGACAAGCCCGCGGGGCTGGTCACGCACCCCGCGCCCGGGCACCAGACGGGCACGCTGGTCAACGCGCTGCTGGCGATGGAGGCCGGCTCTGGAAGCCTGGGCACGGTCGCGGGCGTGGCGCGGCCCGGCATCGTGCACCGGCTGGACCGCGACACCTCCGGGCTCATCGTGGTCGCGCGCAACGACGCCGCCCAGGTCTCGCTGCAGGCGCAGCTCAAGGCGCGACGGGTGCGCAAGACCTACCTCGCGCTCGCGGGCGGCGTGGTCAACGCGCAGCTGGGCCGGATCGAGAAGCCCATCGGCCGGGACCCGCGCCACCGACAGCGCATGGCCGTCACGGCCGAAGGCAAGCCGGCGGTCACCGGCTACCGGGTGCGCGAGCGCTTCGCCGAGTGGACGCTGCTGGAGCTCGACCTCATCACCGGCCGCACCCACCAGATCCGTGTGCACCTCGCCTCCATCGGCCACCCGGTGGCGGGCGACCCGGTCTATGCCACCGGCGACGTGCGGCGCGGACCGCACGGGCTGGGGCGCCTCTTCCTCCATGCCTGGAAGATGGAGTTCCTGTCGCCGGGGTCGGGCCGGCTCGTACGATGTGAGGCACCATTGCCCAGGGAGCTCGAGTCCGTGCTGGACGGGCTGCGGACGACCGACGCAGGAAGGAGCTAGGGATTCGCGCGATCGAGGGACAGCCAGGAGCACAGGTCGTGATCATCTCCGGTCCGTCTGGGGTCGGCAAGGATGCGATCCTGGAGGCCATGCAGCGGCGCAAGGCGCCCTATCCACGCAGCTATGTCATCACCGTCACCACCCGTGACCGGCGGCCCAACGAGATCGACGGGGTGCACTATCACTTCCTCTCGCTCGACGACTATCAGCGCCTGGTGGCGGACGAGGGCCTGCTCGAGGCGAGCGAGGTCCACCGCCACTGGTACGGCACCCCCCGCGACCAGGTGCAGTCGGCCCTGGCCAACGGCCGCGATGCCATCCTCAAGATCGACGTGCAGGGCGCGGACAAGATCCGGGCCAGGGTGCGTGACGCGCTGCTCATCTTCGTCGTGCCGCCCTCCATGGAGGAGCTCGAGCGCCGGCTGGTCAACCGCGGCACGGAGCCGCCCAAGGACCTCGACATCCGCCTGCGCAACGCGCGCATCGAGATGGCTCGCCGCGGCGAGTTCGACCACGTGGTCGTGAACGAGACCGACTGTATCGACCAGACGGCCGAGGAGATCGACGCCATCATCTCGGCCGAGCACGAGCGCTTCGCCGAGCGCACCATCACCGTCTAGGCCGGGATGGCGGAGCCGCGCTTCGTCGAGGTCGCGGTCGATGCGCCGGGCGCAGCCGGCGGGCGGCTCTACACGTACGTCGTGCCCGCGGCGCTCGCCGGGGTCGGGGCGGGCGAGGCCGTCATGGTCGAGTTCGGCCGGCGTCGGGCGGTCGGCGTCATCCTCGGTGATGCGGGTGCGCCGGAGATGGCGGCCAAGCCGCTCCTGGCTCGGGTGCGCTCCGATGGGCCGCTCCTGGGTCCGCTGTGGCGAGCGCTGGCACGACACGTGATCGAGCACTACCTGGCCCCGGCCGGTCTGGTCGTGCGGGCGATGCTGCCACCGGGCACGCTGGAGCGGATCGAGCTGTTCACCTTCGCGGCGGAGGGGAGCGGCGACGAAGGGCCCGGTGGCAGAGATGCCCATGGTGCCCATGGTGCCGGGGGTGCCGGGGATGCTGGTGTTCCCGGTGGTGCCGATGGTGTCGGCGGTGCCCGTCTTCGTGGCTCAAGTGCCACTCGCGCGCTGGCGGACCCGCTGCTCAAGGCGGTTCGGGCCGGCGGCGAGGCTGGCGTGGCGGTCGATGACCTGCCCCCGGGGCCCAGCCGCGCGACGCTGCTGCGCGCACTTCGGGAGCTGGAGGCCGATGGGGAGTTGCGCCTGGAGTGGCGCGTGGTCTCGCCCAGCAGCGGGCCGCGAGAGGTGCGCTGGGCGGTGCTGACCACGGCCGGTCACGAGGCAGCTTCCGTCCTGGCAGACGGTGGCCGAACGCCGGGACGCGCACTGGGCCCGCGGCAGCAGGCGCTGCTACTGGAGCTCGGGTCCGGCGGCGAAGGGGCCGAGGTGGCCGCGCGCCTGGGCGAGCGGCATGGCGCGTCGGCCGTGACCGGTCTCGTCAAGCGCGGCCTGCTCGCATACGAGGTGCGGGTCGAGGAGCGCCGGCCGCTGGCGGGTCGGGCCGGCCCCGCGCGAGGCAGCCGGCCGGACGGCAGCACTCTCGATCACGAGCAACTGGCCGCGTTCGAGATCGTGCGCGCGGCCATCGACGAGCGACGGGCCGAACCGGTGCTGCTGGAGGGCGACACGGCCAGCGGCAAGACCGCCGTCTACGCGGAGGTCATCGGTCACGCCCTGGCGGCCGGCCGGGGAGCGCTGGTGCTGGTGCCGGAGATCGCGCTCGCCACACCGCTCATCGACCGCCTGCGCTACGACCTGGGCGAGGACGTGGCCATGCTCCACAGCGCCATGAGCGATGGCGAGCGAGCCGACGAGTGGCGCCGGATCCGGGCCGGCGAAGCGCGCGTGGTAGTGGGTACGCGCACGGCCGCGCTGTCGCCGCCAGAGCCGCTGGGCGTGGTCATCGTCGACGAGGAGCACGACCCCGCCTACAAGGCTGATCGCACGCCCCGGTTCCAGGGCCGCGACGTGGCGCTCGCACTCGGGCGCCTGGCCGAGGTGCCGGTCGTGCTGGGCTCGGCCACGCCGGACATCGTGACCGTCGGTCGATCGCAGGCGGGCGCGCTCCGGCACGTGCGCCTGCGCGGGCGTCGCTCGGGCGCACCGGTGAGGGTGGAGGTGGTGGACCTGCGCGCGGAGCTTGCCGAGGGCAACCGGGGGTTGCTGTCGGCGCCGCTGGTCGAAGCCCTGCACTCGCTCGACACCGTGGCCGGCGAGCGCGCGATCCTCATGATCAACCGACGGGGGGCGGCCTCGGTCATCCTCTGCCGCGATTGCGGCTACGTCCAGATCTGCCCCGAATGCCAGCGGCCCCTCGTGTTCCACGCCTCCGTGGTGGCCCTGCGCTGCCACCACTGCGGGGCGAGCGCGCCCGTCGCGCGGCGCTGTCCGGCCTGCGAGTCGGTGCGTATCCGTTACCTCGGCGGAGGTACCGAGCGCGTCGAGCAGGAGTTGCGAGTGCGCTTCCCCAAGCTGCGCGTGGCCCGGCTCGACCGGGACGTGGTGGAGCGCAAGGGTGCGGCCGCGCGCGTCATCGACGAGTTCACGGCAGGCGAGTCCGACGTGCTCGTGGGCACCAGCCTGGTGGCCAAGGGGCTCGACGTGCCGGAGGTGGTGCTGGTGGGCGTGGTCAGTGCCGACATCGCGCTCAACCTGCCCGACGAGCGCGCCGCGGAGCGGACCTGGCAGCTGCTCACGCAGGTGGTGGGCCGGGCTGGACGTGGCGACCGCCCGGGGCGGGCCTTCATCCAGACCTATCAGCCCGACCACCCCGCCATCATCGCCGTGGCCGAGGGTGACGCGGACAGCTTCATCGAGGCCGAGCTGGCGCGGCGGCGGCGTTTCGGTTCACCACCCTTCGGACGGCTCATCAAGCTCACCGTCGCCC
>Ga0210085_1000574_pt1 | contig 15196 bp, 15 predicted proteins | sample China_Galinas_PW_5_FD_184866 | JGI IMG/M metagenome (GOLD analysis project Ga0210085, IMG submission 184866) | Wetland microbial communities from San Francisco Bay, California, USA, that impact long-term carbon sequestration - China_Galinas_PWC_D1... | ecosystem: Environmental > Aquatic > Marine... | reverse complement strand
AAATGGGCAAGTGCCAGAAAAAAGATATCAAAATTATATAAAATTAAAAAAAGAATCAAATTATAATGAAATGTCATATTTAGAGAAAAAACAAAAAGACAAAAAGTTCGGAAAATTGATTAAAAGTATAATGAAGCAAAAGAAAAATCGGAGATAGCACCTAACAAACCAAATTAACACGGATGCAAATTCCACTGAGCTCCATTTGCACCGGTTATTTGCAACGTCAGCCTGTGTAATTGGAGAGACTATTTTCTCAATGCGTTGTTTAGTCGTAAAAGCACATCCACTTTCAGAAAGTCTCTGTGGCTTGATGACTCGCCGGATTGTCGATCTTCTTCAGAAATCTGGGCATGAAGTTGTGCTGGAGGATCTATATGCGGACAGATTTGATGCTGTTATGACGTCAGTAGAAAGATCAAGCTACTATGAGGGGCCGTATACTACGCATCTTATCGGGGACCATGTGGAACGTTTGCTGCGCGCTGAGGCAATTGTGTTGGTATTTCCTACTTGGTGGTTCAGCTACCCGGCTATTCTCAAAGGTTGGTTTGATCGAGTTTGGGGCCCAGGAGTTGCTTATGATCATGCCACTGGCTATGGCCCAATCAAGGCAAGGTTGCATAATCTCCGTGAGATGTTGGCCGTTACTTCGCTGGGCGCTCCTTGCTGGGTAGATCGGCTCATCATGAGACAACCGGTCAAGAGGGTTCTTAAGACCGCTATTGTAGGAACTTGCGCTCCGAAATGTCGCTTTAGAATGGTGTCTCTGTATAAAAGCGAGTCCTTGACGCCGGATCAAGTAGATAAATTTTGGTCGCGTGTTAAACAAGCTTTATCCAAATGGTAATTTCAGAACGAAGCTCACATCCATCTGGAGCAGACGGCGGGAAAATCACGGTTTTTCGTAAACTTCTAAGAAACCCGACTTACTTTGGGCTGCTGCTCAGGCGGGGCATTGGGCATTTGAATTGCTCCGAAAAATTCCAGAAAGGGGACCGGAAATGGGTGATGAAAAATATCCGTATGTGAATCACATGAAAATACTTCATGATTCCTTACAACTTATTGATATTCAGTCATTAGTTGAGAAATGTACTGACAAATGGTACAACCAAACATTATGCCAGGTAAACGACTCGGTGGTACGGCTTGGGATATTGCATGGAGAGTATCATTGGCACAAACATGACAAAGAAGACGAATTTTTCTTCACACTTTCTGGAAAGTTGCTTCTTGATATAGAGGGAAGTGAAACAATTGAACTGATGCCGCATCAAGGTTATGTGGTTCCTGAAGGGGTGGTTCATAAAACTAGAGCGCCTGGAAAAACTGTTGCCCTAATGATAGAAACAGCGGGTGTCATTCCAACCGGAGATGCATAACCCATCACTGGTGCGACACAAAAAGCCGCGGTGTCTTTTCAATATGCCATTCGAGGTTTTTAAGAACCTGGTTGAGAGAGTTGATCATTTCCAGATCAACTTCAACGCTTTTTCGGACTTGCGGATCTACAAAGCGTTTGGCCACGCCATCATGGTTATATTTTCGCAACAGTTTTTTATAAAAGCCGGGTAAATTGTATTGTGTGTTGGTATTCTGGATATGAGCAACCAGTTCCGAGCAGCGTCTTGAGAGATACATTCGTCGGCGCAACAGGTCCCGGGTGGCACGCCATTTGGCCGGATATGAGTACGCGGTGGGGAAATTGCCGCCTTTGAGCAAGAGCGCGATTTTATAGGAATCGATTATATCATTTTTTGTTTTACCGCCGATTATGCCTCAACTATAAAACTTGACAAAGCGTACGCTATGGCGTACTTTTTGGCATAGAAAATCCATTAAATCAGAGGAAAATTATGCCAACACTAACAGCCACTGAAGCAAGGTCAAATCTTTATCGACTTATTGACGAGGCAGCGATATCCCACGAGCCAATTATCATAAAGGGTAAGCGCGGCAGCGCTGTGCTTATTTCTGAAGATGACTGGCGCGCTATTCAGGAAACCATGTACCTGCTTAACATCTCTGGTATGCGCGAATCAATTCGAAAAGGATTAGCCACTCCCATCGAGGAATGTACTCAGGACCTTGACTGGTAATGTGGCGAGTCGTTTTCACAATACAGGCTCAAAAAGACGCTAAAAAGCTATCTTTTGCCGGTCTACGTCCAAAAGCTGAAAAGCTGATTGAAATCTCGCGTGAAAATCCCTACCAAGCGCCTCCACCATTCGAAAAGCTTTTGGGTGATTTATCCGGGGCCTTTTCCCGGCGAATAAATATACAACACCGGATAGTCTACCAGATTCATGATGACGAAAAAGTGGTTAAAGTCATTAGGATGTGGACTCATTATGAATAACCAGGCATAACCCCTAAGGATTGACACGACCTGAAAGATCGTATTCAATCCATTAACATTGCGCTTGCAGTCGGAACTCGGCAAAGTCTCGCTGCTGAAACGCCGTTATATGAATATCGTTTAAGGAGGTTAAAATGGATTTCCAAGCAGTTGGAACTTTCACTCTAATGATCTTGCTATTGACCATAATGCCTGGCCCTAATACGGCGCTTATACTAAGAGCAGTCCCACAAAATGGACGTCGTGCGGGGATATTAAATTTAGCTGGAATTGTCTCTGCCTTTTATATGCATGGAATATTTTCAATACTTGGGTTGTCCGCTTTGATTCTCAAAACATCTCAAGCATTTTTCATTGTGAAGCTCCTGGGATCGTTTTATCTTCTATATTTGGGTGTGACTTCTCTTTGGCAAGCTTTTTTTCCAAAACACGCTTCTACTAAAACAACAAAACGCGAAAATACTAAGAAGGTGATTCGCAAAAATAAGAGACTCTTTCTGGAAGGATTTCTCACCAATCTTTTGAATCCAAAGGCTTCTATGTTTTATCTTGCAGTATTTCCACAATTCATTAACTTGGAGGGAAATCCAATTTTAGAATCCTTCATATTAGTAGTTATTCATTCTATTGTCGTTGTAATATGGTATTCCTTTATAATTATTGCTCTTGGTAAGATAACACGTGTATTATCATCCATTAAATTTAAAAGAATAGTGCAAGGCGCAACCGGTTCGCTAATGTTGTGGTTTGGGTATCGTTTACTTACATATCAACAAAAAAGTTAAAGCGATCAATATATCAAAATGCTTCAGCGGACGCAAATAAGCTGCGCCGATGAGCTTTGTGTTGGTCAAGAAACATAAAAGGCAAGAAACATAAAAGGAGATATGTATGAAAAAGATTGCTATTATTGTAGGAAGTCTTCGGAAGGAATCTTTCAATCGAAAAATGGCAAAGGCGCTTATAGCACTTGCACCAGAATCATTGAATTTTGAAATCATTGAAATTGGAATACTTCCGATCTACGATCAAGATCTTGAAGACAATCCACCGAAAGCCTGGATCGAATTCCGGGAACGCTTAATGAAGTTTGACGGCGTTTTGTTTGTCACGCCCGAGTATAATCGATCCGTTCCCGGCGTACTCAAGAACGCTATCGATGTAGGTTCTCGTCCATACGGGAAAAGCGTGTGGGATGGAAAACCTGGCGCCGTAATGAGCGTCTCGATTGGCGCAATAGGCGGATTTGGCGCAAACCATCACCTTCGTCAATCGTTAGTGTTCCTTAATGTTCCCACAATGCAGCAGCCTGAGGCTTACATCGGGAATGCCGAAAATCTCTTCGATGAAATCGGTAATCTTTCCAATGATTCAATCAAGGAATTCGCTACGAAATATATACATGCATTTGCTGCATGGGTTGAAACCAACACTTCCAGCAGCAAGCAATAAGCTCATGGTTGAGGCTTGAGCTATCGCTCGACCAGTCGTTTCTCCGGATAAGGCTATCTCCGTGCCGGTGGACTCGTTGTTATTTGTTGAAAACATGAAAGATAAAAAATGACCGATACATCGACCATAATATGGGGAGTCATATTGGGATCAATAGGTTTAGGATTTTTGGTTTATGGCAAAAAACAAAAAGCTATTATTCCTCTATTTAGTGGCATAGGATTAATGTTAGTCCCATATTTTATTTCAAATACGTATATCCTGATTCTTTCGGGTATTGTTTTGGTCGCGTTACCATATATTATTAAAATATAAGGCAAATATTTATAATAGATGCAATAATGAAATTAGAAGTCTCAATCCCACATCTTTTTATAAAAACACATAACAGGCGAATTCACATCCGATTCACCGGTTGGCGTCTTGTTCGCGGGTGATGCGCAGTTTTGGGTCAAAGAACGGAGATAAAGGTTATGTTTAATATGAAAAGTAAGACGTTGCGTCTTGTGGTAATTTTGCAATTAACCGTAATATTTTTATTTCTTGCCATGACAATTTGTAATGAGATACTTGACTTGCCTCATTATTTATTGGGAGATAAGCCTACATCTTTTGACCAGCGAACGGGGGAAGTTATTATTGAATTGGCTATTTTGACTATCATAATGATAATCGAAATCGTTTTGATAAAAAAACTTTACCACAGAATTAGAATTTTAGAAGGTTTTTTACCAATATGTGCTAATTGTAAAAAAATCAGGCATGAAAAAAGCTGGGATCAAATTGAAAAATATATTTCAGAACATTCGTTAGCTCAATTTTCACACTCAATTTGTCCGGATTGTATGAAAAAGCTTTACCCAGAGTTTTATGATGACAAGATAGAGTAAAATGATGCTTCAACTATGTGCTGGACGGCGACTCGGGTTTCGTTGGCGCTCAGCCCATTCGGTGACTTCTTTGTTAGCGGCAAAATGCCCGTTTCCGATACATTAGTCTTTTAAAAAAATAGGATGATTAAATGAACATAATACATATAATTTATGGGTATTTACGTGAACGACAACCGCCAGCGGTTCGATTTCTTCATATTACAATTTTATGTTTGGTTTTAAGCCAGATAATTGTCAGTAACTTCATGGGATTTACTGATAATGGTGAAATAAGTAAGAAAGCCGTCGAATATTATGGAACATGGATACACATCTCCACCGGATTGTCTCTATTGCCGCTTACTTTCGTTTTTGTTTATATCGAATTAAAACGTCATGGAATTAAGTATTTTTTCCCTTATTTCTATGGCGATTTTTCCCAACTAAAAAAGGATCTAAAGCAGTTAAAACAATTCGAATTACCAGAGCCAAGCGCTTATGGTATAGCGGTAATCGTTCAAGGTCTGGGTTTGGGCGCATTGACTTTGGTAATTTTGTCAGGGTTTACTTGGTTTCTTTCATGGATTTATATGGCGCCATGGGCGGAAAGCGTAAAAGAGATTCACGAATTATTAACAGGATTAATTGAAGCGTATGTTCTCGGCCATGGTGGAATGGGAATGCTGCATTTATTTTTCCACTGGAAAAACCAAAAAAACCGCTAACCACACCGTCGACACGGACATCCAAAAGCTGCGCTGCTGATAAACTCGTGAGGAACAAAAGATGGGTTTCTCGAATGGAAACCAGATAAATTCGTCCGATCAAAGTGATGCACCTCAAAAAGAAGCTAGCAAAGACCGCCTTGCAAAGTTATCGCTGGCGGCTTTGGGTGTTGTTTTCGGGGATATTGGAACAAGTCCTCTTTATGCTATTCGTGAATGTTTTCATGGTGAGTACGGTATCCCCGTAACCCATGAAAATATTCTCGGAGTTCTTTCTCTCATGTTTTGGGCACTTGTCATGATTGTTAGCTTCAAGTACCTGACCTTTGTGTTCAGAGCCGATAACAATGGCGAAGGTGGCGTTATTGCGTTAACTGCCCTCATAAAACGCGCAAAAATAACAAAAACCCGAGGGATAGGTTTCGCTGCAGCAGGTCTTTTCGCAGCGTGTCTGTTGTATGGAGACGGAATGATTACTCCTGCCATTTCGGTACTCAGCGCCGTTGAGGGCATTCGAATCATCACTCCTGTGTTCAAACCGTACATTATTCCTTTGACCATTGTAATTCTCGCCGGATTATTTTTATTGCAGCGCCACGGCACTGCAAAGGTGGGGAGCTTCTTCGGCCCGATCATTTTGATATGGTTTATTGTTCTTGCCGTTTTGGGAACCGTCCAGATTGTCCGTGATCCAAAAGTACTGTTGGCTGTTTTTCCGTGGCATGGAATAACGTTTCTTGTCCAGAACAGGTTGCATGGTTTCGTTGTTCTCGGTGCCGTTTTTCTTGTCGTTACAGGGGCCGAAGCGCTCTATGCCGACATGGGCCACTTTGGAAAGCGTCCCATTCGTCTGACATGGATCGTTCTGGTGTTTCCGGCGCTGGTACTTAATTATTTTGGACAGGGAGCTGTCCTGATGCTCAAACCGGAAGTGTCCCACCATCCTTTTTATGCGCTTGTGCCCACCTGGGCAATGGTCCCCATGGTATTTTTAGCAACGGTTGCCACAATAATAGCCTCTCAAGCCGTCATCACAGGTTCGTTTTCACTCACCCGGCAGGCAATCCAGCTTGGATACCTTCCCCGTCTCAGAGTCTCGCACACCTCTGCTGCTCATATTGGCCAGATCTATATTGCACCGGTAAACTGGTTGCTCATGATATGCACTATCGGCCTGGTTATCGGCTTTAAATCATCCAGCAACCTGGCCGCCGCTTATGGAGTGGCCGTTACTTCGACCATGCTGGTTACTACAACGCTCTTCTTCATCGTTGCAAGGCACAGATGGGGATGGGGTCGCCTGGCGGCCGGAGCGCTTGCTGGTCTCTTTTTTCTGGTCGATATCCCATTTTTTTGTGCAAACATCAGCAAAATATTTCATGGTGCCTGGTTTCCCTTAGTGATCGGAGCAGCGTTTTTCACCTTAATGTTAACTTGGGAGAAAGGCAGAAAAATTCTCGCAGATCAGCTATTGAGTCTTTCGCCATCCATTGAAGACTTCGGGAAAAACCTTGAAGAAAATCCGCCACAAAAGGTAAGAGGTCAAGCCATTTTTCTAACAGGGAACCCGGACAGAGCCCCACAAGCGATCGTGCAGAACGTGAACCACAATAAAATCCTGCACTCTGACATCGCCATACTCCACTTCAAGACAGAGGATATTCCGAGAGTTCCGAACTTTAAAAAAATTGACACTGAAAAGCTATCGTTAAGCGGTTTTTACAAAATAACTGCACATCACGGATTTATGGAAACACCCAAAATTGAGACTATCCTTGCCTTAGCCAGAGAAAAAGGTGTTGAATTCAAATTAGAAAACACAAGTTTCTTCCTTGGGCGGATGAAACTGATTATTGGTGACAAGCCGAAAATGAGCCTGTGGCGTTCAAACCTGTTTATATTCCTTTCCAAAAATTCAATGGATGCCAGTTCATTTTTTGGTATACCTTCAAATCAAGTTATAGAAGTCGGCGTTCAATTTGAACTTTAAAAGAATTTTAAAATGATGCAGAAAACCAATTGATATTTCAAAGATAATTTCTTGTTTTTCCTTTACAGTCACTTGCCACGAGTTTTATCCGTCTCACCGCCAGCGGCATCTTCGACCGGCGTGATTATGTGGTTTAAAAAATAATAGGACGGCCAAGGTTGCAATACGGAAAAGATGAATTATTTTAAGCGATCACCCTGCCGAACCGCGGCGGGGTGTTTTTTTGCATAATCGCACAACGTCTTAAAAAACTAGGGAGATAAAAAAAATGACAGACATTTCAAAAATCACGCTGTACAGCGGCGGTCACAAGGGGACAGAGGCGGAATTCGGAAAACTTGCCGAGGCCTGGAGCATAAAAGAGGTGAATATATCATTTGAAGGACACAATGCCGAGCGGACCCGGGGCGTCCGGGTCCTGAACCGGGAAGAACTGCAAAAGGGTGATGTCAGCATGGAAATTGTATCCAAGCTCATGAAACGCACTTACTCCCGGAAGGATAAGATCCGAAAAGTCATCCAGACCATTTTTCACATGGTCAATAACGGCCACCATGTCATTGCAGTCGGCTGGATACAAGCGGACAAAACCGTCAAGGGGGGAACCGGATGGGGGGTCGAGTTGGCTAAACTTTTTAACCGGCCTCTGAGCGTCTATGATCAGGAACGAAAGGGGTGGTTTTCCTGGGAAGACAGCCAATGGGTTAAGAGCACACCGGTGATTACCTCGGATACGTTTGTCGGCACCGGCACCCGCTACCTTTCCGATGACGGCCAGCAGGCCCTCCGCGATCTTTTCATCCGCTCTTTCGGCCCTGCGGAGCAATCATAAATCTAAGCTGAGCGTTTCAAATTTTTGGAATGAATAATTTAACAATATTTTTAAGGCAATTTGACATAAGGAAGAAGATGTAATCCTTAGAAGTGGTTTCAAAACCTTCAATCAGGTTCAAAGTCAAGGCGGACCGAGGAATTCAAACGCAGGAATATATTTAATATTTCGAGTATTGAATATCTCGGCCCAACACAGGAATTGGGCCTGAGGGGAGGTTTTGAAACCACTTCTAGCAAAACAAGAGATGGGCTTGATGAAAACATACGTCCACGGATACTCGAAAAACGAATCAAACAGATTGGCCGATCAGGCCGGCACCCTGGCGGAACTTTTACATGTTGATACGCTCTATCCTCCAGGGAGCAAGGTATTGGAGGCTGGATGCGGCATCGGCGCTCAGACTTCTATTTTGGTCCAAAACAGCCCGCATGCTCGATTTGTTTCCATCGACATCTCTCAGGATTCCTTAAATCATGCAAAGAAGGCGGTAAATGCGGAAAATGTCATATTCCGACAGGCGGATATTTTCGATTTGCCTTTTGAAGCTGAAAGTTTCGATCATATTTTTGTCTGCTTTGTCCTTGAACACCTCCAAAAACCGATTGATGCATTGGAAAATCTTAAAAAGGTATTAAAAAAAGGAGGATCGATTACCCTTATTGAAGGTGATCACGGATCCTTTTATTGCTATCCCGAAAGCAAAGAGGCCCTGCTGTCAGTCAAGTGTTTAATAGATGTTCAGGCGAGTTTAAAAGGCAACTCGCTTATCGGTCGGCAGTTATATCCTTTGTTGAATTCAGCGGGGTTTAAAGAGGCCATCGTTTCTCCGCGAGTCGTATATGTTGATTCGAGCAAACCCGGTTTTGTAGAGGGTTTCTCAAAAAATACATTTATAGCAATGGTCGAAGGCGTTAAGAAACAAGCGCTGTCTCTGGACTTGATCGATGAAGATACATGGAATAAAGGGATTAAAGACTTGTACAGGGCAACTGAAGAAGACGGTACATTCTGCTATACATTTTTTAAAGGGAGAGCGGTGAAAATATAGTTTGTCATTAAAAACCATTATAAGATCCAAACTGAGCGTTCCAAATTCTTATATGAGAAAGATAATGGATGAACGAAGATATTTTATAAAGTTACTTGAAAAAGTACAGGTAAATGTTCCTTTTCTATTACTAAAAAACGATTACCTTCCTTTATTTATGGAATACGGCATAAACCCTGAAATTGGAATAGATGGTGATGCCCTGGACTCAACTTCAGATAATGAGTTTAAAAACATCGCAGAAGTTTTCAAAATAAACAAACGAAAGATAACGTTGCACGCTCCTTTTATGGATTTGGTTCCGGGCGGACTCGATAATATGCTGCTAAAGGCAACCCAAAAACGGCTGGAGCGTTTTTTCGAGATTCTTTCGGTTTTTGAGCCCGTCAATGTGGTTTGCCACACCGGTTATGATCCATGCTATTATAGAAAGCATTGGAATGAATGGCTGGCCAACAGTGTGGCGACATGGACACCTCATGTCGATCGTGCAGAACGATCCGGTTTTAAACTCTTGCTGGAAAATGTTTATGAAACCGGTCCTGAAGTACACTCCGCCCTTTTTAATGCGATTCCATCCGATGCTTTCGGATGTTGTTTGGATATCGGACATCATCATGTTTTTGGAAAAAGCCCGCTCAAAGAATGGGTGGAAACGCTGGGTAAAAAAATAATGGAACTTCACCTTCATGACAATAACGGCGAAGAAGATACACATTTGGCGGTCGGGAAAGGAAATGCAGACGTTGCAGGTCTTTTTCAATTGATAAATGAAAACGGTTTGTCACCCATCATTACTTTAGAGCCCCACGAGGAAGACACCTTGTGGCAGAGCCTGGCATCTGAAGATCTCAAAGAATTTATTCGGACGTTGCCTTGAATCCGCACCCCTTGGTATTACAGGCCAGAAACGTTCCCTGTTTTTTCGTGGTTTTTTCCACCAGAAACTTGGCGCCGCATCCGGGGCATTCTTTTGCCACGGGCTTGTCCCAGGTTGCAAAGGTGCAATCCGGAAAACGGCTGCACCCGTAGAAGATTTTTCCCCGTTTGGACGATCGTTGAATAAGTTCTCCGTCACAGTCCGGTTCAGGGCAATCTACGCCGGTTTTTTCCCCGCTGCCGTTTGAACTTGTTGACAGGGTGGTTTTACAATCCGGATAACCGGAGCAGGCAAAGAATGTACCGTATCGTCCATCTTTAATGACCATGGGCTTGCCGCATTTATCACAAATTTTGTCAGACAACTGATCAGAGGACGGTTCGATGGCATGAACGACCCCTTTTTCATCCCGAATGTAGTTTCGGGTATAGGTACATTCCGGATAATTGCTGCACCCTAAAAACTGTCCGTTCCTGCCCATTCGGATATGAAGCCGGTGTTGGCATTGAGGACAGGTGAGGTCTGTTGGAAATCCGATGCCTTTTACACTGAGCATTCCTGTTGAAGCGGCTTCGAGTTCCTTTTCAAACGCGTCGTAAAATAGTCTTAAAATTTCTACATAATCCACTTCTGCGGTTTCTATGCGGTCAAGATCATTTTCCATATTGGCGGTAAATTCCACATCAAATACATCAGGAAAACTTTTCACCAGGAGATCGTTAACGATAAAACCCAGTTCATTCGGTTTGAAATATCCTTTTATGAGATCTACATAGCCTTTTTCCCTTATGGTAGACAGGATGGCGGCATAGGTGCTGGGCCGGCCAATGCCGTTTTCTTCGAGTTCTTTCACCAAAGACGCTTCTGAAAATCTCGGAGGGGGCATTGTAAAATGCTGTTTGGGTTCCAATTCATTGAGTTTTAAAATCCCCCCTTCGCTCAGTTCCGGAAAATCATCTTTTTTCTTTTGGCTTTCGCTTTCAATTTGGTCATCAGTGGTCATATACAGTGTCATAAAACCGGGAAATGCCACTGATGAACCGCTTGCTGAAAAAAGATATGGACCGGCCGCAATCGATATCGATATCTTGTTCATAAGGGCTTGCTTCATCTGCGAGGCAACAAAGCGTTTCCAGATAAGCTCGTATAGCGCGAATTGATCTTTGGAAAGAAAGGGTTTTATTTTCTCCGGTGTATTAAAGACCGATGTGGGACGTATGGCTTCATGGGCATCTTGAGCTTTTTTTCGGTTTTTGAAAAAACGAGGCTTGTCAAGTGCATACGCATCTCCAAATTTCTCCCGTACGAGCGTAAGGGCTTCCATGGCAGCTTCCTTGGAAATTCGCGTGGAATCAGTACGCATGTAAGTGATGAGTCCTTCAGGTTCACCAGGGGATAGCTCTATACCTTCATAAAGCTGCTGGGCCACCATCATGGTTTTTTTTGCGGAAAATCTAAGTTTCCGAATGGCTTCCTGTTGTAGTTTGCTGGTGATAAAAGGAGGGGCCGGATTCCTTTTGACGGTTTTTTTCTGTATTTTTTCAACGATAAATTTTTCTTCGGCCAGTTCCTCAAGGATAGCATTTGATGTCTTTTCATCAGGGATTTTAATTTTATCCCCATTTTTTTTGACCAGCTTTGCCGAAAACGGTGGCGGGGATTTGTCCTCGAGATGGGCGGTAATCGACCAGTACTCTTCAGATTCAAAGGCCTGGATGGCCCGCTCTCTATCACAAATGATTCTTACGGCAACAGACTGAACGCGGCCGGCACTGAGTCCCCCTTTTACCTTACGCCACAACAAAGGGGAGATTTGATATCCCACCAGTCTGTCGAGAATCCTGCGTGCCTGCTGTGCTTCATATTTATTTTGGTTGAGTTTTTCGGGCGATTTTATCGCTTCAAGGATGGCATTTTTCGTGAGCTCATGAAAAAGAACCCTGTGAAATATTCTCCCCTTTTTTTTAAGTATTTCAGCTGTATGCCATGCAATGGCTTCGCCCTCTCTGTCCGGGTCCGGCGCAAGATATACATCTGTCGTATCACCAGCGGCCTGTCGTAACGATTTGATAACTTTTTGCTTGCCGGGAATATTCGTGTACTTGGGTTTGAACCCCTCTTCAATGTTGATTCCAATTTCCTTTGACGGAAGGTCTTTTATATGGCCGACGGTGGCGGCGACATTATATTCTTTGCCGAGATATTTTTTAATGGTTCTTATTTTTGTGGGAGATTCCACGATGACTAACGGTTTTGACACAATATTACCCCATTTTTTGTAACATATCAGTTTCTTAAAAAAATTACCGCTTTAGGTATAATTAAATTTTTGCTGAAAGAACTCGTGAATAAAGGCTCGTAATGAAAGAACCCGCCCTGACGATTAATAAAAATTTCTGTTTTAACGAACGATTTCGTCCATAACGTTAAATCGCCGATGGTTCTTTCAAAACGATCCCTAATTCACTCAGACAGCTTTCAGACAAAAATTGAATTATACCTAAAGCTCTTTTAGAGTCGATTTGTTTCAATGCATTAAAATATTAAACTTTTTCTATTTTTGAAAAGAACTTTCCCGGAGATTGCTGTGCAATACCTTTGAGTTCAAGTTGCAGTAGAATGCTCGAAAGCCTGCCGGATTCAATGGAAAGCTTTCTTGCGATGTCATCGATGTGAGCAGGATACGGTTCAAGAGATTCAAACACAAGCTTCTCACCGGGCGATAATTGAGATATTCTCTTTGTTTTATTGTCGGCAGGTTTTTCTTTTTCAACAGGCGTTTTTATCATATGTGACAGTTCTTCCATAATATCCTGGGCATGTTCCACGAGTTTAGCGCCTTGCTTGATCAGTGTGTGGGTTCCGGTGCTTTTAAAGGACTGAATACTTCCCGGAACCGCAAATACATCCCGGTTCTGTTCCGCGGCGAGACGTGCTGTTATCAGCGATCCGCTTCGTCTTGTTGCCTCGACAACCACCGTACCAAGGGAAATACCGCTGATAATCCTGTTGCGCTTGGGGAAATTGTGAGCATCAGGCTCTGTTTTTAAAGGAAATTCCGAAATAACGGCACCGTTTTCGGCAATTTGATGAAAAAGGTTTCGGTTTTGTTCCGGATAAATTCTTTCAAGACCGCTTCCAAGAACAGCAATGGTACGTCCTTTGCCCATGAGTGCCCCTTGGTGTGCCGCCGAATCAATACCCACAGCCATACCGCTGACAATGGTCATTTGAAGCTTGACCAGATCGTGACAAAGCCGTCGGGTTGTAGAAAGACCATACCGGGTGGCATTTCTGGAACCGACAACCGCGATATTTCTAATAGAACCGTTGAGACGACCCAAAACATACAAAAAAGGCGGTGGATCAGGTATCTGCCGCAAGAGAGGGGGATACTCAGTATCTGCCATGGTCGCAATTTTATATTTTTTTTGCATAACGAGATCGAGATCTTTTTTTACCGAATCACTAATTTTACACTGTTTTATTGAAGCGGCAAGACGAGGCGTTATACCATCAACCCCGACGAGATCTTCCCGGGTTGCTTCAAAAACAAGCTCCGGAGAATTGAAACGGTCTATAAGGCGCTTGAAGAGGAGATCCCCGATACCTGGGACATTTTTCAGGGTGAACCATGGTAGAATATTATCCACTTCTTATTTTTTTCCACGAGCCTGCCAGGTAAGAAGTATGGGGCTTGCAACGTAAATTGAAGAGTAGGTTCCGACGACGATGCCTACAAGCAATGCGAATGCGAAGTCATGAATAATTCCACCTCCCAAAACAAACAGAGCAACGACCACAACGAGGGTCGTCATAGAGGTCAGTATCGTTCGGCTCAGGGTCTCATTTACGCTTCTATTAATGATGACTTCCAAAGGCTTCTTATGATATTTTCTTAAATTTTCTCTGATTCTGTCAAAAACAATAATGGTATCGTTGAGTGAATATCCGATGATTGTGAGAAGAGCGGCGATAATCGGAAGCGTAAACTCCTTGTTAAATATGGAGAATATGCCGACAGTAATGGTAACATCATGGATAAGCGCCACCGTGGCACCCATTGCGTATTTCAATCCCAGAAACCAGAAAAGTGCAAGGCTTACAAGTAATGCCACAGCGATAAGATAAGGAACACTGACGTGAAAAATAGACAAAAAATAAACCGCCCCCATGAGCACTCCGGCGATGACACCGCTTAAGAGCCATTTGAGTTCAAACCGGCCGGATATATATATGGCAATAAAAAGAAGTGAGTAAAACATGGCAAACAGGGCTTTTTCCCGCAAATCCTTCCCCACCTGGGGACCGACCATCTCGACACGACGCACGGTTACGCCTTTTCCCGTTGAGGATTCAAGGGCCTGTTGTATCTTCAGGGCAAATCCTCCTGAAGTCATGACAGACCTGTCGGTGCGGATAAGATACTCGTTTTCGCTTTGCTCTCCGAATCCCTGGACCGAAGATTTCCCGAGATCTATGGCGGCCAGGCCGGATTTTATATTTTTTAGGGTTACAGGTTCGTTAAATTTAACCTGAACCAGTGTTCCACCGGCAAAATCGATACCGTATTTGGGTCCTCCGTGGATCACAAGAGAAGCAATGCTGATGATGATCATTGCCAGAGAAACAGAGAAAGCGATTTTTCTTTTGCCCACAAAATCGATATTAACATCAGGTTTTACAAACTGCATGGAGTGACCCCTAAATGCTCAAATGCTTGGTTTTTCGTTTCATTAAGTAATAGTCAAATACCATCCGGGTAAGGATAAGGGCTGTAAACAGACTTGCAATGACCCCAAGGCTGAGTGTTACGGCAAATCCTTTGACAGGCCCGGTGCCGAACTGGAAGAGGACAAGGGCTGCGATCAGTGTCGTAACATTGGCATCAAGGATGGTCAGTGTTGCTCTGTCATAACCGGAATCCACGGCTGCACGCGGTGTTTTGCCGATATTCAATTCTTCCCTGATTCGCTCAAATATAAGAACATTGGCATCCACAGCCATACCGATAGTGAGGATGATTCCTGCA
>Ga0210085_1000573_pt1 | contig 15199 bp, 15 predicted proteins | sample China_Galinas_PW_5_FD_184866 | JGI IMG/M metagenome (GOLD analysis project Ga0210085, IMG submission 184866) | Wetland microbial communities from San Francisco Bay, California, USA, that impact long-term carbon sequestration - China_Galinas_PWC_D1... | ecosystem: Environmental > Aquatic > Marine... | reverse complement strand
CACCGGCATCGACTTTTTTCCATCACCACCACTGGAGCCCTCGTCTCTCAAAGCAGCGGTGGTTGTACGCCGATCCGTGGCTCTTTCCGGGGTGGGTCAGAATGGTGAGCAGGTCAGCTCAGATCATGGGAAGGGTCAATTTTCTTAGCGCAGGGAGGGTCAAAACGGATTAGCGTCAAGGCTTCCATGGAATCCACAGAGGCGGGCCACTGTTCCCGAAACTGCTGTTCCTGCTTGGTTTTCATACCTCTACTATTCACCTTTGCATATGCGGTCGAGGATGGCGGGAAGTAAGGCATCGAGCTCGGTTTGCCAACACCGCTTGACCCAAGCAGTAAGGGAGTCCCGAAGCGCATGGCTGGGGGATCGACCTCGGTCTCCGATCGCAAGCAGTGTCCGGTAAGGGGCGGAATAGACGTACCTGGGCAGCGTGGAAACAGGCGCAGATAGGAACCGTCGCGGCGGTGACGTATCTGACATTGGTCGCGTTTCGTTCCAGCGTCAAAGATCCAAGCTTGCCCCGTGCTTCCGCAGCCACTCTTTCCGCTCCCGGTAGTCGGGCATTACCTTGTCCACCTCGTTCCAGAAGGAGTCACTGTGGTCGCGGTGGTGTAGGTGGCAAAGCTCGTGGACGGCGATGTAGTCGATGATCCGGGGAGGAGCCATCATAGACTTCCAATGGAAGTTCAAGATGCCGGACTTGCCACAACTGGCCCAGCGGTAGCCCATGTCCTTCACCTTCACGGCGGCGACCTCGACGCCAACCTTGGGCGCGTAGTAGCCGACGCGCTGGCCAAAGCGCTGTAACCCCTTGTCGGAGAAGTAGCGCTCAAAGGCTTGGTGTGCCGCGTCCTGGCCGCCTTTCTCGATCAAGGCTCTTTGCAACCTGAACCGCCCGTCCCTGAGCTGGAGATCGGGGTCATCATCCGATACCAGCGCCAGCCGATACGAGCGCCCCAGGTAGAGAAAGGTCTCACCGTTGACCCATTCCCGCACCACGGCGCTGGCGTTTAGATCCCTCCATTCCGCCAGGTTGCGGTAGATCCACATACGCTTGCTGCGTACCACGGCATCGACCTGCTCCGGGGTGTAGCCCTCCGGCGCGCGCGCGGTTACACGCCCGGTGCGCTCGATGACGATGTCGGTGGTCTTCCGGGAGCGACCGGGCAACAGGTCGTATTCGATGTCCCCAACGCGGCGCGCAGACATCAGTCGTCTCCTCCGGACAGCCCCCCGGCCAGATCCCGGATCAGCTCGTGGTGCCGGTTCTTGGCCAGCTTCATGATCTCCACGGCGATGCGCTCCCGCTTGGCCTTCAGCTCCGGGATGCCGGTCAGCATCAAGGCGGTCTTGATCTCGCTGCGGGTGCGCTTCTGTTTGTCGCTGTTGTTCCAATAGTCGATGCTGCCGATGCTGGCCTGGAGGGTCTCGACAACCGCCTCCATCAGCGCCTTCATCTTCGGCTTGGCTCCTTCCGGCACCTTGCCGTCGTCGAAGGCCTGGTTGGCGATGTGCTCGTAGAAGGTCGTGGCCTCCTTGCTCATGCCTTCCTCGCCCTCCTTGCGGCCTTCCATCGCAACCACCCGCAGCTTCTCCAGCGCCTCGGCCAGCTTCTCCCAGTTGTCGTGATAGGCGTCGATCAGGTGCTCCACCTTCGCCGACAGGCTGTCGTAGAAGGCCGGGTCCTCGTCGTGGTGGACGGTGCAGTGCTTGCGGATGGCGTGCTCCATCTCGCTGGCCTTGGCCTCGGCGTTGCCCTCGGCGTGCTCGTTCAGCTTCTCGACGAAGTCCTCTGCCAGCAGCTCGATGGGCGGCACCTTGGGGTTGATGCCCAGGCTGATCAGGTGCTCGTTGATCAGGTCCCGCACCTTCTGGCCGGCGTCGCCCAGGTTCAGCGTCTCGTCCTTGTAGCGCTCCCGCGTGACCCGCTGGATGTAGCCCAGCCGCTTCGCCGGCACGCGGTAGGCATGCGCCGCCTGGTTGGGCAGGATGATGTCCAGGCTGGTCAGGAACTTCTTCAGATAGACATCGAAGTCGGCCCGGATCTTCTCGTCCTTCAGCAGCCGCACCGCGGCATGCACCACGGCGGCATCGTCCTCGACCGACGCCAGCCGGCCCTCGGTGAAGTCGCGAACCCCCTCGACCCCGTGTCCCGCAAAGAGCTGGAGCAGGCGCTGATAGCGCTCCTCCAGCACCGGCATCTCGGATTCGATGCCTCGGAGCCCCTCGGCAAGCTCCTGTTGCTCCTCCGTGGCCGCGTACAGGGTCAGGGCCGCGGTCAGGTTCTCCGTCAGGCCGATGTAGTCGACGATATAGCCGCGATTCTTGCCCTTCTTCACCCGGTTGGTGCGGGCGATGGCCTGTAACAGCCCGTGCTCGCGGAGCCTTTTGTCGATGTACATCACCTGCTCGATGGGCGCGTCGAAGCCGGTGAGCAGCATGTCGCAGACCACCAGGAATGCGACGCCGCTGTAAGGCTGAGATTGTTCCCAATGGGGATCGTCGAAGGCGAAGGGCTTGCAGAAGTTGTCCTTCGCGTTCCAGGTGCGGGCCTGCTTTCGGGCTTGGGTGACATAGGCCGCCTCGTTGGTGCCGTCGCCGGAGATCACTACCGCCGCCTTCAGCGCCTTCAGCTTGTCGCGGTATTTCGTATCCGGCTCCGGCTTAGCCGACTCCTCCGCGACCACCTCCTCCAGGGCGTCATGGATGGCCTTCTGGTAGCGCACCGCGGCCAGCTTGGAGTGGCACACCACCTGCGCCTTGAAACCATTCGGGAAGATGTTCGCCAGATAGTGCCGCACCAGATCGCGGGCGATGGCCGCGATGCGCTGCTCGGCCTCCAGCAGGTCGCCGGTGGCCCCGTATTTCTTCTTGATCGCCAGCAGCTCCGCCTCGCTGCGGTCCTTGAACAGGTTCTCGAAGCGGGTCTCGAAGCCGTGCTTGTCGTACAGGGCGGCCTCGGCCGTGCGGCCCTCGTAGAGGATCTGCAGGGTGGTGCCGTCCGCCACCGCATCCATCAGCCGATAGGTGTCGATGTACTCCCCGAAGCGCTTCACCGTGCGCCGCTCGCCGTGGCGCTCCGTGATCAGCGGCGTGCCGGTGAAGGCGATACGGGCGGCGTTGGGGAAGGCCTCGAAGATGTTGTCACCGAGGTCCGAGCTCTGGGTGCGGTGGGCCTCGTCGATCATCAGCACGATGCGCTCGGAGGTGTTGACCACCCCGAAGGTCTGCCCGGTCGGGATGGCCTGATAGGTCCCGAGGGCCTCGGCGACCTTCACCGGCAGGGCCTGGTCCCGCTCCAGGAACTTGTGGGCCATCACCATGTTGATGTCGGAGCTGTCGGTGGCGAGTTGGAGGCGCAGGTCATTGGTGCTCTCGATGACATTCACCCGCCCGCCGATCAGGGTCGCCGTTTCGGCAAGCTGGTCTTCCAGGTCCGCCCGGTCGTTGATCACGATGATCTTGAAGTCGCTGAGGTCCCCCGATGCGCGAAGCATCCGCGCCACGAAGACCATGGTCAGGCTCTTGCCCGAGCCCTGGGTATGCCAGACTACCCCACTGCGTTCCTCGGGCGTTGCGCCGTGGCGCAGCCGCTCGACGATGCGGTTGGCGGCTCGGAACTGCTGGTAGCGGCACACCACCTTGATGCGCAGCCCGCCGTCGGTGTCCATAAAGACCGACGAGGTGCGCAGGATGCGCAGCAGGTTCGGCTTGTTCAGCATGCCCTTGATCAACTGCTCCTGCTGATCCATACCCTCCGCGGTCTCTTCGGATTCCGGCCACTGGGTCTTCCACGGAAAGAAGTGCTCCTCACCCGAGGTGATGCTGCCGTAGTCCGCTTCGACGCGGCTGGTGCGCACAACCAGCAGGTTGCAGTGAAACAGGCGCGGCTCGCCCTCCTTGAGCCCCTGCTGCTGGGTCTCCTCGCGCTTGTTCATGTAGCGCTGCAACTGCTCGAAGGCCTCCGCCATCGGGTTGGCGCAGGTCGGCCCGCCCTTCTTGCATTCCACCACGATCAGCGGGATGCCGTTCACGAACAGCACGATGTCCGGGATGATGAACTCCTTCACACAGCCCGGCGTGTTGATTCGGAATTGGTTGATGGCCAGGAAGTGATTGCTCTCCGGGTTGGCGAAGTCGATCAGCTTCACCACCGGGTCCTGCTCGCCGGTAACCTCGTTCACATCCACCTGAGCCTTGAACAGCAGCTTCTGGATCGCCTCGTTGGCCTCCAAAAGTGTTCGATTCGGCTGGCGCAGGATCTGGTCCTGCAGGTCCTGGATCTGGGTGAGCCACGGCCGGCCGTCTGTGGTGGTGTTGATCGCCGAAACGGATCGGGCGAAGACCTCCGGAAGAATCCATTGACGGAAGCTCTGGCGCAGGCTCTCCGCGGGGTCGGCAGGGATGTCCGGCCCCTGGTCGATGATCTGCCAGCTAAGGTCTTGTAACTGGTGAAGGAAGGGTTGTTCGACTTCCGTGTATTCAGACATGTCAGATGGCGACTGATTGCAAGCGATCTAAGGCGATCTCTACTGCCCTCCGATTGAACAACTTGACCTTCCTTGTCGCCCAACGGGGACCCGCCGGCCAATGGCGGATACCCTCCACCACCGCGTCAACGGTAGGTTCACAACCTTCTCTGACAAGCAACCAGTCAACCGTTGCCAGGAGTTCCATGCCGAATGGCGATTCAAAACCGTCAATGACCTCCGCGGTTCTCTCCAGAGCCGGCAGATAATCCTTGGATTCTGATTTCAAAAACGCCTCTACGCGATTCCGTTTCGATTCATCGAACCAAATCACATCCAGGGGTGTTGAATCTGCGATTCGCTTCTCGCTTTTGAGATAGCTTCCATCAAGCCCATCAAGCAAATGCCGTAGTCGATCCGCGTAAGGCCCGTAGTTGTTGACCTGGAAACGCAGGTCCAATTCATTCTCAAGCTGTTCGCTCTCGATGACACGCTCCAGAAACCACGCCAGCTTCTGGATCTCAAGCAAACTACATTCCATTCCCAAAACCCAGTAGCGCCGGACTAGCTCGGCAATCAGGGCTCGTGGAGTCGTCAGCTTCTGTACGCCCTTTTTCTTGGCTACGTTTTGGTACTGACCTGTTGGCTCAAATACCAAAATCTCCACAGCGGAGAGATCACTAAGCCGAGCCTCGATCTCCCGCTTAACAACCGACCAATCCAAACCGCCATTACCAGCCCCCAACGGTGGGATCGCGATTGACTTGATCTGATGCTCGATGATGAAAGATTTCAGATTCTCCAGCCCCTCCTTGATCCACTCCATCTTAGATGGATGGCGCCAATGGCGCTTGGTGGGAAAGTTCACCACCCACTTCGGACCCATCAGCTCGCCGGTTTCCGTGGCGAATACTTTGCCAGTTTGCAGCTGCTTTTCTTTACAGGCATTAACGTACTCTTCCGTATTCTTAGGAAATCGTTCTTTGAACATGAGAGCGATACCCTTGCCCATCACACCCACCGTGTTCACAGTATTGACCAGGGCGTCCGCTTTCGCCTCAAGCAAGTTGCCTTGTGTGTATTGAATCATCAGAAGTACCAAGCAGCACGTGCGTATACGGACAGGGTGAGCCCTTGATTCGTCAGCTGCATCTCGATCTGCTCTCTCATCGGCTCGGTATAGCAGACGACGCCGAGCAATCCATTGATCGGGCAATGCTGGTGTATCAGCGCTTCAGCCTGATAACGCTCAAATTTGGCTGGGTCGTCTGGATCGCGCTTGAAATCTCGGCGCTGTAGAATATTCCAGTCGATCTTGTCTAGATCAGTCAAATCCGAATAGAAACTCGCCCACTGGTAATACGCGTGCATGTCCGTGAATACGAACGGTATGCCTAAGTTTCGCAGATGCGGCAGAGCGGATACGAGAATCACGAGTTCTTCGTTGGCTCGCTGCTGAACGCCCCACCCTGTATTAATGTTTCGCATCATGACGGAAAAAGGCGTGAAATAGAACGGCACATAGTCGTTCAAAACGCCGCCTGGCAATATTGGCACTGGATGCGCCGCTCTCTTGTCGATTAGATCGACGTTGCCGATATTTACCCAAGTTGGCGAGCCGAGCTCGCTATTTCCGCAGTGCAGGCCGTTTTGCCAGATCCAGGGCAGGTTGTCCCGGTGAACGATTCTCCATATCAAGGCCTTCTCAGGGTTAAGACTAGGATAGTGGTAGGGCATTTGCACCTGTTTCCTGAAAATTCGCTGGGGTGCAGGCCGATGTGGCTTGCTTGCATTCGGGCTCGTCAGCGTCCAGTGGAGCTTCGAACGGAGCATCCTCGACCGCCTCGTTTACCTCCAACAGCTTGCGGTTTGGCTGGCGCAGAATCTGGTCTTGCAGGTCCTGGATCTGGCGCTGAGTGAGCCAGGGCTGGCCGTCTGGGGTGGTGTTGATCGCCGAGACGGATCGGGCGAAGACCTCCGGCAGAATCCACTGGCGGAAACTCTGGCGTAGGCTCTTGGCCGGGTCGGCGGGGATGTCCGGTCCCTGGTCGATCATCTGCCAGCCGAGTTCCTGTACCTGATGCAGGAAAGGTTGTTCGACTTCCGTGTATTCAGACATCGGCGGGCTGGTGTGGGTCGGGATTGACGGGGACCTTGCCGGTTAGGAGGTCGTGCATTAGGCCAAGCTTGCGCTTGGCCAATTTATCGACCTCCTGCTTTTCTCCTTCGATTCTCGCGCTTACGGTTTTGGCCCTTTGGAGGATCTCTTCTTGTTCTGCAAAAGAGGGCCAGACGAAAAACAGGCTATTTAGAATCTCGCCATTTGCGACATCGCGCCCGCCAGAATTCACTCGGCAACGGATTTGTTTCTTGACCCGCTGGTCAAAGGCGAGCTGAAACTGCAAGAAATCTGGGACCACGAGCGATTGATCCAGAGAGATTCGCATCAGATTCGATGACATCACCCAACCGTCTTGATCTTCTTTAACAGTTACAGAGCGTCCAACGTCCGCGACTCGGGAGAAGACTACGTCGCCTACTTTCATTCTAAAGTCAGACAACCTCTGCACGTACGCTTCACTTATGAATAGAAGCTCTGACTCCTGGAATTTGCCCTCTCCGAGCGCTCCGATCGTTATTACGGGAACGCCTTCTTCAACCCAATGCTCGCCCTTGAGAGCTGATCCAAAAGGCCCAGTTCGGATATGAGAGATGCCGAACCTCGACTTGGTAGCCAGGGAAGAACACTCCCACTCTTTTGGAATCCACCCAAATGGGGTTTCCTGATACAATTCTGGGGCTTGTTCGCGGGGTGGGCGGAGCTTGCCGTCGGGGCCGATGCCGCGGGTGAAGAGGTCGTGCATCAGCCCCGCTTTGATCTGCTGGTATTTTTCAATCAGCGCTTCGGTTTTTTCGATAGCTTGGTCAATCGTGCCGAGAACTTTCCCAATTTTTCCCTGTCGTGTGACATCAGGCACAACCGCCCATGCCTTCTTAATGTCAGTAACAGAAAGGTGTTTGACAGTCGTCGCAGGAGTAATGTCGTTGATCTTCGCTACGAACGGCTGAAGCCAGTAAAAAACGAAATGTAAATCTAATTCGTTGGGATTGGATACCGAAACTTTCAGTACTCGTTGATTCAATAACGCATCCCTGTTTTTCCAACGCGAGACATTAAAGTCACCATCCATTCCAATGAGAACATCACCATTCCTTATAATAAATTGAGGGAGTATCGCGCCCTGATAATAGGTCTCGATTTTTGACCCAACAACGTCTCGTATTCGGATTAGCGGGAACCCTTCTAACGTCGAAAATTTGCTTGAAGGAAAAGGAAATCCACTCAATAGGTTGAGAAATGATCCTACGGATTTGTTATGCCACTTTTCCGTAGTCACGCGACTCTCTCCGCGTAACCCAACTGCACCAAAAATTCCTGCAACTGTTCCGAGGCCGCATCCCGCTCCGCCTCGATCTCCTTCGCCGTCACCGCGTACTTGTCCCACAGGTTCTCGATGGCCTTGATGCAGGCCCGCCGGTCGGCGCGCAGGTAAGCGCGGTAGGTCTCCATCAGCAGCTCGCGCAGTCGCTGGACGATGACGGTCCGGGCCTCGTCGGTGCTGATCTTCTCGCGAGCGCTCTGCACCAACTCCTCGCGCTTGTTCTCGATGCCCTTGATCGTAGTCTTCAGCGCCTTGGCCTCGTCCTCTATAGCCTTGTGGCGCTCCAGGCTGTTCGTGATGGACGCGGCGCGGTCGAAGGCGTACCGGCCATCGGCCATAGCCTGTTGCAGTGGCTCGATGAAACTGCTGGCGAAGCCTTGGGCGGTGACCAGGTCGATGATGCGCTGGCCGTTCTCGAACTGGGCGTCTTTGGCGGTGAGCCCCTCGGTGCAGTAGCGGCCCTTCTTGGCCACGGCGGGCAGCTTGCCGGTGGTCTTCAGCTCGGTGAACAGGTCGGTGGCGAGGGCCTTGATGGTCTTCAGATCTGTCTTCCATTCGGCGGTGCGCTCCTTCAGCTCGTCCTTCTTGGCCTTGACCTCGCTGCCGGGCAGAACGCCGGTGTCATCCGTATCCTCGAAATCCTCGTCGTCAGCCGCAGCGAACAGGGCTTGAAGCTCGGCCAGGCGGGTCTGGGCCTGCTCCTGCTCTTCGAGGATCTCCGGGAACTGGCTTTGCAGGATCTCCTCATCCGGGATCAGCTCCGGTCCCCAGCCGCTGGCGGCAATGGACTTGAAGTCGGGCTTGAGCTGGTCGACGTACTTGGCGAAGGCACCCCGAACCTGGAAGGGGGTGAGCAGGTTCTGATCGGCAAGCGCCTGCTCGATGCTCGTAAGCAAGGCGCTACGCATCACGTACACGTTTCGCGGGTGGGCCTGCTGGTTTGCCGCATCGGGTGCGAGGGCCTCAACGATGGTCAGGTTCTGTTGCCACCAGTCTTCCAGGGTCTGCATGAAGGTGCCGTGGCGGATCGTGACGCCCTGGTGCTCGGCAACGAAGCCGGCGATGTCGCGCTTGGCCTCCAGCACCGGGGAGAAGTCCAGATACGTCTCGTCGCGGGGGACAAAGAGGCCGTCGCGCAGGCCGGCGTAGTTGTTCCAGTAATGGTCGAGGCTGTCGACCTCGACGATGGGAACGCCGCCGTGCAGGTGGGCGCGCACGTCCTGGGGCTCGGGCGGCGGGGCGTTGTCCACGTAACGCCGAATGTTGCAGTTGTAGTCCTCGGCAATGATCTCGTCGCGGGGCACCCGGCGGGCATAGGCGGGGATGTCCCGGCCCTCGCGGTAGGCGTAGACGATCTTGTCGATGTCCTCCGGGCGCAGATGGTTCTGATTCTTGCCCTCGCGGTACTCACGGTCGGCGTTGATGAAGAGCACATGGTCGCGCCCTTTGCTGCCGGCCTTGTTCAGCACCAGGATGCAGGCGGGGATGCCGGTGCCGTAGAAGAGGTTGCTCGGCAGACCGACGATGGCCTCCAGCAGGCCGTGGTCGATGAAGTGCTTTCGGGCCTCGCGCTCCTCACCACCGCGGAACAGGACGCCGTGGGGCATGATGGTGGCGAGGCGTCCGTCGTGCTTGGTGACGGCCAGCATGTGCTGGACGAACATCAGGTCCGCCTTCTTGCCCTTCTCCGGCATCATCACCGCGAAGCGGCCGGGGAACTTGAGGTCCTTCTTGATGTAGTTCTGGCTGAAGGGCGGATTGGCGACCACGCGGTCGAAGCGCTTCAGCTCGTTGGTCTCGTCCAGGTGCTGGGGCTCGCGGATGGTGTCCGCCTGGCGGATGTCGGCGTGGGAGATGCCGTGCAGCAGCATGTTCATCTTGCAGATGGACCAGGTGGTGCCGATGCGCTCCTGGCCATACAGGGCCAGATTGTCAGCGCTGCCGCCTTTCTCGCGCAGGTAGTCGCGCATCTGTATCAGCATGCCGCCGGAGCCAACCGTGGGGTCGTAGACGGCCATGCCCTCGCTCGGGTCGCAGATCTCGACACAGATCCGCACCACCTCGGCGGGGGTGTAGAACTCGCCGGCCTTTTTGCCGGCGGAGTCCGCGAAATACTTGATCAGCCACTCGTAGGCGGCGCCGAGCAGGTCCGGGAACTCGAAGTCGCTGTCCTTGAGCGGGATCTTCTCGAAATTCTGGATGAAGTCGGCCAGGGTGTCGTCGTCCAGGGTGCGCTGGCCGATCTTGCGGTTGAAGTTGATGCCCTTGAGCACGTCCTCCAAGGCGTCCGGGTTGGCGTCCTCTACGGCCTCCAGGGCCTTGTTCAGCGTGGTGCCGACGTTCTCCTTGACATGCTTGAGGGCGGGCCGCTGCACGATCTTCGTCACGCCGTCCTCGACGATCTCTTCCAGCCAGCCTTGGCTCCAACGCGCTCGCGGCGGGACATAGAAGTACTTGCCCGAGTAGCTATCCGGATCGTCCAGTTTTATTTGGATGTCGTCTTCGCTCATTCCCTGGGCAGTCAGCTCGGCGCGAAGATCCTCCTGGCGCTGGTCGAACAGGTCGCTGGCGCGCTTCAGGAACAGCATGCCGAAGATGTACTCCTTGTACTCGCTGGCATCCATGCTGCCGCGCAGATCGTCGCAGGCGGTGAGTAGAAGGCTTTCGAGGCGGGAGAGGGTGAGCTTGGTCACGCGTCTTCCTTGAGTCCGGGGGTTGTTGTGGGATTGTGGTGGCAGAGGGGTGCACCGAACCCCGCCGATACTGTCCGGTAACGTACTGGACAATCCCCTACAATACAACAGATTGAACCAACCTCAGCGAGGATGAGGAACATGGCCCGCGACTTTTCACTTATCACCTTCTTTCAGCGCACGCCCAACGCGTTGTTGGACCGCCATTCTCAGGGAAAGCATGGCGTTCTGGTTGAGATCGATTGCGATTAGCTGGAAGAACCAATACGACTTCCACGGCATGGTGATGAAGGCGCATATGGAATACCCCAAGCTTCAGGGCAAGGTGACATCAAATCTGCATGCCAAGAGTATCCTCAGCTCATATTGGGTGAAACGCAATAATCTACCGGATTTGTCGCGCTGTGTTGTGGCGGAGCACTCAGGACGGTTGCCGCGTACGCTTGTGAGTACCTTGGAGAAGAAAATATCATGTTGTCTCTATTAAATCTTTACCAAGCGGTGCTCCATATCATGCACTGGTCACAGTTGATCGACGACCCTTTTTCACCAGATACCCATAGCCGAGTCTTCGGAGACGCGTCTTTGAGTGCAGCGTTTTGGCGCCTGCATTGTTTTCTTCAAAATGCCATCGAAGCTAAGGAACTACCCGCTTTGATGAAGCCAAAACCAAAAGCAGAAGAGAGGAAGATGATAGAACAGGCTGGGGTTCCTAAGGAGTACAGGGATAAGCTTCCGAAATACCATGACATCTGGATTACGTTTGAAGACCTAAGGACATTTGTTGAAAGACCGGCGAATGTTTCCGACAGCTCATTTGCACATTCTCGGGACTCCCTCGCCCGTGTCGCTTGGCTGCTCACAAAGAAGGCCGGTTTGAGTCACGACGCGTCTGTTCTGCAGGGCGAACTCGAACAGCTTGTCATTGACTTAGAAGAAGAGGGAACTAACTGCAAACTGGGAGAAACGACCCTGAAAGGTTGCGTGAGAGAGATCTTAGCGGCAGGAACGAGTATGGTTGAAGGCGATTGACTCTGTTTTCTTGGTTTTCGTTGATTTTCTTGTTTCCTGCGTTCTACTTGTTTTCTGTGAAATTCGCGAATTCCTTGAGAATGCTTGTTTTCACCAAGTTTTCTTGCCTGACATTCACAGAAAAGTCTAAATAATGGTGAGTCATGTTCAACAACGCCCCAGGGGGCGCAAACATGGCCATCACCATCTATCGTCTTCCCACCGTCCTCCGCAAACGCGGTCGCTCAAGGTCCGCACACTATCTCGACATTCAACAGGGCCTTTTCACGCGACGCGTAGCCGTCGGCCCGAGGGCCGTCGGTTGGCCGGACAATGAGGTCGACGCCATCAATGCGGCGCGTATCGCTGGAAAATGCGAGGACGAAATTCGCCAGTTGGTCGCTAAGCTCGAAGCTGCTCGCAAATCGGCTTTGTGAAGGGGGTGGCTATGACCGTACCCCGGACAGATTTCCCGCCCGGTCCGGCGGAAACCGAAAAAACCGGTGAAACCGATCGCGTCGGCAATGGCGAGTTTCTGAGCGCTGTATTCGGCGATGCTATCGCAGAGACGCGGCCGATTGTCGTCAGCTTCGCTGGCAACCCGGTATCCGCGCCGAAATCTGCCTGGTTCGGTCGTCCATGGTTGGATGACGGCACGGAAATGCCATCTGATTCCAATAACTACTTCTCGCTCGCTGTCTTCCGCCCCGACGAGGCGAATCAGTATCGGCGGCGCAAGGCGCAGTTCGCCGCACTGCATGCGGTGATGCTCGACGATCTCGGCGAGAAGGTCGCAATGGACCGCCTGACCCTAGCACCTACCTGGTTATTGGAAACCTCGCCGGGCAACCATCAGGCGGGCTATCTGCTGAGTGAGCCACTGAGCGACGGGCTTCTGGCCGATCGGCTGATGAACGGCATCGTCGCGGCAGGGCTTTGCGACCCCGGAGCGAACGGACCGCGTGCTCGACTGGCGCGGTTGCCGGTGGCGGTCAACGGCAAGCATGAGCCACCGTTTCCCTGTCGGCTGGTGACTTGGGCACCCGAGTTACGTTACTCGGTAGAGGACATCGTTGCCGGTCTGCAACTGGAGATTGTCTCGTCCGGGCGGTCGAAACGCCGAGCGACGCGTGCGAATCAACCGCGCCCGGATGACGGCGATCCTGTCTGGTTCCCCCGGCCGGACGAGAATGCCGTTCTGATCGGCCTGCGCGAGCATGGGCTGTACAAGGCCCCGTTGGGAGACGGCAAGCACGATATCACCTGCCCCTGGGTCGCAGAGCACACAGGGGCGGTGGACGGCGGTACGGCCTATTTCGAGCCGGATGACAACTGGCCCATCGGCGGATTCAAATGCCTGCACGGCCACTGCTCTGAGCGGCATGTTCGCGACCTGCTCGCCCATCTCGACATCGAGATCAGCGCAGCGCGGATGAAGCCTACAATCCGGGTGGTTGCGGGCGAGATCCACCGTGTGGTGGATGCCGCCGAGCGCGAGCTGGTCCACGCGCGCCGCTACTACCAGCGCGGCGGCCTGATCGTGACGGTGATCACCAACCCCGGCACCCGTGACACCAAGATCCAGGAGGTTACCCAGCCGGCGCTGGTACGCGCACTCGCGGGGGCGGCGACCTGGGAACGCTATGACGCTCGTTCGGAGGATTGGGTGCGCACCGACCCGCGGCCCGTCATGCCGCGGTGCTGTTCGATTCCCCCAGCTATCCGCACCTGCCCGTACTGAACGGCCTGGCGCGCCAGCCGTACCTGCGCCCCGATGGCAGCCTGATGATGGCGGCCGGCTACGACGCCGTGACCGGGATGTTCGGCGTCTTCGATGCGCGCGACTTCTCGATACCGGCCAACCCGACCCGCTCCGATGCCGAGGCTGCGCTCGCCCTGTTGCGTGACCTGCTCGCTGAGTTCAGTTTTGCGGATGAGTCCGATCATTCAGCAGCACTCTCCGCCGAACTGACGGCTGCCGTCCGACCGAGCCTGCCCGCCGCTCCGATGCTTCATGCACGGGCGCACATGGTGGGATCGGGCAAGTCCTACCTCTGCGAGCTGATCACGGCCTTCGCGACTCCGCAACGCGGTACGCCCACCACTTTTCCGGGTGATGACGAGGAGTGCCGCAAGCTTCTTCTGGCGGAGCTGCTGCGTGCCCCCGCGGTGATCGAGTTCGACAACCTGACCGGCGACCTGGTGGGGCACAAGAGCCTGTGCACGGCCCTGACATCGGAGTTCATGAGCGGGCGCATTCTCGGTGTCTCGAAAACAGCCACCGTGAGCACACGCGCCTTGTTCCTCTCGAGCGGCAACAACGTCGGGCCGGTCCAGGATATGACGCGGCGCTGCATTACGATCCGGCTTTCTCCGCAATGCGAGGTGCCCGCAGCGCGCACCTTCAAACGACCCGACCTGGTGCGCGAGGTGCTGCGCGAGCGCGGTAGGTTCGTCTCTGCGGCCTTGACCATCATCCGTGCCTGGATCGTCGCCGGTCGGCCGATGACCCCCTGCAAGGCGCTGGCAAGCTATGGGGATTGGTCGGACCTTTGCCGGCAGCCGCTGCTCTGGCTGGGGTGTGCCGACCCGACCGCCTCGGTGTTCGAGGCAATGGCCGAGGACCCGGACCGCGAGACCTTGGCGCGCCTGCTCGACGCCTGGTTCGAGGTGTTCGGCAAGACGCCGGCCATGGTGCGCGATGCCGTGCGGGAGATGTCGACATTCCAAGACGAGCATGCCGAGCTGCGCGAGGTGCTGAACGACATCGCCAGCGAGCGCGGGGAGATCAACCGCCGCAAGCTCGGATGGTGGATTCGTCGCCATGCCGGTCGCATCGTCGCAGGCAAGCGCATCGTGCGCGCCGCTTCTAGCGGCTCGGCGGAGCGGTGGCGGGTGGAGGTGGTGGAGTCGGTTTCTTCGGTTTCCCCTGGACCGATGGAAAAAGTTGTCAGCGCGAGCAGTGATGCCTATGCGCGCGCGAGCCGTGGCTCCTGACCCCGTTTGTCGAGCAGACCCATGAGCAAGCGCCGCCCGAACCCGCGCCTCGTCAAGATCCACCGCAGCTACACCGTGGAAGAGGTCAGCGCTCTGTATGGTGTTCACAAGAACACGGTGCGGGAATGGATCAGGCGCGGACTCCCGACCATGAATGATCGACGCCCCATGCTGATTCTTGGTCACGAGCTTTCTGCGTTTCTCCATGCCCGGCGGACCAAAAACAAACGCCCTTGCAAGCCTGGAGAAATCTACTGCGTCCGATGCCGCTCGCCGCAGCGACCGGCTGGCGACATGGCCGATTACGAGGTGGTCACGGAGACGCTGGGAACCCTGATCGGTATTTGCCCGGCCTGCGAAGCACTGATCTATCGGAGGGTTGGTCTGGCCAAGCTCGACCAGATTCGCGGCCAGCTGGACATCAGGCTGCCGGAGGCTCTGCGACACATAAACGAGAGCAAATAAGGCCATCTGACCGGTGCAGGACGGGTGTCCGCTGCCAATCGGCTTACACGGTAGTGGTTTCCTCCTTGGCGCTCAAGAGGCTGCCGAGAGAGTCCTCGATCAGCTGATCGAGGGATTGGTT
>Ga0210085_1000572_pt1 | contig 15207 bp, 16 predicted proteins | sample China_Galinas_PW_5_FD_184866 | JGI IMG/M metagenome (GOLD analysis project Ga0210085, IMG submission 184866) | Wetland microbial communities from San Francisco Bay, California, USA, that impact long-term carbon sequestration - China_Galinas_PWC_D1... | ecosystem: Environmental > Aquatic > Marine... | reverse complement strand
CTTGCCGCGCTCGGCGCCGCCGATCTCCTCCAGCCCCTTGGCCGTGGTGCGGGTGAAGGCGTCGATGCTTTCGCGGGTGCCGGGGCCGGCCGAGAGGCTGGCGATCGTGGCGACGATCTCCGCGTAGGGGACCGGCGTCACCGCCGAGACCGCGGCGACCATCGGGATCGTCGCCTGGCCGCCGCAGGTGATCATGTTGACGTCGGCCGCCTCCCAGTGCTGCTCGATGTTGACCGGCGGGACGACGCCGGGGCCGAGCTTGGCGGGGGTGAGGTCGATCGACTGCAGGCCGGCCTCGGCGATCTTCGGCGCGTTGGCGCGATGGGCGCCGGCCGAGGTCGCCTCGAAGACGAAGCGGCATTCCTCCGGGTGGGAGACGATCCAGTCGACCCCCTCGGCGGTGGTGACCAGGCCCTCGGAGCGGGCGCGGCGCAGGCCGTCGGACTCGGGGTCGATGCCGACCATCACCCGCGGTTCCAGGTTCCGCGAGCGCTTCAGCTTGTACATCAGGTCGGTTCCGATGTTGCCGGAACCGAGGATCGCGCAGGGGATCTTCTCGCTCACTTCAACTCCTCAGTCGGTGAATCGGGTGGTGACGGCGCCGAGCTCGGCGAACTGGGCGGTGACGGAGTCGCCGGCGGCGACAGGGAGGGCCGCGTGCAGGGCGCCGGCGAGGACGAGATCGCCGGCCCGCAGCGGCACCCCGAACTCGCCCAGCTTGTTGGCGAGCCAGGCGACGCAGCGGATCGGGTTGCCGAGCACGGCGGCGCCGGCGCCGGTCGAGGCGACCTCGCCGTTGACGCTGAGCGCCATCCCGACCAGGCGCAGGTCCTCGATCTCGGTAAGGGGGGTGAGCCGGCCGCCGCAGACGACCCGGGCGGAGGAAGCGTTGTCGGCGATCGTGTCGGGCAGCGCGATCTTCCAGTCGGCGACCCGGCTGTCGATGATCTCCAGGGCCGGCAGCGCCCCGGCGACGGCGCGCAGGGCGTCGGTCGCGGTGACGCCGGGGCCCTTCAGCTCCTCTTCCATGACGAAGGCGATCTCGGCCTCGATCCGCGGCTGGATCAGCTCGCCGACCGGAACCGGGTCCCCCTCCTCGACCAGCATCTCGGCGAAGAGGGCGCCGAAGTCCGGCTCGTCGACGCCGAGCTGCTGCTGCATCGCGACCGAGGTGAGACCGACCTTGCGGCCGCGGACCAGGCCGCCCGCCGCTTTTCGCTCGCCGACGTTGATCTGCTGGATCCGGTAGGCGTCGGCGACGCTGAGGCCGGGATGCTGCTCGGTCAGCGGGCCGATCGGCACGCGGCTCGACTCGGCCTCGCGCAGCGCGGCGGCGAGCGCGCTCAGCGTGCTCTCGTCGGTTCCCTGTCGTTCCTCGGAAACGGCCATCTCGACGGCTGGAAAGCTATCACACATAATGACTATGTGTAATTCTGGTACGCTCGCCGCAGGTCAGTTGGGAAGCGGCTCACGGGGACGGAGGAAGACGATGCATTCGACTGAGGGAACTTCACCGGTCGCGACCGTGCGGGCCCGCCTGGAGGGCTCGTTCAAGGGCGATCTGCTCGGCGCCGGCGACGCCGGCTACGACGACGCGCGCCGGATCTGGAACGCGATGATCGACAAGCGCCCGGGGCTGATCGCCCGCTGCGCCGACCGCGACGACGTCGTCGCCGTGGTCAACGCGGCCCGCGAGGCCGGCCTGCCGCTCTCGGTCCGGGCCGGCGGCCACGGGATCGTCGGCAGCGCCCTCGCCGACGAGGAGGGCGTCACCTGCGACATGAGCCGGATGCGCGGGGTCGAGATCGACGCCGACGCCAAGGTCGTCCACGTGGAAGGCGGCTGCAAGCTCGGCGACGTAGACGAGGCCTGCGCCCCCCACGGGCTGGCGGTGCCGGCCGGGATCGTCTCCGACACCGGCGTCCCCGGGCTCGCCCTGGGCGGCGGCATCGGCTGGCTCTCCCGCAAGCACGGCCTCACCTGCGACAACTTCGTCTCGCTCGAGGTGGTCACCGCGGCCGGCGAGGCGATCGAGGTCACCGAGGACTCCCACCCGGACCTGTTCTGGGCGCTGCGCGGCGGCGGCGGCAACTTCGGCGTCGTCACCCGGTTCAGCTTCCAGGCCTACGACTTCGGGCCTCAGATGCGGTTCGGCGCCGCCCTCTACCACGAGGCCGAGGCCCGCGAGGCGCTGCGCGAGTACGCCCGCATCTACCCGGACCTCCCCGACAACGTCGGCTGGCACGTGGCGATGAAGCGGGCGATGCCGCCGCTGCCGTTCGTCCCCGAGGAGCTGGTCGGGACGCCGCTGGTGATGCTCTTCTGCATGTGGCTCGACGACCCCGAGGCCAAGGAGGGCGAGGAGTGGGTCGCGCGGCTGACCGCGATCGGCGACCCGGTCGCGGTCGGCTCGGCGGTGATCCCGTTCGGGATGGGGATGCAGCGCTTCCTCGACGCCGAGTTCCCCGACGGGCTGCGCAACTACACCAAAGAGGGGCACCTCGAGGAGCTCTCCGAGGGGGCGATCGACGCCCTGGTCGACTTCTGGGCCGACAGCCTCAACTCGAGCACGACGATCGAAGGCGAGCTGGCGATCTACGGGCTGGGCGGCGTTGCCCGCGAGGTCCCGGAGATGGACTCGGCCTTCTCCAACCGCGACAGCCTCTGGTGGATCAACTGGGCCAACCACTGGCACGAGGAGGCCGACGACGAGGCCAACATGGAGATCGTCCGCGCCTCCTACCGCGCCGTCGAGCCCTGGCTCGGCAAGGGCGTCTACGTGAACATGCTCAACGTCGACGAGCTCGACCGCGTGGTCGAGGCCTACGGCGGACCCGAGAAGTACGAGAGACTCGGCGCCGTGAAGGCCAAGTACGACCCGACCAACCTGTTCCGGATGAACCACAACATCAAGCCCACCGCGGCGGCGGGCGCCTGATGGGAGCTCCGCACCGGATCGGGGTCGCGCGCCTCGCCGACGGCCCCGAGATCGTCGCCGACTACGGCGACCGCATCGTCTCGCTGACCGCTGCGCTGGGCTGGGACCACGCCGACACGATCGCGCTGATCGGCCGCTGGCAGGAGCTGGCGCCGCGGCTCGAGGAGGTCGGCGAGACGGCGCCGGCGCTCGACCCCGAGGAGCTGACCTGGGAGCCGCCGGTGATGCCGCGCAAGCTGCTCTGCGTCGGCGCCAACTACACCGACCACGTCGAGGAGATGGAGCGGGCCGGGGCGCCGAAGGTCGAGGCGACGCCGTTCCCGTTCAGCTTCCTCAAGCCGCCGACCACGGCGCTGGTCGGCAGCGGCGTCGAGGTTGCGCTGCCGGGCTTCGGCGAGGAACTCGACTGGGAGGCGGAGCTGGCGGTCGTGATCGGCGACCCCTCGCTGGCCGCCTCCGACCCGCTCGCCGCGATCTTCGGCTACGCGATCCTCAACGATCTCTCGCTGCGCGACTTCGTCGCCCCCTTTCCCCACCCGCTCGGGCTCGACGCGGTGGTCGGCAAGGGCTGGGACGGAGCGGCGCCGATGGGGCCGTGGATCACCCGCGCCGAGGCGGCCGGCGACCCGACCTCGATGCCGATCGAGCTGCGCGTCAACGGCGAGGTCAAGCAGGACAGCTCGACCGCGAAGATGATCTTCACGGTCGCCGAGCTGGTCTCCTTCTACGCCCGGGTGCTCAGCCTCGAGGCCGGCGATGTGATCGCCACCGGGACCGCCGCCGGGGTGGGCGCCGGCGCCCAACCGCCGCAGTTCATCCGGGCGGGCGACGTGGTCGAGATCGAGATCGGCAACCTCGGCACCCTGCGCACCCCCTTCGCCGCCCCCCGCGAGCCGGTCGCGCTCGACATCCACCAGGCCTGACCCGGAGAGCCTGAGGGGCGGTCGATCGCGTCGAGCAGGGCGGTGTGGTCCTGGTCGCCGCGACCCTGCTCGGGCAGGCGCTCCATCTGGGCGCGGACGACCGGGGTGGCCGGCAGGTCGAGGCCATGCTCGGCGGCCGCGGCGAGGGCGATGCCGAGGTCCTTGTGGTGGAGGTCGAGCCGGAAGCCGGGCTCGAAGGCGCGGCCGAGCAGGTTCTCGCGGCGCACCTCCATCACCCTGTTGGCGGCGAGTCCGCCCGGAGCGTCGCTATCCGACGCTCCGGGCGGACTCGCTTGCGAACTCGCGGCCTAACGGAAGCCGGCGGTGGCGCCGCCGTCGATCGAGACGTTCTGGCCGGTCACCCAGGCGGACTCGTCGGAGGCGAGGTAGAGGGCCAGGTAGGCAGTGTCCTCGCCGGTGCCGGAGCGCTGGATCAGGTGTTTGGAGAGCTGCCATTCGCGGCCCTCCTTGGGCACCGCGGCGTCGGTCGCCGGCGATTTGACGAAGCCCGGCGAGAACGAGTTGACGCGGATGCCGTCGGCGGCGCCCTCCGCGGCCAGCGACTTGGTCATCGCGACGACGCCGCCCTTGGCGGCGGCGTGGGCGACCTGGCCGAGCGGCTGGATCCCGCGCAGCGCCGAGTAGGAGGCGGTGTTGACGATCGAGCCGCCGCCGCCCTTCAGCATGTGCTGCCAGGCCGGGCTGGTCGTGTTGAAGACGAGCTGCAGCTCGACCTTGAGCACGTGGGCGAAGAGGTCGGGGGTCATCTCCGCGAACGGCGCAAAGCCGAAGCCGGCGGCGTTGTTGTAGAGGACGTCGATCCCGCCGAGCCGCTCGGCGGCGCCGTCGACCCATGCCTTGGCGGCGTGGAAGTCGGCGAGGTCGACGGTGTCGCCGCTGACGTCATGGCCGGCGTCGCGCAGGACCGCGGCGGTCTTGTCGGCGGCGCCCTCCTGCAGGTCGCACCCGACCACGCGGGCGCCCTCTTCGGCGAACAGCTTCTGGGCCGCCTCGCCCTGACCGCCGGCCGTGCCGGTGATCAGCACTCGCTTTCCCTCCAAGCGCATCTTGCTCTCCTATCCCTGGGTTGGTGGCATAAACCTATAATGGTTATACCGGAGGCGCGAGGCTCGCCGGCACCCTCCCCCTAGCGGTCGTGATGATGATGGTGGCCGTGCCCGCCGCCCGAGCCTCCCCCGCCGCCTTTCAGCGGGGTGAGCTGCTCGATGTCGTAGCGGCTGCGCAGCTCGGCGATCACCTTCGGGTCCGGCTTGCCATCGCTCCTGCGCAGGATCGCCGCCAGCTCCTTGAAGTAGTTCTCGTGCCCGCCCGGCACCGAGGACTGGAAGAACATCCGGCACGGCTTCTTCGTCGTGTTGGCGAAGGCGTGCGGGACGCCCGGCGGGACGAACATGAAGGCGCCCTCGCCGCCGTGCAGGAAGCGCTTGCCCGCGCGCGACTCCCAGCGGTGCCAGTCCGGCTCCTCGCGGTCCATCGGCTCGAAGGCGAGGATGTCCATCTCGCCCTCGACGATGTAGAAGACCTCCTCGCCGTGGGCGTGGACGTGGGCGCCGACGTCGTAGCCGGGCGGGATCACCACCTCGAAGCTGGAGGTCATCGCCGCGTCCTCCTCCATCCGCGACTTGACCGTGACGTCGAGGCCCTTGCCGGTGATCCGCTCGCCCTCGCCGGGCTCGAGCATGAGCCCCTCGATCAGCGACATCAGTGCATCTCCCAGCCGCCGTCGACGTTGAAGGCGGCGCCGGTGATGTTGTGCGCGCGGTCGGAGGCGAGGAAGGCCGCCATCTCGCCGATGTCGCGGGGGGTCTGGAACTTGCTCAGCGGGATCCGCTCCTTGAACCAGTCCCAGGTCGCCTCCTCGGACTGACCCTGGATCGCGCTGAACAGCTTGACCACGTTGGAGTGCAGCTCGGTCTCGAGGATGCCGGGATGGATCGAGTTGACCGTGATGCCCTGCGGGGCCAGCTCGTGGGCGAGGCACTGGGTGATCCCGGTGACCGCGAACTTCGAGGCGACGTACTGGGAGACCAGCGCGAAGCCCGACTGGCCGACGATCGAGGAGATGTTGATCAGGCGGCCCGCCTCGGACCCGGCCAGCATCGGCACCAGCGCCCGGCTGACCAGGAAGACGCCACGGGCGTTGATGTTCATCACCCGGTCCCACTCCTCCTCGCTGAGCTCGACGATCGGGGTCGGCTTCGGGCCCACGCCGGCGTTGTTGACGAGGACGTCGAGCCTGCCGTAGGCCTCGCCGACCTTCTCGGCCAGCGCGGCGACCGAGTCGGCCTTGCTGACGTCGGTCTCGACCGCCAGCCCCTCGCCCGCCAGGCCGTCGGCGCTGCGCTCCGCGGCGGCGCCGTCGACGTCGGCGACGACGACCGTCGCGCCGGCCTCGCTGAGACATTCGGCGATGCCGAGACCGATGCCCTTCGCGCCGCCGGTTACGACCGCGACCCTTCCGTCCAAGTCAGCCATTTCCCAACTCCCTTCCCGTAGTGATCATTCGACTCCCGGCGGTCGCACTTCTGGCCGCATGGCGGCTGGAAGTGCGACCGCACATCAGTGGCGGTCTCCCGGCAAGGCCCGCTCCAAGATCGCTTCGATCTCCGCCCGGCCGGTCGGCGCCGGCGTCTCCGGCGCCACTTCGGCCGCCCGCTCAGCGGCCAGCGGCAGGTCCTCCGCGCACAGCCCGAGGTCGGCGAGCGAAGCCTCCAGCCCGATCTCACGCGCCAGCTCGCGCAGGCCCGCGACCGCGTCGTCGGCGCCCAGCGCCCGCGCCACCCGGTCCAGCGCCGCCGGCGCCGCCTCCCGGTAGCGCTCGACCACCCAGGGCAGGACGGCGGCGTGCACCTCCGCGTGGGGCAGGTCGAAGCTGCCGCCGAGCACGTGGCAGATCCTGTGGTGCAGGCCGGTGCCGCCGACCGCCAGCGCGGTGCCGCCGAGCCAGGCGCCGCGCAGCGCCGAGCGCCGCGCCTCGCGGTCGGCCGGGTCGCGGGCGATGCCGCGCAGGCCCGGCGCCAGCAGCGCGATCCCCTCCGTGGCGACCGCGTCGGTGACCGGGTTGGCGGCGGCGGTCCACATCGCCTCCACGCAGTGGGCGATCGCGTTCATCCCGCTCGCCGCGCTCGCCGCGGCCGGCAAGCCGAGGGTCAGCTCGGGGTCGTAGACGACGGTGCGCGGCAGCACCGCGAGGTCGCGCCCGGTCTCTTTGCGGCCCTCGCTGGTGATCCCCCAGATCGGGGTCATCTCCGAGCCGGCGTAGGTGGTGGGGACGGCGAGGATCGGGGCACCGGTCTGCAGCGCCACCGCCTTCGCCAGGCCGGTCGCCGAGCCGCCGCCGACCGCGAGCAGGCAGTCGGCGCCGACCTCGCGGGCGCGGCGGGTCGCCTCCGCGGCGAGCTCAGCCGGGACGTGCTGTGCGACCTCGCCGATCGTCGCCGCGTGGCGCTCGCCGAGCTCGCGCTCCAGCCGCTCGCGCAGGGCGGCGTCGAGGAGCCCATCGACCAGCAGCACGCGCCGGCCGCCCAGGCGCTCGACCTCGGCCCCCAGCGCGGCCACCGCCCCGTCGCCGAACACCACCCGGCCGGGCAGGGCCTCGTAGGTCAGGCGGGTGGCGGGCGGGGGCGGCATCGCTCAGTGGGTGCGACCCCGGTCGACCGGGACCCCGTCGTCGCCGGGGGCGAGGACGAGGTCGAGCTCGAGCGAGACCCAGGGCCCCTCGACCCCCTCGGGCCGCTCGGGGTCGTCGGCGGCGCGCGCCACGAAGTCGCGCATCAGCGAGGGCTTGACCGCGAACACGGTGTCGTCGTCGAGGTACCTGCTCGTAGCGTCGAAGATGTGGGTGGTGACGCTCTCGAAGCCGGAAGCGCGGGCCACGACGTGAACGTGGGCGGGGCGCCAGGGGTGGCGACCGGTCGCGTTCAGCATCTGCCCGACCGGCCCGTCGTCGGGGATCGGGTAGGGGACCGGGCGCACCGCGCGGAAGGCGAAGCGGCCCTGCTCGTCGGTCATGAAGCGGCCGCGCAGGTGGTCGTCGGGGGCGTCCGGGTCCTGCACCGCGTAGAGCTCGTTGTCGCCGTTCTGCCAGACATCGAGCTCGGCGCCGGCGATCGGGTCGCCGTCGAGGTCGAGGACGCGGCCGTGGACCCAGGCCGGAGTGCCCGCCTCCTGCTCGGCGAGGTCGGCGCCGTAGGGCCGCAGCGGCGAGCCCGGCACGTAGAAGGGGCCGAGCACGGTCGACTCGGTGGCGCCGCCGGAGGTCGGGTGATTGATCGCGTCCACCTCCATCGAGATCCCCAGCGTGTCGGACCAGAGGATGAACTCCTGGCGCTTCTCGTCGGTGATGTCGCCGGTCGCGGTGAGGATCTCGATTCCCCTCGCCCACTCCTCCTCGGTCAACTCGACCTCGGCGACGAAGGCGTGCAGGTGGGAGACCAGCGACCGCATGATCTCCCGCAGCCGCGGATCGGGGGTGGCGTCGAAGCGGGCGACCGCCTTCGCCGTGATCTCCTCCGGCGCGACCGTCGGCTCCGCCCCGGCCCCGCTCACGACAACCCTTCGCGCTTCACTCGCGGCGCGAAGAACCAGATATGCACGCTTGCTCGTTCCGCGCTCATCGAACCCCGGCGAGCCGGTCGGCGCCGATCCCGAACAGCGCTTCGGCGTTGGTGCGGCCGATCTTCACCCGGTCGGCCTCGCTGATCGGCGTCCGGTCGAACCAGCCGGCCGCCTCGGCGGTGCTCTCGAACGGGTAGTCGGCGGCGAACAGGATGCGGTCGGCGCCGACCTGGAGGATCGCCCCGAGCAGCGACTGGGTGTGGAAGTTGCCGCTGGTGGTGATGAAGAAATTGTCGCGCAGGATCTCCTGCGGCCCGCGCTCCAGGCTGAGGCTCGGGATGTGGGAGAGGCGCTGTTCGGTGCGCGCCACCGCGAAGGGCAGCAGCTCGCCCATGTGGCCGATGATCACGGTCAGGTCGGGGTGGCGGTCGAAGAGCCCGCTGACCATCATCCGCAGGCAGTGGCTGGCGGTCTCGACCGTGAAGGCCCAGGTCGGGCCGAGCAGCGCCTCGCGGCCCTGGTAGTAGCGGCTACCCGGCAGCGGGTTGCGGGGGTGCAGGTAGAAGGGGACGCCGAGCGCCGCGACCCGCTCCCAGAAGACCTCGTACTGCGGTTCGTCGTAGTAGGCGGCGGTGTCGAGGTCGCCGACGCTCGAGTAGCCGTTGGCGAGGGCGCCGCGGAAGCCGAGACCGGTGACGCAGCGCTCGAGCTCGTCGGCGGCCGCCTCGGGGTCCTGCAGGCCGAGCGCGGCGAGGCCGACGTAGCGGTCGGGGTGGGCGGCGACGACCGCGGCGAGCGCGTCGTTGGCGCCGCGGGCGGCCGCGGTCGCGGCGGCCGGGTCGACGAGGTCCTGGATGCAGGGGGCGGCCAGGGAGACCGCGGCGACGTCGATCCCGGCAGCGTCCATGTCGGCCAGCCGCACCTCGTCGGTCTCCTGCAGGGCGCTCGCCATCGCCTCCCACTCGGCCTCCTCCCAGCCGATGCTGCCGAAGATCGTGTCCTTCAGCTGCGGCGTTACGAAGTGCTCCTCGACGGCGATCTTCCCTCGCATCGGACCTCCTTGCAGTGGCTACCCGGACGGGCCTCCCCGACCCGCGGCGATCTTGGCACATGGTTATGAAATAGTCAACTCAGTACGCATCGTGTAATGTGACCGCGGGAACTCGAACGACTGAGGAGGTCGGGATCTGATGGAGAACGGAACGGCGCGGCTGCGCACGGAGACGGCCGCAACGCCGCCGGTCAAGGTGTCCAAGCTCGGCTTCCACGCGATCGAGACGCGGGACGTGGAGGCGATCGCCAACCACTACGAGGAGGCGCTGGGGCTGGTGCGCACCGGCAGCGACGGCGGCGCCGTCTTCCTCACCCCGCACGGCGACCACCACTCGGTCGCGATCCGCGAGGGCGAGCCGAACGGCCGCGCCGGGCTCGGCTTCGAGATCGACGGCAGCCTCGAGGAGGCCGCGGAGGGCCTCGGCGCCGCCGGCGTCGATTTCGAGAAGCGCACCGACCCCGAGCCGGGGATCGGCGAGGCGCTGGTGCTGGCCGAGGCGGTCAGCGGCACCCCGATCACCCTCTACCGCAAGCAGGGCGCCAGCGAGGCCGGCTCGGTGGTCGGCCCGCGGCCGACCAAGCTCGGCCACATCGCCTGCTACTCCCCCGACCTCGCCGCCGGCCACGAGTTCTACCTCGGCGTGCTCGGCTTCCGCTGGGCCGACACGATCGGCGACTTCTTCAGCTTCCTGCGCTGCAACTCCGACCACCACGTCGTGAACATCATGCAGAGCCAGAAGAGGGACGGGCTGCACCACGTCGCCTACGAGATGCGCGACTTCATGCACCTCAAGGAAATGCTCGACCACCTGGCGACGCTCGGCCACCGGATGGCCTGGGGCCCGGGGCGCCACGGCGTCGGGCACAACATCTTCACCTACCACCCCGACCCCGACGGCAACTTCATCGAGCTGTTCACCGAGCTCGACCTGATCGCCGACGAGGAGACCGGCGAGTTCGAGCCGCGGCCCTGGCACGAGGAATGGCCGCAGGGGCCGAAATTCTGGACCCCGGAGCCCGGCGCCGCGAACAAGTGGGGCTGGATCAACCCCGACTTCCTCGAGCACTAGGAGGCGACGATGCGCGCCGTCGTGATGCGCGAGTTCGGTGACGCGGACGTCCTGCGGCTGGAGGAGGTCGAGGCCCCCCGGCCCGGCCCCGGCGAGGCGCTGGTCCGGATCGGTGCGGTCGAGGTCTCGCGCACGCGGGACATCGCCACCCGTACCGGCAAGCACCCCTTCTCGCAGGCGGTCACCCTGCCCCACGTCCTCGGCGGCGACTGCGCCGGCCTGGTCGAGCAGGTCGGCGAGGGCGTCGACGCGGGGCTGGTCGGCAGGCGGGTCGCCGTCTCGGCGACGCAGACCTGCGGCGAGTGCGAGGCCTGCCGCGGCGGACACCAGGAGCGCTGCCTGCAGCTCAGCCTGCTGGGGATCCACCGCCGCGGCTCCTACGCCGACTACGCGGTCGCGCAGGCGTCCGTCCTGCGCGAGATCCCCGACGACCTCTCCTACGCCGAGGCGGCGGCATTGGCGGCCGACGGCACGATCGCCCTCACCCAGCTCGAGGTGGCCGGGGTCGAGGCGGAGAGCCGGCTGCTGATCACCGGCGCGACCGGGGCGCTGGGCACGACGCTGGCCGCGCTCGGCGCCCACTTCGGCGCCACCGTGATCGGCCTCTCGAGGCGGCCCGAGAAGATCCCCGCCAGGCTGGACATGGCCCGGGTCGACTCCACCGACCCCGACCTGGCCGCGACCCTGATGGAGCTGACCGGCGGCGCCGGGATCAGCGCCGCGGCCGAGAACGTCTCCGCCCCCGAGGTCTTCGCCGCCTACTTCCCGGCCCTCGCGGTCGGCGCCCGGATCGTCGTCTCGGGAGCGATCGGGACCCCCGAGCTGCCGGTGCTGCCGGTGCCCGCGGCGCCGCTCTACGTGAAGAGCATCTCGCTGCTCGGGGTGCGGACCGCCGCCCACGCCGCCCGCGACCGCTTCTGGACGCTGGTCGCCGAAGGCTTCCGGCATCCGCCCGGCCTGGTCCGCGAGATGCCGCTCGAGCGGGCGGCGGAGGCGCAGGCGACGATCGCCGCCGGCTCCCACCTCGGCCACACCGTCCTCACCACCGGGATCTGAGCGTGGCGGCCGGCGGCGAGGTCCACGACCTGGCGATCGTCGGCTACGGGCCCACCGGGATGACCCTGGCGGGGCTGCTCGGCCGGGCCGGCCACAGCGTCGTCGCCTTCGACAAGTACCCCGGCCTCTACAACCTGCCGCGGGCCGCCTGCTTCGACGACGAGATCATGCGCACCTTCCAGAAGCTCGGGGTCGAGGAGGAGGTGCTGCCGGGGGCGGTGGTCCAGCGCGACTACGACTGGGTCAACGGCGAGGGCGAGACGCTGGTCGAGATCTCCTACGACGACCCCGCCCCGGGTGGCTGGGCGCAGCTGTACATGATGTACCAGCCGCACGTCGAGGAGGTGCTGGACCGGCTCTGCAAGTCGGTGCCGGGGGTCGAGGTGCGGCAGGGGACGCGGGTCGAGGCGATCGAGCCCGAGGCCGACGCGGTGACCGTCCGCGGGGTCGGCGCCGAGGGTGCCCCGGTCGAGGCGCGGGCCCGCTGGCTGGTCGGCGCCGACGGCGGCCACGGCTTCGTCCGGCCGGCGCTCGGGATCGGCTTCTCGACCTACGGATTCGAGGAGAACTGGCTGGTCTGCGACTTCGAGAAGAAGCGGGAGCTGAGCTGGGTGCCGACCTTCCGCCAGGTCTGCGACCCGGCGCAGCCGATCGCGATCGTCCGCATCGGCCCCCGTCACCAGCGCTTCTCCTTCATGCTCGAGCCCGACGAGGACCCCGACGTCGCGACCGACCCCGAGCGGGTCTGGAGGCGGGTCGCCGAGTACGTCGCCCCCGAGGACGCCGACCTGATCCGGGTCGCCAACTACGTCTTCCGCTCGCGGATCACCGAGCGCTGGCGCGAGGGCCGCATGCTGCTGGCCGGCGACGCCGCGCACGAGATGCCGCCCTTCCTCGCCCAGGGGATGTGCTCGGGGATGCGCGACGCCCACAACATCGCCTGGAAGCTCGACCTGATCCTGCGCGGCGAGGCCGGCGAGGAGCTGCTCGACAGCTACCAGCCCGAGCGCGAGCCGCACGTCCGCTTCATCACCGAGAAGGCGATCGAGCTGGGCAGGGTCCAGACCCTGCGCGACCCGGCCAAGGCGCGCGAGCGCGACGAGCGGATGCTCGCCCTGCGGGCCGAAAGCAGGGCACCCGAGAAGCTGCGCTTCCCGGCCCTCGACGGCGGCGCCGTGACCGCGGCCGGCGGCGAGCACGCCGGCGAGTTCTTCGTCCAGGGCCGGGTGCGCGCCGCCGACGGCCGCGAGGGCCTGTTCGACGACGTCGTCGGCCAGGGCCCCTGCGTCGTCGCTCGCGGCGAGGCGCTCGCCGGGCTCGGCCCCGAGGCGCGCCAGCGCTGGCGCCGACTCGGCGGCCGCCTGGCGCTGCTCGCCGAGGAAGGCGGCAGCGACCCCGACGCGGTCGCGGTCGTCGACCTCGACGGGACCTACGGAGCCTGGCTCGACGCGCACGGCTGCGAGGCGGCGGTGGTGCGGCCCGACTGGTACCTGTTCGGCACCGCCGCCGGCGGCGCGGAGCTGGAGCGCCTGGTGGACGCGATCGACGCCGCCCTCGGGCGCCGCGTGGCGAGTTGAGCGATGATGGCCCGCGGGATGGCGACCGAGCGGGCCACCGAGAGCAGCCAGCAGGGGATCAAGTCGATCGAGATCGGCGCCCGCGTGCTGCTCGCTCTCGAGCGCGGCCGCGGCCCGCTCACCCTCTCCGAAGTCGCCAGGGCCAGCGAGCTGCACCCGGCGAAAGCCCACCGCTACCTGACCAGCCTGCTGCGCACCGGCCTCGCCTCCCAGGACGCGACCACCGGGATGTACGACTTCGGGCCGGCCGCCCGCCACCTCGGAGTCGAGGCGCTGCGCCGGGTCGACCCGGTGCGGCTCGCCCAGACGCGCGCCACCGGCCTGCGCGACGCCACCGGGCACACGGTCACCGTCGCGGTATGGAGCGAGCACGGACCGGTGATGGTCTCCTGGGACACCGGCACCCACCTGCTGCCGATGACGGTCCGGGTCGGCTCGGTCCTGCCGATGCTCGACTCCGGAGTCGGCTACTGCTTCCTCGCCTTCCTACCGGACTCGATGACCGCCGACGTGCTCCGCGCCCAGCAGAAGCAGGGCGAGACGCGGTCCCTGCCGCCGGAGGAGGTCGAGCGGCTGAAAGAGGAGATCCGCGAGGAGGGCTACGGTCGCACCCGCAACCAGATGATCTTCGGCCTGGCCGCCCTCGTCGCCCCGATCTTCGGCGCCGACGGCCAGATCGAACTGACCATCGGGCTGGTCATCCCCGCCCGCCAGATGAACGACCGCACGGCGAAGGCGCTCTCCAAACAGCTACTCGCCCACGCCGACTCGATCTCCCGCGAGCTCGGCTACACGGGCTGAGCGTCACGGCGCCGCTCAGGCGCCGGCCGCCTCTCCCTCGCGCACCCAGCGCCGGATCGCCGCCAGGGTCGATTCGACCGCTTTCGCGTAGTCGCCCTTCATCGTCTCCTCGTACTCGACCTCCTCCGGCGCGCCCGGCTCGACGCCCTCCAGCGTGAGGTCGAAGGAGAAGCGCAGCTCCAGCTCGCCGCTCTCGTCCTCGAGGATCTCGTTGAGGATCGTGCCCATCACTTCGCCGGAGGTGCGCTCGAAGGTGACGGTGCTCTGCGGCTCCAGGGTGATCCGCTCGCCGAGCCGCTGGCCGCGGAACTCGATTTCGCGCTGGATCCAGTTCTCGCCCTCGTCGGAGACCTCGCAGTGGGTCATCGAGGGGACGTACGGGAGGGCGTTGTGGGCCTTGGCCTCGAGGCCTTTCCAGACGTCGGCCCGGGAGAGCCTCACGTCGGTTCCCTCGGGGTTGACGGGAACCGTGTACGAAACGGAGATCATGCGGTGGTCCTTTCCTTGAATCGCTGCTGGGAGGTCTCGAAGATGTCCTCGTTGCCCTCGCCCCACTCGAAGTGCTGGGTCATGCTCCTGATCTCCCAGCCGCCCGGCTTGCGCTGCAGCACGTTGGTGTAGCTGCCGCGCATCAGGAAGAACTGGCCGCCGGGAGCGTCGCGGAGCAGGTGCTGCGCGTACATGTAGGAGGTGCAGACGGCTTCGTCCTCGGAGTCGAAGGTGATCACGTGGTTGGGGCTGAGGTGCTGGATCGAGTCGAACCCGGAGAGGACGTCGCGGGCGAAGTCGGCCCACTCCTGCCGGCCCCACTCGCGCGGCTCCATCCCCGACCACTCGGAGAAGTCGATGAAGATCGGGTCGGCGATCGTCTCCTTGAACAGCTCCCAGTCGTTGGTGTCGAGCGAGATCGCGTACCTGACCACGGTCTCGCTGATCTGCTGCCGGTCCTCGATGCGCCGTACGCGCTGCTCCAGTGAGTCGCTCACACGCCCTCTCCTCCTCGCTTTCCCGAACCCAATGGCTAAAAACCATAATGATTCGGGCTAATTTCCGCAAGGGGCGCGCAGGCCGAAGGATTGTGGTGCCTATGGAGGCTGTCGCGCAAAGCGCTCCGTCGGGACCGAGCCGAAGCTCCAGCGGCCGCGATCCGGGCGCCATGCGCCGCCGCTCACCCCGCGGCGAGCGCGAGGTGGTGGCGGTGGAGCTTCAGC
>Ga0210085_1000571_pt1 | contig 15217 bp, 13 predicted proteins | sample China_Galinas_PW_5_FD_184866 | JGI IMG/M metagenome (GOLD analysis project Ga0210085, IMG submission 184866) | Wetland microbial communities from San Francisco Bay, California, USA, that impact long-term carbon sequestration - China_Galinas_PWC_D1... | ecosystem: Environmental > Aquatic > Marine... | reverse complement strand
CCCAGCCCCCACACCACTCCCTGCATGGGGTATTAGGGACGTCCCTAATACCATGGGGTTGTATTTTTTTTCTTTTTGCTCAAGGACGTCGAGTTTACAGCAAACGTCTTGGTATCGTGGAGCCAGTATTCGGCAATATCCGATCATGCAAAAGGATGGATAAATTTACTTTAAGAGGTAAGATTAAAGTAAATATCCAATGGCTGTTGTATTGTCTTGTGCATAATATTGAAAAGATCGGTAACTATGGAAGAAGTTATTCGATACAGGGAGCATAACCGATTTGTATAAGGAGATATCCCGGAATATCTCCATTAATGAAGTTCATATATCATAATTCCCTGCCATTTAAAGTTAGCCGATATATTTTTTCTTGAAAATCAATGTTATTAGGCTGCATATTCTGCCGGGATAATACCTGGTTTGAAAAAGAGTTTTTCGACAGTCTCGTTGTGTGACAAAAGCATCCCATAATTTTTTGATATAGCAATCGATTATGTTCAAAAATTTGATAAGTCAATTAGTTACGTTAATTCTGATTTCTCTTTTTTGTTTAATTTTCTCACCAGCGTATTCCAAAGATGCTGGATCTCTTATTGAAGTAACGCCAATAGTCGAAGAGTATGCGTTCAATGTTGTAAAACCTATTCTTGATTCATATAGTAAGAAAGACAAATTATCCCAATTATTGAAAGTGTCAGAAATAATTACAGATTCGGAACTTGGTGTTCAAAAAAACGCCATGAAACCGAGTAAGTTTATTATTTTCGATAAATTGGAAACACTAAAACTCGGATTTCTGTATACATTCAACCTTTCATCTGAACAAAAACAAATTATAAAAACCTGGCGTTCCAAATTTATGCGTTCGAATCCGGCAGATGTCTTTTTTGCCCCCTCAGCAGATGACATTATCAAAACAAAAGCAGCCTTTGGTTGTTCACATTATGCAAGATCATTTATTGCGGTGGTAAAAGCGCTTCATTTGGTGGCTAAACCCGAAGATATCCGTTACGCGATCAGCAGCAAGTCAGATAACTACAATATGGCATTGGCTAAACGAGACAAAGAAATGACAATAAATGGCCATCAATTCGTAATCGTAAAGATTGCCGGTAAATGGATAGCGTTAAATACTTCCAGAAGCGAATGGACTCCACTTCCTGATGGATTTACACCTGAATCTGTTGTTCCTCCGAAAAATATTTCTATTCGATTTGCCTCATATCCTGAAATTACGTTTTTGTTTAGGAAGATTGGAAAAGACTTTAATGACGATTGTAATGATGGCTCATTGATAGCTTTAATGAATATCTATCGATCTGGAGAAACAAATAATCCAAACTTCAAATGGGAAGAATATTCAGATAAAAGCAGTTAATAGCACACGACAAATGCATACACCGAAGCTTCCCCGTCGCTGACGCTCTGGGGAAGCCCGGTGATGCTGGTGTGAGCCCTGTATCATTCATCAAAGTTCATTCCAAGGAGAAACCTGGAATTAATTTCAATGAAAAGAAAAGATTTTACACCACTGATAATGTGGTTCATCTTGCTTGCGGGAATAATTGTACTCGGTTTTATCAGGCTCAATCGAATGATCGGTATTTGGACCGAATACCCGATTAATTTCGATACCGTTTTCATCAGTTTATATATTTTGTGGATGTTCATTGAGTTGCAGGTGACCAGAAAGGATGTAAACACTGAAGGCAAAAAAACTTCAGATTTTGCAACATGTCAGTTATATGGTTTGGGACAGGCGCTTACAATTCTCACAGCACTTTGGTTACCATCTGATTGGCAAATACCGAATGTTGCTCATTTTGTTGGCATCACTATTTTCATATTCGGTATCTGTTATCGGTTATGGGCGATTCGCACATTGGGGCGGCTCTATTCTCACAGAGTCCGAACTGAGGCCCGACACTACATTGTGGCTTCTGGACCGTACCGTTTTACAAGGCATCCGGCCTATGCAGGGATGATCATCGCTAATGCCGGAATATGCATGTATTTTTTTAACTGGGCGACCATATGTGTGTTTCTTTTCATTCTGGTGCCGGCGATCCTTCTAAGGATCGTAATAGAAGAAAAAACGCTTTTTGGCATAGAAGGATACTCTGAATTTGCTAAAAAGCGAAAGCGATTGTTCCCGGCAGTGTGGTAAAGAATTTAATATACTTATGGGCTAACCACACCATTCTCTGGATCCGAAGTGGGTGTCTGGTGTCAAATCGGATAAAGATTACCAACTTCGTGAAAAACAGGCATCTTACATCGCCAATTCGGACCATAAAACGGTAATTCTAAGCGATGATAACATTTATTTATGGAATTTTTTTAATGTAAATCAAGTCAGATCGCTTGATCAGGCCCCAATTGCCAATTTCCATATTTTTCGGAGATGAATTTGAAATGACTTCTGGAATTTTTTCACTCCCAAGCGTGATGGACATCTACGATGTCACAGAGATGTTCTCCAGATACTATGTGGATCCTGATATTGCACAGCAGAACATCCCTCCTAAGTGGAGGGTCAAGATCAATGACAATGGTAAGGCATTGCTACTGGTCATGGTACAAAATTGCAAAAAAATGGTTTTAGACTACCTGATCAATGTGGGTTCAGTAGGCATGTCCCACATATGGATCGAACTAGAAGGACCCCACGAAGTTGTCACCCCGTTACCTGGGACCAATAGGTCTCTGCCCACACGGTACTGGTACATTTTGCCTCACCAAGTTGACAATTACTTAGTTCGTATACTCTTCAAATTCGCGGGTGTCAGTTCAAAAATAGTCAGAAATGTTTCGGTGGACAGTGATCCGAGCGGTACTCGATTAGGCGAAGTGCTTGAAGGGGATTCAGATGATGAAAAATATAGTTGGGAAGAGGTAATCCAACTTTATCCTAATCCGGATATTGTAACCGGAAGTCAACGGTTCTATAGAAAATACGGGGTCCGTGAATCGTCGGCACATGCCAGATGTGAATCACATTTCCTGGGAGATGGAACAGTCAATCTCAGTGCTACATCTGATTCAACGGTAGGCAAGTTAGGCTTTGGAACATCACTTAACGGTGTAACAAATCCCGTATGGGTTAAGCATTGTCGCGTAAGATATCGGATAAGCTATTTCTAAATATTTAACTTAATGGACATAGGGCTCTAATGGAATAAGAGAAGAATAATATCCTATTGTTGACCAGATAACATTCCATACTGATTGAAAATATTGAAACGATCTGATACAGTTCGATTTTTTGCGTCGACTTTACGCTACAAAAATTCTTATTCATTGAGGGGAAGGAGAATTGTGAAAAGAACTCGAACGATTAGAAGCTATACAATGGACATCCATGGAACACCGGATGATATTTTTCCACTGTTGTGCCCTGTTCGTGAATATGATTGGATTCAACCGTGGCAATGTGAAATGGTTTATACTGATTCAGGCATAGCTGAATTGGATTGCGTCTTTAAAACTATCTTTCCTGATGATGGCCCGGAAGACACCTGGGTTGTTTCAAGATATGAACCTCCTAACCGTATTGAGTTTGTCCGAATAAACTCTCTTCGAAGCATCAGGTATTCTATTGAACTCATTCAGCAAAAGAATGGAAGCACTAAAGCAAATTGGAAACAGATCATTACCGGGTTGAATTCCGAGGGCGACAACTTCGTCGCTGGTCTGACAGACAAGGCCTATCGTGGAAGAATGAAGACGCTGAACAATATGATCAACCATTATCTTAAGACAGGTGAAATGCTGAAGATTATGTAATCGTAATATTTCCTAACAGGGCATTCTATTGGAGTGCAAAACACCACGGGCAGGGATTTCCGGGAGCCATCAGTGGAGCAAATCTCTTCTGGGCGGAAGTCGGCGCCAATCCCCGGGATATTGAGGAAAAGACAGAAGAAGGCAGAGGTGAAACCGTTAGTCGCTGCCAATCTATTTTTCATGAAAGCAATTGGAATGTCTGGAGCGGTCCATCACGTTACTACAATAGCGCAAGGTAGAAAAACCATCGAACAAGGCTAATTATGCCAACGCAAAAAACCGCGCCGTACAGCTAAGACGTTCGATGGACCTTGCGGGCAGCATAGAAATTAATAAAGATGAAGAAAAATGTAATAGTTGTTGGATCGGGAAAACTGGCTACAGCCGTTCTGGAAGCGCTGAGTATGGACAAAGATATATTGACTTCCTCATGGGATGTAAAAGGGCCAAAGCCGATGGAGGAATCAATTGTGGTTCATGCCGGATCAGGACGGCAACTATCAGAAGTTTATGGGTTCTGTAAAACAACAAATTCAGTTCTTCTGGAATTGTCAACCGGTACAGAAACGCTGGTACAAGATTTTCTATTTCCAGTGGTTATCTGCCCAAATACTTCAATATTGCTGATTAAGTTTTTAGCTATGTGGAAACATTTTGGAAAGCTATCCCATGAATTTAATATTTCCGTACTAGAATCACATCAATCTACAAAGAAATCACTGCCTGGAACAGCTGTCGCAATCGCTGATGATATTGGATTTCCATTGGAGAATATTTCTTCGGTCAGAGATCCAGAAGTACAATCAAAGGAAATTGGAATTCCTGATGAGTATTTGTCTAAACACGCCTTTCATCGAGTTAAGATTGAAGATGGATCTGTTTCGATTCAGATTGAAACCAGAGTACTAGGACATGATTCTTATGCCTCTGGTGTTCGAGGTATTGTACTTGCAATCAAAAAACAATCGTTAGAAAATCGTAAATATCAAATAGTCGAATTTGCGGAAAACGGCTGGATATAGAAAATGAAAAGCATCGAACATTTTAAGTGCCAAAAATAAACGTTTAAGACAAAAGCACCGGCAAGGATTCGGAGAATCTTAGCACTGAAAATAGTGAACAGTGATCGGTGAATAGGGATCGAGAAAGTGATTTGTCTGCTTTTTTGATCTGTTCACAATACTGGAAAAAGACTGGTTTCATTTTTGACTTGTTCCATAGACTCGTTGGGCAGCCTCGCAAGTAAATGCAATATCAAATCTTGAGGAGAACCGTTTTCAAATTGAAAAACAATGGAAGAAATGATTCAATGGAGAAGTTTTAATGCTGGAACAAAAAAATCCTCAAAATCAAGCCCAAATTGTCTATTTCTCCCACGGAGGAGGTCCCTTGCCGATTCTCGGAGATGCCAGCCACAAATCGATGGTGGAATTCATGCGACAGCTTCCATCCCGGCTGAGAAAACCGGATGCGATTCTCGTCATCAGTGCCCATTGGGAAGAAAACACGGCAACACTGTTAAGCGCACCTGATCCTCCCATGTTTTACGATTATTATGGTTTCCCTGACAAAGCCTATGAAATCACTTATCCGGCCCCTGGAAGCCCCGAGCTTGCAAACAGGATAGCCGGTTTACTGCTTAAAAATAATATATCGGCCCGCCTCGACCCTCAGCGGGGATTTGACCACGGCTTATTCATCCCACTGAAACTGATGTACCCTCAAGCCGATATTCCTTCACTGCAACTTTCGCTATTACGCGGTCTTGATCCGACGGCACATATCGCCCTTGGCAAAGCAATGCGGGAATTGATGGTTGAGAATATCCTGGTGATTGGGTCCGGGTTTTCATTCCACAATATGAGCGCATTTTCCTGGCAGGGAATTAATACGCAGGATCCAGCCAATGACGCCTTCCAAAATTGGCTGATTGAGGGTTGTACCGGCCCAATATCCCAATCGAAGCGTGAACAACTTCTGATCGAGTGGCAAAAAGTCCCTTCGGCGCGCTACTGTCACCCCCGCGAAGAGCATTTATTGCCGCTCCATGTGTGTCTTGGCATGGCGGGCAAACAGGCTTCAACGATATTTGATGACTACATCCTGGGCAAGCGCGGAGTTGCGTTTTTGTGGTGAGAAAAAAGCGCATAAACAAGACAATCTTTGCCCAACAAGATCATTTCCTCGGAGCGATGATGCGCCGGCGAATTCGTTGTTCGATGGTTGTCTGTATGGAATCGCCACAGTAATATTCTGATATAAGGTAATGACAAGGATTGAATCAAAAAATATGTATTCTGAATCTGTTATATAAAGAGGTGCTTTTATGCGCTATATCGATAAGTCAGATAGCGGCGGACCCGAGGTGTTGATGTTAGCTGAAGGTCCGAGGCCCGAGCCGGGTCCGGGCGAGGTGTTGATAAGGGTCGCTGCCGCGGGCATAAACCGACCGGACGTCATGCAGCGGAAAGGGGTATATCCGCCGCCAACCGATGCCTCGCCCATTCTCGGGCTCGAGGTTGCCGGCCGAATTGCGGCTCTGGGAAGGGGCGTTTCGGCATGGAAAATCGGCGACGATGTCTGTGCGCTGACCAATGGCGGGGGTTACGCCGAGTATGTTGCCGTGCCCCAAGGACAATGCCTGCCGGTGCCGGCGGGTCTTGACATGGAAGCGGCCGCGGCGTTGCCGGAAACTTTTTTTACCGTATGGAGCAACGTGTTCGACCGCGCCGGTCTTAAAAAAGGCGAGCGATTTTTGGTGCATGGCGGGAGCAGCGGCATCGGGACGACCGCCATCCAGATGGCCAAGTCCATGGGGGCATGGGTCGCAACCACCGCAGGTACGCTGGAAAAATGCCGGGCGTGTGAGGATCTGGGAGCCGATCTGTCTGTTTTTTACACGCAAAATGATTATGTCCAAAAAATTCGGGCGGCCACTAAAGGGTATGGCGTGGATGTGATTCTCGATATGGTAGGTGGTGACTATACCGGCCGGAACCTGGATCTGGCTGCCAGAGACGGGCGAGTGGTCAGCATCGCTTTTTTAAAAGGGGCAAAGGTTGAAATCGACCTGGCGCAGGTGCTTTTCAAACGCCTGGTGTTGACCGGCTCCGCTTTGCGGCCGATGTCTTCTGAAGAAAAATCCGCCATTGCTGAAAATCTCAAGACAGTGATCTGGCCGCTGATCGAGAACGGCAAAATCCGGCCCAAAATCTTTGCGGTGTTCCCCCTGTCAGATGCTTCCGGGGCCCACCATCTCATGGAGAGCGGGCGTCACATCGGGAAGATTGTGTTGCGCGTTTCAAGTCTCATGTGATTTTTTTACCATAATTAAATGCCACCTCAAACTCCCCTTTAAGTTTAACCTTTGGAGGCTATGAGAAAGCTATCACGTGGTTTTTTTATATGGATGTTGAAGTTGGGTAGCATTTAATTGCATGATTACATAAGGATTCCAAACCAGCCGACATTAATCGACACAACTGCTCCTAATTTGGTGCAATTTTATATTTATTTACCCCGATAAAGAAAAGGTTGCTTAGTTGCTTGTTGAAATTACGGAGATTCATTTGAAGCGTATCTCTACCAAATGGATGAATTGTCTCCAGGTCATTCGTGTCTATAAATATATCCCAATACCCGGCACCATGCATTAGCAAAGTGTTGGTCAATTCTTGTGCGGAATTTACATCAAAATCACCATACAATTTCAGGTGGAGGTTGTCCTTGGTTTTAAAAGAAGAAATTTGGAAATTTGATGCCATGAAATTATCTCCTTATTTTTGATTTCATTATATTGGTTACTATCTGTTGCAAAAATCATGCAAACACAAATATTTAAACGTTAATTGATTATATATTAAATAGTTATATCAATTATTGTATAAGAACAGCCGCACTGACTCATATAAAAAACTATATAATTGTAAAGCAAATCACATGGAATTAGGAGTTATTTTACATAGACAGACGCATTGTAGAATTGTTAAAGGAGGGGGAAGTTTGATTAACGTATTATGAAATAGCCGGTTTTACTTTGGGGACTCCGTTTTCATTCCAACCGCGAAGGGTGTAATAATCTTTCAGCATTGCCACCAAGTCTGCTTCATTAACAACGTGTCCTGTTTGAAGAATTTCTTTGTAAAATCGCTTGGGAAGATGATCGTCTTCAAGCTTGAGTCCTTCCCGAATGTTAAAACAGCGCGTCAGAGTGGATATCTCGGAAGCAATCTTTTGCAACGCAGTTTTATCTGCTTTTAAACCAATGGTCATTTCAATAATCCGGCTCAAGCGATCCCATGGATAGATGTCTCTGAAAAATCGGCATAAAATAAAAGCGTCCATCAGCATCAGTCGATCTTCAAAATCGATCAAAAGCCCGGCTTTTCCTTTTATAACTTCCGGACGGATCATTCCTTTCAATTCGGGATTGTGAAATGTCGCCCTTAAATGACATGCACCTCGGTCTGAGACGGCAAATGCCAGCCCGCTGCCTTTAAGAACCCTGGGATCATAGCCCGGCGGTTCAAGGCCCTTGACATGCACCGCCGTATCTTCCATACCCCAGACGTTTGCCGCATGTTTAATTCCCCGGGCCAGGATGTCTCCGATACTCTGCCTGTTTGCAATTTTTCCAAGCAAAGCTGCAATGGCATCCACGTCGCCGTAATCGATCTTAACGTTGACTTTTTTCTTTCTGGCAGCTTCGATGGTGAGTCCGCACAGGTTCCCGGCAGATATGGTATCCAAACCGAGACGGTCACAGATGTCGTTTAAATACGTGATCTCCTCGATACTGTCGATCATGCAAAGCCCGCCAAAAGCAAATATGGTCTCGTATTCCGGCCCTTCGATCCTCAAACCGGCATGGCGGCCGTTTAACACCGTGGTCATCCTACCGCATGCAATAAAGCACTTTGCACAAGCCTGTGGCTGAACACGACATTGTCTGTGCAGGGCCTCGGCACTGATCTTTTCCCATTGATCGTAAAACCCTTTAGACCAGTATTTCGTTGGAAACGCTTTTGCTTGATTGATTTTTTTTACCATCAAGGACGTCCCCATGTTTTTGTATGCCTGAACTGCTGGATTATTCTTTGATTCTTCAGCGACGTCCTTTGAAAAACGCCTCACCCCCTCGGCATCGAAGAGATCGCGCCTTTTATCGCCCTTAAATACGATGGCTTTGAGGTGCTTCGATCCCATGACCGCCCCAACACCGGTTCTTCCTGCCGATCGCCAGTAATCGTTTTCGATCACTGAAAATCGAACCCGGTTTTCTCCGGCAGGGCCGATGACGACGGCACCCGATTTTTCTGATCCCGATCCAATATTCCCGTACTTTCGATTCACGGCATCTTCGGTTTCATAGGTGTCCGCTCCCCAAATGTCTGAAGCATCAAGGAACTCGGCACCATTAGGCTGTACGAGAACGACCGTCGGATGTTTGCTTTTTCCTGTAACAACAATGGCGTCAAACCCTGAGGAATCGATGGCTTCCGGAACTTTTCCGCCGGCATATGATTCCGAATAAAAACCGGTTTGAGGTGACTTTGTAAATACACCATACCGGCTTGAGCCCCATATCCTGCTGTTGGTAATGGGCCCGGTGGCAAAAATCAGGCAATTGTCCGGTGACATCGGATCGACGCCCGGAGGATTTATCGAATAAAGAAGGTAAGAAGCCAAACCTTTCCCGCCAAGATATGTCAAAAGGATCTCGTCATTTAAATTCACAAGATCAAATTTTTTATGGGTTAGATCGATTTTTAGATATCTTCCGTAAAAACCATTCATGTGGAAATTTCTCCGATGATAAAAAAAAATATGTACAGTTGAATATCGAACGTCGAATAAAATATTACACCCAAAAATATATCACGGTTTCTCACGAAATCGAATGGTTTGGGATTATTACACAACATTCTATAGTTGTAAAGTTTTGCATGATTACCAAAAAAGACGGGGTGCTGAATTGACACACAACCGTCTTTGCTTTAAATTTATAACACTCGGTTTAGGAAAAAATAACATACGGAGGTAAAAAATGAATTGTGATCGCTGCTCGGAGGCCATAAACACCGGAGAAGAAAGAGAGCATCTTGGACAGGTTCTATGCGAAGACTGTTATATGGATGCGCTGTCACCAGCCAAAACGTGCGATCCTTGGGCGGTTCACAGTGCCCAGTCCTTTGCAAAATCCAAAAGCGGCGCCCTGGAACTCAGTGAGATCCAGCAAAAAATATTGCTCATATTAAAAGAAACGGGCGGTGCCGAGCCGGCGGTCATCGCCCATAGACTTCAAACAAAACCGGCGGATTTGGAGAGAGAGATTGCGGCACTGAGGCACATGGAGAAGTTAAGAGGTGAATTGAGAGGTGACAAGAAGTTTCTAATTCTTTGGTAAACCGTCACGCAGGTGTCGGTGTTTACGGGATTTACTTCTCCGCTTCACTCCGATGTCTACGTGTTTGGTCATTTCAATGACTTAGCAGCGGTGGCATTCCTGCCCCCCTCCGCGTTCTCCCGCGAAAAGCATACGGGAGCCGCGGTCTCCCCCACTGCTGACTCACTGAAATGACGAAACCACTCCGCCAATATCGTTCACGGAGAAGCAAACCCCGTGAACACCGACCCTATCATACCCAGCGTCCGGGGATCACTGTCTTGCAATATTTGCATTGATTGCCGTTTAAGTTATAGGTGGGCACAAAATAACCGGTTCGTTCGATCAAGAGCTTTTTACAATTGTGGCAATAGGTGTTACTTCCCTCCGGATAGGCGGCATTACCCACATAAACATAATGGATTCCCTCGGCAATGGCCAGTTTTCGGAACCGAACCAGGGTTGAAAGCGGAGTGGCCGGCAGGCGGTCGAGTTTATATTTTGGAAAAAACCGTAAAAAGTGAAGGGGATAATCCGGCCCCAGATTTTTCAGAATCCATTGGCACATCTGTTTGACCATCTTCTCATCATCCACATACCCTGGAACCACCAGGTTTGTCATTTCAAAATGAACCCCCTGTTCATGCAGGGTTTTAAAGGTATCCAGTACCGGCTGAAGACGTCCGCCGTTCAGTTTCCGATAGATGGCGTCGCTGTAAGATTTAAGATTCACGTTGGCCGCATCCAGAACCTTACATAGCTCCATCAACGGTTTTCGGTTGATATATCCGTTGGAAATCCACAAATTGGATATCCCGTTATCTTTGGCCAGGCGAGCAGTATCGATCATGTATTCAAAAAATGTCACTGCCTCGGAATACGTATATGCAATAGACAGACATCCGCTGCGTTGTGCGGTTTTAACGACATCTGCCGGAAAAAGATCGTAATGGCGGACTTCGTGGGGTTTGGCCTGGGAAATTTCCCAGTTTTGGCAATTCAAACAGCGAAAGTTGCATCCCGTGGTAGCAATGGAAAAGGCTTTCGAGCGAGGTTTGAAATGAAAGAGCGGTTTTTTTTCAATGGGATCCACATTCGTACTGCATGGATTACCGTAGGTCAAACTGTAAAGGATGCCGTCCATATTGATCTTGGAACGACACACACTGCGGTCACCCGGTGATAGAAGGCATCTGTGAGGGCAAATACCACACATGACCAGTTTATTGTCCAGTTTGGTATATAGAAACCCCTCGTGGGACCATTTCCACAATGTTTCAGGGGCATCACCCTTGAAAACATGGCCTCGGATATCTGCCGGACCTGCTGCCATAAGTGTTTTATTTGAAAAGGGCCAGAAAGCATTTGCCGACACGGCACTGCAGAGGAGACCCGCACCATAATATATAAACTGTCGTCGGTTAACTGTTTTCATGATTCGCAAAAATTACCGTTAAACTTAATAGCTTAAGGCCGATCAGGCCGGCTGCCGCCCAGATGATGCCAAAATAGGGAATCAAGACAACACTGGTTACCAATGTACCGAAAGCCGCTCCGATTAAATCAGCGGAAAAGGTCTGGGTCACCGCCGGAGCATCTCCGCCTCGCAAATAAAGCGCCACCGGAAACTGGAAGCCGCAAATCAGCGACACCACAAAACCGTAAAAAAGGAAAAAACTCACCGGCAAACCATAGCTTTCCTGCTTCAAAGCCACAACCAGCAAACCCATTAGAAGAATCAGCAAGCCATCGGCAAGCGACAGCGTCTGCTGGCTCCTGTAACGAAACCGATGGCCGAACCAGGCACCGGGTAACAGGCCGGCCAGAAAAACGGTGACGATGAGACCGATTTGAAAATAAATATAACCGAAAAAAATTTGAAAGGCAAATATTACCAACAGCTCGCTCCCCATGACGGTAAAGCCGGTGGAAAAAAGAACAAACTCTTCAGCACTCATGCGAACAAGATAAACCATGCACACCACGGCCAGGATAGCAATGAAACCGGTCGGAGAAGTGGAAAACTTGGCGAACCATTGCTGAAGCATCAGGCGCATCAGCTGGGGATAATCATCGCGATTTTTAGGCGTCAACGGATCCATGAGTGCATTTAAGCGCTCGATACGTTCTTGGGTCAGATTGCCGTAATAATAACCTTTTATATAACGAGTGGGAATATTTTTTCGAGCCAGAAGCGCCGGTATATCGGTATTGATCGGCAGGGAACTGCAAAGAAAAAATATTTTTTGCCCCGGCAGCAACAGCACATGCTTAAAATAGTCGCTCACCGTATTATAAAGTGAAGAAAGCTTTTGACGCTGGGGCTCGGCCAAATAATTTTCAAAGCCTTTCATGGCAAAACTCAACACCCCGTGCCGGGCCAGATGGCGTCTGGCAAGGTCGAAAAATCGGTCGGTAAAGAATCTATTGATTTGGTATGTATCGGGTTCACTTAGGTTGACGATGATCGCATCATAGATCTTGTCAGAATCCGTCAGATAAGCTCTCCCGTCTTGATAGATAACCTTCAGGCCGGGGATTTTTTTGATCATTTTGAACCTGAATTCAACTTCAGCCACCTTTGGATCCAGTTCGACATAATCGACGGAAGCCGGACGATATTTTTCGAGCTCGGCCATCATGCCGCCTTCAGCGGAAATCAAAAGAATATTCTGCACCCGGGGCAATTGGGACAGAGGATAATGGATGGTTTCTTCAGCCATGCTTAAATTTTGGGTGCCGAACTGCGGGACGCCCCCGACAAACAGGGTAAACTGCTCCTGATCCTTCCGGACTTCAATTCGTCCATACCGGGATTCCTTATAATACACCAGTTTGCCTGAAGGCGGAAACAGCGATACGGGTTCCAAAAATATACCGGTCATCAGAATGAGAAACGTTATTCCCGTCCCCAGATAAACAGCCATCCGAGGTCCGGGAAAATAGCGAGACAACAACAGGTATGCTGTCAGAAGTAACGGTAAATTCGCTATAAATACAGCCTTTAACGGCGTTACCAGAAAGACAAGGGCAAAGGAAAACAAAGCCCCTCCGGATACATCTCCCAGATTATCGATAATGTAGATACGAGCGCCGGGATAGTCCGGCTTTTCTGTCCGAATAACGAAAAGACTGTAGGGAAGAACAAAACCGATCAGTAAGCAATAAGGGGCAATGATCAAAAAAGAATAACTTAACGTCGGATAGAATCCAACGGAGCTTCCGTGAATGAAAAAGACATCGCAAAGACATCGAATGATTGGAATTTGCACGGCAGGCATTGCTGCAAGAATCAGCGAAAGCCATCCCAGACGGTTTGCGGTGGCTGTCCGCGAGTTCCGGGTGGCCCGGCGCGCCAGAATCGTGCCGATGCCCCCCAGCACCAGCCAGTTGAAGAGAATCAGGGCGATGATAAACTCATTCCCCTGGAATTGGGCTAAAAATTCACGAATGATCAACAGTTGGGTTACCACGGATGAAATGCCCGTAGCGATAATCACCCGTGTTATGGCACGTTCATTTTTCCTCTTCAAAGCATTGAACCTGATAGGTCAAAATATCAAGATTTCCTTCTTTCCATGCATCGGGAGAAAGACCGGCCTTGGAGCAGAGATGGGAAAGAAACGTTTCAGGCTGTGGAAGCTGCGCCCATACCTGTGGCAAAAACGTGGCGCTGGCCGATCCTTTTCGAAGAATAACCCCATCCACATTGACCCGCAATTTGGAAAGCAAATCTTCACTGTCTTTGTATTTTAGAGGTTGGGGTTCGGTAAGGATGCTCACTTCGATATCCACCCGATCAAGTTCGCCGGCTTTCAAAGGGGGAAAACGAGGGTCACGAAAGGCGGCATTCACCGCATTTCGTTCGATACCGTCCACAATGGAATCCGTCGAATCCAGATTTCCAATACACCCCCGCAACTGTTTGTCAATGGTCAGTGTCACAAAGGTGCCCCTTTTTTGCTTAAAAACCGAGTCCGTCATAGCATTCGGATCAACCTTGATCGAACGTTTGTCAAGCCTTTTTTCAATGGTCTGTCGGGCCAATTTCACGAGAATTTGCCCCTGTTTTCCATTCAATGATTGAGAAGAATCCATATGGTTTTTCATAGATAAACCTCCATAAAATGCGATGGCTGCATAGCCGACGACTTTCGATCGATCACCGGCAGTATCCCCGCTGTTCGAATAATGGAGAAGAACCGGATGCCAGTTATGCCGGTGGGCCATGTTGATGACAACCAGAATCGGAGACTTGCCGCATGCTGCATTCTCACGTTCTAACAGTTCATCGACGTTAAGATTTAATATCATATTTATGGTTTCTCGATCTCTGGCAACAGCCGCTTGATAAGGTAAATAATGGGACAGGTCGGAACTGGCCACCAAAAGGGTGGTTTGATCCAACAAAGGATCAAACGCAGCCGTCACCTTTTCAACCAAATCCCGGCCCTGACCGAAAACAACCGGGACAATTTCAAATTTTTTAAGAAAATACTGGAGATAAGGAAGAATCACTTCTACAGAGTGCTCGAGCCGGTCGGAAACCGGAATTGCCCGAAACAGATCTTTATTTTGGCGCAGCCGGACCGCGTCTTTGTGCATTGGGATCCGTCCAAGAGGGGTTTCATAGGCAGATGCATCGCTGATGGCGACACCTTCAAAGCCGATGCGATGATCCGGCCCCATCACGATGACCTTTTTAAATTGATTTTCCTTTAATACCAGTGAGATGTGTGCCGCCGTCCATCCGGAATAGATATAGCCGGCATGGGGTATGATAAGCGCCCTGAGGGACGAATGTGGCGATCGATTCACATGAATCGGTTTTACCCGGTTGACGAGCTGTTTGATGATGGCTGTTAATTCTTCAGGTGTATCAGGATAAAAACTGCCGGCATATACCGGTTTACGAATATTCTTGGCATTTGCTCCACCAACGGCAGCAAAACAGACCGGAGAAAGAGAAATAACAATCATTAGAAAAAGATCGAAGCTTTTCTTCATGGGCATTCCGTTATTTTTTTTCTGGTTGGTTGTAAA
>Ga0210085_1000570_pt1 | contig 15235 bp, 14 predicted proteins | sample China_Galinas_PW_5_FD_184866 | JGI IMG/M metagenome (GOLD analysis project Ga0210085, IMG submission 184866) | Wetland microbial communities from San Francisco Bay, California, USA, that impact long-term carbon sequestration - China_Galinas_PWC_D1... | ecosystem: Environmental > Aquatic > Marine... | reverse complement strand
CGAGCTGCGCCCGTTTCGCTACCAGCGCACCTACGCCTGGGCCCATGCCGCCCACTTTGGCCTCGGCCTGCTCGGTGGGCCGGCCGCGGTGGCGGCGGCCGTCTCCTACGAGCTGGAGTACTCCGGCCGCTGGCAATGGCTGTGGCGCCTGCTGCCCAAGGCGGAGGCGACCAACGTCGTCGCCCGGGTCCCGGCGGCCGGCGAGCGGCGCCGCACCCTGGTCCTGGTCGCCCACCACGACGCCGCCCGTACCGGGCTGATCTGGGACCCGCGCCTGGTCCGCCTCGCCCGCGGCGGCACCTTCGCGACGACGCCGGCGCTCGCCTTCGCGCTCGCGGTGCCGCGCCGCACCCGGCGCCTGGGGCGCGCCCTGCTGGCGGCGCTGATCGCCCTGCAGGCGAACGTCGCCCGCGGTCGCGTCGTCCCCGGCGCCAGCGACAACGCCACCGGGGTCGCGGCGGTCCTCGCCCTGGTCGAGCGCTGGGCGCGGGAGCCGCTTCCCGGCTGCGAGGTGGTCGCCCTCGTCCCCGGCTGCGAGGAGGCGGGGATGGGCGGGATGGCGGCCTGGCTCGCCGAGGAGGGAGGGGCGCTCGATCCGGCGAGCACGCTGGTCCTCGGCCTCGACACGCTCGGCGCCGGCGACCCGGTGGTGGCGGCCACCGAGGGCGGGCTGGTCCCGGTCCGCTACCGCGAGGACGACCTCGCCCGGGCCGACGCGGGGGCGGCGGCGGCCGGCCTGCCGGCGCCCGAGCGGGCGCGGGTCCCCGGCTGGACCGACCCGGTCCTGGCCCGCTTCGCCGGCCTGCCGGCGATCTCCCTGCTCTCGATGCGCGACGGCCTGTTCACCGAGTACCACCTGCCGACCGACACGCCGCAGCGGGTCGACTGGGACTCGGTCGGGCGCTGCCTGGAGATCGCCGCGGCGACCGGGGAGGTCTGGGCCGGCGGCGGCGCGGCCCCGGCCGCGACGGGTTAGACGACCGGGTCGAGCGTCTTCGCCATCTCGACGAAGTAGTCGAGCGCGGCGGGGTTGGCCAGCGAGTCGCGGCTCGCCGCCTTCTCGGGCGGGGTTCCCATCAGGATCCGCTTCACCGGCACCTCGAGCACCTTGCCCGAGAGCGTGCGCGGCACCTCCGCGATCTCGAAGGCCTGGTCGGGGACGTGGCGAGGCGAGCAGGTCTCGCGCACCCGGCGGGCGATCTCGGAGACCAGCTCGTCTTTCAGCTCGGCCCCCTCGCGCAGCACCACGAAGAGCGGCATCCAGCCATCGGTTCCCGGTTTGGGCACGTCGACGACGAGGGCGTCGACGACCTCCTCCAGGGAGAGCACCGCGCGGTAGATCTCCGAGGTGCCCATGCGGATGCCGCCGCGGTTGATCGTCGAGTCCGAGCGGCCGTAGATGATCGCCGTGCCGCGCTCGGTGATTTCGATCCAGTCGCCGTGGCGCCACTTGCCCGGGAACATCTCGAAGTAGCTCTCGCGGTAGCGCGAGCCGTCCGCGTCGCCCCAGAAGCAGATCGGCATCGAGGGCATCGGCTCGGTCACGACCAGCTCGCCGACCTCGCCGACGACCGCTTCGCCCTCGTCGTTCCAGGCCTGCACCGCGGCGCCCAGGCTGCGCGCCTGGATCTCGCCGCGGTGGACCGGGAGCAGGGGCGTGCCGCCGACGAAGGCGGTGCACAGATCGGTGCCGCCCGAGGTCGAGAACAGCCAGGTGTCGGCGCCGAGGTGCTCGTAGATCCAGTCGAAGCCCTCCGGGGCGAGCGGCGAGCCGGTCGAGCCGACCGCGCCCAGGCGGCTGAGGTCGCGCCCGGCGCCCGGCTCGATCCCCGCCTTCATGCAGGCCGCGATGTAGGCGGCGGAGGTGCCGAACATGGTCACCTGGGCGCGCTCGGCCAGGTCCCAGAGCACGTCCAGGTCCGGGTGGCCGGGGTTGCCGTCGAAGAGCACGATCGCCGCCGGGGTGAGCAGGCCGGAGACGAGGAAGTTCCACATCATCCAGCCGGTCGTGGTGAACCAGAAGAGGCGGTCGCCGGGGTGGGCGTCGACGTGGAGGTTGAGCTTCTTCAGGTGCTCGATCAGGATCCCGCCCTGGCTCTGCACGATCGCCTTCGGCAGCCCGGTGGTGCCCGAGGAGTAGAGGACCCAGAGCGGGTGGGAGAAGGGCACGCGCTCGAAGGCGAGCGGCGCCCCGGCGCCCGCGGCGAGGAACGACTTCCAGGTCGTCGCGTCGCGCAGGCCGCCGAGGTCGGGATCGGGGCCGAGGTAGGGGAGGACGACCGTGCGCCGCACGCTCGGCATCGCCTCCTGCAGAGCGGCGACGGTGTCGCGACGGTCGAAGTCCTTGCCGCCGTAGCGGTAGCCGTCCACGGCGAAGAGCACCTTGGGCTCGATCTGGGCGAAGCGGTCGACCACGCTGGAGGGGCCGAAGTCCGGCGAGCAGGAGGACCACACGGCGCCGATCGAGGCGGTGGCGAGGAAGGCGACGATCGCCTCGGGGATGTTGGGCATGTAGGCGACGACCCGGTCGCCGCGCTCGACGCCGCTCGCCCGCAGCGCCGCCGCGGCGGCGGCGACCTGGCGGCGCAGCTCGCCCCAGCGCAGCTCGGAGAGCTCGCGCAGCTCCGAGGCGGCGAGGATCGCGACCTCCTCGTCGTCCTTGCCGGCGAAGACGTGCTCGGCGTAGTTGAGCGAGGCGTTGGGGAACCACTCGGCGCCCGGCATCTCGCGCGCGCCGAGGACCGGGTCGGGGCTGCCGTCGGCCCGCACGTCGAAGAAGTCCCAGATCGCCCGCCAGAACGCGTCGAGCTCGTCGACCGACCACTGCCAGAGCTCGTGGTAGCCGTCGAGCTCGACCCCGCGCTCGGCGCGCAGCCACTCGATGAACTCGGCCATCCGCGAGTTCCCGACCAGCTCGGTCGAGGGCTCCCAGAGGATCTCCGCGGCGGGGGGACTCACGGATCGCGGAGTCTATTCGGGTGGCTCGGCGCGGAGCTCAGCGCTTGGGGCCGACGTGCCGGTCCAGCTCGGCGACCGCCGCGTGGCGCGCGACGGAGACGTTCCAGGGCCCGTCCTGCCGCCACTCGATCCCGAGCCGGTCGCAGGCATCGCAGAAGATCCGCCGGATGTCGTCGGAGCGGTTGCTGAAGAAGTAACGCGGGTAGGCGTAGGTCTTCTTCGGGTGGCGGATGCGGTTGACGACGCGGCAGCCGTCGGAATGGATCAACCCGCGCAGCAGGCGGCCCGGATAGCGCTCGACGATCCGCAGCTGCCACGGCTCGAGGACGATCGGCCGCTCGTGCTTGACCCCGGGCCCGTGCTGGGGGAAGAGGTGGGGCCAGTGGGTGCAGTCAGACCGTCGGCGAAGTTGGCCTTCGGCACCGATGCGTCGCGTGCGACTCCGAACCCAGTCGCTCACCGTTCGTCGATTGACGCCGATCTCGCGGCCGATCTCGCAGTTGTTGCGGCCCATGGCCGCCAGTTGACGCGCTCGCTCCACCTGCCAGTCCGGCTTCATCGCGTCAGTGCGGCGGGTGGGAGTCGAACCCACAAGCCCTTGCGGGCGACGGCGTTTGAGGCCGTTTCCTTTACCAGTTTGGACACCGCCGCAACAGGCTTCATTCTAGGCGGCACGCTAGCCCAGGGATCGGCTGTATGACCCGTCGCTAGGCCGGGGCCGGGGCGCCGTCGCCCGCGGAGGAGCCGGCGCCGTATTCCTCGGCGGAGCCGATCGGGCGCTCCTCCTCGACGTGCCAGTCCTGGTTGAAGCCGTGGAAGGCGGCGGCGATCAGGGCCAGCTGCAGGAGGCCGAGGGCGATGACCAGGGTGCCGAGCAGGGCGGAGGGGAGGAGGGCCTCGTCGAAACCCGCCTTGTCGCGGGCGAACCAGCTGTTGGCGCCGACCGCGCAGAAGATGAAGAGGATCATCGAGAGTGCCGCGGCGACCGGCAGGATGCCGCGATTCCAGCGGGCGACGAGGAAGGCGAAGAAGGCGTAGAGGATCGCGTAGATCGCGCAGACGGCGCCCATGCCGCTGCCGCCCTTGAGCAGCGACCAGCCGCCGACCGTGATCACGGCCGCCAGCCCCGACGTCAGCGCGAGCAGCAGCGCGACCACCCACTTGGTGGTCACCGAGCTCGATTTGGCCCGGTTCGGCCGCCAAAGCTCGTACCCCGGCCTCACCTCTCCTACCGTCACCCCAACGATCATAGAATCCCTGAGCGACGCGGTCGCGTTGGCGGCGCGTTAAGCCTCGACCGGAGGCGGCCACGCGGGCGTGGCGGAATCGGCAGACGCGCCGGCTTTAGGTGCCGGTGGGCTTCGGCCCGTGGGGGTTCAAGTCCCTCCGCCCGCATCGCCGCATCCGGTCCCGCCGCTCGTCTACGATCCAGGTCCCTGGGGCACTGGCCAAACTGGCTAAGGCACCGGTCTCCAAAACCGGCGATTCTAGGTTCGAGTCCTAGGTGCCCCGTCTCTCGTTCTCCCTCCCGGATGCCGGGAGGGGGCGGCAGGGTCTCGGCCACGGCGGTGCGCCTGCGCACGCCGGCCGGGTACCCATGCATCCGCAACACGGATTGCGCCGTCCGCTAATGGTGAACCCGGGTGTTGCCGACATGGACCGGGATCCGTGTCCGCACAACCGCACCCGGGGAGGGAGCCGGAATGACCCTGAATCGTGTCCTCGCCTACCTGCGCCATCATCACCTGGCGCTGATCGCGCTCGTCTTCGCGCTCGGCGGCACCAGCGCCTACGCCGCCGGCAAGATCGACGGCAACCAGATCCGCAACCAGTCGATCGGCGGCGGCAAGCTGCGCAAGAACACCGTGACCGGCAGCAGGATCAAGGAGAACTCGCTGCGCTGCAAGTGGATCCCGGGCTGCGGCAAGCGCGGCCCGAAGGGCGACACGGGCGCGACCGGCGCGACCGGCGCGGTGGGGCCGGCCGGCCCGCAGGGCGAGATCGGCCCGCAGGGCGAAATCGGCCCGCAGGGCCCTCCCGGCAGCGCCGGCCTGCTCGAACCGCTGCTGGCCAGCCGCAACGGCCTCGAACTGACCGAAACGACCAGCTTCGACGAATGGGAAGTGCTGCCCGGGGTCGAAGGCTCCGGATTCGACCCCGAAACCGGCGTCTTCACCGCGCCGCAGGACGGCACCTACCTGGTCGCGATCGGCGCCGACGGCGGCCCGGCCGGGTCCTCGACGATCAGCGTCAACCCGGCCTACGGCCCCTACGAACTCGACATCGTCAAGAACGGCTCCACCTTCGACAGCCGCTCGTTCCCGATGATCGACGTCGACGTCGCCCTGGTCCTGACCCTGCGCACCGCGCTGCGCGACGGCGCCGCCCAGATCACCGAGGCGCTGCCGCTGGAAGCCGGAGACCAGCTCTCCTTCCAGGTCGACCCGAACAGCATCACGACCTCGTCGTCCTTCGACGCCGACCTGTTCATCGGGCGCCTGGCGGGTTAGCGCCGGCTCAGCCCAGCTCGTCCATCCAGGAGGCTACGGCGCGGCCGATCGCCGCGCCGGAGTCCTCCGGGACGAAGTGGATGCCGGGTACCGCGATCTCGCGCTGGTTGGGCCAGGCGCGGCAGCGCTCGCGCTGGCGGCCGGTGAGGATCGCGCCGGGCTCGGCGTCGAAGAAGAGCTTGGGCGGGCTGTCGGGGCCGGCCAGCCACTCGGCGTACTCGGCGACGATCGCGACGACCTCGGCGGGCTCGCCCTCGATCGGCAGCTGGCGCGGCCAGGTCAGGGTGGGGAGGCGGTCCTCGCCGGGCTCGCGGAAGGGGCGCCGGTACTCCTCCATCTCCTCCGGCTCGAGCTCGCGGAGGATCGAGCCGGGCAGGATCCGCTCGACGAAGACGTTCTTCTCCAGCACCATCTCCTCGCCGGCCGGCGAGCGCATCCCCTGAAAGACCCCGCGGGCCGCCTCGGGCCAGTCCTCCCAGCTCTCGACCGGGCAGACGATCGCCTCCGTGTAGGCGATCCCGCGCACCGCGCCCGGGTGGCGGCGGGCCCAGTCGAAGCCGAGCGCGCTGCCCCAGTCGTGGACGACGAGGGTCGCCCGCTCGGTGACGCCGAGCTCGGCGAGCAGCGCGTCGAGGTATTCGCGGTGGCCGGCGAAGGTGTAGCGGCCCGCGACCTCGGCTGGGAGCTTCTCGGAGTCGCCCATCCCGATCAGGTCGGGGGCGATCAGCCGCCCGCGCCCCTCCAGCTCGGCCATCGTCTCGCGCCAGAGGAAGGAGGAGGTCGGGTTGCCGTGCAGGAGGACGATCGGGTCGCCCTCGCCGGACTCGACGTAGGCCATGCGGCGGCCGAGGACCTCCGCGTAGCGCTTGCGCTCCCTCCACTCCGTGCCCATCGCGCCGCAGTCTCGCACGCCCACCGCGCCGGGTCCAGCGGTGAAGGGGTCTACCTGCGGACCTCGCGCATCTGCTTCTCGCCCTCGGCACCGGGGACCATCGGCGGGTGGCCGTAGAGGCCGGGGCCGGCGGGCTCGACCGCGGCGAGGAAGGCGCGGCTCCTCTCGTAGGCCTCCTGCATCAGCTGCGGCGAGGCGCCGAACTCGAGCGGCGAGGAGGTGACCGGGAAGGGCCCGGGCAGGTAGAGGACCGGGACCCGGCGGGCGACCGGCGGCACGTCCTTGACCACCTGCTGGCGCAGCATGATCGCCAGCGCGTGGGCGACCGTGTCGCCGAGCCGGCGCGGCGGCGCCGCCTGCAGGCCGAAGACGCCGCAGTCGAGGACGACGACGCTGGCGGCGCCCATGGTCAGGGCGTGGTCGATCGGGACGTTGGCGACGACCCCGCCGTCGACCAGCTCGCGGCCGTCGCGGTGGACCGCCGGGTAGATGCCGGGTACCGCGGTGCTGGCCATGACCGCCGGCAGCAGCGGCCCGGAGTCCAGGTACACGGCCTCGCCGCTGGCGAGGTCGACGGCGGAGGCGGCGAAGGGGATCGCGAGGTCGTCGAAGCTCTCCGCCGCCAGCACCTCGTCGAGCATCTCGCGCAGGCCCTCCGCGGAGACCAGGTAGGTGCGGTTGCGGCGCCAGGAGCGGAGCCGCTGCAGGGCGTGGCCGGGGAAGACCGTCTGCCGCCGCACCTGCAGCCAGCGGTGGCTGAGCCGGTTGGCGGCGCCGCGCGGGTCCTCTGCCAGCAGGGCGCCGTTGGCGGCGCCGACCGAGGTCCCGACGACCAGGTCCGGGGCGAGGCCGACCTCGCCGAGCGCCTGCAGCATCCCGACCTGGACGGCGCCGAAGCTGGCGCCGCCGCCGAGCACGAAGGCGACCGGGCGCGGCAGCTCAAGCGCCTCCGCCCGGGTGGCCTGCGGTGCGTGGCGGTCGCTCATGCCGCCACAGTAGCCTTCCCCGCCATCAGGGCCTCACTGACATGGCTGGTGGGGCATCGTGCCCGCATCCTCGCCTCGATTGCGCTTGCCGCGATCGTCGTCGGGGGCGCCCTTCACCTGGCCGGCAGCCCCGGCGCCGGCGACCTGGTCTGGGGGGTGGTGCTCGCCGTGCTGGCCGCCGAGCTGGCGGTCGAAGTCGGCCGCACGGTGCTGGTCGAGCGCAGCATGGGGGTCGACACGATCGCCCTGGTGGCGATGGTCGGCGCCCTCGCCCTCGGCGAACTGCTGGCCGGGGTGGTGATCGGGCTGATGTTCTCGGGCGGGATGGCGCTCGAGGAAGTCGCCTCGGCGCGGGCCCGGCGCGAGCTGACCGCTCTGGTCGAACGGGCGCCGCGCATTGCCCGCCTGCGCCGCGACGGCGGCTACCACGACGTCCCGGTCGAGCGGGTGGGGATCGGCGACGTCGCGCTGGTCCGCGGCGGCGAGGTGATCCCGATCGACGGCACCCTGCTCAGCGAGGAGGCGGTGATCGACACCAGCGCCCTCACCGGCGAGTCGCTGCCGGAGACGATGCGGCGCGGGATGACGGTGCTGAGCGGCACCGCCAACGCGGGGGCCCCGTTCGAGGTGCGGGCCGAGCGCCCGGCGGCGGAGAGCGCCTACGCCGCCCTGGTGCGGCTGGTCGAAGAGGCCGAGTCCGAACGGGCGCCGCTGGTCCGCCTCGCCGACCGCTACGCGGGCTTCTTCCTGCCGGCGACGCTGCTGCTGGCCGGCCTCGCCTGGGCGCTCAGCGGCGACGCCGTGCGCGCTCTGGCGGTGGTCGTGGTGGCGACTCCCTGCCCGCTGATCCTGGCGGCGCCGATCGCGCTCGTCTCCGGGCTCTCGCGGGCGGCTCGCTGCGGGGTCGTGGTCAAGGGGGCGGGGACGATCGAGACCCTGGGCCGGGTCCGCACCGTCCTCTTCGACAAGACCGGCACGCTGACGATCGGCACCGCCGCCGTGCGCGAGATCGCCGCCCGTCCCGGCTTCGAGGAGCCCGAGCTGCTGCGCGCGGCGGCCTCGGTCGACCGCATGTCCGCCCACGTGCTGGGCGAGTCGCTGGTGCGGGCCGCGGAGGAGGCCGGGATGGAGCTGAGCGTCCCCGCCGAGGTCGAGGAGGACCCGGGGCAGGGGATCGCCGGCACGGTCGACGGGCGGCGGGTGGCGCTCGGCAGCCGCGAGTTCCTGCGCGGGCTGGGCGTGCCGCCGGAGGAGATCGAGGCGGGGGCGCTGCTGGGCGGGCTCGGCTCGGGCGAGGCGCGGGTGATGGTCGCCCTCGACGGCCACGTCGCCGGCTCGATCGTGATGGCCGACGAGCTGCGCCCCGACGCGCGCGGGATCGTCGAGCGGCTGCGCGCGGAGGGGGTGCGCCAGGTGGCGATGGTCTCCGGCGACCGCGCCTCGGTCGCGCAGCGGGTGGGGGAGCAGCTCGGTGTCGACCGCGTCTACGCGGAGCAGTCGCCGGCGGACAAGCTCGCCATCGTCCGCGCCCTCGACGAGGACGCACAGCTGAGCCCGGTGATGATGGTCGGCGACGGGGTCAACGACGCGCCGGCCCTGGCCCTCGCCGACGTCGGCGTGGCGATGGGGGTGGCGGGGGCGACGGTCTCCTCGCAGACCGCTGACGCGGTGGTCACGGTCGACCGCATCGACCGCGTCGCCGACGCCGTCCACGCCGGGCGCCGGGCGCTGCTGATCGCCCGCCAGAGCGTCGTCGCCGGGATGGGGATGAGCCTCGCCGCGATGGTCGTCGCCGCCTTCGGCTACCTGCCCCCGGTCGCCGGCGCCCTGCTGCAGGAGGGCATCGATCTCGCCGTGATCCTCAACGCCCTCCGCGCCCTGCGCGGTTAGCTGACGTGGATCCCGCCCCCTCCTGCACCGCTCAAATCCATCAGAGTGCAATTTGCCGTCGTATAGACGTAGAAATGCACTCTGATGGATTTGAGCGGCTGGTTGTGGGCTCGCGGCCGCGGGGCTTCGACGATTAGCCGAAGGCGTTGTCGAGCGCCAGCATCAGGGCGAAGCCGCCGAGCAGGGCGAAGGTGGCGATCCGTTCGTTGCCGTGCCCCTGGCTCTCCGGGATCAGCTCGTCGACGACCACGTAGAGCATCGCGCCGGCGGCGAAGGCGAGCCCGAACGGCAGCAGCGGCCCGACCTGCTCGAAGGCGAGCAGCGAGAGCGCCGCCGCGGGGGGCTCGACCGCGCCGGTCAGGGCGGCGATCCCGGCGGCCTGGCGGCGCGAGGTGCCGGCGCCGACCAGCGGCGCCGCGGCGGCGAAGCCCTCGGGGATGTTCTGGATGCCGATCGCCAGCGCCAGCGGCGCGCCCAGCTCGACGCCGCCGGCGGCGAAGGCGATCCCGACCGCCATCCCCTCCGGCAGGTTGTGGATCGTCAGGGCGGCGAGCAGCAGCGTGCCGCGTTCCCGCGCTCCCCGCTGCTCGGCCGGCAGCCGCCGCTTCTCTTCGAACCGGGCGTGGGCGTGGGGGACGATCGCGTCGAGCAGGCCGAGCACCAGCGCCCCCGCCGCGAGCCCGGCGACCACCTCGCCGACCCCGCCCCGGTCGAGCGCCGGGACCAGCAGGCTGAACGCGGTGGCGGCCAGCATCACGCCGGCGGTGAAGCCGAGCAGCGCGTCCAGCACCAGGTCCGAGGGCCGCCGGAGGAAGAGGATCGGCAGCCCGCCGATTCCCGTCGCGGCGCCCGACGCCACGATCCAGATCGCAGTCTCGAGTCCTTCGGAGATGGCGGCAGATTAAGCGGCGGACGGGAATCGAACCCGCATCATCGCCTTGGAAGGGCGAGGCTCTACCGTTGAGCTACCACCGCGCGAGCGAAGCCGCCCCGCAAAGCAGTGCGACGTCGATGACAGTTTGCACAAACTACGTCGCACTTGGCAATCTCGTCGAGCACGCTCTGCCAGTTCCGGTCGGGTAGACCCTGGGAGATGCCGAATTCCTTGTCCCGCAGGTGGTCGAGCTCGAGGACCAACGGATCCTTCTCGCCGCAGTCGGCGCAAGGGTGCTCCTGAAGGTATTCGATCGAGAAAGCGGTTCTCTCGGCAACCGCTGCCTTCTTCCGCCGACGTGCGGCGTCGATGTAGCGCTGGCGATTGGCCAGATAGTGCTCCTGCTTGTAGGCAGCGCGACAGGGACGGAAGTAGTTGTCCCGCTGCCCCCGACTCTTGCGCCTCCAGGCGAATTGGCCGACTGGCCTCTCCTCGCCACATCTCCCGCACCGCCTCATCATCCGCAGCGTAGCCATGCGAACAGACGTTCCCCCGACGCATTCCCCCCTCCGGGGCGCGCCCAAGCGGGGGCCGGCACGACAACGATTCCCCGATCCGTCAGAATGCAGGCACCCCAACGGGGAGTGGCGCAGTCTGGTAGCGCACTCGGCTGGGGGCCGAGCGGTCGCAGGTTCAAATCCTGTCTCCCCGATGCAGACAATAAGTGTCGGCCGCATTTGCGATCATGCCGGCATGGCCGACTCGGCAGGGGAGAAGGCGGGGGTTGGGGTCGTCGCGGCGCCGGCGATCGAGAAGCGGATCTTCGTGATCCGTGACCGCCAAGTGATGCTCGACGAGGATCTGGCGGACCTCTACGGCGTGGAGACGAAGCGCCTGATCGAGCAGGTCAGGAGGAACGCGGCTCGCTTTCCCGAGGACTTCATGTTTCGCCTCGAAAGGAAGAGGCGGCAGCTTTGAGGTCGCAGATTGCGACCTCAAACGAAGGAAGGGGCGACCGGCGCTACGCGCCGTATGTCTTCACCGAGCAGGGGGTGGCGATGCTCTCGGGGGTCTTGCGGAGCGAAAGGGCCATCGCCGTGAAGACTGATCGCGCCGCCCGAAAAGCCACAGCGGGAGGTCGGCTTCAGGGTCCGCGACGACGATTAGTCGACGCGCTGGCCAGCGCTTCAACGCGGTTCAAATACCGTCGGTCAGGGTGATCCTTCAGAGCCGGCCTTGACGGCCGACCCTTCGCTTGCCTCCATTCAGCTCGGCGTCCGCCGAGCTGAACCAGCATGCCCGCCGTGGCCAGCCGACGATCATGGTGGCTCGTCGTGTCGGTGCTCGGGTTGGTCGCGCTGGTGGTGCCCGCGGCAGCGTCCGCGGACGGATGGCAAACGCCACCTCGCATACGAGTTGCAGCTCTACAACTGGACCGGTCGACCGGCGAAGCTGGAAAGCGTCACGGTGCGCGGCGGATCGGGCCGGGTGGTCCGGCGCTACGCCGGAGAGGCGATCGATCCCCTCCTCGTACAGCAGGCCTACGGCCCCCCGGCACCGGGAGACCGGGTGATCGGCCCCAACGAATCGGCGATCCTCTGGTTCGACATCCGCCTGAGGCCGAAGGCAAAGCCTCCCGCCCGGCTCAAGCACGTGCTCCTCGTGAGCGGAGCCCGAAGCCCGCTCGGGCGAACCCGGGTCGGCCGGGGGCCGGTCAGAATCTCCCCGCCCCTGCGCGGCAAGGGGATCTTCAACCTCAACAGCCGCTGCGGCGCGACCCCCCACCGCCGCGCAATCCAGACGATCGATGGGGTCCGTTGGCTCGCCCAGCGCTACGCGATCGACTTCGTCCAGATCGACCGGGGAGGCTCGAGCTTCAAGGGGGACCCGCACAAGGCGAGCAGCTACTGCATCTTCAAGGACCCCGTCTACGCGGTTGCCCCAGGCGCGATCACCTCCGTGATCAGCTCCCGCCCGACAATGCCCCGCCCAGCCCCGATCCCACCCTGAACAACCGGAACGGCGCCCGATTCGCCACCGGAAACCACGTGATCGAGAAGATCGGACCCCACGTCTACGCGATGTATGCGCACCTGGTCCCAGATACCGTCAGGGTCCGGGTTGGGCAGCGGGTTCGCCGCGGTCAGGCCTTGGCCCGTGCCGGCAACTCGGGCAACTCATCGGCGCCACACCTTCACTTCCAGCTGATGTCGAGCAACTCTCCGCTCGGCTCGAACGGCATCCCCTACGTGTTCGACGATTTCGAACTGGAAGGCCGTGTCGCCGGCCCCCTGCGCGAAATCGACGAGACGGGCCGGGGCGCCCTGGTGCCCCATCGCTCGACGCGCCGGAACCAACTGCCGCTCACGCGGACGGTGATGAGCTTCCGCTGAGGGGCCGCCGCCGAGCGGGCCGGGCTATTTCCCGGCGTGGGTGAGGCGGCCCGTCGTCTTTGGGCCGCATCCCTGGAGCTTCATCGAGTAGCTGGCCTTCTTGCGCGAGGTGAACTTCCCCTTGAGCGTGAAGTCCTTGGTGGACTGTCCGGCCGGCGGCGTGGTCGCCCCGACCAGCTTGAACCTCTTCTTCTTGTTGATCCCGATCGGGATCGGTGGGTTCTTGAAGCTGTGATAGCCGCTCTGGTCCCCACAGCGCCAGTAGATCGTGACCTTCGTCAGCTTCTTGCGGCTCTTTGCCACCTTGAACTGGATCGAGGAGAAGTTGCTTTCGTCGTTGGGGTCGACTTCACCCGAGAACCAGCTGCCCGCCTTCGGCTGAAACGCGTTCGCGGGAGCCGCCGCCGCCAGCGCCACGAGGGCCACCGCCAGGAGGGCCACCGCCAGGAGGCCGAGCAGGGGCCTTCCCGCGAGCCGGCTCAGACGCACTTTTCACGCTCGTCGCGGAACCGCCGGTAGGCGTTCTTGCGCTTCTTCCTCGCCACGGCTTCCCGGCGCTTGGCCTTGCGCAGCTGCCGCTTGAGCTGGCGCAGCTCTTCCCTCTCCAGGAAGGACAGACCCCCTCCGGAGCGCTTTGCGTTCTTCCGGAACTTCCCGACCTTGCCCGCAAGTCTCCTCCGCTGCGAGTGAGCGCGGCGCTCCTTCTTGCGGGCGGTCTTCAGGCGCCGTTCGAGCGTGCCCACGAGGTCGAGGTCGCATTCAGTGGTGATGCGGATTCTCAGGTTGCTGTAGAACGCCATCTGTTTGGCCGGGAAGTCGTCGCAGGTCACCGGATTGCCGGCGCCGGAGGAACGACCGGAATAGCTGAGGCCGTACCAGTGCGTCTGCGGGGCCGGCTGCCAGCCGAACCTCAGGAAGTCCTCGTCGCTGAACGGCGGGGAGAGCGTCTTGCTGCGCGGCTGGCCGTTGAAGTCGTAGAGCAGCTCCCAGGCGATGGCGCCCTTCTGCTCGCGCCAGGTCGCCAGTCCCCAGGATGCGCAGGTCGAATGCGACTCGTTGGTGTAGCCGATTCTCCAGTCCATCGAGACCGGCACTTCCTCCGTCACCTCTTCTGCCCGCGCGGGCGCGGCTACGACCAGAAACGCCGCAAAGACCGCGAGCAGCAAGGCGCGAACCGTGAACGCGGGGGCGAGGCGAGCCTTGTCAAGCGAGCGGCTGGTCACGGGTCAGTGGGATTGCTTGTAGCAGAGATCCACACCCGGAAGTCCGGCCTGAAAGCGGGGATGGGCCGACCGGCCCATCCCCCCGGGCCAGGAGGGCGACAAGCGTTTCGGTTGGTGGCCCGGCGAAGGCCGGTTCGTTCAACTCGTCAGCGCGGCGCCGGTGAGCGGAGCAGGTCGTGGCCTACACTCGGCCCGTGAGCGCGCCCCGGCGAGATGGCGCTGTCGAGCTGGTGGGGCGCCGGTACACCTGGCGTGCGCTCGGCTCCGGCCCGCCCCTGCTGCTCGCCCAGGGCTACGCGGGCAGTGCCGACGACTGGCCGCCGGCCTTCGTGGAAGCGCTTGCGCGCTCGTTCTCGCTCCTCGCGCCGGACAACCGCGGGGTGGGTGGGTCCGAGCTCGGCGACCCGGCCGCGGTGACGGTCGACTCGATGGCCGCCGACCTCGAGGCGCTGCTCGACCACCTGGGGATCGAGCGGACCGCGCTCCTCGGCTTCTCGATGGGCGGCTTCATCGCCCAGGCCCTCGCGGTCCGGGCGCCCGGGCGGATCGAGTCGCTCGCGCTGCTCTCCACCGATCCGGGCGGCCCGGGCGCGATCCGTGCCGACCCCGCCGACTGGGGACGCCTGGTCGACCACTCCGGGACCCCGCGCGAGCAGGCGTCGCGGACGTTCTCGGTGATCTTTCCTCCCGCGGTCGCCCCCGAGTTCGACCGCGAGTTCGGCGAGATCGAGGCCGCGTCGCTGGCCGCGCTCGACCCGGTCTCCCTCGCCGCCCAGGAGCGGGCGATGGCCGGATGGTGGGCGGAGGCGCCGAGCCCCGCGGACCTGCCGCCGACCGCGCCGGTCCTGGTCGGGCACGGCGCCGAGGACGTCGTCATCCCGCCGGGCAACGCGGAGCTGCTGGCGGCCCGCTTCCCGGGCGCGGGCGTCGAGCTCCTCCCCGGCGCCGGCCATGCCTTCCCGGCGCAGATGCCCGCAGCCGTCGCCGACCTGGTCGCGGCGCGGCTGCGCGCCTGAGACGGCTCGGGCGAGCGGCCCCCCCGTTCCAGCTGATGTCGTGGAGCTTCTGCTCGGCGTGGCTGACGTGATCCCGGGAGGCGATCCGGGAGTCGAGGCGGAACCGCAGCCAGCCGAGCGCGTGGGGGATCGAGCGGATCCCGTGCAGGCTCTCGGTCAGGACGGCGTCGTCGAGCTGCGCCGCCGTTCCGGGCTCGATCAGCAGCGGCTCGGAGGGAGGATCGCGTCGGAGGAGACCTACGGCGCCCGCCCGGCGCGCGCCGCCGCGAGGCCGAGCAGCGCGAGCCAGGCGCCGAACGGGACCTGGCCGGCCCGCTGCAGCGCTCCGCCGAGCGACTCGAGCCCGTCGCCGAAGTAGACCACCCCGGTCAGCGCCGTCAGCGCCAGCCACGCCGCGCCGAGCGCGAGCGTCGCCGCCGCCAGCCGCCGAGCGGACGGGGAGCGGCGGCGCAGGCCGGCGCCGACGAGCAAGAAGGCGAGGAGGGGGGCGGCG
>Ga0210085_1000569_pt1 | contig 15271 bp, 19 predicted proteins | sample China_Galinas_PW_5_FD_184866 | JGI IMG/M metagenome (GOLD analysis project Ga0210085, IMG submission 184866) | Wetland microbial communities from San Francisco Bay, California, USA, that impact long-term carbon sequestration - China_Galinas_PWC_D1... | ecosystem: Environmental > Aquatic > Marine... | reverse complement strand
GACTTTTTTCCATCACCACCACTGGAGCCCTCGTCTCTCAAAGCAGCGGTGGTTGTACGCCGATCCGTGGCTCTTTCCGGGGTGGGTCAGAATGGTGAGCAGGTCAGCTCAGATCATGGGAAGGGTAAATTTTCTTAGCGCAGGGAGGGTCAAAACGGATTAGCGTCAAGGCTCTTGAGGAGACGCTTGTGGCCTTTCGTAGTCCGGCATCAGCTTTACCTCGGATCATCAACAAAACGTCTGTTGCGGTTCATGTGATGGTGCGAGCCTTTCAGTCACCAATCGCCTGCTTTGTCTTTACCTAATGCGAGGCAAATTCCTTGCCATCATGTAACTTTCTACTTTTGTTATGAAAATACGGGTCTCTTGGAATAACCCGCGGTCGTAACGGCCGAGTGACACTGGAGTGACCGGCCAAACTGGCCGGGCGGACGAGCCTACGCTGTTGAGGAGGACCGGAAATCTCGGCCCGCTTGGAAATCGAGCCCGGATTCGGCGGTTGCAGGGCTCAGGTCCATTGCCCTGCCCGTGGAAGGACACCGGTGCTGCAAGTACCTCTGGGTGGATGTCGGCGGGATTCCGAGCACACGCCGGTGGCGCCCGTTACTGGCTTGAAAGTATCGCACCGCCAGCTCGGTGCCGCGGGCATTAACGCAGCGGGCCAGTCAGCCGAGCAGACGTTCATTCAACTTGCGGTATTGTTGCTGGCACAAGCACCGGCGATCCGGGTTCCCAACCTGCTCAAGGCAGGCGCCGATCAACGATCTCTCCATTGATCATGGCGACAACCTCTCCTTCGGAAAGGGAGATCCATGGTCCTTCGGTGAGGGGTACGCTGGCGACCAAGGCCATTTCTTGGCGCGCGGTGGTCATGGTTACGCCTGCCGTATCCAGGTCCGCCGCCGGTTCCTCACAGGTGCGATCGAGCAGGTGCAGGCCGGGCGGCCCTTCGTGCCCATCGTCATGAATGCGTCGGTGTGCATGCGCAAACAATGCGTCTCCGTCGGCGTAAATGAAATTGGCCGGTCCGAAGGTGCGAAGGTCCCCCGCAAAAGCCGCGATTCGATCCAGACGTGCGGGCAGCGAGGGTAGCCGCTCCCCGGCTTGATCCCACAAGGGATGGAGACGGTCGAGCAGGCTGCAAAAAATCAGCTCGGAATCCGTGTCGCCGATCGGCTTGAACCGACTGGGCACGAAGTCGCGTTCTCGTTCGATACCGGTCAGCTCCCCGTTATGCGCGAAGACATGGGCCTGCCCTCCCAGCTCGCGCAAGAAGGGCTGGGTGTTGCGTAGTGCCGGTTCGCCATGGGTTGCCCGGCGGATGTGTGAAACAACCAGCTGGCTGGGCGGGGCGTGCTGCTCGATATAGCGCACCAGATCGCTCTCGGCCGCCGCGCGCGGCTCGCGGAGAAGGAACACATCGCGTCCTTCGTAGAAGGCGACGCCCCAGCCGTCACGGTGCGGTCCCTCAATACCGCCGCGGCGGGCCAGTCGTTCCAGGGTGAAACCGACGGTCGTCGGAATCCGGCTGGACATGGCGAAAAGCTCACACACGCTGTTTTCCTCATCGAATCCGATCAGTCGGACCAACGGCTGCGCTCCCAGCGCACGATGTCCGCAGCGCCCATGGCGCCGGGCTGCCTGGTCAACTCACGGCCGCCCTGGAACAGCGCCAGGGTGGGAATACTGCGGATATGGATTCAGTCATCGCGGTCTCCTAGCCTTCGAACCTGCGCAGCCGCGCCCGCAAGCGCTCGAGCTCATCAAGCAGATCCAGCGCCAAGGCCGCGCCTGCGACATTGACGCGCAGGTCCCGCTCCAGCCGTTGAGCACAGCGCACACGGCGCACGCTGACCCCGCGAAAACGCCAGTGGGCCGGATCGCGGCCCAGCGGCTCGATCACGCCTTCCTCCACCAGCTCGAACACCCGCTCCACAGGTAGCTGGCAGGCCCAGCTGAACTCTCCCAGGGTCAGCTCGATCTCCTCGTCCAGCACCTCGCCGGACAACAAAGACAGCAGCTCATTCCTCATGACGAATTACACCCCCAGGCGCGCGCGCGGATTGAAAGCGAGCGCCTTCTCCAGCTCGCGGTAGGCCGCCTTCGCATCTTCGGTCTTGGCTGGCGGCACGGCGATTTGCACGACGACGTACAGATCGCCCGGCGGTTTATCCGGAATGCCGCGCCCTTTGAGCCGCAGCTTGCGCCCGCCGGACGATCCCGGCGGAATCTTCAGATCGACCTTGCCGGCGGGTGTCGGCACCTTTACCGTCGCGCCCAGCGCCGCTTCCCAGGGCGCTACCGGTAAATCGAGGAACACATCCTTACCCTCGACCTTGTAAAACGGGTGTGGCCGAAACTCGACCTCCAGGTACAGATCACCTGCTTCGCCCTTTCCCGTGCCGGCCCCGCCTTGCTTGCCTAGCCGAATATGCTGACCCTGGCGCACGCCCTTGGGAATACGCACGTTGAGGGTACGCTCCTTCACCTGCGGCCGTCCGTCCGCGCCGAGCTCGGTTTGCTTCAGGTTCAGGGTGCGGCTTGCTCCCTGGTAAGCGTCATCCAGGTCGATGAGCACCTTGGTGTGGGTATCCTCGCCCCGTGCGTCGAACGACCGCTGCGTAAAGCGACCGAAATCTCCGCCGAAGCCGCTGCCCCCGAACAGGCTCTCGAAGAAGTCGCTGAACCGCTCGGCACCCGTGAATCCGCCGCCGCGAAACTCGAATCCCTGGTTCCAGTCCGGCGGCGGCCGAAACTCCTGGCCGGCTTTCCAGTTGGCGCCGAGTTGGTCGTAGGCGGCACGTTTCTCGGGGTCCTTGAGCACCTCGTAAGCCTCTCCGACCTCCTTGAAGCGGATCTCCGCGTCCTTTTCCTTACTGACATCCGGATGGTACTTGCGCGCCAGCCGGCGATAGGCACGCTTGATCTCGTCTTGCGTGGCGTCGCGTTTGACGCCCATGATCTGATAGTAGTCTTTGAATTCCATCCTTTCTTAGCTCATCATGGCGTACGGCTTTCGGGGAAAGCCGGTGTACTGGCAGCTCTTGCTCGGGGCAGTTCGGACGGCGCCTGGATCGCGCCCGCCCACGACACCGTCTTCAGACACGCGAGCGGCCGAAAACGCCAGAACCGGGAAGCGGCGATCTCTGGTACCGTCTGATATTGGTCACGGCGGCAAATCAATCAACAACTCCTCGGCAGCTACCAGTTCAAGGGGACAAAGCGATGTATGCCGTCCCTGCGCATCAGCAGCAACAGGCGCTTGTTGCGCCGGCTCTCATTCACCCCCGCTGTGGCTGAGGATGGCGGTATTCGTTCCGACCACCTCGCCATCCAGGTTGACCAGCGGTCTGCCGCAGTTACCCGGATTGACGGCCGCGCCGGCTCAAGCGATCTATCATGCGCCTGCGAGCGGGAATCTTGATCATTGCTGGTCACTCGCGTTCCTCCGATACAAGGGAATCTCCCGTCCCGTGACCGTGCGACACGATGCCTTGTCGCACAGCATAGTCGTCACGTTCCTGCAACAACCAATGGACGGCACCCAGTACCAATACCGCGAAGCCGAGCGCAGCCAACTTCGCCGCATCGGTCTCGGCGTAGTCCAGGATGATGAACTTGCGCACCAAGGCTAGCTGAGCGATCAAAATGAGGGTCTTAACCTGGATGATATGGGCCTGACGTTCCAACACCTTGAGGATGGAATGCTTAAACTCCATGGCGATGAGCAGCGTCATGATCATCCCGAAAACCCCCTGGAACACCTGCTGGTTGAGCGGATCGAGGGCCCCAAGCACCAGTAAGGAGAATACCTGGCTGACCAGTCGCCACAGGGCGATCAGGATGATCACCGAGATCACGGTGCTCAACACCAGGGCCACCAGGTGCTCGAATCGCTCGTAGAAGGTCATTACGCCCCAGTACTGCTTGGTGTCCGAGGCAGGCCTGCAGTCTCGCTCTTCGAGGTTTTGCGCCATCCGTCTTTTCCTCAATGACTCATGGTCATCCGCTCTCCGTTATCCGGGCGATTGCCCGTTCCATCGCCTCGTTGTCACCTTTGAGCACGAGCACATCACCCGCGCGCAGGCGCGTATCCAGCAACCTCCCCGGTACCTTGATCGCTCCACGGCGCACATCCAGCGACTCGATGCCGAGCTCCTCCAACTGCAACTCCTGTGCGGTACGCCCAGCTGCATAATGGCCTTCCGAGAGCAGGACCGACCGCAGTTGCTGCGAAAAATCCCGTCCCTGGGCAGCTGCCTTTTCAGCATCCGTCGAGTGGAAGAACGCCCGTAGCGGCGCATAGTCCTGGGCGCGAATTTTGTTCAACCGCGCTTCGACCTGTGACGGGGCGATGCCCAACAGGACCAAGATCTGCCCAGCGAAGGCCAGACTGCTCTCCAACCCTTCCGGAAAGACAGTTGCGCCCGCCTCGATCAGGAGCTCCTCATCACGACCGCGCGCGCTGCGCACCAATACCGGTAGATCGATGCCGAGCCCTCGGATATGACCAATGATCCGTTCGGCCAGCGTTGCGTCTTCGATCGTGATCACTACCGCGCGGGCCCTTTCTATCCCCGCGGCGCGTAGAATCCCCGGCTGCAAGGCATTTCCGAACAGAACCGGCTCTCCGGCGGCAGCGGCCTGGCGAATGCGTTCCAGTTGAAGGTCCAGCGCCAGGGCGGGAATACCTTCCTCCGTCAGGATGCTCACCAGATTCTGGCCCAAGCGGTCATAGCCGATAATGATCACGTGTCCGTTGAGATCGCGGCCTGCGTCGGCGATTCGTCTTTCAGCATCCAGTGCTTTCGCAGTCTGCGCGGACGAAGTTGCGAACGCAGCGATTGGGCGGTTGAACCGCAGCACGATCGGTGCGATTACCATGCTCAGAATCAACCCGCCCAATACCGGTTGCGCCACTGACTCGGAAAGCAGGCCGAACGCCAGGGCGCTCGATACCGCCAGCAACCCGAACTCACCGCCTTGAGCGAGGCTGATGGCGGATCTCCAGGCATCCGTCTTCGTTTGGCCGAAGTACCGGACCAGTGGCGCTAGGATTACTGGCTTGGCGACAACCAGGCCGATGACTACGAGCGCCACCATCGCTGGTGATTCAAGAAATGTCTTCGGATTGAGCTGCATGCCGATGGTGGCGAAGAACAGCCCCAGCATGAGGTCGCGAAACGGCCGGATGTCGGCCTCGATCTGATGGCGAAAGAGGGTCTCGCCGAGCAACATGCCGGCCATGAAGGCACCGAGCGTTGGGGACAGACCAGCCAGTGCCGACAGCCCTGCGGCCGCAACCGCCAGCAACAATGCGGTCAGCATGAACAGCTCGAGCGAGCGCGTCGCGGCTACCCAGTGCAGGATCGAGGGCAGCAGCCGCCGCCCAATGAAGACCAGGGCGAGAAATAGGAGTACCGCCTTGGCCAGCGCCAACACCAGGACGCCGGTCAGACTAGCCGAGTCGGAGGCGAAAATCGGCAACACGACCAGTAGAGGGACAGCCGCGATGTCCTGAAACAACAGGATGCCAATGACAACCCGCCCGTGGGGCGCTGGCAGCTCCATTTGCTCGCCGAGCTGTTTGAGCACGATGGCCGTGGAGGACAGGGCCAGCGCACTACCCAGTACGAGCGCTTCAACCGGCGAAAGCCCGAGCCATAGCGCCGCAAGCCCCAACAGAAGGGCCGTCAACAGCACCTGGGCACCACCCAGACCGATCACCAGTCGCTTTGCGGCCACCAACCGTGGGAGTGGGAGCTCCAAGCCGATGGTGAACAGCAGCAGAACGACGCCCAGCTCGGCGAGCCAGCGCATCATATCGCCTTCGGGTAGCCAACCGAACGCATCGGGTCCAACCAGAATGCCCGTCGCGAGATACCCCAGGATCGGGGACAAGCCAAGGCGCTGGCACAGGGCGACGAGCAAGGTACTTACCGCCAACAGAACCAGCAGCTGCGAGGCGACAGAATGCTCCATCTTTGCGATCCAACGGCGGTAACCGAGAACCCTGAGCGACCCGCGCCCCGGTTACGATCGACCGGGGCGCGGACAGTCTTAGGTGTTATGTCAGCCGACGCTGACCTCGATCTTGCGCGGCTGCAGCTCGGCCCGCTTGGGCAGACGCAGCGTCAACACGCCGTCTTTCATCTCCGCGTTGATGTTCCCGCTGTCCAGCTCGTTGCTCAGCGTAAAGCTGCGGCGAAAACGCGTGGTGCGAACATCGGCGTGGAGCGCCTCCATACCCTCGGGCATGTCGATCGCGGCCTGTCCCTCGATGGCCAGGTTATTGCCGTCAACCTGGACTTGAAGCCGGTCACGCGAGACGCCCGGCATATCGGCCCTGAGGGTGATTTCGTGACCATCCTCGTAGATGTCCACTGCAGGGCGCAGAAAGACATCCTGTTCGGACTGCGCCTGCATCTCGCTGCTCTCTCGGGTCTTCATCTCTTTGCTCTCGCTCATGGTGAGCCTCCAATTATCTTCATCGCTGAATCTATTACTTGACCTCGATCTGGCGCGGGCGTACCGCTTCGCGCCGCTTCACCGAGATTTGCAGCACGCCGTCACGGTAGTGCGCGCTCACCTGGTCTGGGTCCACGTCCTCCGGAAGCGTCAGCACGCGCCGGAATTGGCCGCTGAAGCGTTCCTGGCGATAGAACTGCACCTTCTCGGGGTACTGGATCTTGCGTTCTCCCTCGACGGTGAGCAGGTTTTGCTGTAAGGAGATATTCAACGTCTTCGGGTCGATGCCAGCGGCGAAGAGATAGACGTCGACCTGCTCTTCAGACACTCCGACGTTGACCGCGGGAAAGGTACCCGCTGCCAAGGAGCGAATACCGGCAGGACGGGACACCTCCCCGAACATCCGATCCATCTGACGGCGCATACGGTCTAACTGGTCGAAGACGTCGGTATCGAAACCGGTTAAGTAACCAAACATTTTGCACCTCCTGTTGATGCGACAAATTTGGGCGGAGGCGGCCGCCCTTTATCGTTCAGCTCAGTTAGTACCAAGCAACTGGCATGCCATCACGTAACTCGCTGTGATTACTTCAGACATTCGCTTCGGCCCTTATGACCTGCGGCCAACATGGCCGCACGCGAGCAGGCCGACCGGCCAAGTTGGCCGGCCGACTCAGCCAACGCGTTGCGGAGGGGTGATCTTGCAGGAGGTCGGTCAGAGTGACCGGGATGGAGGGCTTGCAGAAACCCGGTTAGTCAGGACTCGTTCAGCTTACGCCTCAGGGTGCGCTCGCCGATGCCCAATAATTTGGCGGCCTTGCTGCGATTGTAACCGGCATCCTTGAGAGCGGCGTCGATGAGCAGCCATTCGGCATCAGCCAAGGTGGTTCCCTTGGGAATGAGCACCCCCTCTTCGGCTGCCGCTGCGGCTTTGTTGGCCGGCAGCAAGGGTGCCAGCAGCTTGGCGCTTATCGTGCGCACGCCCTCTGGCAGCCGCACGGCCAGACGCGCCATCAGATTGCGTAGCTCGCGGACGTTGCCGGGCCAAGGGTAGCCGGCGAGCAGGGACAGCGCCTCCTGAGCCAGGGTCGGGGGTGCGCCTTGCCAGCTCATGTCACGCAGGCTGTTCGCCAAGAAATGTATCGCTAGCAGCTCGATGTCGTGCGGGCGTTCGCGCAATGGCGGGAGCCGCACGAGCAGGACGTTCAGCCGAAACAACAAGTCCTGTCGAAACAAGCCCGAGTCGGCGCGTTCCTCCAATGGCCGGTGGGTTGCGGCCACGACGCGCACGTCGACGGGTGTGCCGCGTTCGCCACCGATGCGATGCACGACGCGATCTTCCAGGACTCGCAGCAGGCTGACCTGCGCTGCGGGTGGCATCTCGCCGATCTCGTCGAGAAACAGCGTCCCCTTGTCGGCCTGCTCGAAACGCCCCCGGTGCTGGCGGCTAGCGCCCGTGAAGGCGCCCTTCTCAAAGCCGAACAGCTCTGCCTCGAGCATGGTTTCCGGAATGGCACCGCAATTCACGGCGACGAAGGGCCTCTGCGCGCGCGGTCCCAGCCCGTGGAGGGCGCGTGCCACCAATTCCTTGCCCGTCCCTGTTTCACCTTGGATGAGCACGGGCTCAGCACTGACGGCGAACCGCGGCACATCGGTCAGCGCCTCCTTCATCGCCGGATCGCAGGAGAGCAGATAAGGCGCGAGTTGCTCGTCGAGACGACTGCCAGCCTGCAAATCTGCAAGATCCTCCACCAGATGCTGCGCCAGGGCCAAAGGATCTACAGGCTTCTCGAAATAATGTCGCGCGCCTTGGCGCAGAGCCTGCACGGCGTTGTCCACGCTGCCATGCCCGGTGATCATGTAGAAAGCGCCGCTGGGTTGACGACTCAGATACTCGAGGAGCAATTCGAGCCCTGTCCCATCCTTCAGTTGAAGGTCGGCGAGCACCGCATCAGGCGCGTTTTCGGCCAGTAACACGCGTGCCTCTCGAACGCTTGCGACCCCAGTCACTTCGGCACCGAGGCCAGTTAGCACTCGAGTCATTCCGCGGACGACACTTGGGTCGTCGTCGACGACCAGCAGGGACAGGCCACTCAAACTGGGAAGCGCTTTTTCTGCTTGTCCCACCACGCGGGCGTCTCCTTCGGATGTAACGGCAGGGTCAGCACAACCCTGGCGCCGCCTTGCGGTCGATTCTCCACGTGCACCTGTCCCTGATGCGCCTCAAAGACCTGCTTCACGATCGCCAGACCCAAACCGCTACCCTCTTCGCGTGTCGTGAAGAAGGCATCGAACAGACGTGGCACATGTTGCTCGGGGACGCCCTGACCTTGATCTTCGACTACGACGCGGATTGCGTCGCTGGTACAGTCCACGCTAACTCGAACTGTCCCTGATTCCTGGCCGCTTTGGCCGGCGTTGATGAGCACGTTGAGCAAAGCGTCACGCACCGATGCCTTGCGGGCCCTAACCTGCGGCAAATCCGGCTGGATATCCATCTCGATGCCCAATTCATGTTTGGACAGGACCGGCTCGGCCAGGCGCGCCGCATCCTTTACCAGATCACTGATGTCAGTCGTCTCGAGGTTATCGTCGTGGCGCCGCGTCAAGTTCAAAAAGGCACTGAGCTTGTCGTTTAACGAAACGACATCCCGGTCCAGCTCGTCCACGATCTCCTTGGTTTGGTCCGGGGCGACGAGCAAGGCCTTGATGTTGGCGCGCAGCGCGGCGAGCGGATTTCGCAGATCATGCACCAGCGCTGCGGCCGTTTCCGTCATCGAGGCGCGCTGATAGATCTCCTGAAAATGCACCTCCATTTTGCGGGTCACGCGCATCGCGATTAGCGTTATAGCCACGGCCAACAGGATACTCACGGCGCCGAAACCGCTGAAGCCGATGATCGAGCGCTTGATGAGGTCCACCGCCTCTCTGACCCGGGCCAGCAGGGTCACCCGGTCGAAGCTGAAGTCCAGCCGCACCAACGGCGCGGGCGTCCGGGTCAGATCAAAGCCAAGAACGAATAGCGTATCGGACTCGGAGTGCAGTCGTCGCGCGGGTGAAGAATTGGTCGCCTGGGGACGAGCATCCGCCGGAAGCGGCGCAGTAGCTCGCGAGGTTACCTTTCCGGCGTCAATACCCAATTGAATCCCTGTGGTTGGACCACGCAAGTCCACCTTTCGCAGCGAGGGAATATCGGCGAACAACGCCTTCACATCTTCGAGCAGCCAGGGCTCAGGTTGGCGGATCGCCGAGGCCGCATCGATCGTGCGCAGTTTCTCTGTAAGCGGGTCGAGCGCCGCCGTAACATCGCCGATCAACAGCCGCGTTTCAACGGCACGTACCTGCAGATACAGCCAGGTGCCACCTCCGACAACCACCAGGAGGTAAAGAGCGAGCAGGGCACCAAAAGGCAAAACGATCAGGCGAGCAATGGCGAAATCGGAACGTATAATCACCTTTTGTCAGACTCTGTCCGATCGCTTTGTCGATTCACTGGTTCTTCCGGCCTGGAGATCGACGGGCAAGTTGAAAACGCAGAGCCAGCCAGGGGCGGCGCAGCTCAATCCGCCTCACACCACACGGGCTCGCGCTCGAGGCGAGGGGGTAGATGCCCACTGTCGACCCGGGTGGATCTTGGTCGCGAATCATGGGAGCCCTGTACCGAGTAGGGAGCGACATGGGATCAAGAGTTGTGTGAGCTCGCGATATGCTAACCCCAAATCGTCAAATTAAGGATGCGCATTGCATCGAGGCCATGCGGACAAGCTACCCTGCCGTTGTGAGCAATCCCGGCGCGATGCTCTTGTGGTCCCTGGTCATCGTGGCGCTGACGGCCGTTGGAATCGCCACAGCCTTTGTTGGAGCGGCTGCGAGCTTCCATGGGCTTGGCTATGCGACCTGGCAAAGCTACCAGGGAGAAGCAGGCCCTGTTCGTTCTATCCGTGGGCTGTCCGCGGTCGCCAACCTGCCGCGGGAGATCGCCGAGCGACAGCGCCGCCAAGCCTTGCGCCGGCTGCGCGACCTGCTGCCCGAGGTCGAGCCGCAGGTGGACGTGGAAGAGCTCCCCGCGGCCAGCCGAGGCACAGTCTTGCTGCTGCTGGCAGATTGTGCGCCCGGCCGTGCCTGCTGCTTCGCCCTCGGCGCCCGTGGCAAGCGCGCGGAGCGTGTGGCCGACGAGGCGGTGGACGCGCTGGCGGCCTTTCTGGGCAGCGACGGCGCCGTCGATCCCTGGCTAGCAGATCAACTCCTGCTACCGCTGGCGCTGGCCAAAGGGCCTTCGAAGCTGCGCACCAGCGAGGTCACCGCACACCTGCTCACCAACGCCGAGGTGATCCGGCTGTTCCTACCGGTGGAGATCGGCGTGGATGGCCCCCTCGGTGGTCCCGCCACCGTTCAGGTGCAACCAGGACCGGCCGGCCCGAGCGACCTCACCCGGGGAACGGGGGACCCATGTTCCGCAGGGACCTGATCGACATCCTCAAGGCGCGCCCCATCTCGCTGCACGAGCTGGCCTTGCTGCTCGACGAGAGGCCGCGGGACCTGGAGGACGACCTGGAGCACCTGTTCCGCTCCCTGCGCAACGATCCGCTGTCTCCGATGATCACGCCCGCGAGCTGCCGCAAGTGCGGCTTCCGGTTCGACGAGCACAAGCTGCACAAGCCGGGCAAGTGCCCGCGCTGCAAAGGGACCTGGATCAGCGATCCGCTGATCTCCCTGGAGGAGAAACGATGAAAGATCCTTCCGAGAAAGACATCGGCACGGAAGACGGTCCCTTCCTGCGCGTCGAATGCTACGCCGGCCACCGCGCCGATTCCGAACCGCGGCGACTGCACATCGGCCAGCGCGAGGTGGCTGTAACCGAGATCATCGACCGGTGGCTCGATCCCCGCCATCGCTACTTCAAGCTGCGCGGCGACGACGGCGGAATCTACCTGCTGCGCCAGGACACCATCGAGAACCGCTGGGAGATGACCCTGTACGATAGTGGCCGCCGCAACGAAACCCGCTTGTCCTCTACCTGAACCATGACCATCGGAGCCGAAGATGCGCATCTGCCTGACCCAACACGGACTGGCTGTCCCCAAAGACGTCGACCCGGACCGCCCTTTGACCGAGCAAGGCCGCGAAGACGTGCGGCGCCTCGCCGATTTTCTGGACGAAGCCGGCATTCAGGTCGGGCAGGTCCTGCACAGCGGCAAGACACGGGCCGAGCGGACCGCGGCGATCCTGGGCGAGGCCCTCCTTTCCACTGGGAAGCCGCAGGCACACGCCGGTCTCGCCCCGAACGACCCTCTCGAGAAGCTCTCACCGGAGATCGCCTTCTGGTCCGCAGATACCCTGATCGTAGGTCACCTCCCCTACCTGGGCAGGCTGGCCTCGTTGCTGCTCGTCTCGAACCCGGATCGGCCGCTGCTCGCCTTCCAGCCCGGGAGCATGGCCTGCCTGGAAAAGGACGCGGAGAGTCAGTGGGTGTTGGCCTGGATGGTTCGGCCGGAGCTGCTGGCGCCGGCTCGAGGCTGAAAGGTCTGTCTGTGTAAGGCACCGCTCAGCGCCAGGTGTCGCTGTCCTCTCCCCCTGCCGGCACGAGAAGTCTCGAGTACAAAGCGGCCACTAGCGAGCTCGGCAATCCCGTAGCTGTGGGCATCCTCAATCCCACAACGGTAATTCGCTCGGCGCTGCAGAACGCCGCGTCGATTGCCGGTCTCGTGATCGCCACGGAGGCAATGGTGACGAGGGTTCGAAATGTCGCAGGATATGTTGGTCATCATGATCTCTCCCGGCAGCCAGCGCCCTTCATTGCCCACCGGCACTCTCGCTCTCGGTCTCGACGCCCTGGCTCGACACAAGGCTCCGGCGCAAACGACGAACGTAGAATCGGTGGCCTGCGAATTCCGTCAGTACGAGCTGACGACCCGCGACCAATTGCTCTACTTCCCGCCAATCGCCGTGCGAGCGCTTAACCAGCTTTCGCACCGCGGCTTCACGCAACGGGTGCACCGACATGATAGCCAGTAGATCATCGGCCAGGTTGCCGGTGGAGGCGAAGGCATCACCCTCGTATTCGCTCAAAAGCTCCAGTTGCCCGAGGAATCCACTTAAGATCTGAAAAAAGCGATTGAGTCTGTTTTCGTCCGGGGGCTGCACTTCCCGCTCGGCCGGGGGACGTATCGGAACCGCCAGGTAGGACTTTTTCGGTGCGAGCTTTGCGACGAACCGGCCTACTGCTTCGGCATTGGAATCCGTATCATTGATCCCCTGCACCAACATGGTTTCGGTGGCAAGCGTACCTTTGTAGCCAGAAGCAAAGGCCAATACTCCCTCCAATACCTCCGCGTGATCCAAGGTGGGATGTGGCCGATTGATACGGCGCCAGAGGTCCTGATCGATGGCATCGACCTTGACGGACACCCAATCGGCTTTGGCAACTTGCTCGCGGACGTCCTTGCGGGACAGCAGCGATCCGTTGCTTATGACCGCAATCGGGATACCCAGCGGGCGCAGGCTTTCGATCGTCTCGCCTAGTTTGACATCCAGCGTGGGCTCGCCATCAGGGACGAAAGAGAGATAGTCGACTTGCTCGCCCCGCGCGCGAAGCAACGCGAGATGCCGCTCAACTTCCTGGACGATCCGAGCCGGCTCGTAAAATGGACGGGGAACCATCTCGGTTCCGGGCGTGGGGCCCACCTGACAGTAGACGCAGGAATAGGTGCAGGACTTGGGCGGGATGTTGTTGATACCGAGACTGCGCCCAAGACGTCTGGAGGGAACGGGTCCAAAGACAAGCATCAGTGAATCCCCAATCTGTTGGTGTCCATAGGTTGTAACATCTCACCTACGCCTTCGGAATTCGACCTCCGGGAGATCGTGTCATGCCGGAACCGAACCGATTCGACCTTCGCGGTCGGCTTGTCGCCAGCGCAAGGCAGACGCTTTCGATGGCGGTATCCCAGCTGCCCATCCTTATCGGCGTCGCGCTGCTGACGGGGCTGCTACTGGAGCTCCTGCCCGCAGAAAGGATGGCAGAATGGTTCGGTCGAAGCGACGTTCTGGATGCGTTTGTCGGTGCTTTGGCCGGAAGCGTGGCATCGGGGCATCCCCTGACCAGCTACCTGTTGGGAGGCGAGTTGCTGGACCGCGGCGTGAGTCTGATCGCGGTCACGGCCTTTCTTATCAGCTGGGTAACAGTCGGCAGCATCCAGCTACCGGCGGAGATGCTCATGCTTGGCAGGCGCTTCGCCCTCTATCGCAATTCGATCTGTTTCGTCCTTGCCATCCTCATTGCCGTGCTCACTCCCACGACGCTGCAGGTGCTGCACTTGGCACCATGACAGCGAAATCGACAATGCGCGGCGGGCTGTGGTTTTTGCTGGCCGTCCTGCTCCTCTACGGCATCGCATTTCTGCTTGATCCCACATCGACGAACCTTGCCTTGGATCGCTCCGCGGAGCTATTTTCCCGACTGTTGCCCGTGCTGGGATTCGTCATCTCGGTGCTTTTCATTGCGAACCTGCTGTTGCAGCCCAGTTGGGTACGCGAAAACCTCGGGGAGCGCTCGGGGCCGCGTGGTTGGGTTCTGGCCGTCGCCGGTGGCATCCTGTCGGCAGGCCCGGTGTATCCCTGGTATGCAATGCTCGGAGATCTCAGGTCGAAGGGTATGCGTACCGCGCTGATGTCGGTCTTTCTGTACAACCGCGCCATCAAGCTTCCACTCCTACCCCTATTGATACATTATTTCGGCCCGGCCTACGCCCTGATTCTGTTTGTCTATCTGATCCTCTTTTCGCTGCCGGCTGGCCTCCTGCTGGAGCGATTGATCGATGGTCGGCCGGCGCCGCATCGCGGCAACAAACCACCGCCGGCTCGATCGGGTGACTGAATTGCGATAGGTGGTGACCTGATCAGCCAAATCCCCGAACAATTGGCTGATTGGCGACTCCGGCTGCGCCGTTACCAGCGGCATGCCACTGTCCCCGCTTTCGCGAAGCTCCATGCTGATAGGCAAGGAGGCCATCAACGGGATGTCGAACTCCCGGCTCAGACTCTCACCACCGCCGGAGCCAAAGATCGGGATCTTCTCGTCGGAATGCGAGCAGGAGAAGTAGGCCATGTTCTCAACCACGCCGAGAATCGGCTTGTCGAGCTTACGGAACATGGCCACCGCCTTGCGAACGTCCGCCAAGGCCACGGCCTGCGGAGTGGTGACGATGATGACGCCCGCTCTGGGCAAGGCACGAGAGATGGTGATCGAGGGATCACCGGTTCCCGGCGGGAGATCGACGACCAGATAATCGAGCTCGCCCCAGCGAACCTTACCGAGGAACTCAGTGATCGCCTTGGACACCATGGGGCCACGCCAGATGACCGGCTGATCCTCCTCGATCAGGAAACCCACGGACATGACCCCCATGCCGAACCGTTTGGGTGGAACCAGCATGCCCGCCTCTCCCATTGAACGCGCCTGCAGCCCAAGCATGACCGGGATACTGGGTCCGTATACATCGGCATCGAGAAGTCCCACCCTCAGTCCTTTCTTCGACAGGGCCAAGGCAAGATTGACCGCCACCGTTGTCTTTCCGACACCACCCTTCCCGCTGGCGACTGCAATGAAGCGATCGACCTTTTCGATGCCCCGAAGGGCGAGCTTTCCAGGTGCTTTGTCGCCTCGTTTTTTCATGACAGACCTCTCCATTTCCTCAACAACTCGGCCTAATTTTTGGACACTATCCTACTTCATAGGGCTCTCGCCGACCTCAACCACCAGCCGCTTGCCCATGGGGGTTTGCGCGCCAAGGCTGGTTAACCT
>Ga0210085_1000567_pt1 | contig 15282 bp, 9 predicted proteins | sample China_Galinas_PW_5_FD_184866 | JGI IMG/M metagenome (GOLD analysis project Ga0210085, IMG submission 184866) | Wetland microbial communities from San Francisco Bay, California, USA, that impact long-term carbon sequestration - China_Galinas_PWC_D1... | ecosystem: Environmental > Aquatic > Marine... | reverse complement strand
CTCGATTGTAAAAACCTGTCCTTCTTCCAATTCCATAAAAGGTGCATTGCCGTATCTTTCCCACGCGGGGAACATTCCTGCAACTCCATCGTGAACAGTTTTACCAACCTGGTGTCCAAGTCCGTGAGGATATTCCGGGTAACCATTTTGCGTTATGTATGATCTTGCAATTGTATCCATATCAACACCTTTTACTCCGGCTTTTGTCGCATCAGCGACCTTTTGTATAGCATCACGGATTACTTCAAATCCTTTTTTAACTTTTTTAGGTGCTTTTGTTTCGCCATCATTTAAAATGTACCACGTTCTCTGCAAATCGGAACAATAACCTTTATACTTAATTCCAAAATCCATATTAACAACAGTTCCTTTTGTAATCTTTTTATCGCTCGGACCTTCGTGTGGACCATTTGGATTAGGGCCAGCAAAAACAGCAGGGCAGTGATCTTCTTCCCAAGCTGCTTCAAATCCTCTTTCTGTGTGAAGCTTTCTTACGAAGTTTGCAATTTCATTTTCAGTCATGCCCGGTTTCATGAAATGAGTTACTTCATCAAATATTTTTAAAGTTTCTTTTATTGCTTCTTTCATCAATGCAACTTCGGTTGGTGATTTTCTTCCTCTTAGTGCTGAAATAATTTCCTCTGAGCTTACTAATCGTTTTGTATACTCAGTCCCTTCAAGATGCTCGAGTAGAATTTGGAACATTCCGTAAGTCAAGCCATCACCAAGCACAGAAGTTTTTGAAAAGTTAATCGCAATCTTTTGAGGATTCTTTCTAGATATGTAATCTCTCAAAGGTTCACGGATTGATTTGAGATATGGAATAATATTTTTATACAAGCCAGGTTTCTTAAAATTTCCTTCTTCCATTGATCCAACGATCGCAGTTGTGTCTCCATCTTTATTTATGCATAGAGCAGCCTGCCAGGTTGAGTTCACTCCGGAAATCATATCCATCACTGGATCAGTCATCATTGAACTTTCTCTTACAAACGTAATCCACATATCGATATTCTTTTCTTTAAGTATATCCACTGCCTGGTTTATTTTTTCTTTTAGGATTGTGTTATCCATATTAAACTCCTGTTCATTAATAATTGAAAGAAAATCTACTGCAATTTATCAATTAGAAGCAGAATATTCTATTTTAAGTGTTAAAATAGAGATACAAGAAGTGATATTCATCAAAATAATAAATTGTTCCTGACAATAATTAAGGTTTTGAATACTCTATTTAGTAATTTTCTTATGCACATAATTAAAGTTTTTTATTTTCAAATAAATCATCTGGGGTAATTGAGCAAGTAATTTCATTCTTCACAAAATTTTATCATCAAATAAGCAAAACAATTTATACATAGAGGTTTACATGTCAGAGTACTTAGAAAAAATATTAAGTGATGTTAAAGCAAAAAATCAAAATGAACCGGAATTTCATCAGGCTGTTGAGGAAGTTCTTGAATCGCTGGAAATAGTACTTCAGCGTCATCCAGAATATCGCTCACTAAAAATTTTAGAAAGAATGGTTGAGCCGGAAAGAGTAATTATGTTCCGTGTTCCGTGGATGGATGACCAGGGAGAAATTCAAATTAACCGAGGATACCGAATTGAAATGAATAGCGCTATAGGTCCTTACAAAGGTGGTTTGCGTTTTCACCCGTCTGTTACTCTTGGCATTTTAAAATTTTTAGCATTCGAACAAGTGTTCAAAAATGCATTAACAACACTTCCGATGGGCGGCGGTAAAGGCGGATCAGATTTTAATCCTAAGGGAAAAAGTGATAACGAAATAATGCGCTTTTGTCAGAGTTTTATGATCGAACTTTTCCGTCATATCGGACCGAACACAGATGTTCCTGCTGGAGATATAGGAGTTGGAGCAAGAGAGATTGGATATTTGTATGGTCAATACAAAAGATTAAAGAATGAATTCACTGGAGTACTGACAGGTAAAGGATTGAATTGGGGTGGTTCATTAATTCGTCCTGAGGCAACAGGATTTGGCTGTGTGTATTTTGCCGAAGAAATGTTGAAAACGAAGGACACTTCTTTTGATGGAAAGACAGTTTTGGTTTCAGGTTTTGGAAACGTTGCCTGGGGTGCTGTGCAAAAAGTTAATGAACTTGGTGGAAAAGTTGTTACACTTTCCGGTCCTGATGGTTATGTTTACGACCCAGATGGAGTGATCGGAGAAAAGGTTGATTACATGTTAAAGTTGCGCTCAAGCAACAAAGATGCAGTTGAAGATTACTCCAAAGAATTTAAAGTGCAATTCTTTCCTGGTAAAAAACCTTGGGAAGTTAAATCTGATGTTGCTCTCCCATGTGCTACTCAAAACGAAATTTATGAAGAGGATGCAAAAGAATTATTGAAGAATGGTTGCTTCTGTGTCTGCGAAGGTGCGAATATGCCAACAACAATTGAGGCGTATGATATATTTAAAGAAGCGAAAATTCTTTATGCGCCTGGTAAGGCTTCTAATGCTGGTGGAGTTGCTACTTCTGGATTAGAAATGTCTCAGAACAGCATGCGTCTGCCTTGGCCAAAAGAAGAAGTTGATAAGAGACTGCACGAAATCATGATAAGAATTCATGATACTTGTGTACAGACTGCAGAACGTTTTGGGACACCAGGTAATTATGTTAATGGTGCAAACATTGCAGGCTTCTTAAAAGTTGCAGATGCGATGATTGATCAAGGACTTGTTTGATTAATGTAATACGTCTAATACATAATTTACAATTAAGGCGGTTCGATGGATCGCCTTTTAGTTTTTAAATGCAATTATTCATTCTTCATTATGAATTATACATTATTAACTCCCTTTTTCTATATTAGCCGATAAGAAAACAAATCTTAAAATTACTTACTGAAAAATGGACAAAGAATTTTCAATTAAAGAAATAAAGCTGGAAAACGTCTTCCATGCCAGACTTAAAAAATTCCAAAGACTTATGCGTTTTAAGATACAGGAGATACTTCTTGTATCAAGCATTTACGACTACTACCTCTTTGAAGAAGATGGAAGACTTTATGAATTAATCAGAAGTGAATACCAGAATCTTAACCTCAGTCAGGCTCCAGAAATAACTCATGTTACTACAGGAATGGAAGCAATGGAGTTGCTAAAAGGGGAACACAATTTTGATATGATTATAACTACTTTGCATATAGAAGATATGCAGGTTGTGAAGTTTGCTAATGAGGTAAAGGCTGCAGAGGTTGAGTTACCCATTATACTTCTTGCCTATGATAACCAGGAAAGAAAAGAACTTACAACTAATTACGATACATCGATGTTCGAAAGAAGTTTTATCTGGAGCGGTGATTTTCATCTTCTCATAGGAATAATAAAATATATTGAAGACAGAATGAATGTTGAAGAAGATGCGAGAAACATCGGAGTTCAGGTTATAATTCTTGTTGAGGACAATGTAAAATTTTATTCATCGTATCTACCACTCGTTTACACAGAAATTTTTAACCAGTCGCAGCGTTTGATTTCAGAGGGAATAAATATTACTCATAAATATCTAAGAATGAGAGCAAGACCAAAAATTCTACTTTGCACAACATATGAAGAAGCGTGGCATTATTTCGAAATGTATGAAGATAATGTACTTGGAATTATAACTGATAATAATTTCCGGCACTACGGTGTTCGTGATACCGAAGCAGGTTTGAAATTTGCAACTGCAGTTAAAGAAAGACATAAAGACATTCCAATTCTTATTCAAACCAGTGATCAAAATCTAACGGAAAAAGTAAAAAATATCGGTGCTTCAATACTTTATAAAAACTCCCAAAGACTTTTACACGATTTAAGAGAGTTTATGCTTGAACATTTTGGATTTGGAGATTTTATATTTGAATTAAGAGATGGAACAGCTGTCGGTCGGGCTGTAAATTTAAGAGAGCTAGCTGCTCAAATTGAAAAAATACCAGAGGAAAGTTTGCTTCATCATGCAGAAGGAAACCACTTTTCTCGCTGGCTGAAAGCAAGAACTGAATTTTACCTTGCACATCAATTAAGACCGAGAAAAGTTACAGATTATGAAACACCCGAACATCTTCGAAAAGATTTGATTAATGCTATCAATGGGTACCTCGAGGAAAGATCAAAAGGAGTAATTTCAGATTTCAGAAGAGAAACATTTGATCCAAAAAATAGTTTTGCAAGAATTGGTGGTGGATCACTTGGGGGAAAAGCTCGTGGTCTTGGTTTTATTAATACTCTCATTGCTAATTACAACATAAGGCATTTGTTCAAAGGTGTTGAGATTTCGGTTCCCTCTGCAGTTGTTATCGGTACTGAAGTGTTCGATCAATTTATGCTGGATAATAATCTTGAAAGCTACGCATTTAATGAAAACGACGACGTAAACATCACTCAAAAATTTATCGAAGCGTTTTACTTTCCAAAAGAAATAAAGCAAAGGCTTTATGACTTTCTTGAAATAATTCAGGAACCACTTGCTGTTCGTTCATCAAGTTTGCTGGAAGATGCACAGTTCCAGCCTTTTGCAGGGGTTTATCAAACCTATATGCTCCCCAATAGCAATCCGGATATTAAGATAAGATTGGAAGAACTGCTTCAGACAATCAAAGCTGTTTATGCATCGACTTATCATCAAAAAGCAAAAGACTATATGAAAGCAACCTCATATAGGCTTGAAGAAGAGAAAATGGCTGTGATTGTTCAAAGACTTGTTGGCACAGAACATAAAGGAAAATTTTATCCTGATTTTGCTGGCGTTGGAAAGTCTTTTAACTTTTATCCGGTACCACCACAAAAGTCTGATGACGGAATTGCATTAGTAGCTCTTGGACTTGGTAAAACAGTTGTTGAAGGAGGAAACACAGTTAGATTTTGCCCTCGTTTTCCAAAACACCTTCTTCAGTTCTTTTCAACAAAAGAAACTCTTATGCATGCTCAACAGGATTTTTATGCTTTGGATTTGAATGGAAAGCTTGATCATCATCCCGAATCAACAAAAGATCCACTCGTAAAACGATACGATCTGCTTGAATCAGAAGCTGACGGAACATTGTTCTCAGTGGGTTCAACTTACTCTCCGGAAAATGAAGCAGTGTACGATGGAATTTCACGCGATGGAATTAGAGTGGTTACATTCTCTCCTATATTAAAACACAAAATGTTTCCCCTCCCGGAAATTCTTAATATGCTATTAGGTTTTGGAACCTGGGGAATGGGAACACCTGTTGAAATTGAGTTTGCCGTTAATCTCAGTGTGCCGCCGGATAAACCAAAAGAATTTGCATTGCTGCAAATGAGACCTTTAGTTATTAGCAAAGAAATTGATGAGTTGAAAATTGATTTTGAGAAAGAAGAATTGATTTGTCAAAGCAGCCAGGTGCTCGGCAATGGTGCAACAGATGGAATATATGACTTAGTGATGGTTGATAATGCTAAGTTCGACAGAGCAAAAAGTAAAGAAATTGCAATGGAAATTGCAAAACTTAACACAAAATTACTAAAGGAAAAGAAACCATATATATTAATCGGTTTAGGTAGATGGGGTTCACTCGATCCTTGGCTTGGGATTCCTGTAACCTGGGATCAAATTTCTGGTGCGGCTGCAATTGTTGAATCAGGTTTTAAGGATTTTGAAGTTGAACCATCTCAAGGTTCTCACTTCTTTCAAAACATAACTTCTTTTCGAGTTGGGTATTTTACGGTTGATGCCTCACACAAGATAGGATTTATTGATTGGGATTGGCTCCTCTCGCAGGATGTTGTTGAAGAACTTAAGTTCACAAATCATCTTCGGTTTAAACAACCTGCTTCCGTAAAAATTAACGGACACAAAAATATCGGTATCATTTTAAAACCCGGCAATTAAGATTATGTCAGATTTAATTCTTAAAGAAGAAATATCAAATATAGATCTGTTGTTTGGACAGTTGTGGGAGATTTCAGTTGATGGAATGCGTTTAGTTGATGAGGATGGAAACATTTTGCTTGTGAATGATTCTTTCTGCAAAATTTTCAGGATGAAAAAGGAACAGTTAATAGGGAAACCATTTTCCATAGTTTACACAAATGATGAGCAAGAAGAAGCATTGAAAGCATTTCAGCGAGATATCAGAAATAATAAAATTAAAACTTTGTTTGAAAGGGAAAACACATTATGGAATGGAAAAAAAACCTGGATTGAATTTTCTAACTCGTTCCTAAGTTTGCCAGATGGTAATAAAATTACACTGAGTATCATTAAAGATATTTCGGAAAGGAAAAAATCTGAAACGGAATTACGCGACAGTGAATCGAAATTTAAAATGCTTTTCAATAGCGCAAATGACGCCGTTTTTGTTACACAGCTTTCAGATGAAAAATCATATGGAGATTTTATCGAAGTGAATGAAGTTGCCTGCAAAAGATTGGGTTATAGCAAGGAAGAATTTCTTCAATTAAGCCCATCGGCAATTGTATCACCAAAGCATATTAATGAATTCAACTTAAGTATGAGTAGACTTCTTGTTGAAGGTCACGATATATATGATACGGTACATAGTGCAAAAGATAAAAAATTAATTCCTGTTGAAATAAACTCGCATTTGTTTTTATACAATGAAAAACCGACTGTGCTTTCAATTGCAAGAGATATAACAGAAAGAAAGCAGGCAGAACAAAAACTTAGAAGAACAAGCAAACTCTTGCGTGAGCTTGCAACTCATCTGCAGTCAATACGTGAAGAGGAAAGAACAATGATTGCTCAGGAAATTCATGATGAGCTTGGTCAGGTATTAACAGCATTAAAAATTCAGGTATCACTGCTTGCAAATAAACTATATGACAATCAGGAACCGTTGAAGCAAAAAATCAATTCACTTTCCGATATGATAGACGCTTCGGTAGAATCAGTCCAAAAAATTTCTGCAAAATTGCGTCCGGGAATACTCGATGAACTTGGAATTATTGCAGCAATTGAATGGCAAGCTGAAGAATTTGAAAAGCTTACAAATATTAAGTGCTCTGTTTTACTTCCAAAGGAAGAATTAAATCTTGAAAAAGATAAATCAACTGCTATCTTCAGAATTTTTCAGGAAGCTCTAACAAACATTGCCCGGCACTCGGAAGCAACCAGAGTTCAACTTTCACTCTTGAATTATCAATCAAATGTTTATCTTGAAATTCGGGATAATGGAAAGGGAATCACCCAGGAGCAGATAAAGGATTTTAAATCTCTCGGAATTCATGGAATGGAAGAAAGAGCCCTGGTCTTTGGAGGGCAGGTTAGTATTGAAGGTATTGCTGGTAAAGGAACAAAGGTTAAAGTAGAAATTCCATTGGATTGAGTTATAGGTGAACGATAAAAAAATAAAAATATTAATTGCTGATGATCACGCTATTGTTCGGGAAGGATTGAAGCAAATTGTTGCTGAAGAAAAAGATATTCAGGTTGCAGGTGAAGCGGAAAATTCAGAGCAAATGATGAAACATCTTGAAAAAGAAAAATGGTCGGTAGTAATTCTGGATATTAATATGCCGGGTAAAAGCGGTCTTGAAGCATTAAAAGATATCAAACTGCAATATCCCGATTTACCGGTTTTAATTTTAAGTATGTTTAGCGAAGATCAATACGGGATTCGTGCAATAAAAGCCGGCGCTTCCGGGTATCTCAAAAAAGTCAGTGCCCCGACTGAACTTGTATCTGCAATTAGAAAAATTGTCTCCGGAGGAAAATATATTAATCCTTCACTTGCTGAAAAACTTGCTGATAAATTTGGTGAAACTCAAAAGAAGTCGTTACACGAAAATCTCTCCGATCGGGAATACCAAATTATGTGCAATATTGCGCTTGGAAAATCTGCCGAGGAAATTGCACAGGAACTATCCATTAGCATAAACACAGTTTACACTTACCGGAACAGAATTTTAGAGAAAATGTCATTGAAATCGAACGTTGAATTAACACAGTATGTTCTCAGTAATAAACTTGTCGAAATATAATAGTTGACAACTCAAAATTATTTTGTAACAAATTCCGTTACATAACTTTCACAGATTCTATTCTTTTCTTTAACAACCTATCAGAATAGTTTAAACTCAAAGATTATTTCAACATAATCTAAATTCTTATTTCACAAATCGCGGAGGAAAAATGTCCGATTACGTAAAAAGTTTAATTTCAGAAGTAAAAGCAAAACACCCGGCACAACCTGAGTTTCATCAGGCGGTTCAGGAAGTAGCCGAATCATTAGACCTTGTTCTGGAAAGACATCCTGAATATCGATCAGCAAAAATTCTTGAAAGAATTATTGAACCTGAAAGAGTAATAATTTTCAGAGTTCCTTGGGTTGATGAACAAGGTGAAGTGCATGTAAACATTGGTTACAGAATTGAGATGAACAGTGCGATTGGTCCATACAAAGGTGGATTGAGATTTCATCCTTCTGTTAATCTGGGAATCTTAAAGTTTTTAGCATTCGAACAAGTATTTAAAAACAGTTTAACTTCACTTCCAATGGGTGGTGGAAAAGGTGGTTCTGATTTCGATCCTAAAGGAAAAAGCGATTTAAAAATCATGCGATTCTGCCAATCATTTATGAGTGAACTCTTCAGACATATTGGTCCGAATACAGATGTTCCTGCTGGTGATATTGGAGTTGGCGGAAGAGAAATTGGTTATTTGTTTGGTCAATATAAAAAACTAAGAAATGAATTTACCGGGGTTCTTACAGGCAAAGGATTGAACTGGGGTGGTTCATTAATTCGTCCTGAAGCCACAGGTTACGGTGCAGTATATTTTGCAGCTGAAATGCTGGGAACAAAAAATGAAACTCTTGAAGGAAAAACTTGCCTGGTTTCTGGTAGTGGTAATGTTGCACAATATACCACCGAAAAAGTTCTTGACCTTGGTGGAAAAGTAGTTACTCTTTCAGATTCTAATGGTTACATCTATGATGAAGAAGGAATTGACAGAGAAAAACTTGCTTACATAATGGAACTAAAGAATGTTAGAAGAGGAAGAATAAAAGAGTATACAGATAAATATAAAAAAGCTGTTTACACTCCTCTCGAAGGAAATATGGATCACAATCCATTGTGGAATCATAAAGCACAATGTGCATTCCCTAGTGCGACACAAAATGAAATTAATGCAAAAGATGCACAGAATCTTATTAAGAATGGTGTTTACGTTGTAAGTGAAGGTGCTAATATGCCGACAACAATAGATGGTGTCAATATATTCTTAGAGAATAAAATTCTCTACGGACCAGGTAAAGCTGCGAACGCTGGTGGTGTAGCAGTTTCAGGTCTTGAAATGTCGCAGAACAGTCAACGTCTACCATGGACACGCGAAGAAGTTGATAATCGCTTACGTTTGATTATGAAAAATATTCACACTACTAGTGTTGAAATGGCTGACAGATTTGGAACACCTGGCAATTATGTTAATGGTGCAAACATTGGCGGTTTCTTAAAAGTTGCTGATGCAATGATAGACCAGGGTGTTGTCTAAATAATTTAGAATGAATAATTGAGAATTTAGAATTCTTAATATTTCATAATTTATTAGCGAAGCAAGTTCTAGCCTCCTTACTTGCTTCGCTTTTTTATTTTAAAAAGAATTTGGTGGTTAAAAATTGTAAATTTGGTAAGTGATTTTGTATAATATTATTCACACAAGTTGACTGAACGAAGAATGGATTACACAAAAGAATTTAAAAGTAATCCCGAAGCCGATTGGGTAGAACACGGTTACGGAACCCGTTTTCAGGGTTTCCAAAACCTGATGCGCCTTCGTGTAACTAATATCCTTCTTGTTTCCAGCCTATATGATCTTTATCTCTTTGAGGAAGATGGCAGATTGTATGAACTCATCAGAAATGAATACCAGGGATTAAACCTAACTCACTCACCAGAATTAACCAGAGTTTCAAGTGGTTACGATGCGATCAGTAGGGCAAAGGAAGAAGGCAGGTTTGATTTAATTATAAGCACAATGCACATCGAAGATATGACAGCTTTGAATTTTGCCAAACTGGTGAAAGAAGCAGAGCTGGATATACCAATTGTGCTGCTTGCTCACGATAACCGAGAGTTAAAATTTCTTTTAACAAATCCTGATAGTTCTTTATTTGAAAAAGTTTTTATCTGGACAGGTGATTTCAGAATAATCATCGGGATTATTAAGTATCTTGAAGACCGACTTAATGTTGAGCACGATAGTAAAATTGTTGGTGTGCAAAATGTAATTGTAATTGAAGATAGTGTTCGTCATTACTCAGCTTTTCTTCCAATTATTTACACAGAAATGCTCAAGCAAAGTCAAAGGTTAATTTCGGAAGGAATAAATCTTACTCATAAGTATTTAAGAATGAGAGCAAGACCAAAAATTCTTCTGTGCACAAACTACGAAGAAGCATGGGATTATTTTGAAAAATATAAAGAACTTGTTCTTGGAGTTATTTCGGACATTTCATTTCCCCATAACGGAGAGCTTGATGAAACTGCCGGAATCAAGTTTGCAAGAGCTGTAAAGTCATCAATGACTGACATTCCTATACTACTTACTTCCAATGATCACTCAAATAAAGAGGATGCGAAAGATGCCGGAGCCACTTTTATCTTAAAAGATTCTCCAATACTTATTACTCAGCTACAGCATTTTATGAATAATCATTTTGGATTTGGGGATTTTATTTTTAGAACATCAGATGGTTTGGAAGTAGGAAGAGCAAGTGATCTGAAAAGCATGGAAGATCAATTAAAAGTAGTTCCAATTGAAAGTATAAATTATCATGCTGAAAAAAATCATTTTTCAAATTGGTTCAAAGCCAGAACTGAATTTTGGCTCGCACACAAATTAAGACCAAGAAAAGTTTCTGACTATGTAAACGGAGAAGATTTACGAAATGATCTGGTACGATCTGTACGAGATTACCGAAAGGTAAGGCAAAGGGGAATAATAACTGATTTCAATAAAGAGACTTTCGACCCTCAAAGCAGCTTTGCCAGAATTGGTGGGGGTTCACTTGGCGGAAAAGCGCGTGGTCTCGGTTTTGTAAATACTCTCATTAATGATTACCAGCTTCGTGATCAATTTGAAGAAGTATTAATTTACGTTCCCCCTGCAATTGTGCTTGCAACAAATGTATTTGATGATTTTCTTGAGCTAAACAATCTTAGAAGTTTTGCCCTTCACTGTGAAGACGATGAAGAAATCACTAAAAAGTTTTTAGAAGCATCAAAGTTTCCGGAAGAGATTCTGGGTGAGCTTGCCGCTTTTCTTGATATCATTAGAAGCCCGCTTGCTGTAAGATCATCAAGTTTGCTTGAAGATTCACAGTATCATCCGTTTGCAGGTGTTTATCAAACCTATATGATCCCAAATGATAATTCAAATCCACTTATCCGATTAAATGATCTTCTAACAACTATCAAAAGAGTTTACGCTTCAACCTTTTATCAGAACGCAAAAAATTATATTAAAATTACCTCCTACCGTTCTGAGGAAGAAAAGATGGCCGTAATAATCCAGAAGACTGTTGGCAATAATCATGAGAACAGGTTTTATCCTGATTTTTCAGGAGTCGCAAAGTCCTACAATTTTTACCCGATGCCTCCGCAAAAATCAACAGATGGGATTGTTTCAGTTGCGCTTGGTCTTGGCAAGTGGGTCGTTGAAGGCGGAAACACTGTGAGATTTTGTCCGAAATATTCAACTGATCTAATTCAGTTTCATTCAGTCCGGGAATCTTTGAATAGCAGCCAATCAGAGTTTTTTGCATTACAGATAGATGCAAAAACAGATTTTGGCAATGTAACTTATGATAAATTGGTAAAAAGATTTCCTTTAAGTGTTGCGGAAAAAGATGGTCCGTTAAGATTTGTTGGCTCAACTTATCTTCCCGATAACGATGCAATTTACGATGGACTTGGAAGAAGTGGTGTACGGCTGGTAACATTCGGGCCTATTCTCAGAAATAAACTTTTTCCTCTTGCAAATATTCTGGAACTTTTACTTGAAATGGGAAATTGGGGAATGGGAACACCCGTTGAAATTGAATTTGCTGTTAATCTTTCAAATCCTTCAGGAAAAAGAAAAGAATTTGGATTACTGCAGATGAGACCACTTGTAGTAAGTCATGAATTTGAAGAACTTAAGATTGAAGATGTCGAACCAGAAAAATTAATTTGCCAGAGTAATCAGGTGCTTGGTAATGGGATCGTACAGGATATTTATGACGCAGTAGTTGTTGACTACGAATCATTTGACCGTGCAAAAAGTCGGGAAGTAGCTGCAGAAATTTCATCGTTTAACAATAAATTAATTTCAGAAGGTAAACCATATTTGCTAGTTGGTGTTGGCAGATGGGGTTCACTCGATCCCTGGTTGGGTATTCCTGTAACCTGGGAACAAATTGCAGGTGCAAAAGCTATTATCGAAACATCATTTAAAGATATGGCAGTTGAGCCGTCTCAGGGCTCGCATTTTTTCCAGAACATCACTTCATTTATGATTGGATACTTTACAATTAATGAAGTTCAAAACAACGGCTTTGTTGATTGGAATTGGCTGCTTAAGCAAAAAGGTGTTGAAAGTAAAGTTTTTACAAAGCATGTTAGATTTGAAAATCCAATTGTTGTAAAGATGAATGGTCACGAAAACAAAGGTATAATTTATAAACCGGAGTAAACATTTTGGCTGAAGAAAAAATAATAGACAGAGAAGAGGTCCCTGACTCTTGCCCGCATTGCGGCAATAAGCTTTCTCCGTGGCAGCAGGTTCTTCTTGCAACAGATAGAGCAATTGTTTGCAAGAATTGCTGGTACAGAATTATTCTGGACGTAATTCCATCTGCAAAAAAATCTGATTCAGAAAAATTAAATCATAAAGGCTAAAATCAATGGAATCTTATAATTCGTTTAGTGTTGCACGTCAGCAGGTTCTTGAAGCTGCTAAGCTGTTAAACCTTGATGATGCAACAACAGAGTTTTTAAGTACACCTCAAATGGAAGTGGACTTTACTATACCGGTTAAAATGGATTCCGGTAAAACCAAAATTTTTCAGGCATATAGAATTCAATACAATCGCGCACGCGGGCCTGCGAAAGGCGGGATTCGTTTTCATCCCGAAGAAACCGTTGATACAATTCGTGCACTTGCATGCTGGATGACATGGAAAACAGCGGTTGTGGATTTGCCTTTAGGGGGAAGTAAAGGAGGAGTACGCTGCAATCCAAAAGAATTATCTTTAATGGAACTTGAAAGACTTTCGAGGGAATACATTCGCGGCATATCACCAATGCTTGGAGTTGATAAAGATGTTCCAGCAACTGATGTCTATACCAATCCACAAACAATGTCATGGATGATGGACGAATATGAGATAATCGAACAAAGACACAGCCCCGGAGTATTTACAGATAAACCAACACAAATTGGTGGAACGGAAGGCAGAAGGGATGCAACTGCCCGGGGTGGAATAATCACTGTTAGGGAAGCATGTAAAATGCACGGGTTTGATCCTTCAAAGGAATTTGCAATTCAGGGTTTTGGTGATGCAGGACAGCGGGCAGCGTTACTTCATAAAGAAATGCTTGGTGGAGGAAAGCTGATTGCGGTCAGTGATTCACGAGGTGCGATATTCAATAAAGATGGATTTGATCCTGAAGAACTTGTTCATCACAAACTTCAGACAGGAAAAGTTTCAGGTTTTCCGGGTAGTAAAGAAATTTCTCACGAAGAACTTTTAGAATTGGATGTTGAAATTCTCTATCCCGCAGCATTGGAAAATGCGATCAATATGAAAAATGCAAATAACATTAAAGCAAGAGTTGTTTGCGAATTAGCCAATGGTCCAACAACCCCCGATGCTGATCTGGTTCTCTTCAAAAATAATGTGCATGTTATTCCAGATATTCTTGCAAGTGCAGGTGGAGTTACAGTTTCATACTTTGAAATGGTTCAGGATAAATCTCTTTTCTTCTGGGAAGAGGAAGAAGTTCACAGACAGCTTGATAAAAAATTAACTCTTGCATATAAGCGGGTTCAGGAAGCAATAAGAGAAAAGAAAGTACATCCGCGACTTGCAGCAATGCTTGTTGGAGTTGCTCGTGTTGCACAAGCTTGTCAATTAAGAGGATGGGTGTAGCAAATAATCTTTGATTTCGGATCTCGGATAGTGGATTTTTGATTGAAATAATTTATTATTCTTTATTCGGAACATTTCTCTTTCGGCAAAGTAAAAGGTTTAGAAATTAACTAAACCGGAGGTTACAATGCCATCTCTTAAAAATCCAAAAGCTGATTTAAGAAGGTCTTACCACAAAACTTTCGAAATAAGTTTGATTATTTCACTTGCTACTATAATAGTAGCTTTCAAATTCTCACCACTTTCCTCCCAAGTGGAACAATTAAGAAATGTGGTGCCGGAACTGATAACAGTTGAGGATATAATTAATACTGTTCAAAAACGCGAGATTCCTCCACCACCCAAAGCACCAAAGCCAGTTGATCCAACTTCAAATGAAGATATTGTGGAAGATTTTATTCTTGATGATATTGATGAGGTTGAACCCGTTCCACTTCCGAAAAACCCACCTAAACCAACGATTGATTTTTCTGATGAAGAATTTATTGAAGTACCAGGTGTGTTGCCCGAACCAATAGGAGGACTAAAAGCTTTGCAGGAAAAAGTTCACTACACGGAATTTGCTAGAAGAATAGAATTAGAAGGAAAGGTTTATATTCAAGTAAAGATTGATAAAAATGGAGATGTAGTTGAAGCAACTGTCCTGAAAGGACTCGGTGGTGGTTTGGATGAAGAGGCATTGAATGCAGTTCTATCAACCAAATTTATTCCCGGTAAACAGCGGGGTCGTCCGGTAAATGTAAAAATGGTTATCCCAATAAAATTTGTTTTAAAATAATTTCTTTCTGAACAAATTTTATTCTTTCCAATTACAAATGTGCTGATTGATTATTATCTTTCACTATTGTTATTCTATTAATCAATCAGTTCTTATCTATTGGAAAATTAGATGCACGACTACACCATCATAAAAGATATTGTTCTTATTCTTCTTTTATCAATTCCTGTAATTGTTATTTTCAACAAAATGCAGCTACCAAGCATTGTCGGATTTTTAATTGCAGGAATTATTCTTGGTCCATCGGTGCTAAAAGTAATCAGCAATCCTGACCAGATTGAAATTATGGCTGAGGTTGGCGTAATTCTGTTGCTGTTTTCTGTTGGTCTGGAACTCTCACTAAAAGAATTAGTGAGCATTAAAAAGATACTTTTAAT
>Ga0210085_1000566_pt1 | contig 15298 bp, 14 predicted proteins | sample China_Galinas_PW_5_FD_184866 | JGI IMG/M metagenome (GOLD analysis project Ga0210085, IMG submission 184866) | Wetland microbial communities from San Francisco Bay, California, USA, that impact long-term carbon sequestration - China_Galinas_PWC_D1... | ecosystem: Environmental > Aquatic > Marine... | reverse complement strand
CTGCTCGCCAAGGACAAGCTGCTGGTGATACAGGGCACGCTGGGCATGGACGACTATTCCGGGGGCAACCAGGTTACGGCTCAGGCCGTCTATGACATCAACCAGGCGCGCGCGCAGTTTGCCCGGCGTCTGGTCGTCGGTGTCGAGGCGCAGCAGGCCGGCAACGGGTTCGTCAGCTCGCTGGCGGATGTCCTGCGACCCTTCCGCGAGGGGCAGTGCCGGGTGTGCATCGATTACCTCGGCGGTGGTGCGCAGGCGCGTATTGCACTGGGAGACGACTGGACGGTGCACCCCACCGATGAACTGCTGCACCGCCTGCGGGAGCTGGCCGGTTCAGAACGGGTGGCGGTCGAATACACCTGACTTGCCTTCATTCATCAACACCGTTTTCACCGCAGAGACGCAAAGAACGCAAAGTTTTTTCTGATTACCCCTGAAACTCGGCTACCAGGCGCATGCAGACGGATGGGCGGGAGCGGGGCCTGCAAAACAGGGACACGCTGTGAATACCTCCCTGTACGCTCGGCGACAGCCTCCCTGCTGTCGACGGTCCCTGTTTCGCAGGCCCCGCACCCGCTGCCGGCCTTCTCCGTCATGACCGAGTTTCAGGGGTAGTCAGGAAGTTTTTTGATCTTTTTTGTTGAAGAGTTTCTTTGCGTTCTTTGCGTCTCTGCGGTGATATTCCTTCCTGATGGGTGGACGCCAGCTTGTTTCAACGGGATGTAAACGGTACCTTAAGCGACAATCACAAGACCCGCCGGATAATGTCATGAATCTGAATTTCCTGGAATTCGAGCAGCCCATCGCGGAACTCGAAGCGAAAATCGACGAGTTGCGCTACATCGGCGACGACGCCGAAGTGAACATCAAAGAGGAGGTGTCCAAGCTCGAGGCAAAGAGCAAGGCGCTGACCCAGTCCATTTTTTCCAGTCTCACCGCCTGGCAGATTTCCCAGCTGGCCCGACATCCGCAGCGACCCTACACCATGGACTATGTCGTGCGGGTGTTCACCGACTTCCAGGAGCTGCACGGTGACCGCTGCTATGCCGACGACCGCGCCATCATTGGCGGCGTGGCGCGCCTCGACGGCATTCCGGTGATGATCATCGGCCAGCAGAAAGGGCGCGACACCAGGGAGAAGCTGCATCGAAATTTCGGCATGCCGCGACCGGAGGGTTACCGCAAGGCAATGCGCCTGATGAAGATGGCGGAACGCTTCGGCCTGCCGCTGCTGACCTTCATCGACACCCCGGGCGCCTACCCGGGTATCGGCGCCGAGGAACGCGGGCAGAGCGAGGCGATCGCCAGGAACCTGTTCGTGATGTCGGACCTGCGTATCCCGGTTATCTGTACGGTGATCGGCGAGGGCGGTTCGGGCGGCGCGCTGGCGATCGGCATCGGTGACCGGATTCTGATGCTGCAATACAGCACCTATTCGGTGATTTCGCCCGAAGGCTGCGCCTCGATACTGTGGAAAAGCGCGGACAACGCGGAGGATGCCGCCGAAGCCCTCGGCATCACCTCGAAACGTCTGAAGGAACTCGGCCTGATCGACAGGATCATCGAGGAACCGCTCGGCGGCGCTCACCGCGATATCGATGCCATGGCCGCGAGTGTCAAGCAGGTTCTGCTGGAGGAACTGCGCCATTTACAGGCGATTCCCCCGCAGGAGCTGATGGAGGCCCGCTACCGGCATCTCATGGCCTATGGCGAATTCACCGACCGCCAGTCCTGACCGGCGCTGATTTTTTCCCGGCGGGCGGTTGACTCCAGGCAGTCCGATGGACTTTTCCCGGGATTACCTGCAGCGGCAACTGACGGATGTGCCCGCCGACGCCTGCTGCTGGGTTGCCTACAGCGGCGGAGTCGACTCCCACGCGTTGCTGCATGCCCTGGCGGCTTTGCGTCCCGGTCTGCCGTGCAGCATAGCCGCCGTACATGTCAACCATGGCCTGCAGAGTGCTGCCGGCGCCTGGGATAAACATTGCCGTGCCGTCTGCGCCGGACTCGGTGTTCCTTATATCTCCCTGCAGGCGGATGGCCGCGCCGCCGCCGGTGAAAGCCCGGAGGCCGCGGCGCGGGCGGCTCGCTATGCCGTGCTGAGAGGCTGGCTGCCGCAGCGGCACTATCTGTTGACCGCCCAGCACCGGGACGACCAGGCGGAGACCTTGCTGCTGCAGCTGCTGCGCGGCAGTGGCGTGAAGGGGCTGGCCGCGATGCCCCGTCTGGCGCCATTCGGGGATGGTTACCTGTTGCGCCCGTTGCTCGATTGCAGCCGCAATGCATTGCTCGACTATGCCGGGGCTAACCGGCTGAGCTGGGTGGATGATCCCAGCAACCGGGATATTTCCCTGGATCGAAACTTCCTCCGCCACCAGGTGCTGCCGGTGCTGCGCCATCGCTGGCCCGCCTTCTCGGCCACGCTGTCGCGCAGCGCGCGCCACTGCGCCGAGGCGGCGACAATGCTGAAGGCTCTGGCCAGGCAGGATCTCGCCGCGCTCGTCGATGAGTCGAAGGACACCCTGCCGGTACCCGGGCTGCTTCAGTTGCCCCCGGAGCGGCAGCGCAACGGCTTGCGCCACTGGTTGAAAGGACAGGGCGCAACGACCCCGTCCGAGGCGGTCCTTGAGCGGATCGTGAACGACATCCTGGGCAGCCGTACGGACGCCGAAGCGTGTGTGCGCTGGGGTGACTGCGAGCTGCGCCGTTACCGTGGCCGTCTCTACCTGCTGCCGCAGGTTCCACGGCAGGATATTCCCGCCGCGCTCGACTGGCACCCGGGAACGGCGCTGGAACTCCCGCAGGCGGGCGGCGTGCTGAGCGCGAGCCGCCGGACGGGTGGCGGCGTGCGTGCCGCCGCGTTCACCGGGGCAGCGGTGCGCGTGACCTGGCGTCGCGGGGGCGAACGCTGCCGTCCCGCGGGGCGCGGACATCATCACGCGCTGAAGAAGCTGTTCCAGGAATCCGGCATCCCGCCCTGGGAGCGGGGACGTATCCCGCTGGTGTATATCGGCGATGAACTGGCGGCCGTGGCGGACCTCTGGGTGTGCGAGCCGTTCAGCGCCGGGCCGGGCGAGGCCGGGTTCAGCATCCGCTGGGACAGGGGCTGATTCCGCGCTGCCGGCCAGGGGTATCCGTTCGAATCGCGAAGTAATTGAGGTGCGCGCCCCGATCTGGTAACGTTCACTCCCGTCCAGCGAGCCCAATGCCGCATCTGATCTCACAGTGTTGATGACCCGTTTTATCTTTATTACCGGTGGCGTCGTGTCCTCCCTGGGCAAGGGCATCGCCTCCGCCTCGCTTGGCAGCTTGCTGGAGTCCCGGGGCCTCAAGGTTACCCTGCTCAAGCTGGATCCCTACATCAACGTGGATCCCGGCACCATGAGTCCGTTCCAGCATGGCGAGGTGTTCGTGACCGACGACGGTACGGAAACCGACCTGGATCTCGGGCATTACGAGCGCTTCGTGCGCACGACCATGGGGAAGAACAACAACTTCACCACCGGCCAGATCTATGAGAACGTGATCCGCAGGGAACGCCGCGGGGATTATCTTGGCGCGACCGTGCAGGTCATTCCGCACATCACCGACGAGATCAAGCGCTGCATCCGCACGGGCGCCGATGACGCGGATGTCGCACTGGTTGAAATCGGCGGAACCGTGGGTGATATCGAGTCCCTGCCGTTCCTGGAAGCCATACGCCAGATGGGCGTGGAACTGGGTCGCTCACAGACCCTGTTCATGCACCTGACGCTGGTTCCCTATATCGCGGTTTCCGGCGAGATCAAGACCAAGCCGACACAGCACTCGGTAAAGGAACTGCGTTCCATCGGTATCCAGCCGGATGTCCTTCTGTGCCGGGCCGATCGACCCCTCCCGCCTGCCGAACGCCGCAAGGTGGCCCTGTTCACCAATGTGGAGGAACGCGCGGTTATCTCGGCGGTGGATGTGGACAGTATCTACAAGATTCCTCAATTGCTTCATGCCCAGCATCTCGATGACATCGTCGTCGAGAAGTTCGGCATCGAGACCCCGCCGGCCGATCTGTCGGAATGGGAAAAGGTCAACCGGGACAGCGAAATGCGCACCGGTGAGGTTGTTATTGCGATGGTCGGCAAGTACGTCGATCTGACCGAGTCCTACAAGTCACTGTCCGAAGCCCTGATCCATGCCGGTATACACACCCGCACCAACGTCACTATTCGCTACGTGGATTCCGAGACCATCGAGTCACAGGGTACCAGCGTACTCGAGGGCGCGGACGGGATACTGGTCCCCGGCGGTTTCGGAGAACGCGGCGTAGAGGGCAAGATCGCCACGGTGCGTTATGCCCGCGAGAACAGCATTCCGTATCTGGGAATCTGTCTGGGCATGCAGGTGGCGGTCATCGAGTTCGCACGCAATGTGGCCGGACTCGAAGGTGCGCATTCGACGGAATTCGTAAGGACCACGCCCCACCCGGTGATCGCATTGATTACCGAATGGAGTCGCGCGGACGGCGGCCTGGAAAAACGCAGCGAGGACTCGGATCTTGGCGGATCCATGCGACTGGGCGGGCAGAAGTGCCAGCTTGTTCCCGGCAGCCTGGCGCATTCCGTTTATAAAAAGGATGTCATCGTCGAACGTCACCGTCACCGCTATGAATTCAACAACGCGTACCGTCAGGTGCTGGAAGAGAACGGTCTGATCATGTCCGGGGTCTCGATGGACGGCAAGCTGGTCGAGGTGGTCGAGGCGAGGGATCATCCCTGGTTTCTCGGTTGCCAGTTCCATCCGGAGTTCACCTCGACGCCGCGCGACGGACATCCGTTGTTCTCCGGCTATATACAGGCTGCGCGTGCCTACCGTGAGCGGTGCGAGGCGGAACGATCCGGCAGTATCATGGCGGAAGCAGGTTCCTGAATCCCTCCCGGTGTCCCGCCCCCCCTACAACATCGTCGCAGGAGCAGTCGAATCGTGAATTTGTGTGGATTCGAGGCCGGCATTGACCAGCCTTTCTTTCTGATCGCCGGCCCGTGCGTTATCGAGAGCGAGGCGCTGGCCATCGATACCGCCGGAGAGCTGAAGGCGATCGCCGCGGCCCTGGATATCCCGTTCATCTACAAGTCCTCCTATGACAAGGCCAACCGCTCGTCGCATAAAAGCTTCCGCGGTCCCGGCGTGGACGAGGGACTGCGGATACTGCAACTGGTGAGGGAACAGATCGATGTGCCCGTGCTCACCGACGTGCACGAGGACACGCCACTGGAGGAGGTCTCGGCGGTTGTCGATGTGCTGCAGACACCGGCCTTTCTGTGCCGCCAGACCAACTTCATCCAGAATGTCGCCGCCCAGGGCAAGCCGGTCAATATAAAAAAGGGCCAGTTCATGTCGCCCTGGGACATGCGCAATGTCGTTGACAAGGCCATGGCCACCGGCAATCAACAGATCATGGTCTGCGAGCGCGGCGCCTCGTTCGGTTACAACAACCTGGTTTCCGACATGCGCTCGCTTGCGGTGATGCGCGACTGCGGCGTGCCGGTGGTGTTTGACGCCACCCATTCGGTGCAGCTGCCAGGCGGGCAGGGTGACCGCTCCGGTGGACAGCGCGAGTTCGTGCCCGTGCTGGCGCGTGCCGCGACGGCTGCCGGCATCTCCGGCCTTTTTATGGAAACCCACCCCGACCCGGACAAGGCGCTGAGCGATGGACCCAATGCCTGGCCGCTGGCGCATCTGCGGGAATTGCTCGAGGTTCTGAAAAATATCGATGCGACGGTCAAGTCGCAGCCTTTCCCGGAGATGGAGTTGATGAAATGACATGGGAAACCTGCCCGAACGAAGTACTCAACGCAAAGACGCAAAGAAATTCTCTAATTACTAAATAGTGCCCATCCAAAAACAAATATACTCACCGCAGAGACGCAAAGAACGCAGAGGTAATTAATTGTTTTTTTATGAGAAAATTCTCTGTGTACTTTGCGTCTCTGCGGTGAAAACGGTGTTTATGGATGAACGCTGAATAGCAAAAAATAAAACAGCTTTGCGCCTTTGCGTTGAGATTTTTTATATGGATTAGCATTAACCGCACGTTGCGGATGACGGATTAACGGAGAAAGGAATGTCGAAGATTACTCAAGTCGCCGGATGGGAAATACTGGACTCCCGTGGAAATCCCACGGTAGAGGCTGAAGTGACGCTGGCCAGCGGCGCCGTGGGGCGTGCCGCCGTGCCTTCCGGCGCCTCGACCGGCACGCGTGAAGCCGTGGAGCTGCGTGACGGTGACAGGAAACGCTACGGCGGAAAGGGCGTGTTGAAAGCCGTCGGCCACGTGAACGGCGAGATCCGGTCCGCGCTGCTGGGCCAGGATGCTGCAGATCAGGCCGGAATCGACCAGCTGCTGATCGATCTCGACGGCACGGAAAACAAGGGTCGTCTGGGCGCCAACGCCATTCTGGCCGCATCCCTGGCCACCGCGCAGGCGATCGCGCGCAAGCAATCGATCGGCCTGTACCAGCTGCTCGGCGGGAGCGGTCCCCTGCAGATGCCGGTGCCGATGATGAACATCGTTAATGGCGGCGCGCACGCGGACAACAGTGTTGACCTGCAGGAGTTCATGATCCTGCCCGTGGGCGCCGGCAGCCTGCACGAAGCCGTGCGCTACGGCGCCGAAGTATTTCATGCCCTGAAGAGCGTCCTCAAGGGACGTGGTCTCAATACCGCCGTGGGCGATGAGGGCGGCTTCGCACCGGATCTACCCTCCAATGAGGCGGCCATCGAGGTCATACTCGAGGCAATCGGGAAGGCCGGCTTCACGGCGGGTCGCGATATCTACCTTGGCCTGGACGTCGCGAGTTCGGAGTTCTACGAAAACGGCCGATACGTGCTCGCCTCCGAAGGCCGTGAATTCGATGCTGCGGGATTTGCCGATTACCTCGTCGACTGGGTTGACCAGTACCCGATCATCTCCATCGAGGACGCCATGGATGAAAGCGACTGGGATGGGTGGAAGATACTTACTGACAAGCTGGGCGGACGGGTGCAACTGGTCGGTGACGACCTGTTCGTTACCAATACCCGGATTCTTCAGGAAGGAATCGACAAGGGGATCGCCAATTCGATCCTCATCAAACTCAACCAGATCGGGACCCTGACAGAAACCCTGGCGGCGATAAAAATGGCGGCTGACGCTGGTTACAGCGCGGTCATATCGCACCGCTCCGGCGAGACCGAGGATGTGACCATTGCCGATGTAGCCGTGGCGACGTCGGCGACCCAGATCAAGACCGGGTCACTTTCACGTACCGACCGGGTAGCCAAATACAACCAGCTGATACGCATCGAGAATGAGCTGGGTGATGCGGCCAGCTATGCCGGTCGTTCGGCGTTCAGGCATCTTGCCGGCAGCTGATGAGGGCATGGGCCGGCTCTCCCGTGGGCTGACCGTTGTACCCGCCATGCCATGAGGAAACTGATTGTCTTTCTGATCATCCTTCTGGTTTATCTGCAATACCGGCTCTGGCTGGGCGACGGCGGACTGCTGGAATTATGGAATGTTCATCAGGAAGTCGAGGCCCAGCGCGATGAAAATGCGCGGCTGCGCGAGCGCAATGAAGCGCTCGATGCCCAGGTGCTGGATCTCAAGCAGGGGCTGGATGCCATCGAGGAACGCGCCCGGGAGGACATGGGTATGGTCAAGCAGGGGGAGACCTTCTACCAGATCGTGGAATAATCCATAAGAGAATGGCGCTTGATTGGAGTCCATCCATAAAGAAACAAACTCACCGCAAAGACGCACGACTGCAGGGATGCAGGAGGTAGAGCAATGCCTGGAGCAATTGCCGAAAGAACGCAAGGTTTTTTTATTTGTTTTCGTTAAAGAATTTCTCTGCGTCCTTTGCGTCCTTGCGGTGAAAACCGTGTTTGTGGATGAACACTGATCAAGGGATAGCGTCTTTATATTCAGGTACCAATGGCCACGGAAGCAGACGCAATAATTACTGAAAATGTCCGTGTCTTCCGCGTGCTTGCGTGGTTATTCACAATGATTCGTGCTTGATTAAGCGCCATTTATCCATAGGACAGACTGCACAGTCTGATGCGCCTGAAATGCCAGCAGCATCCGCAACCGTTTCGAAATACTGGGCCATCGTCCCGGCCGCCGGCAGCGGCCGGCGCATGGCGAGCAACCTACCCAAGCAGTACCTGCCCCTGCGGGGACGCACCGTGCTGGAGTTCACCCTGAATACGCTGTTTGCCTGCGAACCCATCGAAGGCGTGGTGCTTGCGCTGTCTCCCGATGACGGCTACTGGCCGGAGATTGCGCCGCGATTTTCGGATAACAACCTGGTGTGCGTCGCCGGCGGAGACGAGCGTTGCCACAGCGTCCTGAATGCCGTCCATCATCTGGACACCTTTGCGGATGCGCATGACTGGGTACTGGTCCACGACGCGGCACGTCCCTGCGTGCGCCTCGATGATGTGACCGCGCTGATCGAGACCCTGGCCGATGACGTCTGCGGGGGGGTGCTGGGGGTGCCGGTCGCGGACACCATGAAGCGTCTCGGTGCGGACGGCCGCGTCGAGGGAACCCTCGATCGGCAGTCCTTGTGGCATGCGCAGACGCCCCAGATGTTCCGCCTGGGTCTGCTGCAGTCGGCGCTGGAACAGGCAATCGCGCAAAACCGTCTGGTCACGGACGAGGCTGCCGCTATGGAAATGGCCGGGTACCGTCCCCGCATGGTCCGTGGTCATGCCGATAACATCAAGATCACCGTGCCATCTGATCTGGCGCTGGCGGAGTTTAACCTGCAGGGGCGGCCATGAGAGTCGGACAGGGTTTCGATGCCCATGCCTTCAAACCGGGCGACAGGCTGGTGCTGGGCGGCGTGGAGATTCCCCATGACCGTGGTCTGGAGGCACACTCCGATGGTGATGTGGTTCTGCACGCCCTGTGTGACGCCTTGCTGGGCGCCGCCGGCCTCGGCGATATCGGTCGGCATTTTCCCCCGGACGATACCGCCTATGAAAATATCGACAGCCGGATTCTGCTGCGCCGCGTGGTGGATCTCGTGGTCAGCGCCGGACTGCAGATCGGCAACGCGGATATCACCATCATCGCGCAGGAACCCCGCATGGCGCCCCATACCGACGCCATGCGGGAAAACATCCGCGGCGATCTCGGACTGGAACCCTCGCGGGTCAACATCAAGGCCACCACGACCGAGCACATGGGTTTTACCGGGAGAGGCGAGGGTATCGCCGTCTTCGCGATCGTCCTGCTTCAGGACTGATACCCGGCATCCGTTGCCTTGATCCCCGATCTCGATACCGCTATCCATGGCCTTGGCTTTGCCTGGGGCGGCCCCCCGGCGAGCGGTCGCCTGCGCAGCAGCCCCGAGGATTTTCTGGTCCGGGAAATACCGCTGGTTGAACCCGCGGGAGAGGGTGAACACGTCTGGCTGCTGATACGCAAGCGCCAGGAGAACACCGAACAGGTGGCCCGCAGCCTGGCGCGGCTTGCCGGCGTCTCGCAGCGGGATGTCAGCTACGCCGGGCTGAAGGACCGTGCGTAGCACCCCGGAGGATTTTCTGGTCCGGGAAATACCGCTGGTTGAACCCGCGGGAGAGGGTGAACATGTCTGGCTGCTGATACGCAAGCGCCAGGAGAACACCGAACAGGTGGCCCGCAGCCTGGCGCGGCTTGCCGGGGTCTCGCAGCGGGATGTCAGCTACGCCGGGCTGAAGGATCGCCATGCCGTAACCGAACAATGGTTTTCCGTGTATCTGCCGGGCGGGAGTGAGCCTGAATGGAACGCCATCGATTCCGCAAGCGTCACGCTGCTCCGCCACGACCGTCATAACCGCAAGTTGCGCCGGGGCGCCTTGCGCGGCAATGCGTTTTGTATCCGTGTCCGCGACATCGCGGGTGACAGACCGGAACTCGAGCGACGCCTGAGCGATGTCGCCGCCGGAGGTGTGCCGAATTACTTTGGCGAGCAGCGCTTCGGACGCGGCGGCAGCAATCTGCGCACCGCCGAACGGCTGTTCAGCCAATCCGCCGGCAGCAATCTGCGCACCGCCGAACGGTTGTTCAGCCAATCCGCCGGGCGCCTGCCACGGGCGCAGCGTGGACTGGCGCTGTCCGCCGCCCGTTCCTGTCTGTTCAACCAGGTGCTGGCCCGCCGCGTCGAGCTGCACAGCTGGGACCGTCCCTTGCCCGGGGAGGCGCTGCAACTGGAGGGCACGCACAGCTACTTCATCGCCGGGCAGGTGGATGAAACCCTGCTCGGGCGGGTACGTGAGGGTGATGTGCATCCGACCGGACCGCTGTACGGGCGGGGGGAAAGCCCCGCCACGGGGGAGGCGCTGCAGGTGGAAACCGATTGCCTGGCCCCCTGTGAGGTCTGGTGCCGGGGACTCATCGAAGCGGGCCTGAAACAGGATCGCCGTTCCTTGCGGCTTCTCATTGGCTCGCCGGCCTGGTCATGGCCGGAGCCTGATTGTCTCGAGCTTTCTTTCAGCCTGCCGGCGGGCGCCTTTGCGACCAGCGTGCTGCGCGAACTGGTTCGATCTGGCGATCGACAGTAAGGGCGTTTTTATCTCCGCAGAGACGAATGGTGCTTACTTAAGTGATATCGTTCTTATATTAAAGAACCAATGGCCACGGAAGCACACGGAAAACACGGAATATTCACAGATAATTTCTGTGTCTTCCGTGGCTATTTATCACGATTTCGACTTAAGCGCCATTAACCGCAGTGACGCAAAGGACGCAGAGGAAGTCTCTGATGTACGGACCGGTGGTATACCGTACGCAGACTCCCGGACCATACTTGTTTGGCATGGCCGGGCATTGGTATGAGTAACCCTGCGTACTCTGCGTCTCTGCGGTGAATCAGGCTGTTAACGGCGCGATCGTAACAGGACGTTCACGGCGCCGGTGCCGCCCTGGTCGCGGCGGGAGGAGCAGAAGGCGAGCACATCCTGCTGCTCGCGCAACCAGTGATTGATGCGGCTCTTCAGCACCGGCGCCTGTTCCCGAGAACCATATCCCTTGCCATGGATAATACGCACCGTGCGGAGTCCCCGCTCTGCGCAATATGACAGAAATCGCTCCATTTCGACCTGTGCCCTGGCTATGGTCATGCCATGCAGGTCGAGTTCGGCCTCGCATGGCAGCTGCCCGCGGCGCAGGCGTTGCAACAGCCGCTGTTGCAATCCCGTTCGTGCAAAGTACAGTGACTCGCCCGCACCGATTTCCCTGCCGTGGAACGCGTCCGGGAAGCCGGGCAGGGGGTGTGCCTGCCGGTCAGCCAGGGAGTTGCGTGGCCGGGGTGCGGGGCGCTTCGTCGCGTGGATGATCTTGTCGCTGCGTACTTTCCTGACAGGCCCGATACTGCGGCGAAACAGGTCAATATCCTCGGGAGTCGGTTTTCCTGTCATGGACATATCGGGTCTGCTCGGGCTCATCGGCAGTGGCTGGTTACACCATTGCAGAAACCCTAACCAGTTTGGCAAGTGCTTGCAAGCCGAAGGGGTGTCGTGCTTTGTGTTCAGCAACGGCTTTCGTTACGATGCACTTCTCTTGGCGAAAGCGATGCGGCACGAATGGAGATTCTGATCAGTAATGACGACGGTTATCAGTCGACCGGCATCCGGGTGCTTGCCGATGCCCTGGGGAAGATCGCAAACGTCACCGTGGTTGCGCCCGATCGTGACCGCAGTGGTGCCAGCAATTCCCTGACGCTTGATGCGCCGGTACGGGCGACTCGAGCGGAAAACGGTTTTACCTGTGTGGACGGCACACCCACCGATTGTGTGCACCTGGCCATAACCGGACTGCTCGACAAGGAACCGGATATGGTCGTTGCCGGTATCAACGCCGGTGCCAATCTGGGCGATGATGTGCTCTATTCGGGTACCGTTGCAGCGGCCATGGAAGGTCGCTTCCTCGGATTGCCCGCCATTGCGATATCTCTTGCCTCCCACAATCCCGTGCATTACGAGACGGCGGCACATGTCGCCGTGGAGCTTGTGGAACGCATGCTGTCGCGTTCACTGCCGGCTGATACAATCCTCAATGTGAATGTGCCGGACGTTCCACTCGACCAGCTGGCCGGTATGCAGGTGACACGGCTGGGACATCGGCACAAATCCGAACCGGTGGTTCCGATGCTTGATCCGAGAGGACGCACTGTTTACTGGGTGGGGCCCGCCGGTCCGGAGCAGGATGCCGGACCCGGAACCGACTTTCATGCCGTGCGCACCGGCCATGTATCGTTGACACCGATTGATGTCGATCTTACACGTTACGCGGCGCTGGACAGTATCAGCAGCTGGTTGGGGAACTAGGGCCTGTTAACGCTTGTATGATCGCCGCGTTGCTGTCTGAAATCAGGCCAGGCACCAACAGTAGGCGCTTTAGGCGAGGCGCGAGGAGCGAAGTTTAGTGGTGCTAAATGAACGACGAGCAACGCCGCATGGCCTGATTTCAGGCGCAACCCGCAGGGACGGGGCCATTTTCCCGCAATCCGGCGTTAGCGCTCGCTTGTGTAGCCTGACTACACGGCGCTCGCGCTGCCTTGTGTTGCGAAAAAATGGCCTCCGGCGCGACGACCATACAAGCGTTAACACGCCCTTGAGAGCCATCTGACGTGAATTCCCTGACACATGGTATCGGTATGACATCGCAGCGCACGCGTGACCGGCTGGTCATGCGCCTGCGTGACGGGGGCATTCGCAGCGTCGCGGTCCTCGATGTTATCCGCAGGACTCCCCGGCATCTGTTCGTCGATGAGGCCCTGGCCAGCCGGGCCTACGAGGATACCGCGCTTCCGATCGGTTATAACCAGACGATCTCCCAGCCCCTGGTTGTCGCCGCCATGACGGAGCTGGTCATCGCCGTTCAGCCACAGCGTGTGCTGGAGGTGGGAACCGGTTCCGGATACCAGGCTGCGGTACTGGCTCAACTGGTGCCGAAAGTGTACACGGTGGAGCGCATCGAACCGCTGGTGCAACTGGCCCGGCAGCGGTTTCGGCAGCTGGGATTGCGCAATATCCGCGCCGCGCACAGTGACGGCACGGTCGGCTTGCCGGACTTCGCGCCCTATGATGCGATCATCGTCACGGCGGCGTCTGAAATCGTTCCCGAGGCCCTGCTCGAACAACTGGCGCCTGATGGGGGGAGGCTGGTCATCCCGGTAGGGGGGCGGGACGCCCAGACACTGACACTGTTCACCCGCACCGAGGAGGGCATTGAGCGCGCGTCCCTCGACCCGGTTGTTTTCGTGCCCTTGCTGAACGGTATCAGCTGATGCCTGTTATTGTCACTTCTCGATGATTGTGCCGCAGTTCCTTGTGCATCAGCGTGCCGGGCGGGTAACCGCCACTTCCAGTGGCGAGCCGGTTGACATTGAGTGGAGCCGGGATGGCAGGCGTGTCGTCAATCTGCAATGAGCGTACCGTCGGGGTGATGAATACCGGGATCCCCGCCAACCTGCATTTCCGCTGATGGTTATGCCTGTCTACATGTCCGGAGTCGTTCTTCTGCTGGTGCTGCTCAGCGCCTGCAGCGATGTGCCTGTCAACGCCCCTGTCGGCTCACGTGTGGCAATGCCGCGAAAGCAACCGGCATCCACGACGATCCCCGCTGTCGCAGAGAAGCCCGGGTATCATCGCGTTCGCCGTGGCGACACGCTTTACTCGATTGCCTGGCAGAATGGACTCAACTTTCATCAGCTGGCCGAAATGAATGCCATTCGTGCGCCTTATACGATTTATGTCGGCCAGTCCCTGCGTCTCGTCCCGCCGGCGCCGTCTCCCGTGACCGGACCGGTTTCCACCCCGAACCCGGCGCCCCGGGCAATCGCCTCTCCCGTTCCCATTACGCGACACGATCCGGTTCCGGCAGCGGCGCCGGTTCCCGCACAGGCCCCGGAACCGGAGGTCACCTCCGAGCCGGCGCTGCCCCCGGTCGTGTCCCACTGGGTGTGGCCGACCACGGGGCCGCTGTTGCGCGGCTATATGCCGGAAGCGAACGGCAAGAAGGGGATCGATATCGGGGGGAAGGCCGGGCAGCCGATCGTGTCGGCGGCGGCCGGCAAGGTGGTGTACTCCGGCAGTGGACTTGTTGGATACGGACGCCTTATCATCATAAAACACAATGACAGTTTATTGAGCGCGTACGGGCATAATAGCGAATTACTCGTCGCAGAAGGTGACTATGTGAAAGCCGGGCAGGTCATTGCCAAAATGGGCAGCAGCGGGACCAGCAGCACCCGGCTTTATTTCGAAATCCGCCAGGACGGCAAGCCGGTGAATCCCCTGCGCTACTTGCCGCACGGCTGATCCTGAGCCTTGAATGATACGATCGGTGGAGCATACCAGTGGTTGATCATCGCAAGGATCCCGGGCACAAGAAAGACAATAAACCTGCGCATAAACCTGACCTCCCGGAAAAGGAGGGAAGTGCAGACAAGGTCTCGCATGTAACCAGCGAAAGCGAGTCTGTGAATCCACGGCCCGGGAAACGCATTCCCCCTTCCCGTGATGACAATCACGATCCGACCCGCCTGTATCTCAGCGAGATCGGCGCCTCGCCGCTGTTGACGGCCGAGGAGGAGGTCTATTTCGCACGACTCGCCCAGAAAGGCGATGAGCCCGCACGCCAGCGAATGATCGAAAGCAATCTGCGTCTGGTCGTCAAGATCGCGCGGCGTTACATGAACCGGGGTCTGGTGCTGCTTGACCTGATTGAAGAAGGCAATCTGGGACTGATACGGGCCGTGGAGAAGTTTGATCCTGAGCGCGGTTTCCGGTTTTCCACTTACGCCACCTGGTGGATCAGGCAGACCATAGAACGTGCGATCATGAACCAGAGCCGTACCATTCGCCTGCCGATTCATGTCGTCAAGGAGATCAACCTCTATCTGCGGGTGGCGCGCAAACTGGCGCAGCAACTCGATCATGATCCCAGCGCGGAGGAAATCGCCGCGCTGCTCGACAAGCCGATCGAGGACGTCGAACACATGCTCGGACTGAACGAGCGCACCGCATCAACCGACTCAACTATCATGCACGACTCGGCGAGGACGCTCCTTGAGACGATACCGGACGACGGCGCCCATGATCCTGTAGAAACATTGCAGGAGAATGATGTTCAGACCAATATCGAACAATGGCTCGGTCAGCTGAATGAAAAGCAGCGTGAGGTCGTGGAGCGTCGTTTCGGTTTGCACGGCCATCCGGTTTCGACCCTGGAGGAGGTGGGTGAGGAAATCGGCGTGACACGTGAACGGGTCCGGCAGATTCAGATGGATGC
>Ga0210085_1000565_pt1 | contig 15306 bp, 10 predicted proteins | sample China_Galinas_PW_5_FD_184866 | JGI IMG/M metagenome (GOLD analysis project Ga0210085, IMG submission 184866) | Wetland microbial communities from San Francisco Bay, California, USA, that impact long-term carbon sequestration - China_Galinas_PWC_D1... | ecosystem: Environmental > Aquatic > Marine... | reverse complement strand
CCGGCATGCGGTCACGGGTCGCAATCATTACGCCTTTTCAGATGTTCGGAGGTTGGTGGCAAAGGCGGCGCTCGACGATAATTTTCCGATACTTTGCCAAACTCCACGCAAATCGGTGGTTAATTCTTTCGTGACCGCCTTAATGCGCATGGCGGCATGATACTTTTATAGGAAACTTCAGGTAAAAAATAATATCATCTTAATTGCTTTTCTCAAACTCTTTCCCTGGAGAACTTGAACCTTATCGGTTGTTCGACAAAGTGTTCATGAGAAATCCGGGCTGAGCCTTTGAAAAGCTGCTCCTTGGCGCCGGCCTCGATCTCAAAGTGATTAACGCTCGACGTTCGTACTCAGGATTGTCACCCGCTGTTTCGCCAGATCTACGGTGGCCTGCAACCCAGGGGAGAGAGGGGAATGCTGGTGAAAAAAGCACTTGTGTATTGGTTTATGGTTTAAGGCATAACAGCCAAAGGTTAAACTATCAGAAATGTCATCAGGGTAAGCTTGTCCTGACCAGATCTGACATCATTGAACCGGAATCGGCAAGCTCTACCTTTATAAGGGAGAAGTCGCTCTTGTTTGTGGTTAGAGTTTTTCGTTCATTGACAAAGGACCTTTGAATGGATGCACCCATCAACCGTCTATAATCAGATAAGGAAACCCTATCCAATCCGATCGTATTTTTCAGTTTTATGAACGAAATTTCCGGAAAAAGTGACCGTTTTTCGAAAAAACGTACCGGCGGACGTTCAGACATTATTAAACAATAAATCGTTATTATAAGTCGTTATGCGTTTCCTGGCTAACAGGAACGATATTTGCTACATCAAATCATTAAATCATCGTTTCGGTTTGAAATTATTCCTGCTGCTGAAACTGAATCCAGGGCGGGCTAATTCAGTGGTTGAATAACCTACTGATGAGCAAAATGTTTTTTATTGCTCCTTCAAGTCGGAACTTTTGATGTCGTTGGTGAAGTATAATTGCTTTGGAAACTACTGGGAATTAATACGTTGTCCGTTAACATTGCGGAAAAGAATTTAAACGTATTATCTTCAATTATAAGTTGGATCGCTCAAGCGTGCCGATCTGTTGTTCACCGATAGCGCTATGCTCACTTGGGGCTGTTAGTCGGAGTTCACAAGACGCTCCTCATCTTAAGTCCGTGAGAGAGCAATTCATCCGGTGGAGGTTGAACGTGCCATAATACAGTAGATGCTTGTGTATTTGCTAATAACACTCATCAGTTGGTTTTACTTACAAGGAGACTGAAATGAAAAAGGTACCTCAAAAGAAGTTCTTATTGTCTCTACTCTTATTTGTGACTTTTTCAACTCCACTCAATGTCTTTGCTGATGATCTGAATTACAACCCGGCATTAGAGCCGCCGGCACCGGTATTGGATGCCGGTTGGGCCTACGACCAAATTGATGCTGTGGCTACAAATTCGCTTGATTCTTCGTACGATTATTCCCTACTAAATCCAGCCTGGTTCCGGATTACCGATTATTTTAGCACAGGGGATACTTTCTTTGTGTATGATTTTGGTAGCCTAGTTTTAACAACAACACCAACAGGTTTTGCATCCGGATTTGGCGACAATACTTTTGCAGATGCCGGATGGACAAGTCCTTCCTATGGGAGTGCAGAAATTCTTTTGGCGGTAGGCCCTCATAGTTTAACTGTTCAAGGCGACGGAGCAGGTGGATTACCTGCGGGTTTTTACACAAGGCTCGATCATGGCCCGGTTTCTACTGGCTCGGTCCCTGAACCGACAACCATATTCCTACTAAGTTCAGGTCTAATAGGTTTAGTGGCTTCACGAAAAAAATTGAAAGAATAAAAAAATACAGATTAAATTTTGCAAGGCGGAGGTAAAAGTTGTCTCCGCCTTTTTTTTATATCTTCAGATCATCAAAAAGGTTTTTATCTATTCCTGGTTTTGGACTGGGAAATGGACACGTCCTTACATTTTTCCTTGCCGATTTGGGCTTTGAATTAATCGATGCTGAAAAAAACAATGGGATCAGACCGTCAATATCGACAAAATATTCTTGGCGCCGTGAATAGAAGGTAAAAATGGTGTGCTCGATATGACCTGAGCCAAGACAACAGGAAATATATTCGGCTCTGGGGATGAATGAGCATTCCGGAAAACGATAAAAACGACTACATGAAAAAAACAGTATCGCAATGATGCATGGTGATACAGAAATCTATCTGTTGTCACAGTGTATTGTGTCAATAGGTTGGGATAATATAATCTTGAGGAATATCGATAAGAGACATTGCTTTTTAGTAAATGAGCACTCATTCTAAAGAAGAATCTGTGGATTGGGAGTGCCTAAGCTTTAAGGTATCCTGAAAAAGCGATTTTTAATCCTCATTACATGTTTTGCGATAATCTGCTCTGCTCCTTTGTCAATGAGTCAATATATCAGTATACCATTTAAAGGTTCGACAAAAGGGCATATAGCTGCTGAAGATAGTTGTCCCATTCTCCCCATATCCCCCCATACTGCTATCCCGGTCTCGGTAACTACGAGGCGTTTAGCATGCCAGGTGACTCGGGTGGTCCCCTTTTCTTGGCGGACGGGTCGCCGCCGTAGCCTCGTTCGAATTAACCTTCCCGATCTTGATCTCGGCTAACTCGGATTTCTCATAAACCAGCACGGCTGGACCATATTGACCTAACCACAACAATAAATGAAAATCGGATCTTCAGCAAACGACCCTTACGGCAGAAACGCTTTTCGGATAAACACTGTGTCAATTTGTCTACCCCATAGAAAGGACGAAACATTTCAAAGAAACAATTGAGTTTTTAAATGTACACAGTGTTCACCAAAGGTCAGTCCAGGCAGCGCCATCTTCTTCAGTCTTTTGCCAATGAACAAGGTTTACTATTGGAGTCGGAGTTTGTGCCTGAAGGGTGCTTACCTGTTCATCGCCAAAAACTTCGAACCTGACACTGCCTGAACTGATGAGAAATCCGGACTAACGTGGACAACGTCCAAAACTCCAGCTTCGGCGAATTCGGCGGTTATGTGCCGATTGCAACACACGCGGACTGGTTGCAGACCTTTCGCCGGAACCGTCGACGATCGTCCTGTTGCTCACTGGGCCGCTCGGCATTGTAGTTGTGCGAGGCCGGGCCCCATAACCCGGCCTGCCTATAAAGGGTGCGGTACGGATAAGCTTGATTACAGGAGAATCGGACGTCGTTGTACCTGACGCGACATCCTCGACTATTGCAACATTTGAGTTAATAAAGCCAAACTGGGTGCCGTGCCTCAAAGTCGGCAATATCGGCCTCGTATTGCAGCGACAGCGCAATATCGTCTAAGCCTTTGAAAAGCTGCTCCTTGGCGCCGGCCTCGATCTCAAAGTGATACACGCTTGGCGTCGAGCTCAGGATTGTCACCTGCTGTTTCGCCAGATCTACAGTGGCCTGCAATCCGGGGTGGGCAGTGGTCTGCTCAAAAAAATCGTCCACTTGCGCTTCGGACAGTTCTATGGCCAGCATACCGTTTTTGGTGCAGTTGGAGAGGAAGATGTCGGCAAAGGCCTGTAATTTCTTGCCGCCGGTCTCTGTCCAAGGAGCAATGATCACCCGATATCCATCTTGAAGCAGTGCCCACACCGCATGTTCGCGGCTGGATCCGCAACCGAAATTGTTACGTGTCACCAGAATCGAATGCCCCTTAAAACAAGACCGGTTAAGTTCGAAATTCGGATCAATGCGACCGTCGACAGTGTAACGCCAGTCAAAAAAGGCTTTGGATCCATAACCGGAGCGTTTGATGGATTTTAAAAACTGCTTGGGAATGATGACGTCAGTATCCACGTTGGACCGGTCAAGGGTGGCAATGATGCCAGTATGGATTGTAAACGGTTCCATATATTACCTCCGGAGGCAACAAACGGTTTTACCCTGAGTGAGTGGAGTGTAAACAAAATCGAGATAATCTTTAACAAGGGAGCCACTTGCAAAATTGTCTTTTTGCTCAAACTCTGCGTTATGATCAAAATTTTATCCTTGGAATATCAATTATATGCCTGTGGTAAAATTTTTCTCATGCCTTGATTTTGAATAAAAATCCTAGTTTTGCAAAAGGCTCAAGGTTAAATGAAAACGTTTATCATAAATTTCCAGGTAAATCCATAATCCGCTTGCAAGTGGAATATGATAAGGTCAATTTTTCTCAATTTTGTTAAGGCGACGGAAAAGCCGATGATACTTCGTCTGTCTTGTTGGAAGGTTTAGCGGTAGCAGACTTCAGCTTTACCCTTTCTGCCTTGCATCTGGGTCATCCTCGACTTTTACTCAATGAGACTTCTAATCTTCTAGCCACTTTCGGATATCCACAAATTTGCCGGCCACGGCCGCGGCCGCAGCCATCTCGGGGCTGACCAGATGGGTACGACCGCCTTTCCCCTGGCGGCCTTCGAAATTACGATTGGAGGTTGAAGCACAACGTTGCCCGGGTAGAAGTTGGTCGGGATTCATGCCCAGACACATGCTACAACCGGCATGCCGCCACTGGCCGCCGGCGGCCTTAAAGATCCGGTCGAGCCCTTCGGCTTCGGCTTGCCTGCGAACCTGCATGGAACCTGGCACTACCAGCAAATCAACATGGTCGGCTTTTTTACGACCGTTCAATACTGCTGCAGCCAACCGCAAGTCTTCGATACGAGCATTGGTGCAACTGCCGATGAAGACCACATCAACCATCACATCGGTCAGTCGTGTGCCCGGCGTCAGCCCCATGTAGCACAGTGCGTTTTCAACGTCATGGCGACTGTATTTCTCTACTTGTCCCGGTTCGGGGACACCCTGATCGATATCCATCACCATACCTGGGTTGGTACCCCACGTCACCTGCGGTTTGATGCGGCTGCTGTCGATGGTGACGATCTGATCAAACGCGGCGTCCGGATCGCTGAACAGGGTCTTCCAGCAGGCCTGGGCCTGTTCAAACTGTTCCCCTTGGGGGGCAAATGGCCGCTTTTGGGAGGCGATATATTCAACAGTCGTGTCATCCGGTGCGATCATGCCGGCGCGGGCACCCGCTTCGATGCTCATGTTGCAAATGGACATGCGGGCCTCCATGGAAAGAGCGGCAATGGTGTCTCCGCAATACTCTAGAACATGGCCTGCGCCGCCTGCCGTACCGATGGCGCCGATCATCCTGAGAACCATGTCCTTGGAAAACACATGCGGACCGAGCCGGCCGGTGAATTCTACTTTGTACGTGAGTGGTTTGCGCTGCGTCAGGGTCTGAGTCACCAGCACGTGCTCCACCTCGGAGGTGCCGATTCCGAAGGCCAACGCTCCGAAAGCCCCATGGGTGGAGGTGTGGGAATCACCACAGACAATGGTCAGACCGGGAAGGGTAATGCCCAGCTCGGGGCCGATGATGTGCACAATCCCTTGACGATCATCGCCCAGATCATACAACTTGATGCCGAAATCCCGGCAGTTGGCGCGCATGGTCTCCACCTGGACCCTGGAAACGGGATCTTTGATTTCCAGGCGGTCCTCAGTCGTCGGCACATTGTGATCCATGGTGGCAAAACAGAGTTCGGGACGTCGCACACTTCGTCCGGTCAGGCGCAACCCTTCGAAGGCCTGGGGGCTGGTGACTTCGTGCACCAGGTGGCGATCGATGTAAAGTAAGGATGCCCCATCCGGCAGTTCGCGCACCACATGGGCTGCCCAGATCTTTTCAAAAAGTGTTTTAGCCATAGTTGTCCTCCCATACAATGGCCCGGCATTTTGTGATAATATTATCAAGGGAGCAAACGACGCAGCTCATTTGCAAGGCAGTGAATTGGTCGTTGCTGTTTTGAATTACAACAAATTAGCGTATAATACGCAACCTTAAACGATATATGGAACAGAACCGGAATCATGACACTCATTTTGCGACAGAATATAAAAACGCGGACTATTGTTCTGCGCGTTTTTCCGAAGCCAATATCTTGGCGGAGATCCGGCTGTTGTCGGCCGAAATGTGAACGATTGATAAATGACCGACGAAAGCCTACCAGTCCTTCCAGAGTTATTTCTTTAACAATAAGTTGTTGTATCGATTTCGGGAAACGGCTATTATGAAACAGAGTCAAACAACGAGTGCCATCGTCCGTATAGGCTGTCGTAAGACTGCACCTTATCTATTTTTTCCAGTAAAATACTACTGAATTGCAAAGCAGAGCTATTCGACCAAGAGCGTAACGAAGTAAGGAAGCCAAAAAGGATACGCGTGTTGCAGCGGATGAGGCGTGAGGGAAAATAAATTTGGTACACTTGTCCGATTGAACCTTCTGCTCGAATCTTTTCCTGATGGTAGAAATCCAGCTCATAAGCCATGACAATGGTTCGTGCCGCCATCTGCCGGATTGTTTTGAAAGGATCTACCCTATTGCCGTAATCATTCAGTAAAACGGCCCAAGCTCCATTAAAACGTGACGTTCAAGAACGGCGCCGGACTCCCACGAAAGGGCGCTGTAAAATCTGCGGCGTCGATGACGTCGATTAATCAATCAAAGGGATGAGGAAAGAATGTCAAGGACTACACTTCTCACTATTATATATATAATCTTCATACTGCTGTTCGGTATTGAAAATGTCCGGGCTGACACATCCTACGTCACCGACTCCTTCGAGATAACCTTGAGGAGCGGGCCGGGCGGCACCAACAAAATCACCAGGATACTCCACTCCGATGAACCGGTTCAGGTCTTGAGCGAGGAAGGCAACTGGTTGTCGGTGCAGCTTAAAGATGGTACCCAAGGGTGGGTACTCAAGCGTTTCATCTCCCAGGATTTGCCAAAGAGCATCCAGATCCAGAAACTGAAAGAGCGCAACGAACAGCTGGCATCGCTGTCAGGCGGAGCCGCTGGAAAACTAGATGCCCTCAACAAGGAAAAGGATTCCTTGAAGGCAACTCTTGAGACTGCCCAGAAGCAGTACCGCCAATTGCAGGAAAAATACGATGCTCTCAAGTCCGATGCCGCTCATGTACTCACAATGAAGAAGGAATACGCGACAACTGAGAATAAGCTGAAGCAGGCCACTGCAGACCTTAAACGACTTAATCTTGAAAACGAGACTCTCCGGATGTCCTCAAATTTGGGATGGTTTTTAAGCGGCGCCGGGGTGGTCAGCATCTCCTGGATCATCGGTTATCTGATGGGACGAAGCAGACGGCGGAAGCAGAGCTCTCGGCTGTATTGAATGAATGCCTTATAGACGGACATCACATGAGAACAATTTTACTGCCGAAACCGCCATCCGGATTTTTGAAGGAAAAAACATGGGATAAGATGTCATTCTAATTGAGAATGATTTTGTAAATATAAATGAAGGCGGGAACGTAGATCTGTTCCCAGCAACCTCGGTTAAAGATAGCACATTGTTTACCGTGGCTCCACCAATTCGTTTCTGTTCCGATACACCTGAGCAAATCCGGAGAAATCCGGATTAAACAAGAAATTACTTCCAATTAAGATTTATTTATGTGCAAAATATAATGATACATAAAGGGGAAATCCGGAGAAATTCGGGCTAACCCGATTGATGGTCAGTGATATAAATCCTACGATGTTTTTCAGGTGTCTCGATGGATGTTTTTGTTGCACGCCAGCCAATTTTTGACAGAAAGAAAAAAATCTATGCCTATGAATTGCTGTTTCGCTCGGGGGAAGAAAATTTTTTCCCCGATATTGATGGGGATCTCGCAACTACCAGCCTCTTATCCTCATCGTTTTTTACTATCGGAATCGATAAGATTGTAGCCGGGAAACCCGCATTCATAAACTTCACGGAAGAGCTGATCACAAAGGGCACGCCGCATCTGTTTCCATCGGCCAAGGTAAGGGTCGAAATCCTTGAGACTGTTGTGCCGAGTATTGAGATCCTTGCATCCTGTAACTTGCTCAAAGATAAAGGATATGGACTCGTACTCGATGATTTTGTTTATTCCAAGCAGCTAGAGGAATTGCTGCATCTCAGTGACATTATAAAAATTGATTTTCGCACTACACCTTTAGAAAAGATTGAGCAGATGATTCCAGCCCTCAGCACATTCAACTGCAAACTTCTGGCAGAAAAAGTCGAAACCTATGCAGAATTCACCAAGGCTAAGGAACTAGGTTTTCATTATTTTCAGGGGTACTTTTTTTCAAAACCGGAGATTTTACAAAGCAAGGAGCTTTCCGCCTCGCAGATGACACTGATCCGGCTGCTTTCGCAGATTCATGCAACAGACTTTGATGTCTCAGCCTTGAGCGACCTTGTCAGCCATGATGTTGCAATCACATACAAGCTCCTGAACTATCTTAATTCCGCGTATTTCAGCAGATTACAACCGATCTCCTCGATCAATCAAGCTATAAGCTATCTCGGCGAATCAGGTTTCAGGCTTTTTGTGTCACTTATCGCTACAAGCTTGTTGGCTGAAAACAAACCGGATGCACTCATCAAAATGGCCATCGTCAGAGCACGCTTTCTTCAACTCATCGGCCTTGAAATGGGGGAAGATGGCAGTGAATTGTTTCTCTTGGGTCTTTTTTCCCTGATCGACGCTATGTTGGATAGGGATATGACCGAAATCGTCAATCAACTGCCATTGACGGAAAAGGTTAAAATTGCACTAATCCGACGGTCCGGTGATTTATTTCTTCCCATCCGACTTATTGAGACGTACGAGACGGGAAACTGGATTGCCTTTCGGTATGCCCAGAAAAGACTGGGCGTTGGTGATAAAAAGATACTTGATTTTTATCTTGAAGCCCTTGCATGGGCGGAATCGTTTTGCTGATACAATATCTTGCCCGTTGGTCCTGACGTTAGACAACCTTGAACAAAATTCCTTGTTTTTTCGAGTCAGTCTCTTAATGGCTGGTTGTTGCAATTCCATGACCCTTTTTAACAGAAACTGTTCTCTCCTTTTCAAAAAACCGGAGGAAGGCTGCTATGGACAGACGCCGTTTTATCAAGGATGCGCTTCTTTGGTCTGCCGGGATGGCCCTGGCTATCCCCCGCTTCACCATTCTCCCTGAAGCACTTGCCGCTGAAAAGCCTCAACCTCTTCTCAGCCTGGCAGAAGGTGAGGATTACCATGCCCTTGTCAGTCGTGTTTTGGGCTCACTGGGCGGCATGCAGAGGTTCGTCCGTACCGGTGACAGAGTGGTCGTAAAACCCAACATCGGCTGGGACCGCAGACCGGAACTGGGTGCCACCACCCACCCACTGATTGTCAAGGCCTTGGTAGAACAGGCACTTGCGGCAGGGGCTTCCAGGGTTCTGGTCTTTGATCGGACATGTAATGAACAGAGACGCTGCTATATGAACAGCGGCATTGAAAAAGCGGTTCAGGAAATCAATGATCGACGCGCAATCGTCGAGCATATTGATACCCGCAAGTTTATCCCGGTTGATATTGCCAGAGGAAAATCGCTGACAAAATGGGAAATTTATAAGGATGCTCTCGATTGCGAATGCTACATCAACGTGCCGATTGCCAAGAACCACGGCCTTGCCCGATTGACATTGGGCTTGAAAAACACAATGGGGGTACTTGGCGGCAACCGGGGCTATCTGCACCGCAATCTGGGCCAGAATCTGGCCGATCTGGCAACAGTGGTCAGGCCGAAACTGACCGTTATCGATGCCACCCGCATCCTTTTACGCAACGGTCCTCAGGGAGGCGACAGGGAGGATGTCAAAAAGATCGATACCCTTATCGCTTCGGCGGATCCGGTGGCAGCTGATGCCTATGCCACGACCCTGTTCGCCTTGTCTCCTGATGCCATAGATTCTACAACGGCAGCCTACCGTCTGGGGCTTGGAGAAATGGATCTTGCTAAAATTAAGGTGATGAGAGCCTGATGCGTTCGATTTTTAAAAACCAGGCGGCCTCCACATGGCGACGGTGTGGCCAGTGTCTGTTTTTTGCACTCTTTCTCTTTCTGTTCATCAAGACCGATTACTCCGGCAGTGATGAGCTGAAGTGGGTCGTCAATCTCCTCTTTCGTATCGATCCTTTCCTGGCTCTGGCTACGGTTGCAGCGGGCAAGGTGCTCATCGCCCTGATGCTGCCAGCAATGATTACTCTGGTCCTGACCTTCATCTTTGGCAGATTTTTTTGCGGCTGGGTCTGCCCCCTCGGTTCGCTTATCGACGCAAGCCGGTTCTTTTTACGGGAAAAGAAAGATCGTTTGGAGGGGCGGGGACGACGTATTAAATATTATCTGCTTTTTTTTCTTCTCACCTCATCACTCTTCGGCTTGCCTCTGGCCGGCTTTGTCGATCCGTTTTCTTTGTTGGTACGGGGCCTGACCTTTGCCGTTTATCCCGCCTTTGATGTTGCAACCAACTCTTTTTTTACTTTGACCTATCAACACGGACCCGTCTGGTTGAATGCGATGACCGAGCCTGTCTATGCCTTGCTCAGGGCCTCTGTACTGCCCTTTGCCACCAAAGTATACGCCCTCTCTGTCTTTTCGCTTTTTCTTCTGCTTCTCGTCCTTCTGACGAGCTTTTTCGAACGTCGGTTTTTCTGCCGAAGAATCTGTCCGTTGGGTGCCTTGCTGGCTCTGTGTTCGCGGTATTCCCGGCTTTCACTTTCAGGCGGGGGGCCGGATTGTGGGAAGTGTCGGAAATGTCTGTCGGTTTGCCGGATGGGTGCCATTGATGAGGAAAGAACCATCTCCTCATCGGAATGCACACTCTGCCTGGACTGTCTGACGCAATGTCCGCGATCTCGAATACATTACAGAGGCAGTTGGCGGATTGCAGAGGAGAAGATTGATTTGTCCCGCAGGGCAGTTATGGGAAGCCTAGCAGCCGGTGTTCTTGTTCCTCTTGTTCTACCAACGCGCACGTTGGCCCGGTTTGCCGATCCGTTGCTGATACGGCCTCCAGGAGCCTTGGGTGAAAAGGAATTTCTGGGGCGCTGCGTGCGTTGCGGAGAATGTATGAAGGTCTGTATCGGCAATGCGCTGCATGCCTCCTGGCTGGAGGCAGGTTTTGAAGGGATGTTCAGCCCCAGGCTCATCGGCCGCATTGGTTACTGCGAGTACAACTGCACGCTCTGCGGTCAGGTCTGCCCCACCGGCGCCATCAAAAGGTTACCTCTGGAACAAAAGCATAAAACCGTCATCGGTAGAGCCTTTTTCGACAAGAACCGTTGTCTGCCTTATGCCGAAGGCATACCCTGCATCGTCTGTGAGGAACATTGTCCAACCCCGAACAAAGCGATTAAATTTCGTGAGGTCGACGTTGTCAATAAGAAAGGTAAAACAGTCCGCCTTCGTCAACCCTATGTTATCGGAGAACTGTGCATCGGCTGTGCTATATGTGAAAATAAATGTCCTGTAAACGGTAGAGCCGCGGTGATGGTCACCGCTGAAGGCGAAAGCCGGCACGTCGGAGGGATGGGGTGATAAGGATTCTTCACGAATGCAGTTTGCCGTGGATACGGTGGATCTAATAGATGAGCATCTCTGCGGGGGTTTCACCCTCCGATTTCCGGAGTTTCATATAGCCACTTTTACCGAAGGCTGCGACGCCGCCGACATAAAACCAATCATCCTCTTTGTTCGGATCAGTGATCGTATATCCCAACCGATCGGCTATTAACAATCCCAACTCATAATGAGTCGGCATATGCAGCGACCGGAGACGGTCGACGAACCGCGACTCGCCGTCTTTGCTGTAAAAAAGAAGCGGGACCAGGGATGAGCCGAAGGTCAGGCGGTCATGCCCCCAGCGGCCATTCTCGCCGAATTCCTCTCCATGGTCCGAGGTGATAAAGAGATAGACCGGACCGCTTACCTCAGTTTTCAGGTGGTTGATGATGGCATCGTAAAGAAAATCGTTATAGAGGACGGCGTTGTCGTAGCTGTTCTTGATGTATTCATGGTAGGGAATGTCCGTGTACGGGTAGCGAGCAAACTCCGGGCGATGCGCATAATTTGCTTCAAAGGGTGAATGGGCGCATCGTTGGTGCAGAACGATGAAATTGTGCTTTTTGAGTTTTATTGTCTTGAGCAGTTCAAGCAGACCGTCGTCATGGATCCGGTCGAAGAGGTCCTTATGGGAGTTGTAGGTGAGGAAATTGTCGATGTAGTGTGTGCTGACTCCGTTGAGACAATTGGCGTTCTGGGCTGAAATATAATGTGTTTGGAAGCCGGCCTCCTTGGCCAGCCGGAACATGTTGGTCGGTTGGTCCTTGATGATGTCCTGGTTCAGAGGATTATACTGAATGTTGTAAAATACCGGCATAGTCGCTCTGGTGGCAACAGCGGCTGCATAGCCTTTGGTAAAATAAAAATGAGGATCGGTCTTCAGTGTATTTAGTCTCGGCGTTGTTTCGCGCTCGAAACCGTAGAGCGACATACGATTACAGGTCAGACTCTCTCCCATGATGAGAACCACGGTGGCCTGCTCCTCGATAGCCTTTTTGGTAACCTGAACCGGCTCAAACGAAGGTTTGTCGCCCGGGAAAAGCGACTGGGGCAAAAGCCGTGTCAGCCAGATGGAATAAGAGTTCAGGGTATTGCCAAGCGTCGGGGTGGTTACCGCCGGGAAAAAGCTGATGATGTCCTTGCGGTCGGCATGCAGGTTGATCCGGATGGCGGGAAAGGTAAGAAAGAGCAGGACAGGAATCGGGGCATACGAAAATTTCAGCTCATAGTTCTTCAGCAATTCGATGATTACGACCATCAAACTATAGGGGATGGCAACGATAAAGATGACGTAATTGAGGTGTCTGAGGCTGCTGACAATGGTCTTAGAGACATCTGCCGTTTCGGTAAACATCTGGCCGATGGCATAAGGATTGATGAATTCTCCAAAATAGGCGAGGCTGGCGAACTGACTGAGTTCCAGTATCCCTACCAGAGCAACGACCGTAATAACCACACCAAGGCTTTTGCATGATGCCAGAAAGAAGCCGAAAACGAAAAAAATCCAGAAATATTTTCTGCTGAACCAGATGAAATTTGCTTTACGAAAGATCCGGAACAGACGGCCAGGAAGCAGAAATGTCAGTGATATCAAGGCTGAGATAAGCAGATTCACAAGGACCTTTCCCAGGAGGATGAACGATATGGCATGGGGAAATACTGTGCTCACAGAGAACTCCGGGATATGTTTTTCCGCCGATATTTATTCGTCGTCTGAGAGAATCTCACATGTGAGATTGTCAACGATCACTGGGCTTTCGAAGTAGGTTACCAATGGGGAGGCGCCATACTTTTCCAAAATGAATTTTTGCCATTCAGCTGTGTAAAGACGTTCGGCATCCTGCCGTGAATGCCAGAGATAGACACCACCGGCTGTCCCACCGTCTTGTGACAGAATATAATATTTACGTAGAAGACCGGGCGTGCCCCTGTATTTGGGTGCAGTCGTCGAAAAAATTGTGCGTGCAGCTTCGCGGGTAATCGGCTGCGGAAGCTTGAACTGTACAAGCGCCGTAATCATGTAGTAATTCCTTCCAAGGGGTCAAAATAGCAGGGTGAAATAAGAAGCCTGTTCCAATCGACCTATTGTTGATGATTGTCTCTTTCCTTAGTGAGAGGAGAATACACTATCATGCGGCCGACTGCACGTAGTCGGCCGCATTTTTTTCCGGAAGGGGATCTCTTTTTACAGCTCGATTTTCGTCCCCAGCACCTGGAGAAATTTGGCAAGCCATTCGGGGTGAGCCGGCCAGGCCGGAGCGGTAACCAGATTGCCGTCTGTATGAGCCTTATCTACCGGGATATCCATATAATTGCCTCCGGCACGGGTGACATCGGGACCGACTGCCGGGTAGGCAGAACAGCTTTTGCCTTCAACGACACCGGCAGCGGCCAGCACCTGGGCACCGTGGCATATGGCAGCAATGGGTTTGTTTGTTTTGGAAAAATGGCGGACTATATCCAGGACGGTCTCGTTTAGACGAATATATTCCGGAGCCCGTCCACCGGGAATGACCAACGCGTCGTATGCCTCGGCGTTAACCTCGGCAAAAGTGGCGTTCAGGGTAAAATTATGTCCGCGTTTTTCGCTGTACGTCTGATCCCCTTCGAAATCATGAACAGCGGTCCGTACAGTTTCACCTGCTTTTCTGTCGGGACAGACGGCGTGCACGGTATGCCCTACCATCAAGAGGGCTTGGAAAGGTACCATAACTTCATAATCTTCCACATAATCACCGACGAGCATCAAGATTTTCTTTGCAGCCATAATAAACTCCTTTTCGTTGTCTCGGGTTACAGTGTTGTTTTTACTTCCGCTTCAGTGGTATTTCGAGCTTGCCGTCGCTGGAATCGGTCCATAATTGATCGGCACCCATGAATATCTACCTTTTCCTTCGACCCGGATATGCACGATTCCGGGGAACGGCAGATGCATGCAGGCTATCGGGAACCTGCCCGCGGCGGCCTCTTTCATGATACCTTTCCGGGTGGCAATAGCCTGTTTCTGATCAATTTGGTGAACTGATGAGGAATCCGGGTTAGACCCGTTAAGGCCGCAATCCCGAAAACGACAATCTGGAACAGGAACTTCAGTATGATTTCCTCCATTGTTTGCTCTGATCGAACAAGCGATGTATCGAGTAAGATTCCGGACAGGTATGATGAAATTCAGGAAAAAATATTCGAGGTTTCATGCCCGGTCTTCGGCGTTTTCAACCGCCCCCATGGTCATAGTATAAGATGGATTATGAGAATGCCAATCCAGTTAGTCAGCAAAATACTATGGTTCTTCCTGATTGAACGTACTTTGGTAAAGCTAAATATGATTACGTTCAAAGCTCAGCCAGATATAATGCACAAATTAAAAAGATGGCAAAAGGCTCAATGCAAAAGGCTCAATCGGCAGAACTTTTGCCGGTGAGATCGGCCGGCTTCTGCAAGCTTTGGGAAAAGCTGATTTTTGGCAACTGTATTACTTGAATAACGTGTCGGTAAATTGGAAGAAATTTATACAAATCTCATGAGAAATAGTTTTGATAGACCAGTCTGGCGATTGTCAGAAGCACAACCGTTAAAAAAACCGGCCGAATGAAACGAGCTCCCTTGATAATGGCAAGATTGGAACCTAACCGGGCTCCGATAATTTGTCCCAGAGCCATGATGAATCCAACTGTATACAGCACGTTATTGCCGGCAACGAAGAGGCTGAAGGCCACGATGTTGCTGGTAAAATTCATTACTCTCGTGACTCCGGCCGCTTTTGCCATATTGAAACCCGGAAAAATACACAGAGCAGCCGTCCAAAAGGAGCCGGTTCCGGGACCGAAAAAA
>Ga0210085_1000564_pt1 | contig 15341 bp, 8 predicted proteins | sample China_Galinas_PW_5_FD_184866 | JGI IMG/M metagenome (GOLD analysis project Ga0210085, IMG submission 184866) | Wetland microbial communities from San Francisco Bay, California, USA, that impact long-term carbon sequestration - China_Galinas_PWC_D1... | ecosystem: Environmental > Aquatic > Marine... | reverse complement strand
GCTATTGCATTCCTTGGTTCGCCTTTTGTGGCTCTTTTTTCAAAAAATTTATTGAATGGGATAGTCTTCTCACCAGCCAGTGCCTGCAATATTCTTGGCGCGCCAACTATGCTGCCCAAAGCTGAAGAAAATGTGGCAGCTAAAATTCCTAAAATTACCAGCATAGATACTCTCGAATTATTTACCATCGACATTTGATCTGATCTAAGTTCTTCTGCTGGAATAAAGATTGAAAGTGCATATGTCAATGAAATATAAATAATTAACGTAACACCAATCGCACTTAGTGTTCCCAACGGGATTGCTTTTCGTGGATTTTTTAATTCCCCAGAAAGGTTTGCGCCTGCCATTATACCGGTTACGGCAGGGAAAAAAATTGCAAACACCTGCCAGAAACCTGCATCTTCAAATTTCCCAACGATATTAACTGTGTTCAGTTGTTCATTTGGAGTAAGAAAGAAAGAGACGAGCGATAGTGCAATTACAATCAAAATAAAATACTGGAATTTTAAAGCAGCATTTGTGCTGAAGTAAGAAAGTGTTAATAAAGCAATCCAGGTTACCACCATAACTATTTGAGAATCGTGCGAGGGAAATAAAAGCAGCCAACCTTCTGTAAAACCGACGATATATAATGCGGCTGCTAAGGTCTGTGAAATATAAAACGGAATACCAATGCTTCCGCCAGCTTCAAGTCCTAACGATTTTGATATTATAGAATATGCACCCCCTGCACCAATTTTTATATTGGTTGTTATGGAAGACATTGACAGACCAGTACATAGCGTAATCGATTTTGCGAGGAGAATAATTACGATCGCACCTAACATACCTGCGTTACCAACTACCCAGCCAAGACGCAAATACATTATTACACCAAGGATGGTAAGAACGTCCGGTGTGAAAACGCCGGCAAAGGTACCAAACCTTCTTTTTGAGCTTTCAGAATCCTTGATGGACGGCTTAATTTTTGCGATTATTTTTCGCATAAATGTTTTTCAATTATCCTTATTTAACATCAAAAATATTGGGTTTTAGCATTAAATTAAAGATAGTCTTTTTTCTAAATTGTGCTTAATTTGTAAGACATAAATAAGCATTTTATTCTACATTTTCAGACTCACTAAAAAAGGGTTCAAAATGAAAAAACTTCTAAAAATTGCTTCTGCAATTCTACTTTTTCAAACCGTTTCATTTTCTCAATCAACAGTAATTCAAAATATTATTAATGAAACAAACATAGATTCTCTTATTTATTTTGTTGAAGAACTATCCGGTGAAGTATCCACAATTATCGGGGGATCTCCTTATACTATTGTATCCCGAAATAAATATCAACCCGGTAACGATAAAGCTGCTGACTATCTTAAGCAAAAACTGGATAACTATGGTTTGGTAACTTACGATCAAGTATTCAGCGGCACTGGAAGAAATGTTTACGGCGTTCAGCTTGGTTCTTTATATCCAAATAAAAAATATATTATTTGTGCTCACTACGATGATATGCCATCCGGTGCAACTGCCCCGGGTGCTGATGACAATGCGAGCGGAACGGCTGCTGTAATTGAGGCGGCACGAATATTATCGCAATACAGTTCAGAGTACACCCTCATTTATGCTTTATGGGATGAAGAAGAACAGGGACTGGTTGGCAGTGATTTCTATGCAGAGCAGGCTGCTATAGCAGGCGACTCAATTATGGGTGTAATTAATATGGATATGATCGCTTACGATTCGGACAATGACAGCGCTGGTGAAATTCATATAAGGAACTACGCAAACTCTGTAAGTCTTAAAGATCAAATGGTAGCTGTTAATACACTTTACAATATTGGTGTTAATACGGTCATTGAGAATCCTGGTACCACAGCAAGCGATCAGGCTTCTTTTTGGTTTAATGGTTACGGCGCGCTTTTATTGATAGAAGAATATTATGGGGGTGATTTTAATGCCTATTACCATTCTGTTAATGACTTAATAACAAATTTCAATCAACCCTATTACCTGAAAATGAGTCAGTTATCAATTGCAACAGTTGCCACATTAGCTGAAATGAGTGATGTTGTACCCGTTGAAATGTTAACATTCACTGCTTCAATTAATAGTTCAGAGGTTCGGCTTATTTGGTCAACTGCTTCCGAACTTAACAGCAGAGGTTTTGAGATTGAGCGTTCTGTTAATGGTCACGATAATTTTGCGACAATTGGCTTTGTTGATGGAAAAGGAAATTCAACTGAAATTAATTATTATTCTTTTATTGATGAACCACAGTTAAGTGGCGCTAATCAGATTTACTATCGATTGAAGCAAGTTGATTTTGATGGAACATTCAGCTACAGTGATGTTGTTAATGTTACTTACGATATTCCTGCTGAATTTGTTCTTAACCAGAATTTCCCGAATCCTTTCAATCCTTCAACAATAATCAATTACTTTGTGCCAGAGGAAAGTTTTGTAAGCATAAAAGTTTATGATTTTCTTGGTAGAGAAGTATCGACGCTGGTTAGTGAAATAAAATCTACGGGTAGTTATGAACTATCATTTAATGCCTCCAGTTTACCAAGTGGAACATACTTTTATGTCATGACTGCAGATAACTATTCAACTACAAAAAAGATGGTGTTGATGAAATAAGCTTAATCTGAATAAAGTTTTGCAAACTATATGGCGGTCTTTGAAAGAGATCGCCTTTTTTATTCTATCGCCGTTTTAATTGATACAGCACCGCGGAGATCACCTGTTTTATATCCCTTTGCTTTGTCATCAGGATATTTTTGCGTAATGAGTTTATTTACTTCAGGCATCATGTCAGACTCATTCCCGTGGCAATTCAAACACTCAGCTTGAATAACTATTGGTTTGAGATAGCGAAGGTATTTAATATCGTCTTCTGTTGTAATTTCGGCATACTCTGCTTCGCTAGTCAGTCCATTATTTTGATGAAGCAATTGAAATCTATTAAGAACTCCCTTTTCAAAATCATCGGGATAGTTATTTGTATTTCTGTTTTTAAGTGATACTCTTCTAATAAAAAGACCTTTACTTAAACCAAATTCATTGGTGAGAATTTGTGCTGTATCTGAGCATACGGATACAGCTTGTAGTACTCCTCCGGTTTGTATCTGCTCAATGAGAACCCCTTTCAATTCTTTCATATAATCCATAGCAGTTTCTCTCATACCAGCTAATTGATTTTCACTTACTTCATGCTTATTCTCTGAGCATTGAATCAAAAAAATCAACGAGAGTACAAACAATACTCTATAGATTGATCTCATAATAATTTCTCCTTTTGTACAAACTTAATAAGTGTTTTATAATAACTCAATCATGCTTAATAATTTTCTATGATTATAACTAACTTTTGATCCAATTTATTTCTGATTTTAAAGTGGTCAATTCTTCAACTGATCTAACATATAAGAAAATATTTTATTTTTGGCTGCCACTTGCAGCTACCTGGATAATGATGTCAATTGAAGGACCATTCCTGGCAGCATTAATCGCACGTTCATTAGAGCCTAAATTCAATCTTGCTGCGTACGGTGTGGCTTATTCACTGGCACTGATAGTAGAAGCACCTGTGATTATGATAATGAGTGCCTCACTAGCATTGGTAAAAGACAGTCAATCATTTTACAAACTCAGGAATTTCACATACGCTGCAAACAGCCTGATAACAATTGTAATGGTGATTATTGTTTTACCTCCTATATTTTATTTTATCACTGAAAATTTGATTGGATTACAACGTGAAGTTTCAACACTTACTCACATTGCAACTACTATTTTAATACCCTGGCCAGGAGCAATTGGCTATCGTCGTTTTTATCAGGGAATTCTAATAAAAAATAATTTAACCAGAAGAGTTGCTTACGGAACCATTGTAAGACTAATTGCAATGACAATTTGTGCCGTGTTTCTTTATATATCGGGAATGGTGGATGGTGTAATTATAGGAGCTGCTTCACTTTCTTTTGCTGTAATTATGGAAGCTCTTACTGTAAGATTTATGGCACAAGAAACTGTGAAGAAAATTCTTTATGATAATTCACAAACTACTGAGCAATTGACATATAAAGAAATATATAAATTTTATTATCCACTTGCACTTACTTCACTAATTGGGCTTGGTGTTCAGCCATTAGTTACTTTTTTTGTTGGACAAAGTAAAATGGCACTTGAATCACTCGCTGTGCTACCGGTTGTTACTTCGTTTGTTTTTATTTTCAGAGCACTCGGTCTATCATATCAGGAAGTCGTCATTGCACTTGCAGGTGAAAATAAAGGAGATTTAAATCGTTTGTTAAAATTTGCTTTTAGTCTCGCACTAATTCTCGTTTCAATTTTAGGGCTGGTTGCCTTTACTCCTCTAGCTGATTTTTGGTTCATCACTGTTTCGGGATTGAGTAATACGCTGGCAGAGTTTTCAAGACTTCCATTAATGATTTTGTTTTTCATTCCTGCACTAACAATTCTTATCAGTATCCAGAGAGGTTTGCTGGTTTTATCTAAAAACACAAAGCCTGTAACGATTGGAACAACAACTGAGTTTGTAACTATTGTTATTACTTTGCTAATTCTTATTAATTTTTTAGATGTTGTTGGAGCTGTGGCTGCAGCGGTGGGATTTGTGATTGGGCGAATTGCAGCAAACTATTATTTAATGAAGCCTACATTCAGAGTGGTAAAATTTTTCAACGACGAAGAGGCAACAGAAAGGTAATTGCTATACTTTCCACTCCTGGATTTTTATCTCCAAGACTTGCGTTGGAAATATGATTAAAACTGAATCCAGTCATGAATTCTTCTGATATGTTAAAAATTACATCCATTTGTGATTTGAATTCCAATACAAAGTGAAGGTCTTTACTATAATTTTTAAAATAGATTCCTGGACTGAAACTTGGGATAAGACTAAAAAATTTTGTAATCGGAATTTCAAAAAACAAACCGGAATACATGTAAAGAGCACCATCCGTATTAATCATCAATCCGGTTAATGGCTTCACTCTCCAGTCAGTTGAATTAATTCTATACTCAATCCTTCCTTCCAATGAATTCACATTATTCTGTATAACATCAAAAAGTGCCGTTGAAATTGATAGGTAATCTTTGCTTCCACCTGCTAACAAGTTCACATTGATCAGAACACTGACCATTAGTATGAGCAAAAAATTACTTTTATTGATTTTTATTTTGCAAATTAATTTTAAGATGCTCAGGATAGCAAACACAATAATTTAAATAATTAATTGTAAAACAAAAAAACCGTGCGACCAGAATGGCCGCACGGTAGAATAATTTTACTCTCAGGTGGGAATTTTTTAGAATCCTAGTGTAAGAGCAAACACGTTATTGCCATCAAAGAATTGAGCATATCTGTAAGCATAATCTACTTTTACGCTAAATCCTTCAGCTTGATAATTAAATCCAGCGCCGGCAGTGAAACCATATAAATAATTACTATCACCGAAACTATCTCCGGGATCTGATGCGAACTGATAACCTGCTCTGACAAAGAACATTTTATTATATCCGTATTCAGCACCGAACTTATATTCGTCTGGTGAGAAGTTATTATTCATATATATACCGGTAAACTCAAGCGAGTTTATTTCATCAAGAGGTCTTTTATACCCGGCCGCTAGTTGAAAATTGAACGGCATTTCAAATGGCGCAGCTTGAACCGTGAGGTAACGATTGACGCCATAAGGTGGTTCTGAAACTACCTGGTATAAGCCAGTGCCATCGAAAGTCATTTCAGTTCCAAAGTTTTTGGCAACAACACCAATGCTCAATCCGTTGATGTCAGCCAAATTATTATAGATGACGCCAAAGTCAAAGGCAACACCAGATGCACTTACTTCTGCCAAAGTTTCAGTAACAAAATTAGCTGTCAAACCAACTGAAATTGCATCTGTAACCATTCTCGAATAAGACAATCCAGCAACTATCATTGTGGGATTGTACATCTCTCCCGTCCCATCAGGAGTGAAAGTTGTGGTTACAGGAATGTCTCCAATTGAAAGGGATTTAACTGCAAAAGAAACAGCTCCGAATCCTTCGAAGTTTGCTGCAACAGCGCCATACTGAACGCCTATATCAGCAATGTAAGTCATATAGGAAAACAATACATCAGCATTGTTTGTCATATGAGATACACCTGCCGGGTTCCAGTACAAGGCTTCAATACCAGTGGCCGTTACAAGATTAGATTCACCCATTGCTATACCACGAGGACCAACAGGAATTAGTAGCTGGGTAGCACCAGCTGTTCCTGTTCGGCTTCCTCCTGAAGCAAAAGCTATGCTTGTTGCCATTAGCAGGATGATGACCGATGTTAACTTAAATATTTTTTTCATTTTTACTCCTTGCTTTAAACTTTTACTTTTTATTAGAATCTATCAAGAACTTGTTGTTCTTGTATGATTGCTACTTTAAGTATCTTAGTTGTACCCAGTTCAGGCATATCAATGTAAACTATATACAATCCGCTTGCAACCGGTAATCCGTAATCATTATTCAGATTCCAATATGCAAATTGGCTATTATCATTCTTTTCAAATGAGCTAACCAGCACACCTGCCAGGTTGAAGATCCTAAAGTTTGCCTGTGCCGGTAAATGATTGAATGTTACAAACTTGTTGTACTTATTTAATTCTTCCGTGCTAAATCCATAGTATGGATTCGGGAAGACATTTATATCGCCAACCTGATCTTGGGCGAGTGAGCTAGAGTACGTCGGAGCTGTTGTTGTAAATGAATAAGTATCTTGTCCTATTTGAATTGGGTTATCATAATATATGTCAATAACATCGCCAAGATTAAAATTAGATGCATACCATACTATATTCCATGAGCCATTATCGTCGACCTCTTGACCTTCTGGATCTATTGGAGTTTCAGCGTACGAACTGTTTACTAACCATATATAGCATCTGTTATCCAGAACCCAGACCGCTCCACTATCGAGTGTAGGATTACCTGATCTATCCCAATACAACGCATTGATCTGTTCATCTGTTTCAACATTCCAGACCTCAAACGGAACCCTTACTTGAAATGGGTCATCTGACCCTGGATTTGGATTTAATGGATGATCTGCAATGTTATAATTGCTGGCACCAAATAGAGTGATCAAGGAACCACCAGAAGATGTAATTGTAAGAGTACTGTCATTTATTACTGTATCAGCAAGTACACCTGTCCATCGGAATTGATAATCTTGTTGCAACAAATTAATATCAGTTGAACCGCCAGCTCCAGGTGCATACCCTGCTGGACCTAATGTGCTGTAAACCGTACCATCTACATAACTAAAATATGTAAAGTCTGTAATTGAATAATTACCATCTGCATCATCCCAGGTGTTGCCGAATCCACCACCTGAAAGTGCTGTACCATTAAGAGTTACTGGGTTATTTGTAGACATTGTTCGCGGAGCATCATATCCCACATTTAAGTTAATCTGAAATCCATCTGCCATTGGAGCAGCATCTACACCAACATCGGTAATCTCATCATCTGTTTTTGGATATAAAATAGTTCCATTAATAACAGGCTCGTCTATTAAAACGTATTCACTGGTTTGCAGATCTTGCAACTGCCAAAGCCTTGCTATCCTTTCTGCATATCCAATTGATTCAACAATTGTAGAACCTGTAGCATTAGCAGTTCCACCAGACCAACCATCATCCCAGATCACCCAATCAAATGTTTGCGGAGGAGTAAATAGTTCCACATAAACAATCCAATTTTCGCCACCGTGGAAAACACCATCGCCTGATAGAGCTCCGCTGACATCTCCTAGCTCTATATGGTATCCTGTAGCAGGGTCACCCATTATTACGGGGTCAACTGTACCACCGCCCGCTTCGAATGATGGGAAATCAGAGATTATCATACCAATTGGAAAATCCAGTTCTATACCATCACACCAGTTACCATCTGATGATTGGTAATCATAAACAAAGTGAAGTTCTATTGGCTGACCCGGTGATGGTGGATATATAGCTGAAATTAGTATTGAAGAACCTGTAAGAGTATCAGGTCCATTAGGACCCATCCTCATTTTTGAAGTTGTACCTGCGGGAACCCAAACTCCAAATTCATTTCGGATTTGAGGTTGAGTTATGAAAGAGACTTCATATTCGTGACCTGTTGTAGCAGTAGGATCAACAATTGCCACTTCTGGCCCTCCATCGGCTGTCCCGATATGAGTAACTTCGAGCTCACTGCCATTGCCTTCTCCATAAGTAACACCAGGGTTAGGGCTTTGCGGAATGATTGTAAATATTCTTAAGGGATTTTCAAGGTTGTTTGGAACTATTCCGAATTCACCATTATAATTATAAGCAGTAACAGCAAAATAGTATCTTATACCATTGACTATCTCTGTCTGATTAATCGCATCCTGTGTTATTGAGATAAAACGTTTTATGCCAACGTCATTTCCAAATTGAACAGGAATATCAACAACTGAACCTGTGTTGGGATCAAAGGTAAGATCATATATCTTACCAACTCCATCAATAATGTCATAGGTTGCAACTCTAACACCTTCACTTGGTGAAGATGAAGCAGTTGGCAACTGGTAAACATTGTATCCCTGGAATTTATATCCCTTTGAATCGGAATTTTCTGTTAACTGGACTCTATCCTCATTCCATCCCCAATCAAGTACAATTTGCTGATCTAATGGGGAAATTTTCACGTCAGGTGGAGGTGGGGGTACTGGAAGATCGAAAAAGTTGTCATAAGCCACCTGAGCAATCTGATCGTAAAATTTCATAAGAGAAACTGCAGAAAGACGATCAACACCATTTATTGCACCTGCTAATATTTCCGCAACCACAACTTCCTGTGTATCTCCGGGAGCCATTGTAAATGGACCGGAAGCCATTCCAATTCTTCTGTCTGCATAAGCAAATTGCTGACCATCGATCCAACCTTGTCCGGTAACAGGATCACCGGGTAATGTGAACGGCGTTTCCTGTCCGGTATTAGGGTCAACGAATGGTTCGTTTGTCAAGCCAATTCTTCCTTGCATAAAACGATACCATCTAACCGCACCTTCAGCATAAGAGCCCTGAACTGGATCCGTTAGTGTAGCATCTGTATTTATATAGTAATATGCAGCCGTCATTGGCAGATTGATGTATCCGGGACCAATTCTTTGGTTCTTAAAAATTGCATAATCATCTGCATCATCAACACCATTTTTATTTAAGTCTTGACCAGCAACACCATCAACTTTAGGTCCCTGGAAAAAGTCAAAGCCAAGTGCTGGGACAGTGCCGCCGTAAATTGCATCCTGTCCTTTCCCGTTATAGCAGAAAGAAACACTAAGCACAGTGTCACAACCAGCGTAGTCATCACCTGAATCTCCAACGTCAGGATCGGACCACATTGAAACATACATTGAATCAAAGGTTCTCGGACCACTTGGAAGTATATCAGATTTATTAATAATTAAATATCTTCTAAAGAACATATTACCAAGAGCACCGGTTTGTGAATATGCCCACATTGTAGCCTGTTGCTCTATTCCCATCGGTTGTGTTCCATACATAAAGCTAGTTTTAGATTCAGCCTGATCATTAGCTACAAACCAGATTGTTTGGTTAGCTCCTGGAACACCAGGAACATCAACATTAGGGTCGTACATACCATCATCATTAACATCATCATACGGAGCACCAATTGCTGCCGGCCATTCTACCCAATCAAGTTCATACTGGGCTCGTACATCCGCTTCAGACTTTACTTCATCATTAGCTTCGGGTCCTAGGTCAACATTGGGACCGCCAGGATATACGTCCGGGCGGACACGCCAGATTCTAACACCAGGGTCATCTTCTGGAACTACAGAACCGTCAGGATTAATCCAACCGGCTTGTAATCCTTCCCTGTAAACCGTACCTCCGACATGTGGATCCTGCTCATTAGGGTCACCCACGTTAGCAGCCCAAAGAAATCCAGACTGATAGACAGCAGTTTTACCACTACCTTTTGGATAGATTAAACCGGATGCATCCTGACCAATATTGATATCAGAAACACCGGTATTTTTCATAATTGTTGAAATAAAATTAATGTTCATATAAGCCCTTATAGGACTACCGGGCTTTTCTAATGTGTTACTATTCTTACCCTTATCTCCACCTTCAGCGTAAACGTTGCTTAACGCGAAAAGAGTTCCAAGCAAGAGCAGTAAAATGAATTTTAATGTTTTTGAATTCATATTATAAACTCCTTTTTTCATCAGGTTGAAATATTAATATTCTAACCGTATACCAAACCGAATCTGTCTTGGCGGTCCGTATATAACGGGTTGTGTTGTGTATGATGCTCCTGTGGTGGCATTATACCACTCCTGATGGTAATTTAAATTTAATGCAGTATAAACTGCTGCATAATCAGGTCCGAAAGTCTCAATTTGCTTTCCGCCCTGAAGAGGATCACTAAGATAACCATCATCATCAGCAACTCCTGTTCTTAGAAATACGTTGTATATATTTTCAGTATCAAGAAGATTTACAACTTCAAAATAAATATTGAGATTTAACAAATCTGCGATTCCAAAAGTTTTGTCAATCCTCATATCAAGCTGATATGTAGACGGTGTAGTAGAGCTGTTTAATGGCTCAGTTGGTTGTCTGAATCTTGGATTCAATTCAAGACTTCCGCTACCTACGCCTTGAGTATACGGATGCCCGCTAGAGAATTGACCAAGCAAGGTAATCCCCAATTGCTGCAGTACAGGTCCACCATCGTTTACACCCCAGCGATAATCAATACTTAATGCAGTTCTGATTGACTGGTTATATTCAAGTGGATTTATATAGACAGGGGTATAACCTCCGGGAGTTAATAGTGGATCCAACGGGGCTCCAACGATTCCTCTGTTAGAGTTAGGGAATGAACCTGTTCCATCTCCACTTGTAAAAGATATGTTTGCATCAGCTTTAAATCTTTCAATACGTCTCATATTGTAAGCAATCTCAACACCTTTTATAGTCGCAATATCATAATTTCCTAATGTATAATAATTTCCGAAAGGTGATCCGTCCTGGACAATAATTTGCTGATAAGTTATCTGGTCTGTGATGTCTTTATAGAATCCAGATATATCAAATGAAGCAAATTCACCAATCTGTTGTGTGAAGCCAACTTCATATTGTGTTGTTCTGGTAGGATCAACATCAAAACCAACAGGGGCACTTATAAAGAATCCGCCACCAACATTGTAGCCTGTTGCGTTTAACCCCTGGTAAATATCTCTCAATCTTGACTGCTGAACAAATTTACCCCATGCCATATGAAAGATAGTCTGGTCTGTAACCGGGAATGACAACCCTAAACGTGGGCTTATATATTGTCTTGCCTCGGTTTCTACTACTCCACTTGGGATCACGTCATATGTCGTTTGGTCCCATGTTAGTTCAGGTTTCGTATTATCAATTGGTACATAATTAGCGATATCAATTCTGTCGTATCTTACACCAACATTTATAATAAGATCATTCCATTCAATCCTGTCCTGAGCATAGATACCCAGGAAGTTTGGATTTCTTGATTGTTCGTAATCAGGGAGTCCATCATTTGTTTTTTCTCCCTGGGGAGTATATCCAAAATTATTTACACCTTCTCTTCTAATCAATGTATCTATTGCATTCGGATTCTCAGCAATCTTCGAAGGAAGTTTCAATATTGGCTCATTACCCAAGGACCAATTAGCAACATCATAAAACTGGTACTCAGCACCAAATTTAAGGTTATGCACCTCATCAATTTGATTTGTATATGCCAGGTTAATGTTCCAGTTTTGTCTTTCAAATTGTTGATAGCCAGCTACTGTGGCGCCATAACTAAAGAAATTAAAGTTATATAAAGCCTCTGTTGGGGGCTGAATATATTGTTGATTAGTGAGTGGATTTGGATCATTAGGATCATAAGGCCAGTCAAATAGTGGCTGTCCGTCGGAACCCAATATTGCCTCGTTTGCAGCACCATCTCCATAAGAAAGCCAATCATCCTTTAAGAAAGGATCAAATCTGCTAAAATTGCTAAATGAATAACCCGCAGTTGCTTCAAGAAATGAACTTGCATCAAATAATTGGGTGTATTTTAAACTAAACGCACCATCTTCGAACTCTGTCATTTCTGTTCGAATCTGGTTCTGAATATTTCCAATCTGTGTAAGATTCCTTGCAGTTGACCAAGGATTTGGAGCAGAACCTGCATTATAAGTTCCGATCAATCTGAATATTGCCGGATTATAATCGAAAGTAAATGAAGCTGTCCCGGTATAATTTTGAAGCCAGCTATTTGGTCTTGCACCGGCAGGATAAGTAAGATCTATAGTTGTGGCAGTAGAAGGATCATTAGGATCTGGTTGATAAGTTACTTCTCCAAGGTTTATTCCGGGTAAAGCTTGTGGGGTTTGATCATCAATAAAATTATAATTGAACAAACCGAAGAATTTAATTTTCGGAGTTCCAAGTGGTCCGCTTAATGTAAATATAGTTTCATTGTAACCATACCAGTAAGCAGCATCACCCCAGTTTTGAGCGCCGCTATAACGATCATCAGAACTATTAAAACCCACATTATCTGTAATAAATTCCAATGAAAATTTCCAACTCGGTGTTCCGGTTTTTATCTGCTGCTGAATTATACCTGAATTAGCATTACCGTATTCAGCATTATAACCACCCGATTGAACCTTTATTTCTTCAAGAGCATCCTGAACCAATGTAACCTGGCGACCGCCTGTCATCGGGTCAGTGATATTAGCACCCTCAAGATAAAACCCAACTTCATCCTGTCTACCACCCCTTATGAAAACAGTTTTATCTTGAACAACAACTCCAGGGGTTACAGCAAGAATATTATCTACACCTCTGATGGGAAGTGCGTCCATATCCTCACTTGTCGTTATTCGTTCTGCATTTGTATTGTACTTGTTAATCAACTGTTTGTCGGCAACAACCTCAACCGTCCCAACTTCAATACCCTCGGGGACAAGTTGGAAATCTAATCCAGTAGTTAGTCCAATGTTTATACGAACATTAGAAATTGATTTTGCCTGGTAACCTATATAAGAAGCCTTAACCTCGTATACATCTGGTATGAGGTTAAGAATTATATATTCACCGTTTACATCAGTTGCTGCACCATATGAAGTCCCTACAACAATAACATTGGCTCCAAGTAGTGGCTCACCCGTTTCCTGATCTGTAATCCGGCCCCTTAGTTTTCCCTGGGCCAGCGCCATTTGTGGCAAGATGAGGAGTAAAAAGAGAATAGTGATAATTCTATTCATATCTCTCTCCGATATTTGTGAATAATGGTGATTTATTAATTATTTTTAATTTACGTCTGCTATTCATTATTAAGCAATTCGAATTACTTACCATAGCATTGTAAGTATTGTTATGAAAGTAAATTTATACCAATTCATAATTCAGGTATTAATTTACTACAACCCGTAAATAGAAAAATTGAAAGAATTTTTTGTTTTCAGAAGTGTGTAAAAGTCAGGCATAAACCTCCATATTTGTGATTAATTATTATTATTGATGTTAAGCTTATAAAAATTATTAACAAAATCAACTTATTTTTTAAAAAATTACTCTATTTTTAAAAGGCATAAAAACTTTGAAATAACCAACTTAAGTCATATTTGTTTACAATCTTGTTAAAAGTGTGAGTTCAACGCCTTTGAATTCAGGCTCATACCTACATACTCCACCGATGCAAATGTTGCCCGCCTGGCGTGAACCAACTAGCAAACTAATGTCGGCATAACCACCTATCTTGTAGGTCCCCTGCACAAATCCATAAAATTTTCTAACAATATTATCCTGCTCAGGTTCAGTAGTTTTCATTTCAGTTACAAGTGCAACACTGAAATTTGGTGATCTTAAATATTCTAAAGTTAAAACATCTGTATAATATTCTTCTGTTGTTGAGTTGTCAGTTACATGCTGATGTTCAAATATAACTTTGAACGTGTTTACTCCACCAAAATAATATCTGCCTTCAAGAATAGGAGTAATATTTTTAGTATTTGTTGAAAGTTCCTGGTTGTATGCAAACGCAGCAATGAGTGTTAAATTTTCCCAATCACGTTTAGCAGTTAAATATAACTCCTCAAGTTGAGTGGTAATTGGAAGAGAAGTTTGATTTACCCTTTGATAATAAGAGCTTGAAGAAAGAGTATTAGTTAAAGAATATCCTGCTGTAAAGTAGGTATCATCATCAAGATTATAACCACCAACAGCCTGGAAGCCTGTTTCATTATTTGCATCTAATGGTGATGGATGTCTGTTCGGAAGAATGTATGTGTACTCTAACCTAACATCCGGTGGTTTGTTGTAGAAAATTGTTCCGTCCTGTGAAAAGAAAGCAAAATTATCGTAGTATTTATATTCAGCCAAAAGAGATACAGGTCCTAAATATAGATTTAAATTTCCGTAAAAGCCCTCACCAACAACCTCACCAACAATTGAACCTGAGCCGTTTAAAGCATTCTGCAATGTAGCTTCATTGAATTTTGCTGTGTATTCAGCATACATATCTATGTTCCAAAAGCTGGGTAGAATTCTAACTGATGCCAAAGTAGTTCTTGCCTGTTCTTCCAGGGGTGGTAAATTTGATGCAACGGTGGCACCGATTTTAAGAGGTTTCCAGTTTCTGTACTCAAGGTCTACGGCGTGTAGTATATCCGTTCTTTCATTTCTGATATTTGCTGCCATTCCGGATAGACCAGTTAAAACAAATCCCGCATATTTTCCGGTTACTTTTACACCGAGTAAGTTATTATCAACCCTGATTGCTCTGTTTTCATAGCTGTTAAGAACCATCCCTCTTCCAAATAAAGTGTAGTAGTTACCAGCAATAACCTCAAGCCCTTCCCTTTTATTTCCAATATTTGCCTGAATATATTTAAAATCAATCTCAGCATATTTTTCTTTGCCTCGACTGATGGATGGATCGGGATCATTCGGTTCGAAAATATCAAATCTTAAACCTGTTGAAAATATCCCATAGAAATAATCGAGGTTCATCCAGTTTTCTAAAACATCATAGTCGCCGTCAACGTTATAAGAGTACTCAAGTTGATTAGACAAACCCAACCCTTCCGGCCATTTTAAAAATGATGATTGACCCTGAGAATAAATAGTTATGCAATTAAATAATGTTAAAAAGATGATTGTAATGGAAGAATTATAAAATGTTTTTTTCATTTTAATGAACGATGTGAAATGTTTGATAAATTTGAATGGTGAAATATAAAAAGAACATAGAAGAAATCATTTATGTAAGAATAG